>Ga0070696_100000613_pt1 | contig 22903 bp, 17 predicted proteins | sample KBSK1253metaG_FD_65474 | JGI IMG/M metagenome (GOLD analysis project Ga0070696, IMG submission 65474) | Corn, switchgrass and miscanthus rhizosphere microbial communities from Kellogg Biological Station, Michigan, USA - KBS K1-25-3 metaG | ecosystem: Host-associated > Plants > Roots >... | reverse complement strand
CCAGAAAACCACCAGCCGCCGCGATTCCGAATCGCAGCGGCTGGAGTACGAGCTGTTTTATCGCGAGGAGCGCGTCTAGTTCGAGCCCCCCCCCGCCGCCGTCCTGGCGGTCGCGGGCGTCGGGTTCAGGATAAACCGCGCCACGTTCTGCTTCAGCTCCACCAGCGCCGGCTCGTACAGGTACATCATGTGGCCGGCGTCATAGTACTTGAGCGTAATGTTGTCGCGCAGATCCGGCGACAATCCCTCTAGATGGTTTACCGTGTACTCCGTCGCGAAAAACGGCGTCGCCATGTCGTAATACCCGTTCTCGACTTCAACCCGCAGGTTGGGGTTCGACACGAGCGCCTGGGCCAGGTCGCCGCCGACGTATGTCGTGCTCGCCCAGCCGCGCTGCCCGTCGCGGGTCCAATTCCACTGCCCCTGATTCCCGCCGCCCAGCAGGTAGCGATCGGGCGTATCGAACTTCAGCTCGCCGCGCAGGTACGCATTCGCGGCGGCGGTGAACGCCCCGGTGACCGCATTCGACTGCGGATCGCCCGGCGCGTTCTGGGCCAGCAGATCGATGAGCGGCCCGGAGAACCGCGAATCGAGTCGCCCGGTCACCATTCCCCTGCTCCGTTGCAGCTCGGCCATGTACTCGCGCAGCGGCACGCGCAGATCCGCCTTCAGCAAGTAGTCCTCCGACAGCCCCGTGTAGGCAGCGAGCTGCTTCGCGACCTGCGCTTTCCGGTCGGCCGGCAGCGCCGCGCCCGCCGCGAGCGCCGCGGCGTAGTCGCCCATCGCGTAGCGGCGCACTTCGGAGAGGAACGACGCCATGTTCGCGGGCGCCGGAATCACCTTGTGGTACGCCGCCGTCGCGGCGTAGCTCGGCAGGTACAGCTCGTACGACAGGTCGTGCCCCGGCGCAAACAGCAGCGTTTCGAAATCCAGGACCGATGAAATCAGGACGATGCCGTTTAGCGAAACGCCGTCGCGCTCGAGCCGGTTGCCCAGAACCGCCGACCGTGTGGTGCCGTAGCTCTCGCCGATGAGGTACTTGGGCGACGACCAGCGCCCGGTACGGCTCAAGTATTGCGAGATGAACTGCGCCAATGACTTGGCGTCCTCATCCACGCCCCAGAAATCCTTGCCCGTCCCCTTCCCCACCGGTTTCGAGAACCCGGTCCCGATCGGATCGATGAACACCATGTCGGTGACGTCGATCAGGCTGCTCGTGTTGTCGACGATCTGGTAGGGCGGCGGGGGTGTGAAGGCGGCGTCCGTGGTCACGACTCTGCGCGGACCGAACGCCCCCATGTGCAGCCAGGCCGACGCCGAGCCCGGGCCGCCATTATAGATGAAAGAGATCGGCCGCTGCGCTGCATCCTTCGCATCGGTGCGTGTGTAGGCCGTGTAGTACAGTGCGCCGATCGCTTCGTCTTTCTCGTTCTTGAGCAGCATCGTCGCCGCTGTGGCGCGATACGGGACGAGCTGGCCGCCAATGCGAATCGTGTGGTCGGTGACGGACGACTGCTCGTTCGGGATCGGCGCCGGCTTGGCGGTGGTATCGCGATCCGATGTTGCCGCGGCGGCGTTCGGCCGCTGCGCCCGCAACGGGCTCGCGAGGACAGCTATCAGCAAGATCGATGTGTACAAGCGCATAGTTCCCGGTTCCCCCTCCCTTGTCCCCATCATGAAAGACTTGCAATCACCCGCTTCGCGTAATCGATAGCTGCTGCCGCCGCATCGCCGTCGAGCGTCGCGAGCTCGTTGATGAACGCGCCGAGGATGTTCGCGCACGCGCCGTTGTTGCCGCGCCGGCACTGCGCGCTCGCCGCGGCGAGTTTCATGCGTAGCGACGTCGCCTGCCCGTTGTTGATGACGCCACCGCCGCCGAGCGCCGCGACCGCCTGATTGAGACGCATTATGCCGTCGAGTGAAGACTCTACCGTCACGGTCGCGCCGCCGCTACCCGTCCCCGCACCATCGCTGACAGTGACCGTGACGGGGAATGCTCCCACGGCTGTATAGGTGTGTGCCAAACTGAACGCCTTGCCCGCGAGCGCGAGCGGCTGATCGCCCGAGCCGTCGCCGTAGTTCACCGTCGCGGTCCACGGCTCGGTCGTACCCGGGTCCGCGAAGCTCCCGGCCGCGCTGTATGACTCGCCCCGGAGGATCGTCGCGCCGGCGAACGCACTCACCGCAGGCGCCACGTTCGACACGGTCGCCTGGGTCGTCGCGCTGCTGTTGGCGCCGTATGGATCGGTGACCGTTAGCGTGACCGTGAACGTCCCATTCTGCGCGTATGTGTGTGTCGGTGCCGCGCCCGAAGCCCTAGCCCCGTCGCCCAAGTCCCACGTATACGTCACGACGTCACCGGTTGGGAACGTCGAGGCCGCCGCCGAGAACGTGATGCTCGAACCCTCCGGCATCGTGTAGGGCCCGCCCGCGTTGGCGACCGGCTGCTGCTGGTGCCCTTCGAGCACGCTCTGGAATGCGACTGGGAGCAATGACAGGAAGTCGTAACCCGTCGCCGTCTCAATCGCATCCACGGTGGTCAGATAGTTCTGCCACGGATCGTTCCGCACTCCCGTGATGTTCGGCATGTTGACCGCGAGGATGGTCACACCCGCGAGATCACTCCACGTCTGCAGGCTGCCGTGGATGAACGGGACGCCGCCGGGATCGGGTCCGATGAGCGCAACCTTCCACGTGCGGTCGGGGATCGCGATCTTGCCCTCGTTCTTGATGAACGTAAGGGGATGCGCGGGGTCGTACTGCGGTCCCGTGATGATGTAGACCGCGCGACCGGCCCGCGCCGAATCGCCGAGTGCGTTCTCGAACTGCGCCCACACCCCCTGATTCAGGTCGCCGGTCTGCGGAACGATGTTGGTGAGATAGAACGTCGCGGCGTTATCGGTATTGCCCGCCGTGCGATCGGCCGAGCGGGCCATGTGGCCGCGATCGAACCCGCCGTTCGTGTAATCGGACGTGAAGATCCGCTTCTCCGCGGGCAGTACCGGATCGGCCGTGAAGCAGTTGCAGCGATCCTGCCCGATAACCATCTGCCGCGCATCCAGCTCGTACGACACCCAGTTGGGTGTCCCGTGCGACGTGTTGTACGACAGCGTGTACTGCGGCCGCACGATAAGCAGATCGTTGGGCGTCGATGGCGAGGCGGGCGTCGGATCGCCGAATTCGTCGTTGGTGGCGTAGATGTCCGCCGCCGCCGGATGCGGCGTCTCGATGAAGATCGAGCGCGTGACGAACGTGTCGGGCGTGCCGCCACCGACGGGCGTTGCGATGATCCGGAATCCGGGCCGATCGCTGCCGTTGGCAGGCGCCGCGACGCCGCTGACGAGACCCGTGTTCTGCACCGCCGCGATCGTCGCGATCTCGGGATCGACCGCCTCGAATACGAACGTCGCCGGAACGATCGTGCCGTTCTGCGCGACGCGCGCGGTCGCGAACAATTGCGTTTGGAAGCCGGGCGGCAGGCTCGTCGAGGATGAGGAAACGTCGATCCAATGGATCTCAGGGGTCACGACCTTGACCGCTACCGTTGCTGACTTTGTGATCCCGTTGTCGACGGCGGTCGCGGTGATCCCCACCGTGCTTTCGCTCGCCGCAACGCCCGTGACTTTGCCGGTCGCGTCCACGGTCGCGATCGTCTCGTCGGCCGAGCCCCAGGTGATCGTGGCGGTGCCGACGGTCTGATTGTTCGCATCCTGCGGCGTGGCGGTAAGCTGAATTGTCGTCCCAACCGTCACGGTCGTGGTCCCCGTGATCGTGACGTGATCCAGCCGGCCGAGCGGCAGAGTGCCCGGGCAGACGTGGACCGGGCTCGCGGTATTGCGGGGCGCCGGTGCGCCCGCCGTGAAGTCGGCCGCGTTGTCGTTCGTGTCCTGGCAGCCCGAGTCTTTTCGAGAATTCGCCGTGGAATTGGTCAGGGTTGGTGCGGTGGCGCTGCCTTCGAAGAAGTTCGCGCCGTCGTAGCCCACGAAATCCACGATCTGGGCGAGCTGTGCGGCGCTGCACGGCGTCGAGCCGCCGTTGCAGGCAAGCGGGGCAGCGGTATTCGCGACGAGCACCTTGCCGCCGGTCGCTGACATATTGACTGAGCCCGTCGCATCGGGCGTGGGAAGCGCCACCCCGTTCGTGCCGCCCGCCTGCTGCGCAAGGAAGTATTGGCCCGGCGCGAGCGAGACGGCCGGCAACGCCAGCATGTTGGCGCCGAAATTCCCGGTGCCGGTCGCGCTCGTGTACTGAATCGACCAGCCGGCGAGCGATACCGTCGTCCCGCCCCGATTGAACAGCTCCACGAAGTCATTCCTGAGCGGCGCACCGCTGTTGCCCCCACCCCCGTACACCTGGCTGATCACGATATCCGGGCTCCCGCTGGGGCCGGTGATCGCTGCGTCGATGTGGGGGATGGACGGTGCGACGGGTTGATGGTCGGGGGTGCAGGACAGCGTCGCGACGAGCAACACGAGGACGGTTTTCAGACGCACGACACGAAACTAACCCCCTTCGTCCCGAGCCGCGAGGTGATTATAGTTCGGGCAGACGCGCGGCGACGCGCGTCCCAGACCGGGAGCGGTCGTCAGCTGCGACGACCGAGGCGTTACCCAATCGGCCCCCCAGTCTCGGCACCACAACAATGGGAGCTGCATCCGATGGGCACCTCGACACAGACCGACACGACGCGTGATCTCATCGCGGAGATCGACGAGCTGCGCACGATGCGCGGCGCCGCGATCCTCGCGCACAACTACCAGTATCCCGAAATCCAGGACCTCGCCGACGTCGTGGCCGATTCGCTCCAGATGGCGCGACGGGCGACGGCGCTCGATGCCCCGATCCTCGTGATCTGCGGCGTGCACTTCATGGCGGAGACCGCGGCGATCGCGAACCCCGACAAGCGCATCCTCATCCCCGACCGCAGCGCCGGCTGTTCGCTGGCCGCGACGATTCAAGCCGCCGACGTCCGCGCCTGGCGTGCGACGCACCCGGACGGCATGGTCGTGGCCTACGTGAATACCGCGGCGGACGTGAAGGCGGAGGCGGATTACTGCTGCACGTCCGGCAACGCCGTCGCGGTGATCAAAGCGCTGCCACCCGACGTCCCGGTGCTGTTTCTCCCCGACGTCTATCTCGGCAACTATCTCCGCAAGGTCACCGGCCGGGCGCTGGATGTCTGGCTCGGCGAATGTCACGTACACGCCGGGCTCACACCTGAGACACTCGAGCAGCGCCGCGCCGATTATCCCGACGCCGAGTTTCTGGTGCATCCCGAGTGCGGCTGTGTGACGAGCGCGATGTACTACGCCGAGACCGAAGGCGACGTCGCCAGTGGCCGAACCCAGATTGTCTCGACCGAGCAGATGATGCGGCGCGCCCGGGTCTCCCCGGCGCGCCGCTTTGTCGTCGCGACGGAAACCGGCGTGCTGCACCGGCTGCGACGCGAAAACCCCGGCAAGGAGTTCATCGCCGCCCGCGAAGCCGCCGAGTGCCGCTACATGAAGCAGATCACGCTGGAAAAGCTGCGCGACTCGCTGCGGGACCTGAAATACGACGTGACCGTCGAGCCCGACGTCGCGGCACGCGCCCGGCGCGCCATCGAACGGATGCTCGCCATTGGCTGAGACGCTACCGTTCGGATTACACGAGGTTCGCCGCGCGCTCGCCGAAGACCGCGCGCGCGAGGACGCCACGACGCATCTGCTGGGTCCCGCCGCCGACCGGCGCGCCGAGGCACGCTTCATCGCCGAGGGTAGCCTGGTCGCTGCCGGCGTGCCAATCCTGGCGACGGTTTTTCGCGAGCTGGACTCCCGCGCCGCGGTACGCCTGGCGGTCGCGGACGGATCCTGGGCAGACGCCGGCACGACGCTCGCGATCGTTGAGGGAACGGCCCGCGCTTTGCTCGCGGGTGAGCGCGTGGCGCTCAACTTTCTGCAGCGGCTCGCGGGCGTCGCGACGCTCACGCGCCGCGCTGTCGACACCGTGCGGGGCACCCCCGCAAAGATCACCCACACCCGCAAGACCACTCCCGGCTTGCGCAGTCTCGAGCTCTATGCGGTGACCATTGGTGGCGGCGCGGAGAACCGCGCCACCCTCGCCGCGGCGGTGATGTGGAAAGACAATCATTGGGCACTGCTCAAACACAGCAACCGCTCGCTGGCCGACGCGCTGCGCGGGGTGCCGCCCGGTGTGCCGGTAATCGTCGAGGTGGAAACCGATGAGCAGCTCGAGGCCGCGCTCGGCGCTGGTGTCACACACATCCTCGTCGACAACCAGACGCCCGAACGTGTCGCCGCCTGGGCGCATCGGGCGCGCGGCGTGACCATTCAAGCGTCGGGCGGCATCACGGTCGATACGGCGCGCGCCTACGCCGATGCCGGAGCCGCGCTGATCGCCATCGGCGCTCTGACGCATTCCGCCCCGGCTGCGCCGATCCGCTGCGATATCAGCGCGGTCGCGGTGCCGGCCGCCGCCGCGCCAGCACCGCGTTGACCAGCGCGCGCGCCCGCGCGCACGCCGCCACCTGGCCCGCCGTCGGCGCCACATCTGCATCCTGCATCGCCATGGCTGCCGCGAGCGCAGCGTTCTTCGCTTTTACGAGCGTCCTCTCCGTCAGCGAGTCGACTCCGCCTCGTGCCTGCTGAGAGGCGGCCTGGGCTCGGGCGGCGAGGTCGTACATCTCGCGCGTCAACGTGGCGAGCTGACGCAGCCCAGGCGCGGGAGTCTTGACGCGCGGATCGAGGCGCAGCGTGAGCGGCTGCGTGTAGGTCTTCCCTTCTACTGTAAGGCGCACCGTGTAGCGCCCAGGTGGGGCCCACGGCACGGTGGGTGTGCGCTCGCTGCGGCGCGGCACCGCGCCCGTCGCTTCCACTTCTCCCGTTCGCGGGTTGTCGCCGACCGGCTGGAAGCGCATGTCCCACGTGAAGCGGTGCAATCCGGCGCGATTCGACAACCGCTCCTGCGGCGCCGGCCAGTACAACGGCAGGCCGCAGTCGGCGGCGGACGGGTTCCGCTGGCACAGCCGGTTGTACGCCAGCGGATCGACCGCGGGATCGGGATCGAGCACGGGATCGTCACTCGAATACGAACGAATGACCCGACCCGAGGGCTCGAGGATGGCGAGTTTCACAGGCCCGGAAGCGTCGGCGCCGAGCGCGTAATCGATGATTGCCCCTGCCGGTGGATTCTCGGCGGCGGGAAGCTCCGGTGGCCAAGGGGTCGGCTCGTTCGTTCCGAAGCGGACGCGCACGGCAGTCTGTGGTCGTACGACGTACGTCCCCTGTCGCCGAGCCGTCGCGAGATGCCGCAAGGGCGTGAGGTTGTCCAGGATCCAGAAGCCGCGCCCGTGCGTCCCCGCGATGAGATCAGCACACAGGCACGTGCTGTCGTCCTTCACCTGGATGTCGCGCACCGAGATGGCCGGCATGTTGAGCCGGAGCGATTGCCAGTTCGCGCCGTCATCGAGCGAAACCCAGACCTGCGCGTCGGTCGCGGCGTAGAGCAATCCACGCACACGCGGATCTTCGCGGATCGAATTCGCGACCGCGCTCGCCGCGATGCCGGTGTTGATCTCGGTCCACGTGCGGCCGCCGTCGTGCGTGCGCCAGAAATGTGGATGGATGTCGTCGATGCGCAGCGTGTTCGCCGCGGCGTACGCGGTCTGCGCGTCGAAGTGCCCCGCCTCGATGTTGAAGATCCGCGTCCAGGGCTTGATCGCGGGCGGCGTCACGTTCCGCCAGGTTGAGCCGCCGTTCGTCGTGACCTGAATGGTGCCGTCGTCCGTCCCGGCCCAGAGCACCGCGGCGCTCCGTGGTGAGGGCGACAGTGCGGTGATGGCGCCGCGCGGCGTCGGCGTGACGGCGGCGGTGTAACGCCCCGCGCTCGGCGGCACGGCCCAGGTCTGCCGCGCGAGATCGGGACTGATGCGGGTCCAGGTGTGCGCGTGGTCCACCGATTTCCAGACGACATTGGATGTGTAGTACAGCACGTTCGGATTCAGCGGCGACCAGCTGAGCGGCATGGTGCGCACGTTGCGGCCGAACTTGTCGCCGCGCGCGGCGGAATCGGGACCCACCTGCGCCGTCTGGCCGGTGCGGCGGTCGTAGCGCGACACGCCGCGGCGCGCGCTGCCGAACACGACGTCGGGATCCCTGGGATCGGGTGCCGCGATGCCGTATTCCTGGATGTTCGCCGGATGCCAGTCGTGAAACGTGATCTGGCCGTCGTCCGAGCGGCTCGCGACGCAGATCGAGCCGGAGTCCTGTTGGCCACTGCAGACGCGATACGGGAATGCGTTGTCGGCCGTCACGTGGTAGACGGCGGCGGTGGGCTGCGTGTACCAGTTGCTCCACGACGCCCCGCGATTGGACGAGATCACGGCGCCCTGATCCGACACGGCCAGAATCAGGTTCGGATCATCGGGGTGGATCCAGATGCGCTGATAGTCATCGCCGCCGGGCGAGCCGCGCACGGCCGACCAGGTCGTGCCGCCGTCTTCCGTCCGCCACATGACGATCGACGCGCTGTAGACGACGTTCTCGTTTTTCGGGTCGACGACGATGGGCGGCAGATCGCCACCACCGATGCGGCCGAGGGGGCGCGCGTCTGCCGTGGCGGCCGTCGTGTCACCGACGACGGTGGCCCCGGGGATGCGGGTGCGCAGCGTCCAGTGCGCGCCGCCGTCGCTCGACTTGTAGAAGCTGACCGGCCCCGATCCGCCCGCCGGGTTCACGGACGCGATCATCGCGTAGATCACCAGCGAATTGCTCGGTGCGATCGCAATGTTGGCTTCGAGTACCTGAGGCAAACCATTCGTGAGCTGCGCCCAGGTCGTCCCACCGTCCGTCGACTTGTAAATTCCGCCCGCGCCGGGCCACGTCGAGTCGGGTCCGAACGCCGCGTATTCGTAAAACGTCGACTGCTGCTGCCACAGGGTGGCGTACACCGTATTGGGACTGCCGGGATCGATCCGCACTTCGTTCGCGCTGGTGTACTCGTCTTTGTACAACACCTTCTCGAACGTGCGGCCGCCGTCCGTCGAGCGAAACACGCCGCGCTCGGCGTTCGGTCCGTACGGATGGCCGAGCGCCGCGACGAACAACCGGTCCGGATTGGTCGCGTCGACGTCGACGTACGCGATCATCTGCGTGTCGTCGAGCCCGAGATGCATCCACGTGCGGCCGGTGTCGTTGGAGCGGTACATCCCGTCGCCGGTGGCGAGATCGGGCCGGATGATTCCCGCCCCGGTGCCGACGTAGATGATGCCGGAGTTGGACGGCGCGACCGCGATCGCACCGATCGAGCCGGTCGACTCACGATCGAACAGCGGCTCCCAGTTCGCGCCGTAGTCGCTCGAACGCCAGACGCCGCCGTTGTCGAAGCCGACGTAGAACACCGTCGGCTTGCCGGGCACGCCGGCGACGGCGCGTGCGCGTCCGGCGCGGAACGGTCCGATGCTGCGCCAGCGCAATGCGCCGCTGAGTTCTGGAGTTTGTGAAGACGAGCGTGACGAGAATAGTGCCGTGAGACTGAGCGCTAGGAGAACGCGTCGCATGACCGCCCCGACCGCCGATGTTGTCGTTTGACCGCCCGACCGCCGTTGTTGTCTCTTGACCGCCCGACCGCCCGATTATTCGCTGAGCCGCTTCGGTCCGCCGCTGGCTGGAGGAGGCGTGGTGGGCAACTGCTGCGGCGGCGCCGGGTGCGAGACCTCGTCGGTGTTCGTGACTTCGCGCAGGCCGCGCTTGAATTCCTGAATCCCCTTGCCGATCGATGCGCCGATTTCAGGAATGCGCTTGCTCCCGAACAGCAGCATGATGATGACCACGAGGATCAGGATGTGCCAAATACTGAGATCTGCGAGCATTGCGATTCCTGGAAAACAGGGTTGATCAAAAGCTACAGTCCACCCCGCTCGTGAGTAAGTTCCGTTTCATGCGGAAAGACCACGCGTTTCTCGTGCTGGCCCTGGCGATCGCCGGGCAGCCACTGGCGGCACAGGCGATCAGCCGCGATTCGGTCGTCTACGAGCTGTTACCGACCAGCCGGCTCGAGGTCCGCACCGGCAAGGCCGGGCTCCTGGGCTTCGCCGGCCACGAGCATCTCATTCGGGCGAACCGCTTCTCGGGACGGGTCGTGTTCTATCCCGACCAACCGGCGGCGTCGCACATCACCGTGTCGGTCGCGACCGATGGCCTCGAGGTGCTGACCCCTCCCGATACGGAAGAAATCCGCAAGGTCACGGCTGCAATGCGCGACGAGGTGCTCGACGTGGCCCGTCATCCGGAGATCACATTGACAGGTCGAACCCTCGATCGCGCGGGGGACACGCTCCGGCTCCAGGCGACGCTCGCGATCAAAGGCCAGACGCGCGAGCTCCCGCTCGTGGTGCGCGTCGACATCGGAGCCGACACGTTGCGCGCGAGCAGCAGCTTCGACGTCAAGCAGACCGACTTCGGGATCCGGCCCTATCGAGGCGGGCCGGGCGGGACAGTGCGCGTGGCCGACCGGGTGACGTTCGCGATCGATGCTATCGCTCTGCGCGTAGCCACGCCGCACTAACGACGGTGGGTGTGCCTTCGATGCGGACCGTCGCCCGCTCGAATCCCGTCACGCGTACCGTCGTCGCAAATGGACCAGCCTCGCGCTGGACTTCCATGCGCACGGTATCGCCCATCCGGAGGCTCGTCAGGCGAGACCGTAGCTCGCTCCAGGTTTTTACCGGAGCGCCGTTCATGGCGACGAGCCGGTCGCGGCTATGGAGTCCCGCCCGGGCCCAGATGCTCGCGGGATTCGAGATGACCAGCTTCAGGCCGCTGCCATCCGCAGGCTCGTAGCCGAAGACCCGCAGGTCGCGCTCGGGCTCGCCGTTGTAGACCGCCGGGGCGCGCGTGAGGGTCGTGCGCATCCCGATGAGCGCGAGATAGCGATCGAAGTCAATAGCGCTCGCGCCCAGGATGTACGCGTCGAAGAAGGGCGTGACGTCGCAGCTGCACACGCTCGCGACGGCGCGCTCGATGACGGGGCCATCGATGCGTGACGAGTCGTTGAACAGCCGCCGCATTACATCGTCCATCGAACGCCGTCCGTTCGTCGCGTTGCGGACGACGAGATCGAGCATGGTTCCGAGCAGCTCACCCTGCAGGTGCGTGCTCCCGCTGTAGTCGCCCAGCGAACCGGGCTCCGCATTGTAGGCGACGCGACTGATCTGCTCGGCGGAAAAGCGCGCGTACGCCGGATTGTTGGCGTAGCTCGACAGCAACCGTTCGACATGGGCGGTTCGCGTCGAGTCGCGGACGGGAATCCCCGCGCGGCGCAGCAACAGGTCGGCATAGAACATCGTGAGACCTTCGCTGAACCACAGGCTCGACACCGGCGGCTGCGTGCGATAGTCGATGTCGCGATACTCGACCGGCCGCATCGCCATCAGGTTCCAGGTGTGGAAGAATTCGTGCGCAATCTCCGGGATCACGGCGTTGGGGTCGCGCGCCAGGTCTTCGCTGCGCGCGCCGAGGGTGACGGAGTTGCGGTGCTCCAGCCCGCCGCCGAAGGCGCCGTCCTCGAGCATGAACGTGTACTCGCGATATGGCGCGCGCCCGAACAGGTCCAGCGCCTGATGCGCCACCCGCTGAATGCCGGCGACAAATGCGATCGTGTCGAACGGCGTCGCGTTCGGAAGCGGCCAGTACACCACGCGATGGGGGACGCCGCCCTCGGTGAAGCGCCACTCGCGCAGCCGACCGACCAGGATCGGTGAATCAACGAGCGTCGCGGCATCGGCGGCGACGAACGCCCGGGGGTTGGCCGTGCGCGCGAGCGCCGTCGCGATCCCCCAATCCGCGGGAAGCTCGAGCATGACTCCCACCATCAGGCGCTCGCCGCCCAGCAGGTACATGAACGCGTGAGGTCCACCGATGAGCCCGCCAGTGGGCGTGAGGAACGGCCGCCACGACGCGCGCAGCCCAGAATCTGCCGGCGGCAGCGCGATCCGGTACCGGACGGTCACCGCCCCCCTGGGCGCGACGACCTGCCACACGGCGCTGTCGACCTTGGTGACGCTCGCCGAGCTGGGCTCGACCGCGAAATCGCGCACGTAGCGCCAATAGCGGTCGTCGTATTCGGGATGCGCCGCCATGGCGAGGCGGAACGTGTCGGAGACGGTGCGGAGGCGGATCTCGACGGACCAGCCGGAGAGATCGGCGCCGTCCACGCGGAGTGTGTACTGGACGGCCGGCTTCACGGCTGGATGCGGGTGCGCAAGTAGCGCGACGAGTAGGGCGAATGATGGTGTCATATAGCTTTGACGGCGGCCACGGCCGCCGGGTTTGAACCATATTGTCGAACCGTGACCCCGTCGCTGCTCGCCCTCCTATTGGCCAACGCCGTTCCCGTGATCGGCGTGCTGTTCCTTGGCTGGACCGTCTTCCCGCTGCTGCTCCTCTACTGGCTCGAGAACGTCATCGTGGGTGGCTTCAACGTGGCCAAGATGCTGCTCGCGCGACCGGCCGAGCCCATCTATTGGGCGGGAAAGCTGTTTCTCATTCCGTTCTTCATCGTGCATTTCGGCGGCTTCACGTTCGTCCATGGCGTCCTGCTCGTCGCCTTCTTCGGGCCGAAAGGGCTCCAGCCGTTCGATCTCCTGACGGCCGTGCCGGCCGCGATCCGCACCAATCAGCTTGGCTGGGGCCTCCTGAGCCTCGTCGCCAGCCACGGCTTCTCCTTCTTCTGGAATTACCTGAAGAACGGCGAGTACCAACGTGCCTCGCTCCAGACGTTGATGGGACAGCCCTACGGCCGGATCGTGGTACTGCATCTGACGGTGCTGTTCGGCGGTTGGGTCGTCATGCTGCTCGGCTCACCGGTGGGAGCGCTCGTCGTGCTCGTCGGGCTGAAGACCGCCGCGGATTTGCGCGCGCACCTCGCCGAGCGGAAGAAATTTGCGCCTCGGACTGTGCCACTTGGGGACACCGATCGGGTGGACAAGGTCCCGTTCCGGGAATAATTTCGCCGTTCCTCAGACCCGTCGGTTGGAGATTCAGGTGAAGCGCTTGATCGAAGAACTCAACGGTCCGTGGCACAAACGCGCGCTGCAGGTTTTCATGCTCATCGTCCTCGCGCACTGGGCCGAGCATCTCGTCCAAGCGTACCAGGTGTACGCCCTCAAATTGCCGATGCACGAGGCGCGCGGCGTCCTAGGGCAGGCGTTCCCCTGGCTGGTCCATTCGGAAGTTCTGCACTACGGATACGCGGTGATCATGCTGGCGGGCATCTGGGCGTTTCTGCCCGGCTTCGTCGGGCGCGCGCGGACCTGGTGGCTGGTGGCGCTCGTCATTCAGTTCTGGCATCACATCGAGCACGCGTTGCTACAAGGCCAGGTGATCGCGGGCCACACGCTGTTCGGTGCGGCCGCGCCCACGAGCATCATCCAGCTCTTCGTTCCCCGACTCGAGCTGCATCTCGTCTATAACACGATCGTCTTCGTGCCGATGATGGTCGGCATGTACTACCACCTGTTCCCGAGCGCGCCTGAGGCCGCGCACATGCGCTGCAGCTGCGCGCTGCGACTCCACTCGGCAACGACCTGACGATCCTCTGCGCTAGCTGACGTTCACGCGCGTCCGCGCGAGCTCGTACAACAGCTCCACGTAGGACCGCACGCCGCCGTCGATCCCCTGCACCTTCGGGTTCGCCGACTCGATCACGTAATACTCATCCGGTGCGTGTGCGCCGCTGCCGTGGCCCATGCCGAAATGTCCGGCCGCGAGCTTCAGCGGCTCGCCCGTGAAGACATAGCCGGGCCAGGAGCCCGCGTTCCGCGGCAGCAGGATCGGATCGATGTTCGAGCGCCGGTAGACGGCTTCCTGCGCGCGGATGATCAGCGCGTTCCGGGGCGTGCTCGTCGGATCGTAACCGCCGGTCATGTTTACTTCGATGTCCCCAAAGCCGCGCTTGGCGAGATGCGCCTTGAGCGCGGCGAGCGCCTCGGCCGCCGTCATATCGGGCACCAGGCGCAGATCGAGCTTCGCAACCGCCCGGTGCGGTAGAATCGTCTTGCCGCCCGGACCGGTGTAGCCGCCCACCAACCCTTCGATATTGACGGTGGGACGCGCCATCAGGCGCTCGAGCGACTCGACCCAGCTCACGTCGTTCACCCAGTGCTGGACGCCGAGGAGGCGCTTCGCCGCGTTTTCGTCCATGCGTGCGGCGGCGGTGGCGAGCATCGCCTTCTCGTCGGCGGACAGCGGGCGCGCCTTGCCGGCGAAGTCGTCGATCGCGGGATCGTTGCCGTCGGGCGAGACCAGCGTCGCCAGCGCCTGCACCAGATGCCACGCCGGGCTGTCCACGCGCGCCTTGTTGCTCGAGTGAATGTCGGTCACCGGGCCGCGGCCCCATTTCTCGCCGCTCGACACCAGCTCGACTTCGATCACGCCCTTGGCGCCGAGCGTCATGGTGACCTGGCCGTCGAGCCCCTGCGAGGCAGAGGGCATGAAGATGCCGATCGTCTTTTGGAGCGCCGCCAGCACCTCGGGACGCCGCACGACCTGCGGAAAATGCGGCGAGCCGATTTCCTCTTCACCCTCCGCCACCAGCACGAGATTGACCGGCAGCTTGCGATTCGCTCCCCGAATAGCGTGCAACGCCGCAAGGAACGTGGCCTCAGGACCTTTCTGGTTCACGGCCCCCCGCCCGATGATCACCTTCCCGAGTCCCGCCTTATCAACGAGCGCGGCGTCCCACGGCGGCGACGACCACTCGGACGGATCCACCTGCTTGACGTCGTACATGAAGTAGAGGCCGAGGGTGCGCGGCGCGCCGGCGTCGAGCGTCGCGAAGATGCCGGGCTGGCCGTCGCTCGGGATTTTCGTGACCTGCTGGAACCCGGCGTCGCGGAACAGGCGCATCGTCAGCTCGCAGCCCTCGTTCATTCCGCGCTGTTCGGCCGCGATCGAGGGCTGGCGAATCCACTCCTGCAGCCGCTGCACCGTTTCATCGTGGCGGCGTTCGATCTCGCGGAAGATCGGATTGAGATCAGATTGTTGATTCCACACGTAGGAAGGCACTGCGAGGGCGGCGGCGGCGCCGCTCAGATCCTGCAGAAAAGCGCGACGGTCGATCACAATTCGCTCGTGTCTGAGGTCGTGCTAATTCTACCTCACGGAGGCTCACGTATGCGACCCGCTTTGATCGCTGCTCTGGCCCTGGTGTTGCCGTGTTCCCTGTCGTCGCAGCAGGCCAAGAATTACCCGCTCGAAACGGCGGCCGGGTTGCGGTTGCAGAACGTCGTGGCAGAAGCGGTTACGCTCGACGGCAAGAAGGGCGTGCGCGTGACGTTCGGCACTATGGCGCCGGAGCAACAGGTCCAGGTCGAGCCGCTCGCGGTGATCGACGGAGTCGCCTTCTCGAGCGGCACGATCGAAGCCGAGGTCGCCGGCATGCCCGCACCCGGCGCCGTGGGCGGTGCCCGCGGGTTTGTCGGGATCGCGTTCCGGTTGCAGCCCGACATGAAGACCTATGACGCGTTCTATCTCCGTCCCACGAACGGCCGCGCCGACGATCAGGAGCGGCGCAACCACGCGACGCAGTACATCTCGCATCCCCAATGGACGTGGTCCCGGCTGCGCCAGGAGACGCCCAGCAAGTATGAGTCGTACGTGGATCTGGTCCCCAACGTGTGGACCAAGATCAAGATCGAAGTGCGAGGCGACCACGCGCAGCTCTACGTGAACGACAATCCGCAGCCCGTCTTGATCGTCAACGACGTGAAGTCGGGGGCGACCGCGCGTGGTGGCGTCGCCCTGTGGATCGGACCGGGCACGATCGCGCACTTCCGCAACGTCACCGTCACACCGGCCAGCCAGTAAGCGCCGTTTGACTTTTTCCGCGGCCTGGATGTAGCCTTCCGGTGCGCCAGGGGCGCATCCAGTCCGCGGAAAGGGCCGTGCCCACCCACTGCAGTACAAATCGACTCGCGAACTTCTTTCAGCCCGACACGCGCGGACGAACGGGCGAGCTTTGAGAGGAGTTTCGTATGTTTCCCAATCCGCAGGATGCATTGCCGCTGCCGTCCCGTCCCAGCCTCGAGCAGTACCGCAAGCTCGCCAAGGATCTCGTCAAAGCCTGTAAGGCAGGCACGCGGGAGATCGCGGCCTGGGCCGACCGGTGGATGGCTTCGCTGCTCCCAGACGCCGGTCGATCCAGAATCGATCGGTCGGCGCGGGAAGTCGCCGAATTCGCCACGCGCACGCTGACGGGCGGAGGCAAGGACCGCGCCTGCGTGCTCGCCGACGCGCAATTCGTGCTTGCGCGCACGCACGGGTTCACCAGCTGGGCGGTTTTCGCCGCGCACCTCGACGCGCTCGCGCAGCCGGGCGGGGACACCCAAGCCGCCGCATTCGAGGCGGCCGCCGAGGCCATCATCCGCGGCGACGAGGCGGCGCTCGTCGAGCTATTGCGGAAGCATCCGGACCTGATTCGCGCGCGCTCCGCCCGCGAGCACAACGCCACGCTGTTGCACTACGTCTCGGCCAACGGCGTCGAAGGCTACCGCCAGAAATCGCCGCCGAACGCCGCGCGAATGACGGAGCTCCTGCTCGAGGCCGGCGCGGACGTCGAAGCGGAGGCCGACGTCTACGGCGGTGGCTGCACCGCACTCGGATTGGTCGCGACGAGCACGCCGCCGCGCGAAGCGGGGGTCCAGATTCCCGTGATCCAGGTACTGCTGGATCACGGGGCGCAGGTCGAGCACCCGAGTCTGGCGGGGTACGGCTCCGACGCCGTCTACGCCTGTCTCGCGAACGGCTGTCCGGAAGCGGCGCGCTATCTCACCGAGCGGGGCGCGCGCTTCGGGATCGTGGGGGCCGCGGGAATCGGGCGGCTCGACGTCGTGCAGCAGCTCGCCGACGCCGCCGAGGCACCGCGGCGTGAGATGGCGTTGCGGTACGCGGCGGGATACGGTCAGATCGACGTCGTCCGATACCTGCTCGATCGCGGCGTGAACGTTGACGGCCACCACGGCGACCGCAAAACCGCGCTCTTCTACGCGAAACTGGGCAATCATGGCGAGATCGTGCGGTTGCTGCTCGAGCGCGGCGCGAATCCGGAGTTGCACTCTGAGGCCTAGGGACGTCATTCCTTACGAATCTCTTACTAGCGCGGCACGCGCAATTTGGACAGAATCCACGCCTCCCCTAATTGGAGCCATCATGAACGCCCGAGCCTCTTTTCTGCTGATCGCGCTGGCCGCTGTGCCCGGGGCTCTCGCAGCCCAAGCCGCGCCCGCCTCTGCCCCGGCGGCGTCGGCCAATCCAGTTACCGACGCTCTGCGGCAGATGGAGCAGCGTTTCGCGCGGATCCTGGTCGCCGCCGCGGAGGCGATGCCGGCGGACAAGTACAACTACCGGCCGACACCGGCCCAGATGAGCTTCGCGCAGATTCAGGTCCACCTCGCGAACGAGGGGAACGATCTGCTGTGCGGAAAAGTCGCCGGTGTAACGCCTCCGCAGCGCACCACCGCCGCCGACACCAGCCTCGGCAAGGAACAGCTGGTGGCCCGGCTCAAGGAGACGTTCCAGTTCTGCGAGCAGGCGTTTGCCCGTCTCGACGACTCGAAGCTCGCTCAGTCGGTCCAGCTCTTCGGCCCGAATCCCTTCACGATCGCCTCGGCAATGTTCATCACGGTAGGAGACTGGGCCGATCACTACAGCCAGGAATCGAATTACCTGCGCCTAAACGGCATCCTGCCGCCCACGGCACAGCGGCGGAGCATGTAGGGGCTGGGGGCTAGGGGTTAGGGCCTGGGGAAAGCAGGCCAAACGAGAAGACGGTCCGACTCCGGTACGTTTCACCGGGTCGCAGAATCGTCGTCGGGAAGGTGGGGTGGTTCGGTGAATCGGGAAAATGCTGCGTTTCCAGGCAGAGCGCGGCGCGATGGCCGTACACCACCCTGCTCTTCCCCGTAATCGTCCCGTCCAGGAAGTTTCCCGAGTAAAACTGAATCCCCGGTTCGGTGGTGCTGATGTCGAGTGTGCGGCCGCTCGTCGAATCGACGAGCGTGGCCGCGTGCACCAGCCCCGCTTGCTCGGGGGGCCTGTCGAGCACCCAGTTGTGGTCGTATCCCCGCCCAAAGCGCAGTTGCTCGTCGCGGTCGCCAATGCGCGCGCCGATCCGGGCCGGCGACCGAAAGTCGAACGCGGTCCCGGCCACTGAAGCGATCTGCCCCGTCGGAATGAGCGTCGAGTCGACGGGCGTGTACGCCGAGGCTTTCAGGGTGAGGACGTGATCGAGGATGTCCCGCGCCGCATCGCCGTGCAGGTTCCAGTAGGTGTGCTGAGACAGGTTGAGCGGCGTCGCCTTGTCCGTGGTCGCGACGTAGTCGACCACGAGCTGGTCGTTCGGCGTGAGCGTGTAGGTGACCCGCACCTCCAGATCGCCCGGGTAGCCCTCCTCGCCATCCACACTGGTATAGCGGAAGGTCACGCCCGCCCCGCTGACGGTCTGCACGGGCTCAGCCATCCAGACGACCTTGTCGAAGCCGCGAGAGCCCCCGTGCAGGGAGTTGGGACCGTTGTTCTGCGCGAGATGATACGTCTGGCCGTCGAGCGTGAACCGGCCGCGCGCGATGCGGTTCGCAAACCGGCCGACAACGGCGCCGAAGTAGGGCGAGCGGTCGATGTATCCCTGCAGGCTGTCGAACCCCAACACGATGTCGGCGAGGTGACCAGAACGATCGGGCGTGCGGATCGAGGTGATGATCGCGCCATAGTTGATCGCGCGCACCTCGATGCCGTGGGGAATGATCAGCGTGAACTGCTCCACCGGCTGGCGGTCGGGCAGCCGGCCGAACACGGCGCGCGTGACCTGCGGGGTGTCCGGCGCGCCCCCCCCGCACGCCGCCATCGCGGCGAGGAGCAGGATCGCGCTCTTCATGGCCGGAGCACAAACAGGATGGTGGGATCCAGCGGATACCGTCCGAAGCGCGCGCCGTAAATCGCAAGCCCGCCCGGCAACGCATCACTGACTTCCAGTCTGATCACGATTTCCCCCGTGCGCGCCGCGTCAGCGAGCGCCGCGGCGGGCAGGGGCACGCGCAATAGCTCGCCGTATGATCCTGCCTCGTAGAGATGCCCGTCGTGCGGCTGCGCGTGCCAACTCAGAATGCCGCGCGAGTCCGCCGGGTCGTCGGGCAGCTCCCACCGTCCCGCCGGCAGGCCGTTCACGCGTACTATCACCGCGCTCGGAAATGGTGTGGTCCCCGTCATCGGATAGCTGTTGGGGTTGCGGCTGGGATCATGGAATCCGCCGCCGCGCATGTAGTCGCCGCCACCGGCCGACAACGTGTCGCGATCCTTGCCGTTGAGGCGTTTGGCAGATGCCTCCACCAGAAACGTTGCGCCGCTCACGTCGCGCGCGTCGAGCCCCGCTGGCCAGGGGATCCGGTATTCGACAAATCCGCTGCCCGCGCCGTCGAATTTGTGATCGCCGAGGACGGTCCACTGCTTCAATGACCAATGACTGGCGGCCGGACTGGCGGCCGGCACATGGGCCACGCGCACCCGCCGGCCGTCCGCGAGCGTCGCCACCGGAGGCGGTTCGCCCTCGACCACGAACGTCGTGAAGTTGCTCTGCAGCACGACCCCGGCATCGCTCACGAGGCGTGTCGCGAGGACGAGCACCGTTGGCTCACTCGGCATCGTCAGGGCGAGCGGTGCCAGCGGCTGGGACATCCACGGCCGGTATGGGATGCGCCTCGCCGCTGTCGCATAGGAGCGCTGCTCGCCGAGCGCGTTCCAGCCCGAGAGCTCGGTGCGCAGGGTGAGCGAGTCGCCGAGCGATGCATTGCCGGCGAGGAATGACGCATAGAGTGGGAGATCGACGTGCTCGCCCGGCTGCACGGACCGGCTCAGCTCGGCGTCACCCACCGCGATGTAGAGTGCTGCGTGGAGATCGCGCAGCGACATCCCCGGTACCAACGCGCCGAACCCGGTCTCTTTGCGCGAGCGGTCGAAGCGCCAATAGCCGTTCCACTCGTTGATGACGTCGTGGTGCTCGGTGTACAGCCAGCCGCCGAGCTTGGGATGGCGGCGGAATGCGTCGACGGCGCGGTGGTAATCCCAGCTCCAGTCCACGTCACCCGTGCTGCCCGCGTAGCCCCAGACATTGCCGAATTCGGAATTGATCATCGGCTGCCGACCCTGCTTCCAGGGCGCTTCGAAGTTCCAGGTCGAGCCGGGGTACGTGCTGTCGCTGATCCGGTCGACGTGCGCCTGCCAGCGCCAGCCGGGCAGGTATTCATGCCACGAGTTGATATCGGTTTCGGTGTGACCGCGCCCGCAGCAAACGGAGTTGTCTTCGACCAGGCGTGTCGAGTCGAGTGATCGCGCCACACGATAGAGCTGCGCCACCTTCCGCCTGGTGTCCGGCAGATAACGCTCGTTGTCCCCGGACCCCGTCAGCAAACCCCAGGTTTCGTTGAACAGGACCCAGGAGAAGATGGCCGGATGGTTGTAGTCGCGGTCGATCATGCCGCGGAGCGCGACGTCGTGCTCGGCGAACGCGACGGAGTCGGGCGGTCCCCACCAGTTCGGGATGTCCGCCATGATCAGCACGCCGAGCCGGTCGGCCCAGTAGAGCTTGCGCGGCGCTTCGATCTTGACGTGCTCGCGCATCCCCGTGAGCCCGATGAGCCGCGCGCGCGACACCTCATCCCGCAGTGCGCTGTCGGTGGGGAAGGTGTAGTAGCCGGTCGGATGATAGGCTTGATCGAGCGTGAGCTGCAAAAAGATCGGCGTGCCGTTGAGCGCGACATACGGATAACTCGTCCCCGGCAGATTCACCACCGAGATCGTGCGCATCCCGAAGTAGGTCTGGACGACATCCTCCGTGAAACCGGGGCTGCCGACCCTGACGGTCACGTCATAGAGGAACGGATCGTCGAGTGACCAGCGGCGCGCGTTGGGAATGGGGACGTCGAGGTGCACCGTTGCCCTGCCCCGCGCGATCCGCTGCGACACTGGCGGTGGCCCGTCGCGATTCGTGAATGTGAGCCGGAGCGTCAATGCGCGGGGCGCTGGCTCGCGCAGCCGCACGTCGACACCGACGCCGGCGAGATCCGCATGCGGCGTGAAATGCACCGCTTCCAACGGATCGGCGCCGCGCGCTTCGAGATACACGGTCTGCCACATCCCCCGCGCTTTTCCGTAGCCCTGTTTGCCCTCGAGCTTGAACGGGTGCGGCGTGTCGTCCACGCGCACCACGAGCCGCTGTTCCTTCCCCGGCTTTGCGGCGCGGAGCTCGAAGGCAAACGGCGTGTACCCGCCTCGGTGCTCACCCAGCTTCGTGCCATCGAGCCATACCGTGGTGCGCCAGTCGCACGCGCCGAACACGACGAACACGCGGCGGCCGCGCCACGCCTCCGGTACCGTGATGGAGCGCGCGTACCACCCGATATCCGCACTGTCGGGTACGCCCGACAGCGGCGCGCCCCAGGAGAACGGCACGAGAATGGTGCGCGAGCCCGGCAGCGCGCCGGACGACCAGCCGGCGCGCTCGCCGGCGTCGGCCGGATCGAACGCAAAGCGCCAATGTCCGTTCAGATTCAGCCACTCGAGGCGCGCGAAATCGGGACGCGGCTGCTCAGGGAGCGGAACCGTGTCGGCCGGCGCTTGCCCGCGCAGCGTGGCGGCGAGGAGAAGAAGGCGCAGCATCCCCGCCAATTCTATAGGTGGACAAATCTCAAGGAAACCCGTCAGTTACTACCCCCATGGAAGTCATCGTCCAACGCGACTACGAAACGATGAGCAAGGTCGCCGCGCAGATCGTCGCGGAGTTGCTCAACACCAAGCCCAACGCTGTGCTCGGCATGGCGACCGGGTCCACGCCGCTGGGCCTGTATCAGGAGCTCGTGCGGCTGCACAACAAGGAGCAGCTCGATTTCTCCCGGGTGACGACGTTCAATCTCGACGAATACGTCGGGCTGAACGTGAATCACCCGCAGAGCTATCACTACTTCATGCACGAGCATTTCTTCCGGCACGTCAACATCCCGCCGCAGAACATCAACATCCCGTCCGGAACGACCAGCAATTATCCCGCGTTCTGCGCCTGGTACGAGAAACGTATCGCGGATTGTGGCGGGATCGATGTGCAGATCCTGGGCATCGGCACCGACGGGCACATCGCGTTCAACGAGCCCACCAGCTCGCTGAGCTCGCGCACGCGGCTCAAGACCCTGTCGAAGCAGACGATCGACGACAACGCGCGCTTCTTCGACCGGCGCGAGGACGTGCCCGTGTATGCGATCACGATGGGCGTCGGCACGATTCTCGAAGCGCGCAAGCTGATCCTGGTCGCGAGCGGGAAGCCGAAAGCGAAAGCCATCGCGCAGGCGGTCGAGGGGCCCGTGACGAGCATGGTAACGGCGAGCGCGCTGCAGCTGCACCGCGACGCGATCGTCATCGTCGACGAGCCGGCCGCCTCGGGTCTCGAGATGCGTGACTACTACGACTTCATCTACGCGGCGAAGCCCGCGGCGCCGAGGGCATAGTGTACACACTCGCCGTCGCGTTGCTGCTCGCGCAGGCCCCGGTGCTCCAACAGAACGGCCTGCAGTTCAAGGACCTCAACAAGAACGGCGTCCTCGATCCCTACGAGGACTGGCGGCTCCCACCCGAGCAGCGCGCGCGCGATCTCGTGGCACGAATGACGCTCGCGGAAAAAGCCGGCGCGATGATGCACGGGACCCTCCGAAGCTCGGGGCCGATGGGCAGTGTGGGCTTCGGCGGCCAGTACGACACGGCAGCCGCGCGCACGCTCATCGATAGCGCCAAAGTCACCAGCATGATCACGCGGCTCAACGCCGCCCCTGAGGTGATCGCCGCGCAGAACAACGCGCTGCAGCGCATCG
>Ga0070696_100000610_pt1 | contig 22948 bp, 16 predicted proteins | sample KBSK1253metaG_FD_65474 | JGI IMG/M metagenome (GOLD analysis project Ga0070696, IMG submission 65474) | Corn, switchgrass and miscanthus rhizosphere microbial communities from Kellogg Biological Station, Michigan, USA - KBS K1-25-3 metaG | ecosystem: Host-associated > Plants > Roots >... | reverse complement strand
GTGGTCCACGCCGGGCAGCCGGGCGAGATCGTCCCCGGGTCCGCGTCGAACGACCTCTTCTGGTCCCACGAGGCCGGGATCGCGATCTACTCCAGTTGCCCACAGCCGAGCAGCCCCGATTGCCTTCCGGGACTGCCGCTGGGGAACGCGCGCGGGTTCCTCTACGTGATGGTCGGGGAGTACAACGACTTCCCCGGCGACTTCGCGGTCGGCACCTATTGCCATGAGTTCGGCCACACCCTGGGTCTTCCCGATCTCTACGATCCCAATGCGGCGGGGCTCGGATTCTTTTCGTTGATGGGGCTCGGCAATTACCTTCCGTATGAAGCCGGAAAGGTGCTCGGGCAAAGGCCCGGTTGCCTCGACGCGTGGTCCCGCCAGTACCTGGGATTCGACGAACGGCGGAACGCAACGTCGTCCGGGCCGGTGACCCTGTCCCCGGTAACTGGAGGGGGCGGCTCGCTTCGCGTATGGTCGAACGGGGAGCCCGGCACCGAGTACTTCCTCCTCGAGAATCGGAAGCGCGAGGGCCCGGACGAATTCCTGCCCGGCGACGGGCTGGTCGTCTATCACGTCGACGACACTAAGGTGGATAATCTGTCCGGGCCGTCGAATTACCGAGTGTCCGTGGTGCAGGCGGACGGTCTTTCCCAACTCGAGAACCCGTCGGCGGGGGGGAATTTCGGGGACGCCGCCGACTTCTTCCCCGGATCGCTCCTTCGCCGGACGATCACGGAGGCCACGACGCCGAGCACGCGCAGCCTCACCGGCTCGGACACGGGCATCCGGATCACGGGGATCACCGGCGGCACGGTGGACCTGGTCGACGACGTCTCCCTCAACCTGACGATTTCCCAGGGGGCGGCCCTCCAAGTCACCGGAGTCACCATCGACGACGGCGGGGGCGGCGACGGCTACGCGGACGCGGGAGAGACGGTTTCGCTCACGGTCCAGCTTCGAAACACCGGACTCACCTCGAGTTCCGTGAACTACGTCCTGACGAGCTCCTCGGCGGATGCGACCGTGAACACCGGTACCTCGAGCGGTTCGTCGATCGCGGCCTTGGCCATCGGGCAAAACACGACGCCGTTCGGCGTGACGTTCGGCAACCCGGCCACGCTGCCTCGGGACGTCACGTTCAACCTCTCCTGGAACGACGGGATCGCTTCCGGGGTCGAGACGTTCCTGGTCACGATCGGAATGGGCTCCGGCCTCGCCGACGATTTCGAATCGGGCGCCGACGGATGGTCGCACGCTCCGATCGCGCCCAGCGTGGCGGACGATTGGCATCTCTCGGGCTCGCGCCAGCACGGCGGCACGTCCTCGTTCAAGCTGGGGAGCACGAACTCGCTGGGCGTCGGAACGAACGAGGAGCAGACGTACGCGCCGGATCAGGACGCGGCGCTCGTCTCTCCCGGGTTCGATCTCGCGGCCAATTCCGAGCTCGTCTTCTGGTCCTACATCGACGCCGAGACGAACGGCGGCACCGGATGCTGGGACGGGGGACGCGTCGAGATCTCGATGAACGGCGGACCCTGGGAGCCGGTCGCGGTGGACGGCGGTTACGGCTATCAGGTGGAATTCAATTCGGGGGCCGCGCTTCGCGGCGCCGACGTCCTCTCGGGATCGCCGCAATCGTGGCGGCGGGTCGTCGCCGACCTCACGCCGTACTCGGGCGCGGCGCGACTCCGGTTCCGGTTCGCGAGCGACCAAGCGAACGATCCCCGGGATCAATTCGGCGGACAACTCCGGTACTTCGAAGGCTGGTACGTCGACGACATCGCCGTCGGCGCGCGCACCGGCGGCGGGCCGATCGCGCGCCGGCTGACGTTCCGGGCGGGCCCGAATCCGTTCTGGGTCGGGGGAGCTTCCTCCTTCCTCAGCTTCCGGTTCAGCGCGCCGGACGGACTCCCGCACCCCGGCGAAACACCGGTGGTTCGCATCTTCGACGTTCGCGGCCGGCAGGTGGCGAGCGTTGCCGCGGCCGCGAACGGGCTCGCGCCGAGTCTCTTCGAGGCGCGGTGGAACGCGAAGAACGACGCCGGCGGGGTCTGCGGATCCGGAATCTACTTCGCGAGAATCGACTTCCTAGGGAAGACACAGACGGCGCGCCTCGTGCTCGTGCACTAGACGAGGGATGACGCGCGCCGCGGTCGTCCTCCTCCTCTTTTCGTCCACCACCCTTGCCGTCGGCGCCGTGCCATCGGGCGCGGCGGTCGCGACTCCTCTGAAGAGAGCCGCCACTTCCGCCACGGGACGCGCCGAACGTCCCGAGTGGCTCGTGCGGCGCCAGGCCTGGACCGACGCGCGCGCCGCGCGGCGGGCCGAGCGCTGGAACGGGACCCTGGCGTCGCTCGTCGCCGCCATTCGCGCGGAGACGCGAGCCGAGTCCCTCTATTTCGACGCGCTCTCGCGCGCCCGCCCGGACCGTGCCGGTTCCGCGCGCGCGGACGACTGGCGGAACGCGGCGCTCGACTGTTTTGCGACCGGCCGGAGATCGCTCGGGCAGGCGCTCCTCGAGGGCGCGGCTCTCCGGAACGACACGCCCCTTCTTCCGCTTCGCGCGCAGGCGATGGGAAACCGGGGCGCGCCCGACTCCGGTCTCGCGCTCCTCGGATGGCCCCCGGACCGGCGCGCGGGAGCGCCCGGAGGAACGCATCCGCCGGCCGCGAAGATGCCGCTCATGGACGAGGCGGCGCTCCTCGTGGCGGGTGCGCTCTCCGATTCGGCCGGATCCGACCGCGCCGCCCGCGCCGCGCGGTGGGCGCTCCTCGCGAAGGATCCGTCTCCGGCCGCCCGGCGCGAGGCACGCCTCCAACTGGGACGGTCCCTCCTCGCGTCGGGGGAGCCGCGACTCGCGCTCGCGTTGGCCGCTCCGGAGGAAATGACCGGAGCCGATGCGGCGATCCTGGCGGGGAACGCCCGCGCGGCGATCCGAGACACGCTCCGCGCCGTATCGCAGCTGGCTTCGTTCGCGATCACGCGGGGCGTGCCGACCGCGGACCGCCACGCGGCGTCGATTCGTGCGGCGGCGTGGCTCTCCGGCGCGTGGAACGATTCGCTCCCGGAGGCGCTCTGGCTCGACTTCCTCCGCACCCTGGGCGAGATCGGGGAGGCGGAGCGCGCGCTCTCGCTCGGGACGGCGCGACGGCGCGCCGCCCCGGACTCCGCGGCGGGCATCGAGCGCGCCGAAGTGGTGGCGTCGCTCCTCGCGCGAGCGCGCCGGAACGAGCCCGCGAGCGCCGCCTATCGCGCGCTCCTCGCGCGTCGGGGCGTCCCGAACACGGCGCGCGCGCGATTCGCGCTCGGCCTCGGTCGCGCGCGCCGGGCGGCGGGCGATTTTGCCGCGATGGATAGCGCGTTCCTCCTGGCGAGCAGCCTCGATCCCGCGGGATCCGCCGGCGAGCAGGCGGCTTGGGAACGGGCCCGCGAATGGGAGGACCGGAAGACGCCGCTCGAATCGGCCGCCGTCTACGGATGGGCCAGGCCCTATCTCCGGAGCGCCGGTCTGGCGAGGACCGGACGCGTGCACGGCGCCTTGTCCTGGCTTCGCGCCGGGTCCGCGGATTCGGCGGGCGCCATCCTCGGGGATCTGCCGCGATCGGATTCCGGAGAGGTCCCGTTCTGGGCAGGGCAGGTGGCCGCGGCGCGCGGCGACACCGCGAACGCCCGCGCCCAGTACGAAGCCGCGAGTCGGAACGCTCCTTGGACCTATGAGGGCCTTCGCGCCGCGGAGATCCTGGCGACTCCGGGCACGAGCGGCGCGGGCGTCTGGCCCTCCGAGGCGGAGCCGTTCCGGATGGAGGCCCCGCCACGTGCGGCTCCGCGCTCCATCGAATCGGGCCGGGCCGATCCGCCCCTTCGCGCGCGAATCCTGGAATCCCTCGGCCTCACACCGCTCGCGCTCGAGGAACTCCGCGAGTGCGCGCGCGACTCCGAGCGAAACGCGGCGTCTTCGTGCGCCGACGCGCTCGAAGAGCGGGGACAGTTCCGCGGATTCCGACCCGCCGGCGATTCGATCGTCGCCTCCCGTTGGGAATATCCGCCCGCCTACGCGCTCGAGATCTTCACGGCGGCCGAGCGCGAATCGCTCCCGCCCGGGCTTCTCTGGGCGATCATGCGGCAGGAGAGCGGCTACCGTCGCGACGTTCGATCGAAGGCGCGCGCGCTGGGTCTCCTCCAGCTCCTCCCGTCGACCGCTTCGCAGCTCGCCGGGCACACCGTGCCCGAGGAATCGCTCTACGTCGCGGACGTGAACGTGCGGCTGGGCGCCCGGTACGTGGGAAAGCTGGCTCGCGAATTCGGGGACCCGCGCGCGGTGCTGGCAGCATACAATGCCGGCGAAGACGCGGTCCGGCGCTGGATTCGCGACCGCGGACCGGTGGACGACCGTTGGGTCGAGTTGATCCCGTATCGCGAGACTCGCGACTACGTGAAGCAAGTCTACGCGGCATGGCGACGGTACGAATCCTTGTACGGCACGCGGGCACAATAGGGAGGGCGGGACCGGGGTGCTCCTCGCGTCGGAACTGAAGCGCAAGGCGATTCACCTGGCTTCGCTCGTCATTCCCGTCGGCTACTACCTGAGTCCCGATTCCTGGCACCGCGACTGGGAGCGCGCGCTCCTGGCCTCGGTCATCGTCTCCCTCGCGATCGAAGTGTTCCGCCTGAACCACCCTCGCACGCGGAACCTGTTCCGGCACTTCTTCGGGGAGCTGCTCCGCAATCACGAGGAGGCGTCGCTCCTCGGCTCGACCTATCTCCTCATCGCGTGTCTTCTTTCGATCCATCTCTTCCCGAAGCCGATCGCGGTGCTGGCGCTGTGCTTTCTGATCGTGGGGGACACGGTCGCGGCGATCGTCGGGAAGTCCGCGGGGCGGATCAAGATCTTCGGGAAGACGCTCGAGGGGAGCCTCGCCTGCCTCTTGATCTGCTTCGGGATCACGCTGTTCCTTCCGGAGGTGCCGTTCCACGTGGCGATCGTCGGCGCGCTCGTCGCGACGATCTTCGAGCTCCTGCCGATTCCGCTCGATGACAACTTCCGGATTCCGCTCTCGGCCGGATTCGCGATGGAGCTCTTCCTCAAGTGACCCTCGGGGGCCTCCGAACCCCGAATTCCGGAACCCGCATCCAATCGGCAGAGTCTTTCTACTTAGGATAGGTCGGTTCCGGCTTGACACCTTGGAGGCACGGCTTCTAGACTCCGTCCAGTCGCACGCTACGACCCGGACCGGGGAGAGATGCCTAACTATAGCGTTACCATAACGTTACCTCATAGTCTCCTGACTGATGACCCCGGCGGCGTCACGCTCCTGGGGTTTCGCCTTATCGGGGCGGAGGCTTGGAGCCACCCTTGGAGCGGCAGGACCCGGTGGGCCTAGGAAAGGACGCGAATTGCTGAGCTGGATCACACGCCTGACGGGCACCAAGCACGAGCGCGACATCAAGAAGATGTGGCCGCTCGTGGGGGAGATCAACGCCGAGTTCGACCAGCTCGGCGGCCTGAGCGACGAAGCGCTCGCGGCGAAGACGCAGGAATTCCGCGCGCGCCTCGCCGAGGGCGAGACGGTCGACGACCTCCTTCCCGAGGCGTTCGCCGTCGTCAAGGAGACCTGCCGGCGCCTCTGCGGAACCTCGTGGGACGTCGTGGGCATCCCGATCACGTGGGACATGGTGCCGTTCGACGTGCAGCTCCTAGGCGCGATCGTGCTCCATCAAGGGAAGATCGCCGAGATGGCGACGGGCGAAGGCAAGACGCTCGTCGCGACCTTGCCGATGTATCTCAACGCGCTCTCCGGGAAGGGCGTGCACCTGGTCACCGTGAACGACTATCTGGCCCGGCGCGACAGCGAATGGATGGGACGGATCTTCACGTTCCACGGGCTCACGGTGGGCTGCATCCAGAACCAGATGGATTTCGCGCAGCGCCGCGCCGCGTATGCCTGCGACATCACGTACGGCACGAACAACGAGTTCGGCTTCGACTACCTCCGCGACAACATGGCGCGCCATCGGGATCATCGCGTGCAGCGCGGCCACCATTACGCGATCGTGGACGAGGTCGATTCGGTCCTGATCGACGAGGCCCGGACGCCGCTCATCATCTCCGGCCCGGTCGAGCACTCGCTCCAGAAATACGACGAAATGAAGCCGGACGTCGAGCGCGTCGTACGCGCCCAGAGCCAGGTAGTGACCCAGATCCTCGCGGAGGCGGAGCAGCTCCTCCAGGACCCCGCGAACGAATACGAGGCCGGCCTCAAGCTCTTGCAGGTGAAGCGCGGCGCTCCCAAGAACAAGCGCTTCACCAAGCTGATGTCCGACCAGCCGGCCCTGAAGCGGCTGATCCAGAAGGTGGAGCTCGACTACCTCCGCGACAAGCGGCTGAACGAGGTGGACGAGGATCTCTACTACGCGATCGACGAGCGGAGCCACTCCGTGGACCTCTCGGAGAAGGGGCGCGACGTCGCGAGCCAGCGCGACAAGCACCTCTTCCTGCTTCCCGACCTCTCCGTGGAGTTGGGCGGCATCGATTCCGACGAGAGCCTGTCGCCCGTCGAGAAGGTGAATCAGAAGCGGGCGCTGGAGCGGGCGCACGGCGAGCGGAGCGAACGCGTGCACAACGTGCTCCAGCTCCTCAAGGCCTATGCGCTCTACGAGAAGGACGTGGAGTACGTCATTCAGGACGACAAGATCCTGATCGTCGACGAGTTCACGGGGCGGCTCATGCCGGGCCGGCGCTACTCCGACGGCCTCCACCAGGCGATCGAGGCGAAGGAGAATGTGAAGGTCGAGGGAGAGACCCAGACCCTCGCGACGATCACGATCCAGAACTACTTCCGTCTCTACGAGAAGCTGGCCGGCATGACGGGGACCGCGGAAACCGAGGCGCAGGAGTTCTGGCACACGTACCACCGCGACGTCGTCGTGATCCCGACGAACCGTCCCGTGCGACGGACCGACTCGAACGACCTGATCTTCAAGTCGCGCCGCGAGAAGTACAACGCGGTGACCGACGAGATTGCGGAGCTGCATGCCATGGGCGCGCCCGTTCTCGTCGGAACGATCAGCGTCGAGTCGTCGGAAACGCTGAGCCGGCTCCTCAAGCGGAAGGGGATCCCGCACAGCGTCCTGAACGCCAAGTACCACCAGCAGGAGGCCGGGATCGTCTCGAACGCGGGCCGGCGTGGGGCGGTGACGATCGCCACGAACATGGCGGGCCGCGGCACGGACATCAAGCTGGAGTCGGGCGTCATCCGCTGCGATCGGGGCTGCTTCGCCAACGAGCGGTCGCAGCTCCAGTCCGGCGTCTGGCGGGGATTCGCCCGATGCAAGGAAGAGATCCCCTGTGGGCTCCACATCATCGGCACCGAGCGGCACGAGAGCCGGCGAATCGACCGGCAGCTGCGCGGGCGTTCCGGCCGGCAGGGCGACCCGGGGCATTCGCGCTTCTACATGTCCCTCGAGGACGATCTGATGCGGCTCTTCGGGTCGGAGCGGGTGGCGGGGATCATGGAGCGCCTCGGCGTCCAGGAAGGCGAGGTGATCGAGCACGGTCTGGTCACGCGCGCCATCGAACGCGCCCAGCGCCGGGTCGAGGCCCACAACTTCGACATCCGAAAGCACCTCCTCGAATACGACGACGTGATGAACAAGCAGCGCACGGTCATCTACGCCCAGCGGCTCCGCGCGCTGGAGGAGGACGACCTGCGCGAGACGATTCTCGAGATGATCGAGGAACTCGTGGCCGAGCGGATCTCGGTGCACATCGGCGGCGAGCGGTTCGAGGACGAGGATGTGAAGCGCCTCTACAACGACGCGAGCCAGATCGCGCTTCGGCCGATCGTGCCGCCCGACGGGGGGGACCGGGTTCCCAGCGCCCCGGAGATCGAGGAACACCTCCTCGAGTCGTTCCGGTCGATCTACGAGGCGAAGGAGCGGGAATTCTCGCCCGAGGCGATGCGGGAGCTCGAGCGGATGGTCTATCTTCACGTGATCGACGAGCACTGGATGGACCACCTGCGCGAGATGGACCATCTTCGCGAGGGAATCGGCCTTCGGGCCTACGGGCAGCGCGATCCGCTCGTGGAGTACAAGCGCGAGGCTTTCGGCATGTTCGAGGAACTGACGCACTCGATCCGCGAGGAGACGGTGCGGATGCTCTATCGCGCATCCATCGCGCCGGCCGACGAGCCGCCGCCCCCGCCGCCGCGCGGCACGGCGATCCGGCCCGGTGCGGATAACGCCGGGGTGGCCCCGCCCGCACGGCGAGAAGCGAGGATGAAACCGTCCCACGCGCCCGTCACCGCGTTCGGGACACCCGAGCGCGCGGACCGCGCCGAAGACACCGGACGGACGCCGGTCGCAACGCAGGATCCGAAGATCGGACGGAACGACCCCTGCCCCTGCGGGAGCGGGAAGAAATACAAGAAGTGCCACGGGGCGTAGCCCAGGAGGCCCGACATGGATGACAGCGTTCGAGAAATGATGGTGCTCATCGTCGAGCAACTGAAGAGCTACATCGACGGCAACGAGGACGCGCTCCTCGAGCTGACGCAGGTGCTCGATTCGGGGCGATACGACGCCGACGTCGTGAACCAGGCGTTCGAGATGATCTTCCGCGCGTTGGAGCCCTTCGCGCGCGAGGACTTCAGCGACGAGGCGACCGAGGGGCGCAAGAACGTTCGCGTTCCGACCGGCTCCGAACGCGCGCTCCTCTCCGCGCCCGCATACCGGTACCTGTTCCGGTTGATGGAATCCGGCTCGGTGACGCCGGAACAGTTCGAGGAGATCATGGATCGGGCCCGCGATGAGGGGCCGTCCCTGGACAGCGAGGCCAAGGCGCAAGAACTGGCCACGTCGGTCCTGATCCGGTGGTTCGACGATCAGCACGGCGTCGAGTTCGATCCGGCCAGTCCCACCCAGGTTCATTGAGGGAACATTGAGTCCTAAGAATCCGGCCGCCAAGGCGGCCTCCAAGAAGAAGACCGGACCGAAGGCGGCAACGCCGTCCACGGTCAAGACGCCCGCCGTCGAGGCGCCCGTGACGGTCGTCGTTCCGCCAAAGGCGAGGCGCGTGCCGCGATCCGCGGCCAAACCCGAGCCGAAGGCCGTCGCGACGCCGAGGGCGAAGGCGGCTGCCAAGCCCCCCAAGGCGACCAAGGCGGTGCGCGCGGGTCGCGCGGGGCTGAGCCTCGTCATCGTCGAGTCGCCCGCCAAGGCGCGCACGATCGCGAAGTACCTCGGGCCGGGATTCGAGGTGAAGGCGTCGAACGGTCACGTCCGCGACCTTCCGAAATCGAAGCTCGGCGTCGACATCGAGCAGGGCTTTGCGCCGTCCTACGTCCTCATCAAGGGCAAGGGGAAGATCGTCAAGGATCTGAAGATCAGCGCGCGCCGCGCCGCCACGGTCTACTTGGCACCCGATCCTGACCGCGAAGGCGAAGCGATCGCGTGGCATCTCGCCGAGACGTTGGGCGATGATTCCGCGACGGTCCAGCGGCTCGCCTTCTACGAGATCACGAAGCGGGGCATCGAGGAGGCGCTCGCGCACCCACGGACGATCGACATGGCGAAGGTGCAGGCGCAGCAGGCCCGGCGCGTGCTGGACCGGCTGGTCGGCTACAAGGTCAGCCCGTATCTCTGGAAGACGATCCGGTACGGCCTGTCCGCCGGGCGCGTGCAGTCCGTGGCGCTCCGCCTGATCTGCGAGCGCGAGGACGAGATCCGGGCGTTCACGCCGCGCGAGTACTGGACGATCGACGCCGACCTGATCACGCCCAAGGGCGAGACGTTCCGCGCGCGCGTTCAGAAGAAGGACGGCGAGAAGTTCGCGATCGCCGCCGAAGCGGAAGCGAAGGCGGAGGCGGCTGCGCTCTCGAAGCAGGCCTTCTCGGTCACCGGAATCCGGACCCAGGAGAAGAAGCGGAACCCGCTCCCGCCGTTCATCACGAGCACGCTCCAGCAGGAGGCCTTCCGGCGCCACCGGTACAGCGCGCAGCGGACCATGGTCATCGCCCAGCAGCTGTACGAGGGCATCGATTTGGGCACCGAGGGCGCCACGGGGCTCATCACGTACATGCGAACCGACTCGACCCGCGTGTCCCCGGACGCCATGGCCGAGGTTCGAAACTTCATTCAGCACTCCTACGGGGACGGTTACCTGCCGGAAGCCCCTCGCGTGTACCGATCGCGGGAGACGTCCCAGGACGCGCACGAGGCCGTACGCCCGACGGCGGTCTCCCGGACGCCGGCCTCGATGAAGCGGCATCTCGACGCCGACCAGTACAAGGTCTACGAGCTGATCTGGCAGCGCTTCGTGGCATCGCAGATGAATCCGGCGCTCGTCCTGACGACGACCGCCGACATCCAAGCGGGCCCCTACCTGCTTCGCGCGTCGGGAAGCCGCGTGAAATTCGACGGCTTCACGCGCGCCTATCAAACGGCGTTGATCGAGGAAGCGGGGCCGGAGACGACGAAGCTCCCGCCGCTCGCCGAAGGCGACCGACTGCAAATGAAGGAAGTCCTCCCCGAACAGCACTTCACCGAGCCGCCACCGCACTACACGGAGGCGACGCTCGTGAAGACGCTCGAGGAGAAGGGGATTGGCCGGCCGAGCACGTACGCGACGATCGTGGGTACGATCCTGACCCGCGACTACGTCGAGCGGGACCGCGGCAAGCTGATGCCGACGGAGCTCGGCATGACGGTCTGGAAGCTCCTCGCCACGACGTTCAGCGACGTCTTCGACGTGGAGTTCACCGCGAAGCTGGAGGGCCGTCTCGACCACGTCGAGACGGGCAAGGATCCGTGGATCGACGTGGTCGAGGAGTTCTACGGCCCCTTCCAGAAGGACCTGACGGCCGCGGAGGCTTCGCAGGAGCAGGTGCGTGCGTCCCTGGTGCAGGAGACCGAGACGCCGTGTCCGAAGTGCGGCTCGAAGATGATCAAGAAGTTCGGGAGGTCCGGGCCCTTCCTGGCCTGCCCCCGGTACCCGGAGTGCAAGACCACGCTCCCGCTCGAAGAGGAAGGGATTCCCGCGGAGGCGCCGAAGCAGCCCTGCCCGCAATGCGGCGGGCCGATGCGCGTCCGGACGGGACGCTTCGGCAAGTTCCTCGCGTGCGCGAGCTACCCCGATTGCAAGGGAACGCGGCCGTTCACGCTCCAGATCGCCTGCCCCCTGTGCGGGGAGGGCGAGCTCGTGGAGCGGCGTACGAAGCGGGGGAAGGTCTTCTACGGCTGCAGCCGGTATCCCCAGTGCACGTTCGGCATCTGGGACCAGCCCGTGAAGCAGAAGTGTCCCTCGTGCGACTCGCCCATCCTGGTCCAGAAGCGGAACAAGACCAAGGGCGACTATCTCCAGTGCCCGAAGTGCAAGATGCGGGTCGAATCCGACACAGGCGAGGCGCTGAGTGGAACGGTCGATCGCTGATTTCGTCGCGCACCTCGAGGATCGCCGATACGCGGCGCATACCGTGCGCGCATATCGCGAAGAACTGGACCGATTCCTCTCCTTCGCGCGCTCACGGGTCAGGCGCGCGCCCGATCCGGCGCGCGACCTGACGCCGGAGCTGATTCGCGCCTACGCGTCGGCCCGCTCGCTGGAGCGGACGGCCGCGCGCCGACCGATCTCCGCCCGCACCCTCGCCCGCTCGCTGGCCGCGCTGCGCTCGTACCTGCGCTTCCTCGAGCGGAAGGGCCTTGCCACCACGGCGCTCCGTGCGGCGTTCCCGCGCGTGACCGTGCCGCAGCCGCTCCCCTCGGCGCACGCGGAGGCCGCGCTGAACGCGCTCCTCGACCAGATTTCTGCGGCCGTCCCGGACGCCGACGTCCGGGGCCTCCGCGCCCTCGCCGCGGCCGAGCTTCTCTACGGCTCCGGGCTCCGGATCGGGGAACTGGCGTCGCTTCCGCGCGAGCGCCTGGACGAGCGCCGCATGCTCGTCCGCGTGCTCGGAAAGGGGAGCCGCGAGCGCGTCGTTCCCCTGGGCGCGCGAGCCGTGGCGGTGCTGCGTCGTTTTTGGAGGGCGTTCGGGCGGGAGCCCGTCGCCGGCGAGGCCATCCTGCTGGGACCCCGAGGCACCGGCGTCACGGCCCGAACCCTCGAGCGCGACGTGAACGGCCTTCTCGCCCGCCTCGGGCCGAGCGCGGCCGTGCATCCGCACGCGCTTCGCCATTCCTTCGCGACGCACCTCCTCGACCGGGGCGCGGATCTGCGCGCGGTCCAGGAGCTCCTGGGACATCAGAATCTCCGCACGACACAGGTCTACACCCACGTCACCCGGCGGCGCCTCAAGGAGGCGTACGCGCGCGCCCATCCGCGCTGCTGAGCCGGACCAACGCCGACTCGAAGGAGCCATTCCGCATGAAGCGAGATCTCGTGTCGTTCGCCGATCTGTCCCGGGACGAGGCAGACCGTCTCTTCGCCACCGCCGCGCGCCTGAAGGCGGATCTTCGCGCCGGCAGGCGTCATCAAGACCTGGCGCAGCGAACGCTCGCGCTCATCTTCCACAAGCCGAGCCTGCGGACGCGCGTCTCCTTCGAGGTCGCGATGACCCAGCTCGGCGGCGCATCGCTCTTCATCACGGAGAAGGAGATCGGGATGGGCTCGCGCGAGCCCGTCCAGGACGTGGCGCGCGTGCTGTCGGGCTACGTGGATGGGATCATGATTCGAACGTTCGACCACCAGCTCGCCGCGGACCTGGCGCGCCATGCCGCGATCCCGGTCGTGAACGGCCTCACCGACTGGCTCCACCCGTGTCAGATCCTGGCCGACCTCCTGACGATGAAGGAGCGGGGAATCGACCTCGATCGCGCGGTGGTGGCGTTCATCGGCGACGGGAACAACGTGGCGAATTCCTGGATCGAGGCGGCGACGCTGTACGGACTCACGATCCGGATCTCCTGCCCGGAGGGCTACGATCCGGACCCGAGCCTCGTCGCGAAGGTGAAGTCGAGCGGGCCCGGCCGCGCCGAGATCGTTCGCTCGCCCTCGGAAGCGGCCGAAGGCGCGGACGTGCTCTACACGGACGTCTGGGCGAGCATGGGCCAGGAGGCCGAGCGCGAGAAACGCCTCCCGATCTTCCGTCCCTACCAGATCAACGGCGACCTCCTCCGGAGGGCGCGGAAGACCGCGATCGTGCTGCACTGTCTCCCGGCCCACCGCGGTGAGGAAATAACGGACGAAGCGATCGAGGGCCCGCAGTCGGCGGTCTTCCAGGAAGCCGAGAACCGGCTCCACGTGCAGAAGGCGGTTCTCTTCGAATTGATGGCGGGCTCCTCCGCGGCGGCGAAGCGGGGAAGGGCCGGCGCGAAGGGACGCGTCGCGCCTCGGAAGCGGGCCGCGGCGAAGAAGCCGACTCGGCCGGCGGCGCGCAGCCGCGCCGCCTCGGGGCGTCCGCGGCGCAGAACCGGGCGGTGACCTCCGGCCGCGCGCGCATCGTCGTCGCGCTCGCGCTGTCCCTGATCGCGCCGGCGTGCGCGAAGTCGGTCTTTCCGCCGGGGGGGCCGATCGACAAGGCGCCGCCCCGCGTGGTCGCGACGACTCCGGCGGACTCCTCGGTCTCGGTCCCCGTCGACGGGGGGGTGGAATTCCTCTTTTCGGAGTCGATGGACCACGCGAGCGTTCGCGACGCGATCAAGGTCTTCCCCCCGCCGGCGCACCCGGCCCTGGACTGGAGCGGGCGGCGGCTCCGGCTCACGTGGGGCGAGCCGCTCGCGGCGAACGCGACCTATCAGGTGCTCCTGAGCGGCCGCGCGCGCGACGCGCACGGCGTGTCGCTCGGGGCGCCTGTGACGATCCGGTTCAGCACCGGCGATTCGTTGGCCCGAGGAAGGATCTCGGGCGTCCTCCGCGCGAAGACCCTCCGGCGCGTCGGCGCGCGAATGCTCCTCTTTCCCGAGTCCTACGGCACGCGGCCCGATACGACCGAATTCCAACCGCTCTACGAGACCGAGGCGGACACGATCGGGGCGTACGAGTTCTCGGCGCTGGCGCTCGACACGGGGTTCCGGGTGTTCGCGTTCTTCGATCGGACCGCGAACGGGACCTACGAGGAGGATCAGGACGTGCTCGCCGTCTGGCCGACGCCGATCCGATTGACACCCGAGCGCGCGGTCGCGGATAGTATCAATATCGTCGCGGTGGACCCGCGGGCGCCCGCGATCCTGTCGGGGACCGTGGCATCGCGCGATTCGACCTCTCGGTTCACCGTGGAGGCCCGCTCCGAGGCCGACTCGTCCGTCGCGAGGCGGGTCGAGCGCACCGGACCCGGGCCGTTCACGCTCCGCGTGCCGGAGGGACGTTACCTCCTCCGCGCGATTCGTCAGCCGGGGCCCGCGGGAAGGCCGCCGCGGGCGGAGATCCGGAGGCCCGGTTCGATCGACGTGAAGGCCGAAGAGGAGCTGGGCGGCTTCACGTTCGAATTCCCAGCCGGCGTCGAGGGCGCGCCGGTCCCGAGTCCGCCCCCCGATCCGGATCGTCCACCGGGAAGCGAGGAGTAGAGTCATGATCGCAACCGATCGCATGTTCGAGGGAGTCGGCGTCGCGCTGATCACGCCGTTCCGAAACGGCGCGGTCGACGCGCCCGCGCTCGCCGCGCTCGCGACCCGGATCGTCGACCGCGGCGCCACGTCGCTCTATCCGTGCGGGTGCACGGGCGAGGCCACTTCCTTGACGCGCGCGGAGCGCGGGCTCGTGATCCGTACCGTCGTCGAGGCGGCGCGGGGGAAGGCGGCGGTCATCGCGGGCACCGGAACCGCGGCCACGGCGGAGACGATCGAGCTCTCGAAGGAAGCGATCACGCTCGGGGCGGACGGCGTCATGGTCATCACACCGTACTCGTGCCGTCCGACGCCCGAAGGACAGATCGCACACTACCGGGCCGTGGCGGACGCGATCGACCGTCCGATCGTCCTCTACAACGTGCCCTCGCGCACGGGAGCGAACGTGATGCCCGAGACGGTCGCCCGGCTGGCGGAACATCCCCGCATCGCCGCCATCAAGGAGGCGAGCGGGTCGGTCGACCAGGCGAGCGCCATCCGTTCCCGCTGCGACATCGCCGTGCTCTCGGGAGACGACTCGCTCTACCTGCCGCTCCTCGCGGCGGGGGCGCGCGGCGTCGTCTCGGTGGCGGGGCACCTCGTGGCGGACGAACTCGTGACGATGACGGCCGCCTTCCGAGCCGGCCGAGCCGCCGAGGCCGAGGCCATCCATCGGCGCCTCCACCCGCTCTTCCGCGCGCTCTTCCTCGAGACGAACCCGGCCCCCGTGAAGCACGCGCTGTCGGTGCTGGGGCTCGCTTCGCCCGATCTTCGCCTGCCGCTCGTCGGCGTTCGGCCGGAAACCGCCCGCGCCGTCGAGGAGGCGCTCGACCGCCTCGGGCTTCGCGCCGTCGCGCGAGCCGCCCACTAGGGCGCGTGGGCGAGACTCCGCTCCTCCTCCACGGGGCCACGGGGCGCATGGGCCGCGCGATTCGCGCCGCGCTCGCCGACGTGCACGACGTCTCGCTCCGCGCGTGCGTGGCGCACGGCCCGGCCGAGGGCGCGCTCCCGACGGGCTGCCTCTGGCTCTCTCCGGAGGATTTGGGCAAGGCCGGCGCGCTCGATGCGCTCCCGCCGGATCTCGTGATCGTGGACGTGTCGTTGGCCGCCGGGACGACGGCTCTCCTCTCGGTTCTGGAGCGGACGCCGCGCGCGCTCGTCGCCGCGACGACCGGGCTCGACCTGGCGGCCGAGGGTCGAATCGAGTCGCTCGCGGCCAAGGTCGCGGTGCTCCGCGCTCGAAACCTGAGCCTCGGGAACGCGGTCGTGTCCGCGCTCCTCCGGGCGCTGCCGGCGGCCGCGCGGGACGCCTTCGACGCGGACGTGGTGGAGCATCATCATGCCGGAAAGCGGGACGCCCCGAGCGGGACCGCGATCCACCTGGCCACGGCGCTCGGCCCGATCGGGTCGGCGCGCCGCCCGGATCGGGACGTCCGGTTTCATTCGATCCGCGGCGGCACCGAGCCGGGAACGCACCGGGTCGTCTTGAGCGGGGAGGGCGAGACCGTGACGATCGAGCATTCGGTGCACGATCGTTCGGTATTCGCGCGCGGCGCGCTTCGCGCCGCGGCATACGTGCACGGAAAACCGGCGGGACTCTATCCCTTCGAATCCGCGCTCACCTAGGACGGAGACCCACGACGAATGCGACTGTCCCAAGCCTTCATTCCCACGCTCAAGGAAGATCCGGCCGACGCCGAGTTGGCGAGCCATCGCCTCATGGTGCGCGCGGGAATGCTCCGCAAGCACGCCGCGGGCATCTACAGCCTCCTTCCGATCGGCTGGCGGGTCGCCAAGAAGATCTCGGCGATCGTGCGCGAAGAGCTCGACCGCGAGGGCGCTCAGGAGCTGTCGCTCCCGATCCTCATGCCGGCGGAGCTCTGGAAGGAATCGGGGCGATGGGAGAAGTACGGGAAGGAACTCTTTCGGCAGCGCGACCGGCACGACCGCGACTACTCGCTGGGACCGACCCACGAAGAGGCCGTCGTCGATCTGGTTCGAAACCACGTCCGCTCCTACCGGGACCTGCCGCTCAATCTCTACCAGATCGGGGTCAAATTCCGAGACGAGATCCGGCCGCGCTTCGGCCTCATGCGCGCACGGGAGTTCCTCATGAAGGACGGCTATTCGTTCCACGCGGACGAGGCGTCGCTCGAGGCGGGTTACGAGGCGATGCATCGCGCCTATAGCGCGATCTTCCGCCGCTGCGGGCTCTCGTTCGTGGTCGTGGAGGCCGACTCGGGCGCGATCGGCGGCGACGTGAACCACGAGTTCATGGTCACCGCGGACTCGGGCGAGTCGGAGATCTTCTCCTCGGCGTGCGGCTATGCGGCCTCGTCGGAGAGCGCGAAGTTCGCCGTCCCGGCGGCGATGCACGAGACCGAAGCGGCGCTGGGCGAGCGGGAGACGCCGGGGAAGAAGACGGTCGAGGAGGTGGCGGCGTTCCTGGGCGTCACGAACGACCGCCTGCTCAAGACGCTCGTCTTCTGGGTCGGCGGAGATCCGGTGCTCGCGGTCGTTCCGGGCGACCGGGAGTTGAACGAGGCCAAGTTGAGCCGCGCGCTCGGCGGCCAGCCCGCGCGCCTCGCGGCCGCCGCCGAGATCGAGCAATTGACGGGCGGGCCGCTGGGGTTCACGGGGCCGGTCGGCCTCGAGTCCCGCATCCGCACGCTCTACGATCCGACGGTTGCCGAAGGGCGAAACTACGTCGCCGGCGGGAACAAGCTGGACGTGCACCTGGTCAACGTCCGGGTGGGGCGCGACGTGAAGGCCGCCGAGCGGGTCGACATCGCGGTGGCGCGCGCGGGCGACCGCTGTCCCCGGTGTGGCGACGAGATGAAGGTGAGCCGCGGGATCGAGGTGGGGCACATCTTCAAGCTCGGCCTCCGATACTCGGATCCGATGGGCGCGCGCTACCTGGACGCCGAGGGGAACGAGCAGACGATCGTGATGGGCACGTACGGAATCGGGATCACGCGGACGGCCGCCGCCGTGATCGAGCAGTCGCACGACGAGAACGGAATCGTGTGGCCGATGCCGATCGCGCCGTTCCAGATCCACGTGACGCCGGTGAACGTGAAGGACGCGCGAGCGCGCGAGACGGCGGAACGACTGACGGCGGAACTCGAGGCGAAGGGCGTCGAGGTTCTCTACGACGACCGGGACGAGCGGCCGGGGGCGAAGTTCAAGGACGCCGACCTGCTGGGCGTGCCGCTCCGGGTCACGATCGGCGAGAAGGGCCTGAACGAGGGCATCGTCGAGCTGCGCGATCGGAAATCGGGAGCGGTGGAAAAGGTGCCCGTCGCGGAGGCGGCCCTGACGTGCGCCCTACGGGTGGCCGAGGCGCTCCAACCGGCCGAGGTGCCGGTCTAGGATTTCTTCGCGGCCGTCCGGTTCGAGAGGAGCGCGAGGCGGGACTTCCGGCGGTTCGCGACGGCCTTCTTGAGCACGCCCTTCTTGACCGCGCGATCGAGCTGGGAAACGGTCTCCCGCATAAGTTCTGTATTCTTAGGCTCTTCCACAGTTCGCTTGAGGAGTGACTTCAGTCCGGAGCGAACGTCGATGTTCTTCGTGCGGTCGCGCTTCGTGGTACGCATCCGCTTTACGGCCGACTTGTGATGCGGCATTCGGTCCTCCGCCGGTTTCGATCGTGAGTGCTGCGTGAACGGATCATGCTAAGCGAGGCGCCGCCGCCTGTCAATCGCAAGCGACCACGTGATATACTGCGCGGATGGCATCCCGCTTTCCGAAACGGCGCGGCGACGCCGCAGAACCCCGTCCGCCGCACGCCCCCCAGAACGATTCCGCCCTCGAGGGTCAGATCGCGAGCCTCCCCGCGCAGCCGGGAGTTTACATTTTTCGCGGTCCGCGCGGCGACGTGCTCTACGTGGGGAAAGCGAAACGGCTCGATCAGCGGGTGCGTTCCCACTTCCAGGATCCGGCCTCGATCGGCGTCAAGCAGGTGGCTTTGGTACGCCGCGTCGCGGACGTGGAGTACATCGCGGTCGAGAGCGAGATCGACGCGCTCCTGCTCGAGGCGACCCTGGTTCGCGAGAAACAGCCTCCCTACAACATCAATCTCAAGGACGACAAGCGCTATCCCTACGTGCGCGTCTCCTGGCAGGAGCCCTACCCGCGCGTCACGCTCGTTCGCCGCACGGCGAAGGATGGCGCGCGCTACTTTGGCCCGTACACGGAAGTCAAAGGACTTCGCTCGCTCCTTCGCCTGACGCAGACGATCTTTCCCATGCGCTCGTGCCGGGACATCGACGCGCACATCGCCGCGCACCGCGAGTGCCTCGACTTCCACATTGGGCGATGCACCGGTCCGTGCATCGGCATGCAATCGCAGGAGGAGTACCGTGCCATGGTGGATCGTTTCTGCGATTTTCTGGCCGGCCGTCGGGAACAGGTGGTCGAACGGATGCGGGGAATGCTCGAGGACGCGTCGGTGCGGCGGGAGTACGAGCGCGCCGCGGCGCTCCGGGATCAGATCCGGCGCCTGGAGCAAATCCTGGCGCGGCAGCGGATGGTCGACGTCGGGAGCGATGCGCTCGACGTCCTCGGCTGGTCTCGCGCGGGCAGCATGGCGTGCGTGACGGTGCTTCAAGTGCGGGAACGGCGTGTGTTGTCGCGGGACGTTCGGTGGCTGAAGGGAGCGGGCGATGCGGACGACGACGCGCTCCTCCGAGCGTTTCTCCCGCTCTACTACGACCGGGGCGACGCCATGCCCGCGACCGTCGTCGCGGACGCGACCCTGGCCGAGCGAGATTTGCTCGAGGCGGCGCTCTCGCGGCGCGCCGGGACACCCGTCCGCCTCCGGGCTCCGCGCGGCGCGACCGAGAATTCGCTGTCGCGCATGGCGCGCCGGAACGCGGCGCTCCTCCAGGCCAAGGAGCGCGGTGAGGGATCCCGGGGACTCGTGGGCGCGGTCGGGGAGGAGGCGCTCGGCCTGGAGCGCGCGCTCGGACTCGTCGCGGCACCGCGGAGGATTCGCTGCATCGACGTGTCCAACCTGTTCGGAACGTTCGTCGTCGCCTCCCTCGTGACGTTCCTCGACGGGAAGCCGTACAAGGCGGAGTACCGCCGGTTTCGAATTCGCGCGGTCGAGGGACAGGACGACTTCGCTTCGATCGCCGAGACGGTTCGACGCCACGCGGCGCGCGTCGACGCGGGGAACGAGACCGCGGCGGATCTCTACGTGATCGACGGCGGCGTCGGGCAACTCGCGGCCGCGCGGAGCGCCGTCCTCGGGACCGGGCTCGCCTCGGTGCCGTTCATCGGTCTCGCGAAGCGGCTCGAAGAGATCGTCGTGCCGGGCCGACCGGCGCCGATTCGCATGCCAAAGAGCGCGCCGGCGCTCCGGCTCCTGATGCGGATCCGCGACGAGGCGCATCGCTTCGCGGTCACCTACCACCGGACGCTTCGGGGCGGCGCGGCCACCGTCTCGGCGCTCGATCGCGTGCGGGGCCTCGGCCCGAAGCGGCGGGCGGTTCTCCTGGAGCGATTCGGCTCGCCGTCGCGGCTGCGCCGGCAACCGGTCGAGGCGATCGCCGCGCTCCCGGGAATCGGCCCCCGGCTCGCCGCGCGGATCCTCTCGACCCTCGAAGCCCCGGCCGGCGCCGGGGAGGCGTCATGAGCCGGCGATCGGCCGTCGAGGAGATCGCCGTCGCCTCCCTTCGAACGAGGATGGGGACGGTGTGGGTTCTCTGCACGGAGCGCGGGCTGCGCGGGGTCCGGATCGGAGACGATCCGAAGCCGACGCAAGAGGAGGCGCGGGCGCGCGGCGCCCGCTACGTTCGGCGCGCGCGCTGGACCGACCGGGCTCGGGCGGAGTTGGCGCGCTATTTCGAAGGACGGCGCGTCGATCTGGATCTGCCGCTCGATCTGGCGGAGGGCACCGAGTTCGAGCGTCGCGTGTGGACCGCGGCGCGGCGGGTCCCGCACGGGATCGTCGCTTCCTACGCGGACGTCGCGCGCGAGGTGGCATCGCCGCGCGCGACGCGCGCGGTAGGGAACGCGCTGGGCAAGAATCCGGTCCCCATCGTCGTGCCGTGCCACCGAATCCTCCACGCCGATCTCTCGATCGGGGGATTTTCCTCGGGGCTTCCGTGGAAGCGCTTTCTCCTCGAACTGGAGCGTGGCCAGCTCGCCCTCGAGTGGCGGCCGCGGCGCCGCCTCTCGCTCTTCGGGAGGAGCCGCTGAGCGCGGCGCGACCCAGCGTCCTCGGAGGGCTCCTCGAGGAGTTCCGCCAGCATCTCTCGACGGAACGCCGCCTGAGCGAGAACACGGTGCGCGCCTACGCGCGGGATCTCGCCCAGTACGATCGGTACCTGGCGGGCCGGAAACTCCGAAGCGCGGCCCTCGTCACACCGAACGACGTGGAACGGTACGTCACGGCCGCCCGCTGGGCCGCGCCGACCGTGGCCCGAAAGATCGCGGCGCTCCGCTCGTTTCATGAGTTCTTGCGCCGCCGGGGCCTCGCGGGGGACAATCCCGCGCTCCCGGTACGGCCGCCCCGTCGCTCGAGGCCGCTCCCGGACGTGCTCACCGTCGAAGAGGTCGAATCGCTTCTCGGGGCCCCGCGCGGCGAGACGCCGCGAATGGTCCGGGATCGGGCCCTTCTCGAGATGGCGTACGCGACGGGGCTCCGCGCGAGCGAGCTGACGGGGCTCTCCCTCGAGGAAGTGGATCTGGACGAGGGCCTCGTCCGCTGCGTCGGCAAGCGGCAGCGCGAGCGCATCGTGCCGTTCGGGGCCCAGGCGAAGCTCGCGCTCGTTCGTTATCTGGAAGGATCGAGGCCGCTCTTGACCCGGGACCGGGGCGAGCGGGCCGTATTCGTCACGCGCCTTGGACGTCCGTTCACGCGAATGGGCTACTGGAAACTCTTGCGCGAGCACGCGGCGGCGGCCGGCATCAAGAGCGTGGTGTCGCCGCACACGCTCCGGCACTCCTGCGCGACGCATCTGCTCGAGGGCGGATGCGACCTCCGGGTCGTGCAGGAGTTCCTCGGACACCGGTCCATCGAGACGACGCAGATTTACACGCACCTCGACCGCGGATACTTGCGTGAGGTGCATCGGAGATTTCACCCCAGAGCATAGCGCCACGCCGGAAGCGGAGGAGATGATGATGAAGCATTGGGTTCGAGGGGCGCTACGGCTCGGCCTTTTGGCTGCCGTGTGGATCGTTCCGGCCTCCGCGCGGGCCGACGAGGCCGCGGTGTCGTCCGTCTTGTGGCGACACGCCGCGGTGGGCGACCGCTGGAGCAGCGACGTCGCGCGCGGGTTCGCGCGGCAACCGGCGCCGACGACGGAACGGTCGCGCCCGGCCATGCGTCGCATGCGGCCGAATACGATCAGCCTCGGAATCCAGGGGCAGTACGGCGCCGTTCGCGGGAATTCCAGGGTCGCGGAGGGATTCGACCACGGACCGGGGTACGCGTTCCGATTCCGGTACATGCTCTCGTCCTCCGCGGCGCTCGGGTTCTCCTTCGAGCACCAGCGCTTCGGCTCGATCAACCCACCATCGAACACGGGGGAGTTCGCCGATAGCCACGTCGTGATCACCAACGTGGCGGTCGAGGGCGTCTTCTACATCCACCGCGAACGCGACGCCAACCCGTACATCATTGGAGGATTCGGCATCGCCACCCCGGACGTCATCTTCAGCGAGGGGCAGTCGAGCCGCGTCAACGAAGGCCTCTTCGCGGTCGGCGGGGTCGGATTCGAGCGATTCGTCCGCCCGCGCTTCTCGCTCGATTTCTCGGTCCGGGGGTACGCCCTGGTGTCGAATGCCCAATTCACGTCCGTGGGGCAGGTCAGCGCCGGGATCCACCTCTATCCAGGGGACTGAGTCCGGTGCGCGTCACGTTCTGGGGCGCGGCGCGGACCGTGACCGGGTCGAAGCACCTCCTGTCGGGGCGCCAGGGGACCGTCCTCCTCGACTGCGGGCTCTTCCAGGGACGCCGGGCCGAATCGGAGGCGCGGAACCGCTCGCTCCCGTTTCACGCGGGATCGGTCGACTCGCTGATCCTCTCGCACGCCCACATCGATCACAGCGGCGCGATCCCGTTCCTCGTCCGAAGCGGGTTCGAGGGACCGATCCACGCCACGTCCACGACCGCGGATCTCTGCCGCGCGATGCTCCTCGACGCGGCGCACATCCAGGCCAAGGACGCCGAGTGGCTGAACCGCACCAAACGTGGGAACCGCGGCCAGGAGCACGGCCTCTACGAGCCGCTCTACGGCGTGCAGGACGTGGAGCAGGCCATGTCCCAGTTCGTCCCCCACGAGTACGAAACCCCCTTCGAAGCCATCCGCGGCGTCGAGGCGTCCTTCCACGAGGCCGGACACATCGTCGGCGCGGCCTCCGTGCGGGTCGCGTGGAGCGGGAACGGGGATTCCGGATCCCT
>Ga0070696_100000609_pt1 | contig 22984 bp, 27 predicted proteins | sample KBSK1253metaG_FD_65474 | JGI IMG/M metagenome (GOLD analysis project Ga0070696, IMG submission 65474) | Corn, switchgrass and miscanthus rhizosphere microbial communities from Kellogg Biological Station, Michigan, USA - KBS K1-25-3 metaG | ecosystem: Host-associated > Plants > Roots >... | reverse complement strand
GCAGGTCCGGGCCAAGAACGCTTCATTGGCCAGCGATCTCGAAGCCTCCTTCGCCAGCCTGCGCACCCGCGCGGCCGGCGGCGCCACTCCGGCAGAGCTCGAGGCGATTCACCGACAGTTGGTTGGCCAGCTGGAGAACGCTGAGCGGCTCCTGGCCGACGAGCTCTCCCCCCTCAACCTCTTCGTCGAATCGTTTGTCATCCTGGTTCGCGAGGGCCTGGAAGCGATCCTCATCGTCGGCGCGCTGATGACGTTCCTGGCCAAGATGGGCGCAGCCAACCGCCGGCGGGATGTGCATATCGGGGTCGGGGCAGCGGTGGGTGCCAGTGTGCTCACCGCCGTCGTGCTGGAGACCATCTTCCAGCTTACCCCGGCGAAGCGCGAGGCGCTCGAGGGCGCCACCATGATGGTGGCGACGGTGGTGCTGTTCTACGTGAGCTACTGGTTGCTGTCCAAGATGGAAGTGGCCAAGTGGAATCACTTCGTGAAGAGCAAGGTGCAGGATGCCCTCACCAGTGGTTCCGCGCTGGCGCTCGCATCGGCTGCGTTCCTGGCGGTGTACCGGGAGGGCTTCGAGACGGTGCTCTTCTACAAGGCGCTCTTCCTCTCGGGTGCAAGCGGCGGGGTAATGCCGGTCGTTGCAGGGATTGTCCTGGGCGCGGTGGTGTTGGTGGTAGTGTACATCGGGATTTACCGCTTCGGAGTCAGGCTGCCGCTCAAGCCCTTCTTCGGCGTGACCAGCGCCTTCCTGTACTACATGGCCTTCGTTTTCGCCGGTAAGGGCATCGCCGAGCTCCAGGAGGGCGGTCTGATTTCGACGACCGTGGTCACCTGGGCGCCCCGAGTTCCCGCTCTAGGCATCTATCCCACGGTCGAATCGCTGGCCGCGCAGGGCCTTTTGCTCGCGCTGCTGCTGGCAGCCCTGGTCTGGACATTCCTCATCCAGCCGCGCCGGACCCGAGTGACCTCGGTTCTGGTGCCCGAGCCTGGTGACCGTCAGGCGGGATCCGTCGGCGCAGTCCCGGCCGCGAGCCGAGGCCTGGAGCTCATCAGGTCGCTCGAGCGGATGGAGGCCGACTTGGCCGAGATCCGTGCGGAGGTCGACAGGATGAAGCGGTATCTCTCATCGGTCTCCTCTCCGCCTAGATAGTTCCCTTGCCACCGTGGACTTCACTACTCCGGATCTCTGTGACCAGTTCGGGGCGGAGGTGCAGGTCGCCGAGCCGTTGTTCCGGGATTTCGGCGGCGTCCGGCGCTTTGCTGGCGCAATCGAGACGGTACGGGTCCAGGACGACAACGTCTTGGTTCGAGAGGTGCTCAGCGGGGAGGGTCGGGACAGAGTCCTGGTAGTCGACGGTGGCGGCTCGTTGCGCTGCGCGCTGCTCGGCGGCCAGCTGGCTACGCTGGCGCAAACCAATGGCTGGACCGGAGTGGTCGTGAACGGCTGCGTTCGAGACTGCCCGGAGCTCGCTGCCACACCAATTGGCGTCAAGGCACTTCACACTTCCCCCCGGCGAAGCGGGAAGACCGGGGCAGGGCAGCAAAACATTCCGCTACAGTTTGCCGGGGTGACCCTCCGACCCGGAAGCTACCTCTACGCCGATGAAGACGGCCTCATCGTGGCAGAACGAGATCTGTTGAAGGCCTGAGTCCGCTCTCAGTCCAGAAAGCGCAAACGGCTCGCCAAATGGCGAGCCGTTTGCGTAATAAGGTGGTAGATCGCCCCCTGAGTTTACGGAGACAAGCCGAAGTGCCTGCTCCACCCTTCTTCGACCTACCACTTTTCGTGTGAAGTCCCTTCGACTTCCCGGCCCTTATTCAAGCAAGCTCGATGCCATTTCGCGCATTAGAGCTAAGTGCATGAGATTGCATCATTTAGATGGTGGGGGTAAGGTGGCTGGCTAGGCGGGGAATTCGTCCAAAGACTGTACGTTTTCCGCGCCTTCCACCTAAGACTATACTAATCAATCACTTACGGCTCCGTCTAATTCTTTGACGATGAGCCTTTCTTGCCAACCTCCAGATACCCTCCCGGGGCCGGGCTGGTCCCGGAGCGCCACGCGTTGATCAGGGCAACTCCCAAGACCACGAGCAGAACGCTCGTGAGCTGGGCGACGGTGAATGGGCCCAGGAAGCGATCGTCCTTGGCTCGCAGGATCTCAACCAGAAATCGCTCCGTCCCGGCCAACACTAGATAGACACCAAAGAGCCAGCCGATCGGACGCTGCCGGGTGCGAAGTCTCCACAGAATGGCAAAGACCACCAGCATGGACGCGGTCTCGTACAGCTGCGTGGGATGTACCGCGAGCACGACGGATGGGTCGGTCCCCGCTGGTACTCCGATACCAAAGAGGCTTTGCATGTTTCCAGCCGTCGAGGGAGGGAGTCCTCGAGGAAAGCGCACTGCCCAGGGTACCGTGGTGGGTCTGCCGTAGTCGTCATTCACCATGAAGCAGCCAACTCTGCCGAGGGCGTAGGCTGCCGCGAGGGCCGGAGCAGTCAGGTGCATGGTCCAGCGCAGCGGCACTCGGAGTCGCCAACCGTTCAGGATGACCGCGGCTGCTCCACCGAGGAATCCTCCGTAGTAGACCAGTCCCCCTCGTGATAGAAGAGTCCGGGGATCCCCGGTGAGCGCGACATACCACAGCTTCGCGCCGATGATGCCGCCGATCACCGCGCCGGCCACGATGTCGGCGGCATAGTCCTCCGTCAACCCGCGACGTCGAAGCTCTAAGGCAATCAGCCAGCCTCCCATGAGAAAGGCGACCATCAGCATGATCCCGTAGCCGGTGATCTCCAGCGGCCCGAGATGGATGATGAAGGGGTAGACCGTCATAAAGTGACTGGTTGAACAGTCGGTGAGGGGATCAGTCCTGGAATCGGGAGATCATCGCGCGGCTCGAGGTCCCACCCGCTGCGATCGCCTCGTGCCAGTCGCCAGGCGCCCGCTGCAGCGATCATCGCGGCGTTATCGGTGTTGAGCCGGGGAGAGGCGACGCTGACTCTGGCCGAACCCTCCAATCGCTGGGTCAGACGTTGCACCAAAGCCCGGTTGCAGGCGACCCCGCCGCCGATCATGGCCGCGGAATAGCCCAACGCCTCCACGGCGTGGGCAGTCTTCGCGGTGAGGACATCCAGCACGGCATCCTGGAATCCACGGGCGAGGTCGGCCCGGTCGCTTTCGAGGTCCTGGCTGGACCGCACCGCCCGAAGGACTGCGGTCTTGAGCCCGCTGAAGGAGAAGGCGTAGCGCTGTGGGCCATCGCGCTCGAGCTCCTGCAGCATGGGCCGGGGAAAGCGGAACCGGTCGGCCTTTCCATCCCGTGCCAGCCGCTCTATGGCCGCGCCGCCGGGATACCCCAATCCGAGCAGGTTCGCCACCTTGTCGAACGCCTCCCCGGCGGCGTCGTCCAGAGTCTGACCCAACAGGCGGTACCGGCCCCACTCGGGAACATCGAGCAGCATCGTGTGTCCACCGCTGACCAGAAGCCCAATAAAAGGAGGCTTCAGCTGGCGGTCTTCCAGCACCGGCGCGAAGAGATGGCCTTCCAGGTGATTGACGCCGAGAAAGGGTCGGTCAAGGCTGAAGGCGAGGGTCTTTCCGTACATCACTCCGACCAGCAGTGCGCCCACGAGGCCGGGGCCTGCGGTCACCACCACGGCGTCGACCTGGCTCAGGCTGATCCCGGTGTCGGCCAGGGCCCGGTCCACCACCGAGCCAATGGCCCGCACGTGGGCGCGGCTAGCCAGCTCGGGCACCACTCCGCCAAAGACCCGATGCACATCCTGCGAGAGAATGACCAGGCCCGCGAGTGACGGCTGCCCCTCCTCCATCCGCAGCACCGCCGCCGAGGTCTCGTCGCAGGAGGTCTCCAGTCCCAGGATCCACTCAGCCACGGCTGCTCCGCCGCAGCAGGTCGACGCTATCGGGCTCCGCTTGACCGGTGATCCCGTGAGGGAGCAGGACCCGCAACCCGACGCGGCCCGGGGAAGCGCGTCCGTTAGGGCTGACCGTGACGACCAGACTGTCGGGCGTCAATCCGGCGAGCCGGGAGACCGGTCCCCGCACTCGAACGCGAACTACTTCGAGGCTGGGTCGCAGGCTCCCGGCCAACGCGCTGGGCATGCCGACAGGCACGTTCTCTATGGTTCGCTCGCTCGATGCCTCGATCTCCACCCTCACTGTGACCACTCGAGGCTCGATCCGCAGCAGGCCGAAGCCCGCGGTATCGAGGCCGAGATCGCGCTCCAGAGGCGCATCGGCGCTGGTCACCTCGAGGGACTCGGTGCGGATGGAGTCAATATCCTTGAGGCGCGCGACCGGCCCGAACAATCTCACCGTACCGGGCACGACCGAGATGCCCTGGACCGAGAAGCCCAGCTCAGGTCGCAGACTGACGATCGGCTCAACCGGGACCACACGCTGTGAGGTGGAATCGAGCTCCACAGTCACCGAGCGTGGCTGAAGGTCCTGTACCCTCACGGCCATCCCGCTGGGAATCTCGAGCTCGCCCGGCGCGAGGTCGAGTCGAATCTGGTCTCCTTCCATGGTGTCGGGCAGGATCCGGGTCAGCCGGACCGGCGTTGCGGAGAGCCGGAGGAGGTCGCGCCGCGGACCGGTGACCAGAGCACGAAGTGGCTCGGGAGGCCGGAGCATGGTGCGTCCGGGCGGCGGGCGCACCGTGACGTCGACCTCGAGCAACGCACTCCCGGGCTCCTCCCCGGCGGCGAGAAACCAGAGGAATACCGAGAGGAAGACCGAGGTGAGCTTCAGGGGCAGGTCGGCCAGGAGGGCGCTGCGGAAGCTCACGTCATTTCCCTGCTTCGTTCAGAAGCCGCTGGAGCAGCTTGCGGTTCGCCTCCGAGTTCCAGTCCTGAGGACCGATCACCCGTTTGATCAGGATCCCACGGCGGTCGAGCAGAAAGCTCTCCGGCACCCCCGTGGTTTCGTAGGTCTGCTGGATTTCGCCCTTGCGATCCTGGAGGATGTCGAAGCTGAGGTGCAGGCCGCTGGCAAAGGCGAGCACATCCTCCGGATTTCCCTCATCGATGCTGACCGCCGCGATCTCGAAGCCCTGCGGTCCAAGCGCGTCGAAGGCCGCTTCCATCGAGGGCATCTCCACCTTGCACGGGAGGCACCAGGTAGCCCAGATGTTGACCAGTGTGACATGACCGCGATAGCGGGAGCGAAGTGAGACGGAGTCACCGGTCTTCAGATCGATGGCCCGAAAGTCGGGTGTAGTCTTGCCGACCTCGATTCGAGTGACCCCGGACCCGAACCAGATGAGCGCACCGGCCCCCGCCAGTACTCCGACGACAATGACCGCGACAAAGGTCCACTGCTTCGACATGAGAACTCAGGCGAGAACAGCGCAGCGCCGCTGAAGATCGCGAACTGCCTGTGCGGGATCGTCGCCACCGAAGACGGCGGTGCCGGCAACGAAAGTGTCGGCTCCGGCGTTCCAGGCCTCGGCGATGGTGGACGTAGTGATGCCACCATCGACCTCGAGCACGGCGCGCGAGCCGTGGCGATCGAGCAAGGCGCGGACTCTGCGGATCTTCTCGGTGGCTTGTGGGAGATAGGCCTGGCCGCCGAACCCAGGGTTGACCGACATGACGAGCACCAGATCCAGATCCTCGAGCACCTCCTCGATCAACGCGATCGGACTCGCTGGGTTGAGCGCGAGGCCGGCGAGCATCCCCAGCTCCCGCGCGGCTGCGAGGTGGCGCTGCACATGGATGGTGGCTTCGGGATGAAAGGTGAAAACACTGGCGCCGGCCTCCGCGAACTCCTCCAGGTATTGCTCGGGTGATTCCACCATGAGATGCACGTCGAGCGGACGGTCGGTGATTTCCCGAAGCGCCCGGATCATCGGTGCCCCGAAGGTGAGATTGGGCACGAAGTGCCCGTCCATCACGTCCACGTGAATCCACTCCGCGCCGCCGGCGATGGCCTGCTCCACTTGCTCCCGCAGCCGTCCCAGATCGGCGCTGAGCACACTGGGAGAAATTCGTACGCTCATTGGCCACCTCCCGGTCCGCCGCTCACGACCAGGTCGACCGCCGATCCCCTGGGGCGCCCGGCCCCCGACGCGGGCCGGGTTGCCAGCACCACTCCCGCCTCCTGTGGGCCGCGGACCGTATCGACGCTCCCACGTTGCATGCCCGCCGTCCGCAAGATCCTTTCAGCGGAGGGGAGGGAGAACCCGATCAGGTCGGGCACGGTGACCGGTGCGGGGCCGGCGCTCAGTACCAGCTGTACCACGCTGTTGGGCGGGAGCACCATGCCGGGCGGCGGATCCTGCCAAATCACCATCCCTCGGGGAACCGTCGGGCTGGGGCGATCCGATTCCATTCGAGGGCGAAATCCGGCCCCTGCGAGCTTCTGTCGTGCCTTGGCCTCGGAAAGCTCGAGCACTCGGGGCACAGCATGGTTTGAGCTGAAGACCGAGCCCGGCGCCACCCAGAAGGATGAGATCCCGAACCCGATCACAAAGGTCAAGGCGACCAGACCCAGGTCGCGGAGGAATCGTCGCCCCGGCGAGGCCGTGAGCCAGGCCAGCGACCCCCCGAGGGGCGCGGAGCTGGAGTTAGTATGGCGGCGGAATCTCATGGGCGCCGTCGCAGGCGCGCAGCGTAGGCGCCGTCCATGGCATCTCGCTGGGGCAGAATCATCAGGTCTCCCTTGGCCGTGAGCAGCGTCGGGGGGAAAGTATCGCTGGGCTCTCGGCGAAAGTCGGGGTGGCGCTCGAGAAAGCGCTCCACCTGCTGTTCATTTTCCTCCGGCTCCAGCGAGCAGGTGGAGTAAACCAGCAGCCCGGCCGGGCCCACCGCCTCGGCTGCTCCGTCAAGCAGTTGCTGCTGTAGTCCTGCCAGCTCACTCAGCGCGGCCGGAGTCACCCGCCAACGCGCATCGGGATGCCGGGCGAAGGTCCCGGTCCCAAGGCAGGGGGCATCGAGCAGCACCGCATCGGCGGATCGGACTGGCGGATGCCGAGCATCGGCGACGACGGGGTATTCCCGGCCGCTTCCTGCCCGGGCCAGGTTCTCGGCCAACCGCCGCGCCCGCGCGCGACTCACATCGCCCGCCACCACCAGAGCTGCGTCTCGCCCCAGGCTGATGGTCTTACCTCCGGGAGCCGCGCTGGCGTCGTATAACGTGCTGCCCGGCGGCAGATCAGCGAACCAGGACAACAAGGCCTGTCCTGGGTCCTGCACGATGAAGCCCCCCTGCTCGAATCCGGGGAGAGTCTGAGGTCGGCCTCGATCAGTCACCAGGCCGGCGCCGTAAGGGGCAGGCTCGGTCGTGATGCCGGCCGAACGCCACTGTTGTTCCAACTCTTCCAGCGGCGTGCGAGCGGGCTGAAGGATGAGCCGAGGACGCCGGTCATTCCATTGGAGCAGCCGGTCGGTGTCCTCCACCCCATACCGATCCACCCAGCGCTCCACCAGCCACATGGGATGCGAGTGAACTTGGGCCAGTCGCGCGGCGGTGGGGACCGCCGTGTCGGCTGGGAGCGGAGCCCCGCGGCTCAGCTTCCGCAGCACCGCGTTGACCAGGCCGCCGGCCCTTTCGCCGACTACTTCTTTGGCCAGCGCCACGCTGGTATCGACGGCAGCGTGGGCCGGCACTCGATCCAGCACTGTGAGCTGAAAAGCTCCCAGGCGCAGGACGTCGAGCAGCTCCGGGGCGAGGCGATCCAGACCGCGGGACACCAGGGGCGTCAGCCTTGAATCGAGCATCGATTGTCGCCGAAGCACGCCGGCCGCCATCTCATGAACCAGGCGCCGGTCGGCCTCACTCAGCCCCTCGAGTGCTCGGTCCAGGGCGGCGTCGAAGGGCCGCCCCTGGCGAACCTCGCGCAACACGTTCAACGCCGCTCGTCGGGCGGGCAGTCCGGCCGCTATTCCAGCATCCCCCGCGCCGGGCTCGAGGGCACGGCGACCTCCCGACGGGGCATCCGGCCGGCGAGGAAAGAGAGACGTCCGGCTTCCACCGCATGACGCATGGCGAGCGCCATGGCGACCGGCTCGCGTGCCTCGGCCAGCGCGGTGTTCATGAGAATGCCATCGACACCCTGTTCCATGGTGATGCAGGCGTCCGACGCGCTGCCGACACCGGCGTCGACGATCACCGGCACCTCGAGCCGGCGCTTGATCGTACGAATGCTGTACGGGTTGAGCAGACCAAGCCCACTTCCAATGGGTGACGCGAGGGGCATGACCGCAGCGCAGCCTGCCTCCTCCAGCCGGAGCGCGGTGATCAGGTCATCGTTGGTATAGGCCAGCACCTTGAAGCCGTCGCGTACCAGTTCTCGTGCCGCGGCGAGCAGCCCCTCCGTATCAGGGAGCAGCGTCTCCTTGTCGCCGATGACCTCGAGCTTCACGAAATCATTGAACCCGGCCTCTCGGGCAAGGCGGGCATAGCGCACCGCTTCGTCGGAGGTGTAGCAGCCTGCGGTGTTGGCGAGCAGGAAGTACTGGTCGGGATTGAGATGGAAGAGGACCCCCTCTTCCTTGGTGCGATCGAGATTCACTCGCCGCACCGCCACGGTCACGATCTCGGCGCCCGATGCCTCGATGGCACGGACCATCTCGGCGTTGTCCCGATATTTCCCGGTGCCGAGCATGAGGCGCGAGCGGAAGCTCCGACCGGCGATGGTGAGCGGAGTGTCCAGCGAGGGCTCGGCGATGAAGGCGGTAGTCATGCGAGAAAGATAAGCCGGGTAGGGCGGGAAACGAGAAGAGTGAAACGTGAAGGGTGAAGGGTGAAGGGTGAAGAGGAAGGGGGCGGCCCCTTCACTTTTCACCCTTCACCTTTCACGTAGTTCCTCACCCGCCTCCCACGAAGTGCACCAGCTCGATGCGATCGCCTTCGGCAATGGTCGTTTCCCCCAGCCGGGGTCGGCGGACGATCTCCCGGTTGAGCTCGACTACGACGGTTCGAGGATCGAGGGTGAGATGACTCAGCAGATCGAGCAGAGTCGCCGGGCTTGGGATGCGGCGAGTCTCACCATTTACCAGGATCTCGATTTCCCGCGAGGTCATGAGGCCCTCACCCACGGCTCCAGAAGGGCCAGTGCTGCTGCCGCCGAGTCCGGTGCTCGCCAGAGTGCTCCGATGGAGGCCGCCCCATATGCGCCGGCCTCGGCCACTTCAGCGGCGCGAGCGGCGTCGATGCCGCCGATAGCGATCACCGGCCGACCCAGGCCCACGGTCTGACGCACCAGAGCGAGCCCCGCTCCGGGACGGCCGGGATGAGAGCCGCTTGGGTATACGCTTCCGACCATCAGGAAGTCGGCTCCTTCCTCCACGGCTTGCGCCGCCTCCTCGGGGCTATGAACCGATCGGCCGATCCACCCCGCCTGAAAGACGACCCGGGCATCACGGGGAGAAAGATCTCCGCTCGAGAGTTGAACTCCTTGGGCGCCGGTTGCCGCGGCAATATCTGGGCGAGCATTCACGAACACGGCGGCTTCCGGCGGGCGGGCCAGAGCCAACAGTCGAAGGGTCACCTGAGAAAGGCGGGCACCGCCGCCGGATCGGTCGCGGGCATGCAGTGCGACTGCCGGCCCCGCGGCCGCGATGGCCGCTGCACGGATCGCGAAATCCGGCGCGTCCAGCACGCTGGCATCGGTCACTGCATGGAGCCGGGGGAGCGGCCTCATATGAGTCGCCGCCCCACGGAGACACCCCGGCCCCGGACCCAGGCTTCCGCGGGCATGCGGTTGCGACCGGCGGGTTGGACCTCTCGAAGAGCGAGGGCACCGTCGCCGCAGGCGATCACGAGCTGTTGGTCGGCGGACAGGACGGTGCCAGGTGCACCCTCGCCGGCGGCCGGGGTGGGACCGAACAGTTTGATGGGCGCGGCGTCCAGCGTCGCCCAGGCGCCCGGACTCGGATCGAACGCTCGCACCTGGCGCGCCAAGCCTTCCGCTCCTTGGGTCCAATCGAGCCGGGCATCCTCGCGATCGATCTTGGGGGCGTAAGTGGCGAGCGCAGGATCCTGGGGCTGGGGCCGAGCCAATCCTGCTGAGATGAGCGAGAGGGCCTCGATCAGCGCGATAGCGCCCAGATCGGCTAAACGAGCCGTCAAGGCACCGGCCGTCTCGCCGGGGCGGATCGGGATGGTCGCGCGATGGAGAACCGGACCGCTGTCCAGGCCCTCGTCCATCTGCATGATGCTGACCCCGGTCTCTGCGTCACCAGCCAGGATGGCGTGCTGGATGGGTGCGGCGCCGCGGTAGTGGGGCAGGAGGGAGGCGTGAACGTTGTACATCCCGCGCGCTGGGAGGGTGAGCACCTCCCGTCGCAGGATGTGGCCATACGCCACCACCACCGCCAGATCGAACTCGAGCCGCCGGAGGCTCGCGAGAAAGAGGTCTCCCACCGGTCGGACCGGCTGCAGCACCGGGACTCCGGCGGCCAGGGCGATCTCCTTGACTGGAGGAGCGACAAGGGTGGATCGGGACCGACCCTGTGGCTTGTCGGGTTGGGTCACGACGCCAGCGACAGGAAAACGTTCTCGCAGCAGTGCCCGCAGCGAGGCGACCGCGAACTCCGGGGTTCCAAAAAAAACGATCCGCATCACTCCGACCGGGCAGATGCCGCTTGCACCTCTTTGGTGTAGCCCGTGTCGTCCTTGTGCTCCCGCCGATACTTGGCGAGCAGCATCTGGCGCTTGATCAGGCTGAGATGATCGAGGAAGAGGATCCCGTCGAGGTGATCGATCTCGTGCTGGATGGCCCGGGCCTTCAGGCCGGTGGCGTCGAGGCGAAAGGGGTTGCCGTCGCGGTCGAGCGCCTCGATGACCACCCGTTCCGGGCGGGTCACGTCCCCATAGATCTCCGGGATCGAGAGGCAACCCTCCTCGGCGGCGGCACTGCCTTCGGTTTCCAGAATGACCGGGTTGATCATCGCGAAGCGTTCACCGTCCGCGTCCACCACCGCGATTCGCCGGCTCACTCCTACCTGGTTCGCCGCCAGGCCGACGCCTTTGGCCGCGTCCATGGTCTCGAACATGTCATCGACCAGGTGGCGCACCTCATCGTCGACCCTGGTGACCTCGGCGCTGTGCTGGCGCAGCACTGGCGAGCCCAGAAGGTGAAGCGGGAGCAGGCTCATGTCGCGGGGACCGCCGGGGCCGAGGCACCGCCGATGCGAACAATCCTGGAGCGCTCGATGATGACCGTCGCCGAGCCCGACTCGACCGTGACTCGTACCTCCCTGACGCCGTCGGTTTCCACCTCCTTGATCTCCTTCACTCGTCCGATGATACCGCCGCTGGTCATTACTTCGTCACCCTTCTTCAGGTTCTCCAGCAGCGCCGCATGCTTTTTTCGCGCCTGACTGGAGGGCCGCAGGATCAGAAAGTAGAACACCGCTCCGATGGCGAGCATCTGGAGCAGCAGGATCGTGAGACCGCCGCCGGAGCCGGTTGGGGTTTGGAACATGGGTGTCCCCTGTGATTCCTCTCAGGTTGAGAGTCTTGGGTCGTTTGTCTTTGGTCTCTAGTCCGCGTCGGCGGAGGGTCGGTTGCTCAAGACCAACGACCAACGACTAATGACTCCTTACTAGCCGTCATCCCCCCGGTCCGTCTCCCCCCGGTGCCTCCTCAACCACTCCCGGCTCCATGGCTCGAAGGTGCCATCCAGGACATGGAGTCGAGCCTGCTCGCCCAGTCGTACCAGAAAGCGCAGGTTGTGAATGGAGACCAGCCTCAACCCCAGGATGTCCTGGACCACGAAGAGATGCCGCAGGTACCCGCGGGAAACCGTGGTGCAGGTCTCGCAGTCGCACTCGGGATCCAGCGGTTCCGTGGAGCCCTTGAGCGGTGCTCCCTTGACGTTGATCCGCCCAGTCGGCAGCCAGGCCGTGCCGTGACGCCCGTTGCGAGTGGCGGCCACGCAATCGAAGAGATCCACCCCGCAGGCGATGCCCTCCAGCAGGTCCGCCGGAAATCCGACACCCATAAGATAACGGGGGAGATTGGGCGGGAGTCCGGGCTCGAGCAGCTCGAGCACGGACTGCATTACCGGTTTAGGCTCGCCAACGGAGAGCCCCCCGATCGCGACCCCGGTCCAGGGGCCTCGCTCGAGCGTACCCTCGAGGGAACGGAGTCGCAGGTCGGCATGGATGCCGCCCTGGATGATCGGCCACATGGTTTGGGCGGTAAGGCGCCCTACCGCCGCCTCGTGTGCCACCCGACACCGATCGAGCCAACGCAGGGTCCGCTCCATACCCTCCAACGCAAGATCGTGAGGTGCCTGCCCGGGAACCACGTGATCGAAGGCCATGGCCACGTCGGCGCCGAGGCTCCACTGGATCTGCATGACGTCCTCGGGGGTGAGCGTGCGATAGCTGCCATCGACGTGGCTTTGGAACTCGACCCCCTCCTCGGAGATCTTCCGCAGGCCCTCCAGCGAGAACACCTGAAACCCACCCGAGTCGGTGAGCATCGGACCCTGCCAGCCGGTGAACCGATGGAGGCCGCCCATGGTTCGCACCACCTGTTCTCCGGGCCGAAGGTGCAGATGATAGCTGTTGCCCAGGATGATCTGCGCTGAAGTTCGTCGAACGTCGGAGGCGCTCAAGCCGCGGATGACGCCATAGGTACCGACCGGCATGAATGCCGGGGTCTGGACTTCGCCGTGGGGAAGGGAAAGGGTGCCGGCGCGGGCGCGGCCGATGGTCCTCTCGACCCGGAACTCGAACATTCAGTCCGGCCTGGCCATCACCGCGCGGCCACCTCCAGAATCCGATCCATTTGTCTGCAGTGTACTAGGTCATGTCCGGCCATGAGCCGCAGCATGAGCGCGACGCTCTCCTCTCCCCGTTCGCTGTGCCTGCCGATCCGCTCGAGTTGCGCCGGGGTCAGGTTCCGCGCCAGCGCCAGGTTTCCCTCACGCAGGCCCGCAAGCTGGTGCAGTGCCGTTCCCAGCGGCACCTCGCGATAGCGAAGCTCGCTTACCCAGCGGTCCTGATCGTAACCCTGGAGCGCTGGCCGGTCGCTCGCGAGTACCATGCGAATCCTGAATCCCATCACCAGCTCGCTATCGGCCAGGTGCTGCACCACCTCGACCACCGACCACTTCCCTGGCCGCTCGGGCCGACGGAGGGTCGCATCGTCAACCTGGGCCAACCGGCCACGAAGCCAGGGCAGCAACTCCTGAAGCACGTCTATCGGCTCACGGCTTCCGAGGAGATCGAGCAACGCGCGCACGTAGCCGCTAGCGGCCGCCGCCGCATGACCCGCCGGATTGGAAAACGTCATGCTGGACTCCCGCTCACCAGATGAGCATCGCGTCGCCGTAGGAGTAGAAGCGATACCGGTGGGTCACGGCGTGCTGGTAGGCGGCCATCACCAGCTCGTGCCCGCCGAAGGCACTGACCAGCATGAGCAGGGTGGACCGAGGGAGATGGAAGTTGGTGAGCAGCCGATCCACCACCCGAAAGTGGTAACCGGGCCTGATCATCAGCGACGTCTCGCCCACGTCAGCGCGGATTCTTCCCTCGGCGTCTGCTGCACTCTCGAGCGCCCGGACCACCGTCGTGCCGACTGCCCAAATGCGTCCTCCCTGCTCCCTTACCATCTCCGCCAGCGCCGCGAGCCGGGGAGTGATCTCGTAGCGCTCCGGGTGCATCCGGTGCTCCGAGGGATCGTCGGTTTCCACCGGCTTGAAGGTGCCGGGTCCCACTTCCAGATCCAGCCCACTGATCATGACCCCCTTCGCCGAGAGGGCGTCGAGCAGCTCGGCGGTGAAATGCAGACCGGCGGTGGGCGCGGCCACGCTCCCTTCCCGACGGGCATAGACGGTCTGGTATCGCCGCGCGTCGACTTCCGTCGGGGCTCGGGTGATGTAAGGTGGGAGCGGGATCAACCCGAAACGGGTGATCGCCTCAGCCGCCGAGGCGCCGACGAAGCGCACTCGCCGGTTGCCGTCCTCGAGGACCTCGACCGTTTCTACCCAGATCTCCGGCGCGAGGGCAAGGCGTTTGCCCGGTTGCAGGGCGCTGCCCGGCTTTCCCAGCGCGACCCAGGTCTCATCCGGCTCGGGATGAATCAGCAGCAGTTCGGCCGGCGCACCCGAGGGACGGGTGCCCCGCAGGCGGGCGTGCCGCACCTTGGTGGTGTTGAGCACCAGGAGATCGCCGGGAGGAATGAGCGAGGGTAGTTGGGAGAAGAGGGAATCGACCAGCACCGATCCGGCCACGGCGCTCTTGTCGCCGGAGACCGCGTGCTGACGGAACGTGCCGCTCACCCTCCGTCGGACCACACCATCGGTTCGCTCGTTGGAACGACGCTCGGTATGGCTCGGGATTCTTCGATCCGCCCGTATTACCAGCAAGAGCCGACTGGCGGCCCGTTCCGCCAGCGGCTCCTGGGCGATGAGCTCGGACGGAAGGTCGTAATCGAAGTCGGCGGTGCGGCGAGGGGTTTCAGCCGTCAAAGATCGTGGTCTGCCCAGGGGGCGGCGTCAGGCCGAAACGGCGGTAGGCCAGTGCGGTGGCACAGCGTCCTCGAGGGGTGCGCTCGAGAAAACCCTGCTGGATGAGATACGGCTCATAAACATCCTGCAGCGTGCCGGCATCCTCCCCCACGGCGACCGCCACGGTGCCGAGCCCCACGGGCCCTCCGCTGAACTTTTCAATGATCGTGGTGAGGATTCTGGCGTCCATGTCGTCGAGGCCGAACTCGTCCACGCTGAGTCGGGCCAGTGCGGCATCGGCCACCTCGGCGGTGATGGTTCCGTCGGCTTTCACCTGGGCGTAGTCGCGCACTCGGCGCAGCAGTCGATTGGCCACCCGGGGAGTGCCCCGGCTGCGGCGGGCGATCTCGCCGGCACCGGCTTCCTCCATGGGGACCTGCAGGATCGAGGCGGACCGGGTGACGATCTGGTGCAGCTCCTCCGGTGGATAGAAGCCCAGCCGCTCGACGATCCCGAATCGGGCCCGCATGGGCGGCGTGAGCAACCCAAAGCGTGTGGTGGCACCGATCAGGGTAAACCGCTCCAGGTTCATCGGGATCGTCTGGGCATGCGGGCCCTCGGCAATCCGCACGTCCACCCGGTAGTCCTCCATGGCTGGATAGAGAAACTCCTCCAGCGCCGGCTTCAGCCGGTGGATCTCGTCGATAAACAGCATGTCGCCATGGCCGAGGGACGTCAGCATGCCGACCAGATCCCCCGGTTTTTCCAACACCGGACCAGAGGTCGTGCGAAGCTGCACTCCCATTTCCCTGGCCATGAGGATCGCGAGCGTGGTCTTGCCCAGTCCGGGTGGCCCGAAGAACAAGGTGTGGTCCAGCGTCTCGCGGCGCTGCCGGGCGGCGTCGATCGCGATCTGAAGCGATGCTTTGACCTGCGCCTGACCCACGAACTCGTCCAGGCGGGAGGGCCGCAGCGCCGCGTCGGCGCTGGTCTCTTCCGGCAACGCCTCAGGTGTGGTGACCTGCAGCTTGGGCATGGGTGGAAAGTAGCAGTAAGAAGTGAGAAGGGAGAAGGAGGTGAGAGGTGAGAGCTGAAAGGTGACAGGTGACAGGTGACAGGTGAGAGGTGACAGGTACGGTATGAAGGGTTGTCATCCTGAGCCAAGCGACCTCTTACGTCTCACCTGTCACCTGTCACCTCTCCTCTCACCTGTCACCTGTCACCTCTTACTTCTCACTTCTCCTGCAGTCTCGCGGTCCAACGCACCGGCCGATCGCCTGGCTGGATAAAGTGCCGAGCACCGCAGTGCATACATCGGTCGGTCAGCTGGATCGCGCGGGCCGGAACCAGCTTTCGGTTGGTAGTTCCGCAGCGGGTACAGTTCCACTCGGCCGTGACGGCGGCTACGGGCATGGAGAGTTACTTCCCTGCTCGAACCGCGGCGAGCTGCTGGAGCGCGCGACGGATGAGCTGTGAGGTGTTCTGACTGCCGCCGGCTGCGAGCGCCGCGCGGACGGCATCTTCGGCCGGCCCGGCGCCGTAGCCCAGCCCGATGAGTGCCGTCACCGCATCCCCGCCGGCGCCAGCCGGAGCGGAAGCCGGGGGCTCCAGCCCCACGTCGCCGAACCGGTCCTGCAGCTCGAGTACCAAGCGTTCGGCCTTCTTCCTACCGATTCCACCGACCGAGCTCAGCGCCGCCAGGTCGCGCGAGCGGATACTTCGCACGGTGCGTTCGGCTCCAAGCGCCGACAGCAGGGCCAGCGCCAACTTGGGTCCGAAGCCGCTGGCGCCGAGCAGGCGTTGGAACACGGTCCGCTCGGACGGCCGGTCGAAGCCGAAGAGAGACCACCCGTCTTCCTTGACTACCAACTCGGTATGGAGGCTGACCCGAGCGCCTTTGCCAGGCAGACGCTCAGCCACGCCTAGCGGGACGGTCAGCTCGTAGCCCACCCCGCCGTCGGTCTGTACCACAATGCTGTCGCCTTCGCGCTCGACCAGGACTCCGGAGACTAAGGCGATCATCGGGCGCCGGTGACCTGGCGGAAGAACACTGCCTGGCGGGTTGCGATCATGAGATGGGTCAATGCAACCGCGACTCCGTCTGCCGCGTCACCCGGTGAAGGCGGACCCTTGAGGCGCAGCAGTTGGGCTACCATGTACGCGACTTGCGGCTTGAGCGCGGCGCCCTTTCCCACGATCGTCTTCTTCACCAGTGCCGGCGAGTATTCCGCGATGGCGACACCTGCCTCCTCGGCGGCCAAAAGGATCACCCCCCGGGCATGGCTCAGGACCACCGTGGTCCGAACGTTCTTCGCATAGAACGCGCTCTCCACCGCGACGGCCTGGGGCGCGTGGCGAGCGATGAGAGCTGCGGTACCGTCATGGATGACCCGCAGGCGGGTTGGGAGAGGATCGCGCGGTGTCGTGGTGAGCGTTCCGCACTCGATCAGTCGCAGATGCGATCCCGGGCCACTATCCACGACCCCGTACCCGAGCACCGAGGTGCCGGGGTCGATGCCGAGTACCCTCACGGCCCGACTCTCAGGCCTGAGCCTCGGCCAGCTGGGCAGCGTCGATATCGAAGTTGGAAAAGACCTTGGAGACGTCGTCCAGCTCCTCCAGTGTCTCCACCAGCCGAAGGATTCGTTCCGCGTCCGTGCCTTCCACCTTTACCGTGTTCTTGGGCACCATCGCGAGCTCGGCCGAGTCGATCACCCAGCCGCGCGACTTGAGTGCGTCCTGCACCGCGTGGAACTGAGGAGGAGTCGTGGTGATCACGTACTGATCGCCCTCGCGGACAAAGTCCTCGGCTCCAGCATCCAAGGCGGCCTCCAAGGCGGAGTCCTCGTCGCGCCGGGCTGCGTCCATGTAGATCTGCCCCTTGCGGTCGAACATCCAGGCGACCGAGTTGGTCGCACCGAGGTTGCCGCCGTTGCGACTGAACGCATGGCGGATCTCGGCGACCGTGCGGTTGGCATTATCAGTCGTCACTTCGATGAAGATGGCCGCCCCGCCGGGCCCGTATCCCTCGTAAGTCAGCTCCTCGTACACACTGCCCTCGAGCTCGCCGGTGCCTTTCTTGATGGCCCGATCGATGTTGTCGTTGGGCATGTTCACCGCTTTCGCGGCATCGATGGCAGTGCGAAGGCGAGGATTGCCGCCCGGGTCGCCGCCGCCGCTCTTGGCGGCTACAGTGATCTCACGGATGACCTTGGTCCAGGAGGAGGCTCGACGCGCGTCGGTGACGGCCTTCTTGCGCTTGATCTGCTTCCATTTGCTGTGTCCGGCCATGGCCGAACTCCTTCACGCTGACGATGTTGGGCGGGCGGGTGACGCGGGGTGCCGGCGGCTCGGCGCATCGGCGGAAACATAAGCCCGACAGCCGCTTGCGGCAACGCGCCCCTTGACCCATCGGGCCCGCTGGGATAGTCTCCCAGCCCTATGCTCCCCACCAAAATTCGCGGTGCCCTGGTGCTTGGTATGCTGCTGGTGGCTTGTCGCGACCGCACCCCACCGACGCCCAAAGTTGGAGAGGTTTTCCCCAACCTTCCGCTTCCCCCGAACGCGAGGCTCGTGTCTCGGGCCGGCGGACCGGATGCCCTCCTGTTCACTTTCCGATCGCCGGAATCGGCAGACCAGGTCGCCGCCTATTATCGCAAGCTGTTCAAGCAGGGCGGATGGAAGCTGGTTAACGAGGCCAAAGATCCCGAGGGAGTGGTGGTGCTGCTCGCTGAACGGAAGGGACCGCCGCTCTGGGTTCGCATTCGGAAGTCGGATGACGGCCACAGCAGCGTGGTAGAACTCGCCGGGGCAATACTGCCCAAGAAGGACAGTACCGGCACGCGCAAACCGGCCTCGTGAGACTCTAGCGCTCAGGTGGACGGGTCCAGCAGGTCCTCAAACCGAAGCCACCGCGGATGGAAGTACAAATCCACGAACCCGGTCGGCCCGTTCCGGTTCTTCGCGATGATGAGCTCGGTGGCCCCTTCTACACCCTGACCCGGCCGGTACATCTCCTCCCGATAGATCGCCAATACTACGTCCGCATTCTGTTTGATCGCGCCCAACCCGCCGAGATCGTCCAGCGTCGGGCGGGGGTCACTGCGACCGGCCCGATGCCGGGGGAGCTGCGCCAGGGCGACGATGGCCAGATCGCGCTCCACCGCCAGCCCCTTGAGCGCGCGCACCGCGAGAGCAATTCGTTCATTGAGTCGGGCTGCGGCTTGCGGAGGCGGCGTGAGCTGCAGGGAGTCGATCACCAGCAGCGCATGGCGGGGAATGATCTCCAGCGCCTCCCGAACCTCGGCGAAGTCGGCACCCAGCAAGGGACGAAGAACGAGGGGCAGGTCACGGAGTCGCAGCGCCGCACCGCCCACGGCGACTCGGGTGGCGTGATCCAGCCGACCCTGCCCTGAGATCATCAACCGCGGCCTTTCCCTCGAACGCGAGCGCCCGCTCCATGACCCGATCGGGGCTCATCTCACCAGACAGAAACAAGGTCGGGACGCCTGCGATCGCAGACCGGACGGCGATCCCCAAGCCGAGCGCGGATTTCCCACTGCCGACATCTCCGGCAAGCACGACGAGATCCTGGCGTCGAAAGCCCCCACCCAGGAGCCGGTCGAGCGACGGGAAACCGCTGGGGACAGTGTCGGGCGCCGGGGACTCCGCCGAAGCGGCGTCGATCCGCGAGACCAATGCCTCGAGGGGCATCCCGCGCCGAGGACCCTTGCCTCTTCTCTGCGTGCTCACCGCACGCCCCGAAGCGTAGCCCTGGCGGCTCGGGCTGCCTGAGCCACTGCGTCACCCGCCTCCGGGCCTCCGGATTCTCGAGCCGGTGCGACCAACTGGCTCAAGACCTGAGCGGCGACCTCCGGGCTCGCCACTCGGAGTTGGCTCATGGCCGCGCCCAACGCGCGCCGGAGCGGAGGAGGGATAGTGAGACTGGAAAGACGATGCTCGAGGGCCTGAAGCCGGCGGCGGTGAGCGCGCTCGTTGGGAGGAGGGTCGTGAAGCAGGTCCTGGGTGACCCGCAGCGTGAGCCATAAGGCGAAGATCCCTTCCCGGCGTGGCCCCCGCCCGGTCTGAGGAAGGAGCGCGAGGAGTTCGGTGGCGGAGGGGTCCCAGCCGGTCATGCGATACTCCGCCGTAGCGCGTCGAACACCGAAGCCGGTGTGATCTCTTTCATGCAACGGTGATGACCCTGGGGGCACACCGGCCCTCCCATCGCACTACAAGGGCGACAAGCGAGATCGGTTTCCAGGACTTCGGCGGCATGGGCATAGGGAAAGAACCCGAACGCGCGCACCGTCGGCCCGAACAGCGCGACGACCGGCGTTCCGACCCCCGTTGCCATGTGCATGATTCCGGTGTCACCACTGATCAGTGCCCGGGCGTGCTCGAGCAGCGCGCCCGTGCCCTGGAGCCCAAACCGTCCCGCCGCCCTCCAGGTCCGCTCCCGATGCTCCCGAGTCAGCTGGTCGGCCAGATCGGCATCGTCCGGACCGCCTACGATCACGACGTCCATGCCTGCGCAGACTACGCTGTGGACGAGGCGGGACCAGTAGTCAACCGGCCAGCGCTTGGTCTGGTGCGCTGCTCCTGGCGCGATGGCGATCAGTCGGCGGGCCGGGCTCAACCCTTGAGCTACCAGCCAGGCGGCCGCCTCGTCGCGCGCCGGCGTGCCCAGAAAAAATTCCGGCGGCTTGCCATCGGGCGCTACGTCCAATTCTCGAGCCGCGTCGAAGTAGCGCTCCGGCACCGGACGCAGGTCGCGATAACGGTTTCGCTTGGCGTGGATCAGGAACGCCCGCCGGATCCGATACTTCGGGTAGGTCCGCCAGGGCCCGGGGATCAGGGGGCGGAGCATCCGGCTGCGCACACTGTCATGTAGATCGAGCCGGTGGGTGAAGTCCTCGCCCCGCAGTTCGGCCGCGATGCGGACCAGGGACCCCGAAGGATCGAGGGCCACCACCCGATCGATACGGGGATTGTCGCTCAGCAGCGGAGCGAAGGCCCGCTTGGTGAGCACTGTGATCCGGGCCTCCGGATGCCGTTGGCGGATGCTTCGCAGGAGCGGCGTGGTGAGCAGCACATCGCCGATGGAGCTGAACCGGACCACGAGGACGTTCGGAGTCATGGGCGAGAGGAAAATACTGCAGTGAGCAGTGAGCAGTAAGCAGTGAGCAGGGAGCAGTGTGGAGTGAGGAGTGAGGAGCGGTGGGAGCGGCGGGTGGCTGCGCCGGCGGGAACGGCGCGGCGGAGCAGCCCCTTCCCGCGCACCGCTTAATCCTTACTCCTCACTTCCTACTTCTTACTGACTAAGTGACAGCCAATTGTAGTCAGCCAGGTGCCAGGCCATTGTAGTCACTACCTTGGGGAGAAAACACGGTTGGCCTCGAGGTGAGCGATGGGTAAAAAGCCGCGCAGGAACGACAGCGCCGGCACTGGGTGGAGGCGGTCCGACAAGGGGGTACGCAACGCGCTGTCGCCCGGCGGTTCGGGATCAGCGTGCGCACCGTCCAATACTGGGTTCAGCGCGCGGGGACCCAGCGCCTCGATCGGGTCGACTGGGGTGATCACCGGCACACCGGTCACGCCGCCCCGAATCGGACCCCGGCGACGCGCGAGGATGCCATTCTTGAGCTGCGCCGCGTGCTGCAGAGGACGAGCCTGCTGGGCGAGTACGGTGCCCAGGCCATTCAGGCCGGCTTGCAGGCGCAAGGACGGCCAGCTCCCGCGATCCGCACCATTGGGCGTATCCTCGCCCGCCGCGGGGTGCTGGACGCTCGTCGCCGGCAGCGCCGTCCTGCACCCCCACCGGGGTGGTATCTGCCCGCCGTGGCCCGGCGCGAATGCGAGCTCGATCTCTTCGATGTGGTCGAAGATCTCAAGCTCGCCGGCGGGCCGCTGCTCGATGTGCTCACGGGGATCTCGCTCCACGGTGGGCTGCCGGCCGCGTGGCCCTTGGTGGGGGCGAGTACCACGGCGATTCGCCCATGCCTGGAGGCGCACTGGCAGCGGCACGGCTGCCCTGGCTTTGCCCAGTTCGACAATGACACGCGCTTCCAAGGGCCGCACCAGCATCGCGATGTGGTGGGCCGCGTCAGCCGGCAGTGTCTCCAACTGGGGATCACCCCGGTCTTCGTCCCACCGCGGGAATTGGGGATGCAGAATCCCATCGAGCAGTTCAACGGGCTCTTTCAGGCCAAGGTGTGGCGACGGTTTTCCTTCCCCTCGCCCCAGGCCGTGGCCTGCCATAGTGCCCGCTCCGTGGCCGCTCTCGGGGCGCGTCGCGCCGCGCGCATCGCCGCCGCCCCGCCGCGCCAGCCCTGGCCTACGGGCTGGGCCTATACGCCGACGCTCGTGCCTCCCGGCCGGCTCATCTACCTCCGGCGGACGAACGAGCGCGGCGAGGTCACCCTCCTCGGGCGGCGCTGGCCCATGGACCGCCACTGGCTCCATCGCCTCGTGCGCATCGAGCTCGATCTCGGCCAGGGGGATCTGCGCACCTACGCCCTCCGACGCAGCGCCCCGGCCGACCAGCCACTGCTCAACCAGCGGCCGTATCAGCCCCGCATGAGGTGACTACAATTGGCTGACACTTGTCAAAGAACAACACCATCACTGACTACAATTGGCTGACACCTGGCCGGTGAGAGGTTACTGTTTTCCGAACCTCTTTCCGTAGGCCTCCATCGCGTCGCGGATCGCAGCCCGTGCCGCGTCAGCTCCCTCGAATCCCCTGGTCTCGGTGCGCGTCCCCTCGAGATCCTTGTAAACCTGAAAGAAGTGCTCGATTTCCTTGAGGTAGTGCGGTGGGATGTCCTCCAGATTGTTGAGCCCGTCGGAGTAGGGATCCCGCATCGGTACGGCCAGCACCTTCTCATCCGCGGCGCCCCTGTCGACCAAGTGAAACAGTCCAATGGGCCGGGCATCCACCAGACATCCGGTGAACACTGGGATGGTCATGAGCACGAGGACGTCCAGCGGATCGCCATCGTCTCCCAAGGTGCGGGGAAGGAAGCCGTAGTCGCCGGGGTAGTGGACCGCGCTGTAGAGCACCCGGTCTAGACGGAAAATGCCCAGCTCCTTGTCGAGTTCGTACTTGTTGCGCTCGTTGGTGGGGATCTCAATGACGGCGGTGATCTCGGCTGGTGCGTTGGGGCCAGTCGGGATGTCGTGCCATGGATGAAAGCGCGGTGGGTGGGTGACTGCCAAGTCGTTGGCCCGCTGCCGAAGGAAGCGGAATACTAGCCTCGATGGTGGGTCTCACCAAGCCGCCACGCGGCTTGCGAAGGCCTCGCAGCCGGGTGATGTTCCGCTCCGGCCCGAGTGGCGGAACGGCAGACGCAGTGGACTCAAAATCCACCGGGGGCAACCCCGTGCGAGTTCGAATCTCGCCTCGGGCACTCCTTCCACCGCAAGAACTTACGGCTCATTCCTTCATGTAGGACCTCAGCCCTAATCGTCGCAAATTGTCCGAGAATTGTCCGAGAAAAACCCCTTGTCCCATGCCGCAGCGTAGCAACGAATTTCAGAAGCTCGTCTACCTC
>Ga0070696_100000607_pt1 | contig 22992 bp, 22 predicted proteins | sample KBSK1253metaG_FD_65474 | JGI IMG/M metagenome (GOLD analysis project Ga0070696, IMG submission 65474) | Corn, switchgrass and miscanthus rhizosphere microbial communities from Kellogg Biological Station, Michigan, USA - KBS K1-25-3 metaG | ecosystem: Host-associated > Plants > Roots >... | reverse complement strand
GGGCAACATGCCGGCGCGCGCCGGTACGACCTGGTCTGACGCGACGATTCGCATGGCTGTCGACTACATGGTTTCGCTCAACAAGTAAGGCGATCGGACCACGCGCAATCAAGTCGTCCGGAGAGAGCGCCTACCCGACGCTCGAGGAGGCAGTCATGACTATCGCAACATCCGTGCAGGATTGTTTGGTCCGCGAAGGCGTGCACTACGACGTGATCGCGCACGAGCGCACTCGGGACAGCAACCACACTGCGCAAGCCGCTCACATTCCCGGTGGTCGAGTGGCCAAGTGCGTCATGTTGGAAGACGAGAAGGGTTACCTCATGGCAGTGATACCGGCCAGCCACAAGGTGAACCTTGGTGCCGTGCATCGACAGCTCAATCGCGCACTCGGCCTGGCGACCGATCGGGAGCTGGTCGAGCTTTTCAAGGACTGCGAGCCGGGCGCCTTGCCGCCCCTAGGGCTCGCGTACGGCATCGACTCTATTCTTGACCAAAGCCTGGCCGATGCGCCAGACGTCTATTTCGAGGCGGGCGATCACCAGGCTCTGATTCATGTGAGTGGCGGCGAGTTTCTCAAGTTGATGGCCAACGCACCGCGCGGTCAGATCAGCCATCACGCGTAGCCGCGACTCTCGGCCCCGGCAGGTCGAGTGCTAGGATGGCGCGATGCAGACCACAGCGAGCTTTTATTCCCGGATTTTCGCCCTCATCGTAGCGGCTGCGTTGGGTTTCGCGCTGATGCTGATCTTCAGGCCCTTCGTCGCCTCCATGACCTGGGCGGCTTTTCTCGCATTCCTGCTCTATCCCCTGAATTTGCGCCTGCGCCGCCGCCTTGCGGGCAACTCGGTGGCGGCCGGCCTGCTGACGGGTTTGGCGCCGGTCACCATACTTCTTCCCTTGAGCGCGCTGTCCATCGAGTTCGTGGCGCAGATTTCCGTGCTGTTGCGCAATCTGCAGAAGGCCGCGGCCGGCCTGGACATCAAGACCTTTTCGGATCTTCAGCAATTCCCGTGGATCGCCCGGGCCAACTCCTGGCTGGAGGCGCACGCGGGAATATCGGCCGAGCAAATTCAAGCGTGGCTGATCTCCGGCACCCGGGAAGTATTACAGCGTGCCGCGAGCATGGGCGGCTGGTTCTTTCTGGGCGCCTTGGGCTCGCTGCTGGGATTTGCAATCATGCTGTTTCTGCTGTTCTTTTTCCTGCGCGACGGCGACGTCCTGGTGGCGCGCGCGCGCCGCCTGATTCCGCTCGATGAAACGCGCAAGGAAAGGCTCTTCCGGCAGTTGAGCGGCGTCACGCGCGCCATCGTCTACGGCACCACCATGACCGCCTTGATGCAGGGTCTTCTGCTCGGCATCGGCTTTGCGATTGCGGGCCTGCCCTCGCCGGTAGTGTTCGGCGTGCTCGCTGCCCTGCTCTCCATGCTGCCGGTGGGCGGCGCCGCGTTCGTCTGGGTTCCGGCCGTGATCTGGCTGTTTTTCGACGGGCGGTGGGGGTTCGGCATATTCATGCTGATCTGGGGGCTGCTGCTGGGCGGCCTCGACAACGTGCTGCGGCCGCTGCTGATCTCCGGCCGGGCGAGAATTTCCACGCTGGCGGTATTTGTGGGCGTTTTGGGCGGGATTCCGGCGTTTGGCGCGATCGGCATCATTGCGGGCCCGGTGGTGCTTTCCCTGGCGCTCGCCCTGATCGAGTTTGCCGAGGAAGGCCGCACGCGGGCCGTGTGAGTCTCCGGCGGCGCCGGCGGCGCGCGGGCGCTTGCCACGGGCGTCCTTAAGCTACAGTACAATCCGCGCCCTAATGGACGTATCTCACCTTCTCGACGGCCTCAATGACGCTCAGAGGCAGGCGGTTGCCTCGCCGCTGGGCGCCGCCCTGGTTTTGGCGGGCGCCGGCAGCGGCAAGACGCGGGTATTGGTGCACCGGGTCGCCTGGCTGATCCAGGTCGAGGGCGCCTCGCCGAACGGCATCCTGGCGGTGACGTTCACCAACAAGGCAGCGGCGGAGATGCGCAGCCGCGTCGAGACCTTGCTGGGCTTGCCCGGCGGCGCCATGTGGCTGGGAACCTTCCACGGGCTCGCTCACCGGCTGCTGCGCATCCATTGGCGGGAAGCGGCTCTGCCGCAGAGCTTTCAGATATTGGACTCCGAGGACCAGGCGCGCCTGCTGCGCAAGGTATTGAAGGGCCTCGATCTGGATGAGACGCGCTGGATACCGCGCGAGATCCAATGGTTCATCAATGCCCAGAAGGACGAGGGCTTGAGGCCCAAGCACATCAAGGAAGACGGCGATTCCACCCGCCGCCAACTGATCCGCATTTACCAGGCCTATGAGGACGCCTGTCAGCGCGCCGGGGTCGTGGATTTCGCCGAGCTGCTGCTGCGCGCCTATGAATTATGGCGCGACAATCCATCGCTGCTGCAGCATTACCGCGCGCGCTTTCGCCACATCCTGGTGGATGAATTCCAGGACACCAATGCGATTCAGTACAAATGGTTGACGTTGCTGGCCGGCACCACCGGTCTGCCGTTCGTCGTGGGTGACGACGATCAATCCATCTACCGCTGGCGCGGCGCGCGCGTGGAGAACCTGAACCAGTTTCGCCGCGATTTCCCGCAGGCCGTGCTGTTCAAGCTGGAACAGAATTACCGCTCCACCGGCACCATATTGAAGGCGGCCAACGCGCTGATCGCCAACAATTCCGGCCGCCTCGGCAAGACGCTGTGGACCAGCGGCGAGGACGGCGATCGCGTCAAACTCTATGCGGCATTCAACGAACGCGACGAAGCGGATTTCGTCGTGAATCGAATCCGCGAATGGGTCACCCATGGCGGCGCGCGGCGCGAGGTGGCGGTGTTGTACCGCTCCAACGCTCAGTCGCGCGTATTCGAAGAGGCGTTTCTGAACGCGCGGATGCCGTATCGGGTGTATGGCGGCCTGCGCTTCTTCGAGCGCGCGGAGATCAAGGATGCGCTCGCCTATCTGCGCTTGACCGCGAGCCGGGCGGACGACACCTCCTTCGAACGTGTCGTGAATTTGCCGGTTCGCGGCATCGGCGCGAAGACCATGGATGCGGTGCGCGAGTTTGCGCGCGGCAATGCAACGTCGCTGTGGAACGCCGCGGCGGCCTGCATTCAAAGCGGAATGGCGCAGCGGGCGGCCCAGGCGCTGCAGGCTTTTCTGCAGTTGATCGACAGGCTGGGACGGGAGGTCCAGGGTTTGGAATTGCACGAACAGGTGGATCACGTCATTCAGATGAGCGGACTCATCGAGCACTTCAAGAAGGAAAAGGGCGAGCGGGGCGAGGGGCGGATCGAGAATTTGCTGGAACTCGTGAGCGCGGCGCGGGGATTTTCGCCGGAGCCCGAGGCGGAATCGGAATTGGCCCCGCTCGAATCCTTTTTGGCGCATGCGGTATTGGAGTCCGGCGAGGGCCAGGCCGACCCCTATGATGATTGCGTGCAGATGATGACGCTGCATTCGGCCAAGGGGCTGGAATTCCCCGTGGTGTTTCTCGCCGGCATGGAGGACGGGCTGTTCCCGCATCAGCGCTCCGTCGCCGATCTGGCCGGACTCGAAGAGGAGCGGCGCCTCTGCTACGTGGGCGCGACTCGCGCGATGCGGCATCTGTATATCACCTATGCCGAGCAACGCCGGCTGTATGGAGTGGACACCTACGGCCAGCCGTCGCGTTTCATCGGCGAATTGCCCGCGGAACTGATCGAGGAGATCCGTCCGCGGCTGCAGGTGTCGAGGCCGGTGTTCGTCAAGCGCGGCAGCCTCGAGGAACCGCCGGCTTCCGGCATGCGGATGGGCAGCCGGGTCCGGCACTCGAAGTTCGGCGACGGCGTGGTGCTCAATTTCGAGGGCAACGGACCGCATGCCCGAATCCAAGTGAATTTCGAGAGGCAGGGCACCAAGTGGCTGATGCTCTCCTACGCCAACCTGGAGCTCATGTAGAGTACCTCACGCTGTGAAAATCATCATTTTGGGTGCAGGGCAAGTAGGGCGCACGGCGGCGTATCACCTCTCTCGCGAGGAAGCGAATGACGTGACCGTCATCGATACGGACGAGGCGATTCTGCGGGACCTGCAGGACCGGCTCGACATACGCACGGTGAACGGCAATGCCGCGAGCCCGCGCGTTCTCGAGGCTGCCGGAATCGCCTCCACCGATATTCTCGTCGCGCTGACGAACAGCGACGAGGTCAACATGCTCGCCTGCCACATCGCGTGGACTCTGTACCGCACGCCGAAAAAAATCGCGCGAGTGCGCTCCGCCGACTACACGGAGCGGGAGAGACTGTTCGGCGAGAACGCGGTGGCGGTGGATGTGTGGATCAGCCCGGAACAATTGGTCACGGAATACGTCGCGCGCCTGATCCGCTATCCCGGCGCGCTGCAAGTACTGGATTTCGCCGATGGCCGGGTGCGCCTGGTCGGCATTCGCGCATTGCAAGGCGGTCCCTTGGTGGGTCAGGCGCTCCTCGCTTTGCGCGAACACATTCCCTCCGCGGAGGCCAGAGTCGCCGCGATTTACCGGGCGGGAAAGAGCGTCAAGCCCGAGGGTGCGACCGTCATCGAGGACGGGGACGAGGTCTTTTTCCTGGCGGCGCGCAAGGATATTCGCGTGGTCATGAAGGAAATGCGCCGCGAAGAGGCGCCTGCGCGGCGCGTCGTGATCGCCGGCGGCGGCAACATCGGTTTCCGCCTGGCCAGCGAATTGGAGGACAAGAATCAGGTCAAACTCATCGAACGGGACGGCAAGCGCGCACGCCGGGTATCCGAGCTGTTGAAACGCACCACCGTGCTGCATGGCGATGCGGCCGATGAGGAACTGCTGCTCGAAGAGAACATCGACAGCGTGGACATCTTTGCGGCGCTCACCAATTCGGAGGAGGCGAATATCCTGTCGGCGATGCTTGCCAAACGCCTGGGGGCTCACAAGGTCATGGCGCTGATCAACAAGCCCTCCTATGCGGAGCTCATCGAAAGCGGCTCCATCGACGTCGCGATATCGCCGCAAACGGTCACGATCGGCTCGCTGCTCGCGCATGTGCGCCGCGGCGACGTGGTGCGCGTGCACTCACTGCGGCGCGGCGCCGCCGAAGCGCTCGAAGTGGTGGTGCATGGCGACGCCGACAGCTCGAAAGTGATCGGCCGCCACATCGAGGACATCGCCTTGCCGGAGGGCACCACCCTGGGCGCCGTGGTTCGCGGCGAGGACGTCATCATCGCGCATCACGATACCACCGTGCAGCCGGACGACCATTTGATCCTGTTCTTGACGGATCGCCGCCATGTCGAAGCCGTCGAAAAGCTCTTCCAAGGCTCAGCTTCCTTCCTGTGAAAGACATCTTACTGCCGGTCGCGCAAGTATTCTCCCTGGTGATGATGGTGTTCGCCGCGACCATGCTCGCGCCGCTGATCATGGCCGTGTGGGGGCTCGATGCGGCGCTGTGGTCTTTCGTGATTTCCGCCCTGGCGACCTTCGTCCTCGGCGCGTTGCTGTGGCTCGCGACCCGGCGGTACAAGCGGGAGCTGAAGACCCGCGATGGATTGATGCTGGTCGCCTTGACTTGGGTCGCGCTGCCGGCGGTCGCCGGGTTTCCGCTGTGGCACTACCTGCCGATCGATTTCACCGACGCATATTTCGAGGCCGCGTCGGGCTTGACCACGACCGGCGGCACGGTGCTCTCGGGACTCGAGTACCTGCCGCGATCGATCAATCTGTGGCGCCATCTGCTGAGCTGGATCGGCGGCATGGGCATCATCGTGCTGGCGGTCGCCGTTCTTCCCATGCTCGGCGTCGGCGGCATGCAGATCTACCGTGCGGAAATGCCGGGGCCCATGAAGGACAGCAAGCTCACACCGCGCATCACCCAGACCGCCAAGCTACTGTGGGCGGTATACGCCGGACTGACTGCGGCCTGCATCGCCTCGTTGAGGCTGGCGGGCATGAATTGGTTCGATGCCGTGTGCCATGGATTCTCCGCGCTGTCGCTCGGCGGTTTTTCCACCTATGACGCCAGCATCGGACATTTCAAATCGCTGCCCATCGAATTGGTGCTGACGCTGTTTCAGATCTTGGCGGCGCTGAATTTTGCCACGCACTATCTCGCCTGGAGCCAGCGTGGGGTCATGGCCTATTTTCGGGACGCGGAGGCGAAGGCGATTCTCGGCGTGCTTGCCGGCAGCTGCATCGGCATTGCATTGTTCTTGTACTTCAAGGGCAGTTACCCGGACTTCCCCACGTCGCTGCGACAAACTACTTTCAACCTGGTGTCGATTGCGACGGACAGCGGCTTGCACACCGAGGACTATTCGCGGTGGCCGATATTCGCGCCCATGTGGATGATGTTCTTGAGCTGCATCGTGGCGAGTTCCGGATCTACGGGGGGCGGCGTGAAAATGATCCGCACGCTGGTGCTCGCCAAGCAGGCGCATCGCGAGCTCAACCAGTTGGTGCATCCCAACATGGTGCGGCCGCTCAAGGTGGGCGGGGTGGTGATTGCGAACCGCGTGGTGTTCGCCGTGCTGGCATTCGTGTTCCTGTACTTCATGAGCATCGTCACTCTGATCTTCGTTCAGCTCGCCAGTGGACTGGATTTCATGACGTCGCTGTCGGCCATCATCGCCTGCATCAACAATGCGGGACCGGGCCTGGGGCTGGTGGGCCCGGGCAGCAACTACGGAGTGCTCACTGATTTTCAAACCTGGGTGTGTTCCGCGGCCATGCTGCTGGGCCGGCTGGAGATTTTCACGATTTTGGTGCTGTTCACTCCCACTCTGTGGCGCAAATAGGCGAAATTTTTCTATTTGGCACCACGGATCGTCATATATCTGCGGCGTGGACAAACGCAGCGTGTTTATTGGTTGAGTTAGGGCAAAAGTGGGTTTCGCGAGGTCTATGATAGGGCTATTACAGCGTGTGGTGGAAGCAAGCGTCCGGATTGGCGACGAGGTGGTCGGGGCCATAGGCCCCGGACTCATGGTGCTGGTGGGTGTGCGGCCCAGCGATACCGAGTCATCCGCCCTTCGCCTGCTGAGCCGCCTGCTGCAGTACCGCGTGTTCACCGACGAGGCGGGGAAAATGAACCGGAGCCTGGTGCAGGTCGGAGGTGCATTGTTGCTGGTGCCGCAATTCACCTTGGCGGCGGACACCACCAAGGGCTTGAGACCGGGATTTTCGGGCGCCGCGGCGCCCGAATTGGGGCGCCAATTGTTCGACGTGCTGCTCGAGGCCGCACGGGCGCAGCATGGGCGCGTCGCAAGCGGCGTGTTCGGCGCCCACATGCAGGTGTCGTTGACCAATGACGGGCCCGTAACCATCTGGCTGGAGAGTTAATTTTCGCAAAAGCGCCAATGGGACCGAACACGCAGTGCTGCCGCGCGGTCCAATGTCATGATCTCTTTGGCGTATCATTGATAGCTAACTTTAGGTTCAAGTCGGAATCGGAGAAGCGACATGTTCGATTCAAAAATGCTACTGGTCATTCTGGCCATCGCCTTGGTGATATTCGGCACCAAGCGCCTGCGCACCATCGGCACGGATTTGGGCGCAGCCGTCAAAGGCTTCAAGCAGGCCATGAACGACGGCGAAGCGGAAGAAAGCGTGAAGCAGATCAAGCAAGAGAAGGATGCGGACTTCGACCCAAGTGTCGCGGCGCGCGAGGCCGAAGCCAAGGCGCCCCCGAAATCCAACTCCTGATGCCGCATGCTTGATGTTGGATTCTCGGAGATACTGCTCACCTCGGCCATAGCACTGATCGTGTTGGGCCCGGAGCGCCTTCCCAAGGTGGCTCGCCAGGTGGGCAATTGGATGGGGCGCGCCCGCGCCATGGCGCGCCAATTGAGCGAGCAGTTGGAGCGCGAAGTCAGCGCGGACGAGTTGCTGCAACAGCAGACCAAGCCGGGCAGCGGCACTTCCACGCCGCCGAGCGCGGCCGCCGACTTCGATGCCCCGCCCGCCCCGACGATCGCACCGCCACAGGCCGCGGCGCCACAGCCGGCTGACGCAGCCCAGGTGCGGGACGCCGCCTCCACCACCGCGGCGGCCATGCACCCCGCTGCAACCGACCCCGTACCGCGCAATGAGTGAGTCCGGCGAACCGGGCGAGCTCGCCGAGGGTACGCTGATCTCGCACCTGCTGGAGCTGCGCGATCGATTGCTCAAAGCGACGCTGGCCGTCGGCATTTGCTTCATCCCCTGCGCGATCTACATGAACCGCCTGTTCACGTTCGTCGCGGATCCTTTGATTCACAAATTGCCGGCGGGCGCGACGCTGATCGCGACCAGCGTCGTGGCGCCCTTCACGGTGCCGTTCAAGCTGGCGCTGGTGCTGGCCATCGGCATCGCCATCCCCTACGTGCTGTATCAGGCATGGGCGTTCGTCGCGCCGGGACTGTACAAGCATGAAAAAAAGCTTGCGGTGCCGCTGCTCATATCCAGCGTGCTGCTCTTTTACCTGGGCGCCGCCTTCGCCTACTACGTGGTATTTCCGGTGATGTTGAGCTTCTTCGTCGCCACCACGCCCCATGGCGTGCAGATGATGACCGACATGGGCAGTTACCTGGATTTCGTGATGGTTCTGCTGCTGGCCTTCGGTTTGGCCTTCGAAGTCCCGGTGGCTACTGTATTATTGGTCTGGACGGGGTTCGTGAGGCTCGCGACTCTCAAGAAAAATCGCGGCTTCGTGTTGCTCGGGATATTCATCTTCGCCGCCTTCGTGACGCCTCCCGATGCCGTGTCGCAGAGCGCCATGGCGGTGCCGATGTACCTTCTGTACGAAATAGGGATCATCATGGCCGGACTATTGCTCAAGGATAAAATAGCGGCGCGCGCCAAAGAAGAGGCAGAACAGGCTGAGCGCGAAGCCCGCACCTGAAGCCGCCGGTAGCACACGTTGAGCGCTAGTTTTTTCGGGCATCCGCGCGGCCTCGCCACGCTGTTCTTCACGGAGATGTGGGAACGATTCACCTATTACGGCATGCGCGCCGTGCTGGTGCTGTTCCTGGTCTCGGCCGTATCCTCGGGCGGCTTCGGCATCGACGACAAAACCGCGACGGCCATCTACGGCCTGTATACGGCCGGGGTCTACCTGGTGGCGCTTCCCGGCGGCTGGATCGCCGACCGGCTGATCGGCGCGCGGCTCGCCGTGATGATCGGCGCGGTGGGGATAACGCTCGGCAACACGCTGTTGGCGATTTCCACGAGCCCGCGCGGCTTCTATTTGGGCCTGGTCGTGATCGTGCTCGGCGTTGGCTTGCTGAAGCCCAATGTCAGCGCCATGGTCGCAGATCTGTACCCGGAGGGGGGTGCGCGGCTCGACGCGGGATTCACCGTGTTCTACATGGGCATCAATCTCGGTGCCACGCTCGGTCCTTTCGTCACCGGCGAGGCGCAGGAAATCTTCGGCCCCCGCGCGGGTTTCGGCGCCGCCGCGGTGTTCATGGCCCTGGGTCTGCTGCAGTACTACCTCACCCAGGATCATCTGGGAAACGCCGGCAAGCTGAGTGCAAAATCCGCGGCCGAACCCGGCAGCCGCACGGGCGCGGCCCGCCAATGGCTGCGGCTATGGCTCGGGATGGGGTTGACCGCGCTGCTGCTGGCGGCATGCAGCTTCGGCTGGATCGCCTTGAACCCCGTCGATCTGGCGCGGGTGACGACCGCCCTGATCGTCGGCATGGCCGTGCTCTACTTTGGGTTTCTATTCCTTGCGGCCGGCCTTGACGCCGACGAGCGCAAGAAGGTCGTCGTGCTGGTGGTGTTGTTCCTCGGCAGCGCATTGTTCTGGTCCGGCTATGAGCAAGCCGGTTCTTCGCTCAATCTGTTCGCCGAGCGATACACCGATCGGACGTTGGCGTGGTGGCACTTCGTCGTTCCCTCGGGCTGGTTCCAGGCGTTGAACCCGGCTTACATCATCATATTCGCGCCGCTGTTCGCCTGGGCGTGGGTGGCCCTGGCCAAGCGCAATTTGAATCCATCGGCTCCCGCGAAATTCGCGATCGGCGTGATCCTGATGGGTTCGGGATTTCTCGTGATGGCGGCAGCCGCATCGATAGTCGCCGGCGGCACGAAGGTTCTGCCCACTTGGCTGATCCTGACGTACCTGCTGCACACCTTTGGCGAGCTGTGTTTGAGCCCGGTGGGTTTGAGCTATGTGACCAAGCTCGCGCCCAAGCGCTTCGTGGGCCAAATCATGGGAATGTGGTTCCTGTCACTGTCGCTCGGCAATCTGCTGGCCGGCCTGATCGCAGGCGAATTCGATTCCAACAACGTGGCCGCGATGCCGGGGCAATACATGCACATCGTTTATTTCTCGGTGGGTTTGGGCACCGTGCTCTTGGCGCTGAGCCGTCCCGTGAAGCGATTGATGGGCGACGTGCAATGACTACCGGCGCGGGGCAGTAGCAACTTCCATTATTCGAGCTGCGCCATGCGCGACCCACGCCATACCGCGAAGATGGTTCTTTGCCTCGGCACCGTGTACTTGGTCTGGGGATCGAGTTTCCTGTTCACCAAGATCGCGGTCATCAATTTTCCCCCCGCCCTGTACGCCGCGATCCGATTTCTCACCGCGGGCACTTTGCTGTCCCTGGTAGCCCGGTTCTGGAAACGCGACCGCTGGCCGGCCCGCCTGATCGACTGGCGCCACGTGATCGTCGCCGGCTTTTTCATGGTGTTCGTCAGCAACGGCCTGAATACCTGGGCCATGATTTACTTGCCCACCAACCAATCAGCGCTGCTCAACGGCACCGCCGCGTTCTGGATTGCGGGCCTGGGCGTCTTCGGACCCCGCGGGCATCCGCTGGCTCGTTGGACCATGGCCGGCCTCGCCATCGGATTCGTGGGTGCGGCGTTGATCTTGATACCCAAGGGTCCCTTGAGCAGCGCCGGTGCATTGGCGCAGGCGGGAGTCCTGGTCGCCTGCTTCTCATGGTCTTTGGGCACCCTGTACTACCGCAGCATCGATACCGCGTTGAGCTCGCTCATGTTCATGGCGCTGCAGATGTTCATGGGCGGACTGATGCTGCTCGGCGTCGCCGTCGTTCACGGCGATTCGGCACGTTGGGCGCCGAACGTACCCGGCTTGATCGCGCTGGGCTATCTCACCTTCTTCAGTTCCTGCCTGGCGTACACCGCCTACGGCTGGTTGACCCGCCACAGCACGCCGGCGGTGATCGGCACCTACAGCTATGTCAACCCGGCGATCGCCGCTTTCATGGGCTGGCAATTCCTGCACGAGCACTTGTCCGCTTTGCAACTGCTCGGCATGGCGATCATCGTCGCCGGCGTGTGCATTTTGACGCGAGGATCAGCGGCGCTTCACGAACACGTCGACTTTGCCCTTGGAGCCCACGAACCATGAGCCGACGAAACTGACCAGGCTCACCAGCACCGCGGTCCAGAATGCCGCCCAAAAGCCCATGACATGCATGCCCGGCAGCATCCAGGCCACCAGGGCGACCATGCCGGCGTTGATCACCAGCAGGAACAGCCCGAGAGTGACGATGGTCATCGGCAGCGTCAGCAATATGGCGATGGGCCGTACGATGGAATTGACGATTCCCAGCAACAGGCCGGCAAGAATCAAGGTGGACGGACCGTCGATGGATACGCCATGCACCCGGATGGTCGCCAGCCACAGACCCAGCGCCACCAGCGCCGCACGAATCAGAAACCCCAGCATGACTCTCCCAGGCGCTACGCGCCGAATTCAACGGGGCCGATGCGGCCCGCCCTATAGCTGCCCGCTGCGCGAGCATTAAATCAAAAGGTAGGTGGGGTGCCAACGGGCCAGTCAATAATCGAGGCCCGGCAGCGGCGGATCCTTGGGCACGGCCGGCGGCTTCTTGGGAACCGGCGGGCTTTCGAGCGTCACCTTGATGCGCGCCAGAAAGCGCTCCCATCCCAGTCGAATGCGCACGTAGCTCTTGTCCCAGGCCGCAGTCTCGGGAACACCAGAACCCAGCAGCCGCAGCGAGGTCTCGCCTTCGCCCTTGCGCACGTCCAGCAGGAAGTCGTCGACCACGGCGCTGTCGCTCGGCGGCGCATCGCGGCCGTTGAGATAAATCAGGCGCAGGCGCCGATTCACGTCGAAAATATCGATGTGCGCCTCGCGGCCGCCGGCATTGCGGTTGCCGATTCGGTACGACCCCCCTCGGCGGGGATCGATCTCCGCTTCCTGACCGGACCATATGCGGATCAGCCCCGGATCGGTCAGGGCGCGCCAGACCCGGGCGATTGGGGCATCGATCTCGACCAGGTGGGCATAGCCGCGGGTGCCGGACCGGGTGGATTTTCGGGGTAAGCTCATCGTGGACTGCTAGCATCCAACAATGGCGGGGGAACATCCATGGATTATGTTGACATTGTGACTGCGCTCGCACTTCTGCAATACATCGTCTTCGGTTTCAAAGTCGGCAGGGCGCGGGGACGTTACGGCGTCAAGGCGCCGGCGGTCACGGGCAACGAGATTTTCGAGCGCTATTTTCGCGTGCAGCAAAACACTTTGGAGCAATTGATCATTTTTCTGCCCGGACTGTATCTCTTCAGCCATTATTTCAGCCCGCACATCGCAGCCGCTCTCGGCCTGATTTACTTGACCGGCCGGGAAATCTTCGCATTCAGCTACGTGAAAGAACCGGCCAAGCGCGAACTCGGTTTCTCGCTGACGGTGTTGCCGACGATCATCCTGATCGCGGGCGGCTTGTTTGGAGCCCTTCGCCAACTGACCGTTCATTGAAGTTCAAAAGTAATCGCGGCTGACCGCGCCATTCGAGCCGGTGGGCGGCCGATCTTGCAAAGTTCGGCCGCTTGGCCGATAGTGCGGCGCTTGAACCTTGGGGTGGTCTACTTCAGACCTGAGACGCCGGTGAACCGGCGAACCCGTTGAACCTGATCCGGTTAGTACCGGCGTAGGGAGCAGGTGCGTGAAATCTCAATGGCTATGCTGTGGGCCGCTGGCGGCCTTTCTTCTACTGGCGCAGGCGGCAGCGTCCGACGACACCCTGGATGAGATCGTGGTCACGGCCAGCCTGCGCCCGGCCAGCGTTGCGGATCTGCCGCAGAGCGTGACCGTGATCGGCCGGAGCACGCTGCAGGGCGCCGGCGTGCAGCATTTCGAGGACGTGCTGGGTCTGATCCCGGACCTCAACTGGGCCGCGGGAACATCCCGGCCGCGTTTTTTTCAGCTCCGCGGCATCGGCGAGGTCGAGCAATACCAGGGAGCGCCCAACCCATCGGTCGGCTTTTTGATAGACGACATCGATTTCTCCGGCGTCGGCATGCCGGCGACATTGTTCGACACGCGACAGATCGAAGTCCTGCGCGGGCCGCAGGGCACGGCCTACGGCGCCAACGCGCTGGCGGGATTGATCAGTGTGCGCACCGCCGATCCCGGCACGGAGTTCGAATTGAGCAGCGAAGTCACCGGCGCCACTTACGATACGCGTGCCGCCGCCATCGCCATTGGCGACGGCTTGGCCTCGGGCGCCGCCGGCTGGCGTTTGGTGGCGCAGCAGTATTCGAGCGACGGGTTCCGCCACAACGCGTACTTGAATCGGAATTCCACCAATGGATACGATGAAGGCACGCTGCGCGGCAAGTTGCATTGGCAAATGACCGACGCGCTGCAAGCGGATCTGACCTTGATGCACGTAATCATCGACAACGGCTACGATGCCTGGTCGATCTACAATACCTACACGACTTATTCGAACCAGCCGGGCCGTGACGCGCAACTGTCCGATGGCGCGGCGCTGCGCCTCGTCGATTCGATCGCCGGGCTGGGAGAACTGCGCAGCGTGACCAGCATGGCCAATTCCAGGATCGTTTATTCGTTCGACGGCGACTGGGGCAATGATGCGCTGTGGGGCCCGTACGCGCCATACGACTATTTTCAAAGCGACGATCGAGCCCGCCGTACGCTCGCCGAAGACCTGCGGCTGATCGGCGATCCGGCGCGCGCGCTGTTCGGCCGCATCCGCTGGCTGGCGGGCGTGTATGCGCTGCGCCTGTGGGAATCCGACAAACTGCAGTACACCTACGACGACCAGTATGATGGTGCGGGCAGCAGTGGCCTCGACAGCCGGTACGGCGCGACCAATGTGGCGTTGTACGGTTCACTGGATGCGAATCTCGGCGCGCGCACGGTATTGGCCGGCGGCCTGCGCCTGGAGCAGCGTCACGCTCGCTACTCCGACAGCGCCGATGTGCGGACTCCGTTTCCGGCGCAGACCGATCGCATGATCGGCGGCAATCTGTCCTGGGAAAGGACCACCGCCGGCGGCGAGCATGTGTACGTCACGCTGGCCCGCGGCTACAAAGGCGGGGGCTTCAACATCGGTTCGCAAATCCTGGCCGAACAGCGCAGTTTCGGCCCCGAGTCGCTGTGGAGCCTCGAGACGGGACTAAAAGTCGCCCAGCCGATGAGTCCGCTGCAGCTGCAGGCAGACGTGTTCTATACGCGGCGTCAAAACATGCAGGTTTATCTTTCCGAGCAGCTGCAGCAGAACAATCCCTTGGCTTACGTGTTCTACACCCAGAATGCCAGCGATGGTGAAAACTACGGCCTAGAGGGCGAAGCGGCTTACCGCCTCGGCGCCTGGCAGCTTTCGGGCAGCGCCTCGCTGCTGCGCACGCGTTATCTCGGTGCAAGCGGCCTATTCGGCGGTCTCGGGCTGGATGGTCGCGCGCAGCCGTTCGCACCGGGCTACAAACTATCCGCGGCCGTTGAATACCGCCACCCAAGCGGCTGGTTCGCGCGTCTGGACGCCACCGCGATGGACGGCTTCTACTACTACACCAGCGATGCGCAGACCTCGAGTGCCTATCACCTGGAGAACATCCGCGCAGGCTACAGCCACGGTTCGTGGTCGATGAGCGTGTGGGTCCGCAATCTCTTCGATACCCGCTATGCCCAGCAGGGATTCTATTTCGGGCTGATTCCGCCGAACTTTCCCAACCAGTCTTTTCTGCAGCTGGGCGATCCCCGCCAGGTGGGCATCACCGTCAGGTGGGCATCACCGTCAGTTACGAACTGCGTCGGCGCGCGAGGTAGTTCGCCCGCGGGGAGGGTCTACAGGGATTTCTTCACCTCGGCGGACGCATCGGCTCCCAGCAAATAGGCATCGAGGACCTTGCGCGCAATGGGTGCCGCCGCGGAGGCGCCGAAGCCGCCGTTCTCCACGAGAACGGAGATGGCTATCCTGGGGTCATCGGCGGGCGCATACGCGATGAACCAGGCGTGGTCGCGCCTGCGTTCATCCACGATTTTTGCGCGGGTGTTTTCGTTCTGCTTGATGGTGAACACCTGGGCGGTTCCGGTTTTGCCCGCGAATTTATACTTGGCGCCGATGCCTGCCACATAGGCGGTGCCGCCCGGCGACACCGCTTCCTCCATGCCGTCGTGAACCACGCCCCACTGCTCGGGCGTCGCAATGTCTATGGGCTTCATGAGCCGGGGAGTAAGCGGCTTGAGCGTGCTGGAACCGGCGGCGCGGATTGCCGATACCAGCCGCGGCACCGCGATGATTTGACCTTTTTCGGCGATTTCGGCCGCGAAGTGCGCCTGCTGCAAGGGGGTGACCGTTATCGCTCCCTGGCCGATGCCCATGCTGATGGTTTCGCCGGGGAACCATACCTGGTCACCGGCATGTTTGAACGCGCGTCGCTTCCATGCCGGCGATGCGTACAGCCCCGGCTTCTCACCCGGGATATCGATGCCGGTCAGGACGCCGTAACCGAAGGTCTTCATGAAATCGTCCATTCGGTCTATGCCTAATTTTTCGGCGACCTTGTAGAAGTACACGTCGCAGGATTCCGCTATGGCATGACGCATGTCCAGCAAGCCGTGCTTCTTGTCGTCTCTATACCGATGACTGCTGCCCCCCAAAGTAAAGTAGCCGCCGCAGTACTGGGTCTGGAGCGGCGAAATGATCCCGTATTTCTGCGCGGCCAGTGCATACAGCGGCTTGACGGTGGACCCCGGCGGGTAAGCACCCCGCAGGGCGCGATTCAGCAGCGGTTTATCGATGTCGTTTTGCAGCGCACTGTATTCCGCGACCGACAGACCGCGCACGAAGTTATTGGGATCGAACCCCGGCGTGCTCGCAAGCGCGATGACGTCGCCGTTGCGCGGATCGAGCGCCACCACCGCTCCGCGCTTGCCGGCCAGGGCCTCCTCGGCCACTTTCTGCACACGCACGTCCATGCCCAAAATCAAATCCTCGCCGGCCACCGGCGGACGCGTGGCTAGTTGCGGCGTGTAATCTCCCTGCTTCTCCACCGGCCGGCCCGCCGCGTTCACCAGAATTTCCTTGAAGCCGGGCTTGCCGTGCAGCTGGTGCTCGTACGCGCCCTCGACGCCCAGCTTGCCGATGAGGCTGGTGCCGGCGTACTCGGCGCTGTCGATTTGTTTCAGATCCTGTTCGTTGATCGCGCTCACGTAGCCGATGGCATGAACCGCCGTTTCGCCGAGTGGATAGTGCCGGGCCAGGCGCGTGCGGATATCGACGCCCGAAAACTGATAACGATGCACCGCGAACAGCGCCATTTCCTCTTCGGTCAGCTGCAGCTTGATCGGAACGCTCTCGTAGACTCTGTGCAGCAGTATGGTGCGCCGGATGTTGGCGACCTCCTCGGCGCGCAGCAACCCGATACCGACCAGCCGCGCCAGCGTGGCATCGAGAGCCTTGTTGTCGCCCACCTGTTCGCGCACCAGCTCGATTTGAAACGCGGGCAGATTGTCGGCCAGCACCACGCCGTGCCGGTCCAATATCAAGCCGCGGCTGGGGGGAATGGGCTCCGTGTGAATCCGATTGCCCTGCGAGAGAGTGGCATAGTAGTCGTGCTTCAACACCTGCAGGTAGAACAGCCTGCCGGCCACCAGCATGAGCAATGCGGCGCCGATGACGCCGGAGACGATGCTGCGAACCGCAAACAAGCGGTTTTCGGCGAAATAGTTTTTGATCCGCGCTTGGCGGCCCCTCACCATCTTGCAATTCCTGACATGAAGCTCGGATCGTAGGCCATCTTTGAGTAACCCCGGCCCGGTTCAGCCGGCCGTATGCTGCTCCTGATATCGGACCGTCGCGGCAGGTCCGCGACATACACCGGCGTGACCGGTATGGCCAGCCGATCCAAGAGACGCACCTGCTTGGATTGGCGGCCGGCGACCACCTGCGCATGCGCGCAATGTCATCCGCCGAGCGGCCGGTCAGCGCATCGTCATGCGAACGCGTTCGTTGGCGCCTGCTTCCATCCAAGATTTGATCCGCTTGGCATCGGCGACCCGCGTGTACTTGCCCATCGAATCCAGCAGCACGATGACGACCGAACGGCCCTCGATCACGGCTTCCATGACCAGACACTTACCGGCTTCGTTGATGAACCCGGTCTTCTGTACGATGATTTTCCAAGTCGGATTGGCCACCAAGTTGTCGGTATTGCGGAACTCGACCAGTCTCTTGCGGACCCGCACGGCGTAATGCTTGTCGGTCGAGAATTCGCGAATAATGGGATTCTGCGAGGCGGCGATCACCAGTTTGGTCAAGTCCTCCGGGCTCGCGACGTTCTCGCTGGACAGGCCGGTGGGTTCGACGAAGTGCGAGCTGCTCATTCCCAATGCCGCGGCTTTCGCGTTCATGGCGGCTACCATCGCGGGCACGCCGCCGGGGTAATTGTTCCCCAAGGCATGCGCGGCACGGTTCTCGGACGACATCAGAGCCAGGTGCATCAAGTCGCCCCGGGTCAGGACGGCGCCCACGGTGAGCCGCGAAAACGCGGCCTTCGGGAAATTGCGATCGGCGTTCGTGATCTCTATCGGTTCGTTCAAGGGTTGCTTGGCATCGAGAACCACCAGGGCCGTCATCAACTTGGTAATGGAGGCAATGGGCATGGGCACGTCCGCACGCCGCGAATACAGCACCGACGAGTCGCTGCGGTCGAGTATGAGCACTGAACTGGACTTGAGCTTCGGGTCGCGGATGGCCTTGGCGGCCGCCGCCTGAAATGCCAATAAGCTGATTAGAATCCCGGCCATGGCGCGCGCTGCGCGGGCAGGATTTCGATTGGATGACCCCATGGACTGTCTCGGTGTTCGGGCTGATGTGGTTAAGCTGAGCATATGTCCATCACATGCGGCGTGATGCAGCGCTAACTTTGCCATCATTCCTGCAAAAGTCCAGCCCATTCAGTTGTTTGCCCAGATAACCTCAGAAATCGCCGACGTTGGCCTTGGGCTCGGGCGACCGCCGCAGCTCCTTGTCGCGATACATCTTGCGATCCGCAATGCTGAGCAGCTCACGCATGTCCCGCCCATCCTTCGGGTAGCTGACGACGCCGATGCTGACGCTGCAACGGATCATGCGCGAGCGCAAATCCAGCGTGGTCTTGTACACATTGTGCCGGACACGCTTGACCACCGCGTCGGCGACTTCGGGGGTCGCACCCGGCAGCAGCACCGCGAACTCGTCGCCGCCGAAGCGCGCGGCGCAGTCGGAATTGCGGATGCTTCTTTGCAGGCAGCGCGCAACCAGGGTAATGGCGCTGTTTCCCGCCTCGTGGCCGAAGGAGTCGTTGATGTCCTTGAGCCTGTCCATGTCGATCATGAGCAGCGAATATCCGCCGCGGGTGCGCTCGCAGGCGCCGTGCTCGCGCTGCCACACCTCATTGAACATGCGCAAATTGAACAGCCCCGTCAATGCATCGGTTTGCGCCAGATTCTCGATGCGTTCCCGCGCCTCCGTGATGTCCGCGGACAGCGTGGTCGTCAGATAGGCGACCAGTAAAAAAGGCGCCAATTGGCCGACTGCCTGGCTGGCGTAGACCAGCGACATCACGTCGAGGCCGGGCGTGGCGGAGGCGAGCAGCAGATGGCACAGCGCGACCACCGCCACCTGCAGCAGCGTCACCAGCCTGCCGAGCGTCAGCGCGCTCAAAATGATGGGCAAGAGGTATAAGTTCAGCAGCGGGCTCGAGCTCTTTCCGGTGAACCACAGCACGCCGGTGATGAAGATCACCATGGACCAGGACTCGATCAGCAGGCGGGTCCGGGTACCCCGCGGAAAGAAACGGCGGGCGCGAAACGCGACTATGGCGACGGTGAACCCACCGAGCAGGCCAAGCACCGGCCATGGCTGGGTTGCCGCCGCCCGGGACCAGACCAGCACCAGCGCGGCGAGCGCCAGACACAGGACTTCGATGGATCGGGTGCTGCGCAAGATCAAGGCCGCCGGGCCGCCGCGGACACCGCGCCGCGGCCGGGAACAGTCGGCACTTTCAATTCCTGAAACGCGCGTCGTATCTCGGCGTCCCGCTGCAGCAGGGGCGCGTCCGCCGGTACGGGCACGGCGGCCGGTTTCGGGTCGCGCGCCAGCTCGATGTCGGGTGCGATGCCGCGGTGATTGATGGATATGCCGGATGGCGTGTAATACAGCGAGGTGGTGAGCTTGATGCCGCGATCACCGGACAGTGGCATGACCGTCTGCACCGAGCCCTTGCCGAAGGTGGTGCGCCCCATGAGCGTCGCCCGATGGTGATCCTTGAGGGCGCCGGCGACGATCTCCGCCGCGGATGCGGAACCGCCGTTGACCAGTACCACGATCGGCGCGCCGTTCAGCCTGTCGCCGGGGGTCGCGTCCATCTCGAATTTGGATTCCGGCGTGCGTCCCCTGGCGGTCACGATGACGCCGTCGTCGAGAAAGGTATCGGCGACCGCCACGGCCGCTTCCAGTACCCCGCCGGGGTTGTTGCGCAGGTCGAGCACCAGACCCTTGAGCGGCCCGCCGTTGCGCTTGCGCAGATTCTCGAGCGCGGCGTCAAGGTCATCGCCCGTGGTTTCGCTGAACTGCGAGATACGCACGTACCCAAACGAACGCTCGGGCAACTCGGCCTTCACGCTGCGCAATTCGACATGCGAACGCTTCAGGGTGAACTGCAACGGCTCTTCGCTGCCTTCACGCAAAATGCCTATTTTGACCGATGTCCCTTCCTTGCCTCGCATGCGCCCGATGGTGTCCGTCAGCGTCGTGGTATTCACGGGAACGCCGTCGATGGTGGCGATGACGTCGCCTGAACGAATACCGGCCTCGGCCGCCGGCGACCCGTCGAAGGGGGACACCACGACGACCTGGTCGTCCTCCATCGACACCTCGAGGCCGACGCCCGAGTATTCACCGGAGGTGCTGATCTTGATTTCTTCGTACTCATCGCGGTCGAGGTAAGCGGAGTAGGGATCCAGGGAGGAAACCATGCCGCGAATGGCCGCCTGCAGCAGTTGATGATCGTCGACCGGATTCACATAGTCATGCTTCACACGCTCCAGCACCTCGGCCAGCATGCGCGCGTCCTGCCATGGCAGGTCGCCGCCGGGGGCGGCCGGCTTGTCGGCGACGACGCCGCGCGCCAGGCCCAGCGACAGAGCGATCACCGTGCCGAGCGCCAGCACGAGAACGTTGCGGGAATTCGTCAGCATCGGGCAGCAGCATACGTGCGGCGGCGATTCGCCGCCAGCCGCGCCGGCCGCCGTCTGCCCATGAAATGCCATGGCCGAAATCCGCGCCCAATTGTGCGGCGCCACGAGACATAAGGTGAGCTCAGGGATTCGCCTTCAACCAGGCTTTTGGATCCAAGGGTGTGCGCCCGTCGCGTATCTCGAAATACAGTTGCGGCGCGGTGTCGCCCAGCGCCGCGATCACATCGCCCGGAACGACCCGGTCGCCGACCGACTTGTACAGAACTTCGGCGTGGCCATACAGGGTCATGTAGCCGCCGCTATGGCCGATGATGAGCAACAGCCCCAGGCCTTGCAGCCAATCGGCATACACCACCCGGCCGAAGTAGGCGGCATGCACCTTCGCGCCGCGCGTGGTCTCGATCATCACGCCCCCGCGCGGTTCCTGATGATGGGTGATCATCTTTCCCAGCACCGGCCAGGGCAGCTTACCCCGCATCCGGTCGAAGCTCTGCGTGGCGTCGACCGGGAAATCTTGCATGACGCGCGACAGATCGGCCACCAGAGATTCGACCGCCTGCTCCTCGCGCTTCAAACGGTCGAGTTCCTGATTGCCGGTGGCCACTCGTTTCGCCAGCGCCGAAAGCGCGCCGGCGCGTTCGGCGCGAGCCTTTTGCAAGTCCGCCATTTTCTGGCTCGCGTCGCTTTCGAGGGCCCTGAGTTTTTCGGCCTGTTGATCGATTTCGGCGAGCAACTGTTGCAGCCGCGACATGCCGCTCTGGATGCCGTCGATTTCGCTGCTGCGCTGTTGCGCGAAGTATCCATAGTAGGCGAGCGTGCGGCCGAGGTTTGCCGGATTGCTCTGGTTCAACAGCAGCTTGAACTGCTCCTGGCGCCCGAGCATGTACGCCGCTCGTACCTGTGCCGCCAGCTTGGCGCGCTCTGCCGCGAGCGCGCGCTCGGCGCGCGCCTGCTCGCCTCGCAAGTCCGCCTGGCGCCGCTGCGCCGCGGCCTGCTCGAGGTGCAGAGCATCCAGCCTCTGCCGTTTCGCGGTAATGGCGAGTTCCGCCTCACGCAGGCGCGCACTCAAGCCATCGCGTTGAGCGAGATCGGCGCCGAGACGATTCGTCAGCGCGGTAATCCGTGCCCGCACGGCCGCGAGCCTGGCTTTCGCCTGCGCGGAGTCCTCGGGGGCGCCTGCCGCTCCCTTGGCACCCGCGAAAAGCAGCACGGCCAGCGCGGCGCCCAGGGATAAGTGTTTGAAACAGCAGTTCATATCGTGGCATTCATCCAAGGATGGCAAGCATACAAGGCCCGTGACCGCTGCTATACTTGCGCGCCCGAAAAACCTAAAGTGTACGAGCCGCATGCAGCGATTGTTCGAGTTCATTGGCCACCATCCGTACTTGGGCGCCGGCGCCGTACTGGCGGCAGTCGCCGTGGCTTTTTACGAGATTCGCGAGCGCGTGCAGGCGTTTGCCGGATTGAGCGCTGCGCAGACCGTGCGCCTGATGAATCAGGGCGCGCTCGTCATCGACCTGCGCGGCAAAGAGGCCTATGACGCCGGCCATATCGGCGATGCGCGCCACGTGCCCGCGGCAGACCTCGAAGCACAGGCCGAGTCGCTGAAAAAGTGGCGCGACAAGAACGTGATTACGTATTGCGACAGCGGCACCAGCGGTGCGAGCGGCGCGCGTACGCTGATGAAGCTGGGTTTCACCAAGGTGTTCAATCTTCAAGGCGGACTGAATGCCTGGATGAAGGACAACTTGCCGCTGGTGAAGACTTCGGGAGGCAAGGGGAACTCGAAGTGACCCAACCCCTGGTCACGATGTACGTCACGGACTGGTGTCCGTACTGTCAGCGAGCCAAGGGCTTGTTGGCGCAGAAGAGTCTGGTCTTCAGCGAAATCAACGTCGACGACGGCGCCGGGCTTCGCGAAGAAATGCTTGCGCGCAGCGGCCGGCGCACGGTTCCGCAGATTTTTATCGGCGGCAAACATGTCGGCGGCTGCGATGATCTTTTCGAACTCGATCGCAGTGGAGAACTGGATCGACTAATTCAGGGGGCTTGATGAACGAGGTTAGTACTCCAACTCCGGGGCCGGAGGCCAATATCGGCGGCGTGCAAGTGAGCCTGCAGAGCGTTTACTTGAAGGACAGTTCCTATGAATCGCCGAACGGCCCGCGCCTCCCGAACAACCAGAACTGGGAACCGAAGTTCCAGCTCAACATGAACACCTCGGCCGAAGATCTCGCGACGGACGTGCGCGAGGTGCTGCTGACCATCACGCTCGAGGCGAAGCAGGGCGAGGCGACGCTGTACCTGGTCGAGGTGAAGCAGGCGGGCGTGTTTTCGATTTCCGGAGCGTCCCCGGACGACCTGAAACGCCTGATTGGAAGCTTCTGTCCCAGCGTGCTGTTTCCGTACGCCCGGGAAGTCGTTTCCGATCTGATCGTCAAAGGCGGCTTCCCGAACTTTCTCCTGCCGCTGGTCAATTTCGATGCCTTGTTTGCGCAAGCCTCGGAA
>Ga0070696_100000606_pt1 | contig 23003 bp, 24 predicted proteins | sample KBSK1253metaG_FD_65474 | JGI IMG/M metagenome (GOLD analysis project Ga0070696, IMG submission 65474) | Corn, switchgrass and miscanthus rhizosphere microbial communities from Kellogg Biological Station, Michigan, USA - KBS K1-25-3 metaG | ecosystem: Host-associated > Plants > Roots >... | reverse complement strand
CGGCCGCCGCATCGCCGGGCCCGCCCGGGCCCGACCGCATCTCGGGAGGTCCCCATGCGACCCGCAAACCGCTTCTCCCGTCCCCTCGGCCTGGTCCCTGTGTTTCTGATTCTCGCGCTCGGCCTCGCCGCCGTTCTGGCCCCAGGCGTTGCTCGGTCCGATCAGCCGCCTGTCGTGACGGCGCCGGCCACGGCCCATAGCCTGCCGGGATGCACGCTCACCTTCACGGTCACCGCACTCTCCGCCAGCGGATCCATCACGTCGCTCACATTCAGCGGAAACCCGTTCCCGCCCGGAGCCACGTTCACCACCAATGCATCGAACAGCGAGGGGACGTTCTCCTGGTCGGTGCCATTCACAGCGGCGGGATCATACGTAGTCACGTTCACGGCGGTGGATGCGGCCGGCATCATAGGCTCCGCTTCGACGGCCATCACGATCCAGCAATCCGATCGGGCGCCCGTGGTCGTTGCCCCGGCGAGCGTGACCGGAATGGAAGGACAGCAGTTCTGCTTCTCGGTGTCGGCGGTCGACCCGGACGGGGACACGCCAATCCTCCAGCCTCCCAACCCGATTCCACTCGGCGCCACGTTCGTCATCAACCCGCCGGATCGAGGCACGTTCTGCTGGACTCCTGGCTCCAACGATGCAGGCAGCTACGCCGTGACCATATGCGCCGTCTCATCGAGTTGCACCGGCGCAGGCTTGACGGGCTGCGCCACCGTCGCGATCACGGTCTTCAATGCCAATGGCCCGCCGGTCCTGGCCGCCATCGGAGACTTGTCCGTGGACGCTGGCGCGCTGCTGAGCAAGCCGCTCAGCGCGTCCGATCCGGACGGCGACGCGCTCAATTTCTCCAAAGCAAGCGGGCCGTTCTTCGTCACGGTATCCACGACCGGCCCAACCACAGGGATTCTCCAGGCCGCGCCGGGATTTGCGGACTTGGGATCCTACGCGGTGACCGTCTCGGTGTCGGATGGATTCGCGAACGATTCGGAAACCATCACGCTCTTTGTCGCCCAGTGTAACTGCCCGCCGGTCGCCGACGCGGGAGGTCCCTACCAAGGGTTCGTCGGCATCCCCATTCAGTTTGATGGCACGGCGTCGTCGGATCCCCTTGGTGGTCCGCTAACGTTCGCATGGGACTTCGGCGACGGGGCGGCAGCAACAGGGCCTCTGCCGGTCCACACTTATGTGGCCGCAGGGACCTACCAGGTCCTGCTCACCGTCATGAACAATCGCGGCCAATCTCACTCCGACAATGTCACCGTGAACATCGGCGGCCCTCCTCCCGCGATCGCCTTCACGACCGGGGGAAACGGAACGGTTCGCCTCAACTCATCGAAGCCCCGGAACTGCGTTCGAATCGAGCCGCTCGCCGGCGTGTTCCAAGTCGAAGACGTCGATTTGGGCACCGTGGTCATGGTCTCGGCTGGAACGGGCTCCGTGGGTCAGATACCGGCCATCACGGGTAAGACCTCGGTGGCGTCCGACGCGAACCAGAACGGCGTGCCCGAGATCGAGGCGTGCTTCTCGAAGGACAATTTGCGCCAGCTCTTCAGCAATCTTCCCTCGGGGTCGAACACCGTGACGGTGTCGATCGAGGGCGACCTGACTTTCGGCGCGCACTTCGTCGCCAGTTTGACCCTCAACGTCTTCGGCACCGGCGGAGCGCTCTCCTCATCGTTCCGATTCGATCCCGAAACGTCGCAGGGAGTGCTGACGTTCGTCACCAACCGTGCAGGCTCCGCGCGCGTGCGCTTTTTCGACGCGCAGGGGAGACTCGTGCGGTCCATCGACACGCCGACTCTGTCCGCAGGCGCGCACGACGTTCGTGTTCAGCCACGCAGCGGCGGAGCCCCACTTGCGGCCGGAGTCTATTTCTATCGAGTGGTGACGCCGGAGGGAACCGCGGAGGGAAGGGCGCTGCTGCTCAAATGATCATGATTGGGGTGGATGACGGGGCTCGAACCCGCAACCACTGGAGCCACAGTCCAGTGCTCTACCATTGAGCTACATCCACCGCGCAACCGAATTGGCAGGCATCGGGCCTGGAGGGAGTCGAACCCCCGACCGACGGAGTAGAAGTCCGTTGCTCTATCCAGCTGAGCTACAGGCCCGCACGGCGCGCCGCGCGCGCCTAAACGGAGTCGGGGGGCGCCGGTCATAAATCGGGGCGAGAGGATTCGAACCTCCGACCCCCTGCGCCCAAGGCAGGTGCGCTACCGGGCTGCGCTACGCCCCGGTTTCTGCCGGCGCCAAGTCGACTACACTAACGCTCCAAGTGCCTACGAGTCAATCGGCTAACGGGAGCGCTGGCATCCCGGTATCGCCTTGACGCCACCCCGCTTGGAGCCTATCGTCAAAGCAGTACCCCGACATAAACTTTCATCGCATTGGGGGTGTACCGTGGCTGGAGTGAACAAAGTCATCTTGGTCGGCAACTTGGGTGCGGATCCGGAGGTTCGCACGACGCCGGGTGGACAGCGCGTCGCCAACCTCCGCCTCGCCACGTCGCGTCAATGGACGGGACAGGACGGACAGCGCCAGGAGAAGACCGAGTGGCACTCGATCGTGGTGTGGGGCAAGCAGGCCGACATCGTCGAGCGCTACCTGACGAAGGGGAAGCAGATCTACCTGGAAGGTCGCCTCGAGACCCGCTCCTGGCAGGACAAGGAGGGGCAGACGAAATACAAGACCGAGGTGATCTGCGACAATTTCCAGATGCTCGGCCGCGCCGGCGAGAAGAACGGCGACGGCGGCTTCGACGCCCCGCCTCGCGGCGGATCAGCGCCGGACGAGACGTACCAGCCCGCCGGCGGTGGTGGTGGCGGCGGCGGATCGGACGACGACCTGCCGTTCTGAGCCGCTGCGCGCACTCGGTTCAGAAAACAATGAGGCCCCTGGGAGCGATCCCGGGGGCCTCTCGGTTTTCGGCAGAATCGAACTACTGGATGTAACCGAGCGACTTCAGGCGGTCGCGTAGCTCCTGGTCCACGGGAGACGCGATCGGTTCCTCTCCGCTCTTCCGCCCGCCCGCCGTCTCATAGGTCTTGAGCCGCGTATCGCGCCCGATCTTTCGCATGATCGAAGGCTGAAGCGCGTCTTCCATGGGCCGCCCGTCCATGTCCTGCGCCGTGGGGAGACCGAAGAGGGCGAGCACCGTCGGCGTGACGTCGAGCACGGTTGCGCCGGTGATGTTCGATCCGCGCTTCACGCCCGGTCCCATCAGGAAGATCATGCCGTCCAGCTTGTGCGCCATGACCCCGCGTCCCCCGCCCATGAATCCGTGGTCGGAGCAGACGACGACGTTCGTACCGGAGTCCGCTTCCTTCAAGTACTCGCCGATCAACCGATCGGTGAACACGTAGTAGTTCGGGATCAGGTTCTTCATCCAGTGATACTCGTCGTCCGTCAAAGGCGGGCTGAACTCGCCGGGCACGTCGAGGTCCCAGTAGCGATGCGACATTTCGTCCACGCCGCGGAAGTAGACCGCGAAGAACTCGGGATGCTGGGCCTTGTAGAGGTGCATCGCGATCGCGTGAAACGTCATGTCGGCGGCGTAGATCCACTTCAGATCATGGACCAGCGCCTCCTGCCGTGCCGTCACGTGCGTGGTGTCGATCGCCGGCACGAATTGAAAGATCTCGGCCCAGGAGACGCTTTCGGGAGAGCGGCGCAACGCTTTGGCAAGGGAATCGAGGGACTCGGGATACGTGCGGCGCGTATCGCGCGCGGGCCAGGCGCCGGTGTCGTACTGCACGTAGTCGCTGATGAGGAAGCCGTTCACCGGCTGCGCCGGCCAGGTGGTCCACCACCCGACCACGCCGACTTTCTTTCCGAGGGAACCGAGGATTTCCCAAACCGGCCGGGCTCGCCATAGATTCGACGTCGTCGGCGACTCCTTTTGGGTCTCGCCGGGCTTGGCTTTCGCGCGCCGCGACATGAAGTCGAGGACCCCGTGCTTGCTCGGGACCTTTCCAGTGGCGATGCTCGCCCAGATGATGGGGCTCTTGGTGAGCGGCTCCAGGGACCGCAACCGTCCGGCCGCGCCCTCGTCGCGAAGGCGGGTGAAATTCGGCGCCTTCTTCTGGTCGAGGAGGGGACCCAGGACGTCCCATTCGCCCGCGTCCACGCCGATCAGGAGTACCTTGGGGCGAGGCTTCTCGCCGGCTCGAGCGCAGGTCCAAAGACCGGCCCCCAGGGTCAGGCCCAGGGCGAGCGCAGCTGCGGCACGGAGTACGATGGCGTGCGGGCGGATCACGTAGTTCCCTCTTGGGTTCGGTGCGCGGATGGCTCGAGGCGGGAAACGCTACCATTGCGGGCGATCCGTTACCAGTTCCACCCAAGTGGGGCGCGTTGGTTCCCGGCCGAGGTTGCTGCGGCGGCTTCATTTCCCCCAGATCCATTTCAACCGCGGCCGGGTGGCCACCCTCCAATGGATCGGACGGCTGTGCCCGTCCGGCAGAGCCCCACCCCAACCGAGGAGAGCCACCGATGCGCACGAAGATCGCCCTCGCAACCCTCGCGGCGGCCCTGATGGCCGCCGGCGCGTCCGCCGGCAGCTACGGCTACGACCACGGCAACGAGCCCGACCAGCTGAGCTGGACCATCGTGTCCGGCGACAACACGAGCATGTCGGACATGCAGGACCTGGACTCGATGGACGACCTTAAAGAGAGGTTCGGGGACGAGTTCTTGTTCATCCGGTTGGGTGAGGACCGGTACGTGATCCGCGATCGCGCTTTGATGAAGCGCGCCGAGGAAGCGGCCCGACCCATGCGGGACGCCGGCCGGGAGATCGGCAAGGCGGCGCGCGCTCAAGCGAAGGCCGCGCTCTCGAACTCTAGGGGCGCTCGTGAGCAGGCGAGGCTTTCGGTTCGGATCGCGAAACTATCCGGCCGGATCGCGCGCCTCGAAAGTCGCGGGGAGCCGACCGAGGATTTGGAGCGGGAGCAGGAGCGCCTCGAGCAGCAGCTCGAAGATCTCACCGACGAATCGGCGGAGGAACGCGCCGCGACGCGCGAGGAGCGTGGCCGATCCTTGCGAACGGAGCAGGCGACGGAGCGAATGCACAAGGCGATGCGGCGCCTCAACCAGGAGATGCGGGAGATCCTTCGCGATGCGAAGGCGCGTCACGTGGCGGAGCCGGTGGACTGACCCCGCGCGCTTGACTTTGGGCGGTCGCTCGACTAGCTTCTAGCGGCTCAAGTCCTACCCTGCGCCGCTAGCTCAATTGGCAGAGCAACTGACTCTTAATCAGTAGGTTCTAGGTTCGATTCCTAGGCGGCGCACCATTTTATGCATGGGATCACAGCGATCAATCCCGCAATCGTTCCCACCGGTCCGAGGCAAGCCACCTGAGACGTTAGCGGCCCTCGCGCGGCGCCTTGTAGGCTGGCGCGTTCGGATCGTACGGCTTGCTCGGGTCGACCCGCTTTCCGTCCACGGTCCAGGGACCGGGATTCACCTTGTCGACGCGCCAGAGCAGCCATGCACTGCCGCGGCGGACCCACGTCTCGCGTTGATGCGCGCGCGTATCCACGAAGCGTAAGGCTCCTGCCTTCTGCTGTCGGCGCACCCAGTGCTGGTCGATATCGGCGGCGGCGGTGTCGCCTTGCACGTCGATCGTTCCGATCCCAAACGTGAGGGCAAGAGTGGTCTCGGCCTGCGCGAACCCGGCGCGGGTGTACCGGGCCGATGCCGCGGCGTCCCAGATCTGGCCAGAAGGGAGGATCGCGTGAAAGTCGTCGGTCCTCATCCGGAGCACGGCGTCCGGATCTCGTAGACGGTACGCCTCGGAGATCGCGGCGTAGCGCGCTTCGAGCGCTTTGCGTACCGGCTTGGGCTTTGACTTCACCTTCGTCCGACCCGAAATGATCATGCCTGGAGGCGGTTCAGGAGCGGGCGATGGGGAAGGCTCCGTTGTGGCCGCGGCTCCCATGAGGGCCACGAACACGAGGGCGGATGCGACCATGAGGATCGCAATCAAGGTGCTTTGGCGGTTCGCGTGCATTTCTCTCGCTATGGATCGGCGGCGTGTCGACTTGGTTGAAATGTGTCCCTGAAACTGGTTTGCTTTGCCCCGGCGTGCGATGGATTTGTGACTCGTGAGGACGCCACGACATGAGCACCCTCCTGATGGGCACAGCGCTGGTCGCGGCCGCCCCTTCGGCCATCGACAGCGGCTCCACGGCCTGGATGCTGACCTCCTCGGCGCTCGTGCTGCTCATGGTGCCCGGGTTGGCGCTCTTCTACGGCGGCATGGTGCGGCGCAAGAACATCCTCACGACCATGCTGCACTCGTTCGTCGCCATGGCCCTGATCGGGGTCCAGTGGATCCTGGTGGGCTATTCGCTTGCCTTCGGTAAATCCCACGGCGGTTTGATCGGTTGGTCGTGGGACGCCGTCGCGCTCCACGGTCTGACGCCGGATCGGCTCTTCTCCGACAAGGCGATCCCCGAGCTCGCGTTCGTCATGTTCCAGGGCAAGTTCGCCATCATCACCCCGGCTCTGATCAGCGGTGCGATCGCCGAGCGTCTCAAGTTCTCGACCTATGTGGTGTTCATCCTGCTGTGGGCCACGCTCATCTACTGCCCGCTCGCCCACTGGGTGTGGGCCCCGGGTGGCTGGCTCTTCGAATACGGCGTGCTCGACTTCGCGGGCGGCACGGTGGTCCACATCTCGGCGGGCGTCTCGGCTCTGGTGCTCGCCCTGATGATCGGGCCGCGCCGCGACTACCCGCATGGCGCGATCCAACCCAACAACCTGACCCTCACCCTTACCGGGGCGGGGCTCCTGTGGTTTGGCTGGTTCGGTTTCAATGCCGGCAGCGCTGTGGCGGTCGAGCATCCCGTCGCGGGCTTCTCGGCTGCCCTCGCCTTCGCCACGACGCAGACCGCGGCCGCGAGCGCCGCCCTGGTCTGGCTGCTGATCGAGTGGAGTCAGACCGGCAAGCCCACCAGTGTGGGGATGGCCTCAGGAATCGTGGCCGGGCTGGTTGCGATCACGCCTGCCGCCGGGCATGTGATGCCGCTGTCGGCGATGGTGATCGGAGCGCTCGCCTCGCTCGTGTGCTACGGTGCCGTGCGTCTCAAGAGCCGGCTCGGTTATGACGATTCGCTCGACGCCTTCGGGGTACACGGCGTCGGTGGCATCTGGGGCGCGCTCGCCACCGGCATGTTCTGTGTCGTCCCGGTGGCAGGCCTGTTCGGCGGCAACCCCGGGCAGCTCCTCAAGCAGCTCGTCGGGGTCCTGGCCACCATCTTGTTCGCGGCGGCCGGCACGTTTCTGATCGCGACGGTGCTGCGCGCCGCAATGGGTTTGAGGGTGTCGGAGCAGCAGGAACGCGACGGCCTCGACATCACCGTGCACGGGGAGCGCGGCTACCACCTGTAGCGGCGGGGGACGGCCGCGCGAGGACAAGAACATGAAACTGGTCATCGCCATCATCCGCCCCGAAGCACTCGACGCGGTGCAGCGGGCACTCCAGCTGGCGCTCGACGAGGGCGACAACTATCGCCTCACGGTCCAGACCGTGGACGGGCATGGGCGTCAGGGCGGTGAGGTGGAGTACTTCCGCGGCCAGCCGGTGCGGCACAACCTCGTGCACAAGACTCAGGTGACGATCGGCGTCAACGACCCGTATGTAGAGCCGGCGATCCGGGCCATCATCGAGGGCGCGCGCACGGCCGGCGGCGAGATCGGCGACGGCAAGATCTTCGTGGTACCGCTCGAGGAGTGCGTGCGCATCCGCACCGGCGAGCGCGGCGGCGCGGCGATCTGAATTCGGAGTACCTTCAGCCGACCGGGACCTCAGCCGGGGGCTTGCTCGGCTCGCGCGGGCCGGCAGTTGCGCTTTCAAAGAGAATGCGATTGTCCGAAAACCAGCGCTTCACCGCGTTCACGTCCAGATCGATACCGGCGAGGCCGACGTGGCCGTCGGGGCGCAGGAGGTAGAACGCGCGGTCCCCGATCGACACGGCCGCGAGGACCTTCGCGTTATCGCCGTCCCGCGGAATCGCGTGAACGCGCAGGAAGTCGCCCATCCCAAAGCTCTCCGCAGAAGGCACCGGCTGTCCGAACGTCAGCAGGTTGAAGCGCGTGTCGTCGAGTCGCTGGAACAGGTCCTCGATCGGGCCGTTCGCCTCGAACCGGAGTTGGAGCCATGGGAATCGGTCACCTGCCAGCGGCGCACGTCGGCTGACGCCGGGTAGCGTCCGCGACATGGGACTCTGCCGGTAGTTGATGCCGATCTGAGAAAGCGCGTGGAAGGCGATCCTTCTTGCCGCAGAACGCTTCATCGCGAAAGCGACGATGTTCGTCATGATCCGCGTGCGGAACAGTCCCGCCAGCCAGTTGTCCATCACCACGAGCTGGAACGCTCGGTCGGTCGACTCGAGAAGCCGGGTGGCGACGGGATGGCGCTCGGCCTCGTAGGAATCCAGAATGGCCTCGTCCGCCCGTCCTTGAATCACCAGCGCGAGCTTCCATGCCAGGTTGTAGGCGTCCTGGAGTCCAGTGTTCATGCCTTGTCCGCCCATGGGGCTGTGCACGTGGGCTGCGTCGCCGGCCAGGACGCACCGGCGGTCCCGGAAGCGTTCAGTGCAGCGGTGCTGGATGCGGTAGGACGAGAACCAGCTGCATGACTGGAACGACAGAGTGGTTCCTGCTTCGCGGCGGAGCGAGGGGAGTACGTCCTCGAAGGTGACGTTGCTCTTCGCGCGGAGACCCGCGGGTAAGATGCCGATGAGGCGCCAGCGATTGGTTCCGTGCATCGGGAAGAACAGGTGGAATCCATCCGGCCACAGGTAGCCGTTCAGTTCCCCGGGCACCATGGAGCCCGTTGCCACCGTGTCGGCCACGAAGAACGTGTGCTCGTACGAAGCGCCCGGAAATCCGATGTGGTTCAACTCGCGTACCGAGCTTCGCGATCCGTCACAGCCGGCGACGTAGGACGCGGTCATCGTCCGGGTGCTCCCGTCCGGCTCCTTGAGCGTCAGCTTCACCTCGCTCGCGCCCTGCTCCAGGGCGATCAACTCCGTGTTCCACCGAACGGCGATGTTCCACTGGCGTAGGAGATCCCCCATGATTCGTTCGTTGTCGTCCTGCCCCAGCATCAGCACGTAGGGAAACGCGCTCAGACCCTTGCCCATTTCCCCGAACGGGATACGGGCTCTCCGCCGGCCACGGGCCCACAGGTTGGCTCCACCGCCGATGCCTCCGAGCTCGACCGCCCGCTCGGCGATGCCGAGCTTTCTGTAGATTTCGAGGGTCCGAGCATGCACGGCCATGGCTCTTGATTGCTGGGCGGGCCCGCTGTGCCGGTCGATGATCGTCGGCACGATTCCTCGGCGCCCGAGCTGATTGGCCAGCATCAACCCGGTCGGGCCGGCTCCCACAATGAGCACGTCGGTATGCATGGGCATCTCCTCCATAGGTTCGATTTCCGGGCGGCGCACCAAAAGACGTGGCTCCTCAGTCGTCGATCGGCTCCCAAACGAGCTCGGCGATGTCGATCACGAGATTCGGCTCGGTCTGGTTGGGATCCGCGGGCCGGCGCACCTCTCCGACGCATACGCATACGACGTCGTTCAGCCGCCGATATCGTTCGTGGTCGCTGAGGTGGAATACTGATCCTACAATCTGACGTCGGCCCGGTGGGTATGCTCGCCCGTAGCCGTGCAACTCGAACATGATGGTCGCACCGTCGTCGGTCTCGATTGAAGCCCGGAAATCGGGTCGGAATGGGCCAGCAGCGCCCTGGCGGCGTGGGAAGTTAGCGCCACGAAAGCGACCCTTGATCGCCCCGTCGCAGCTCCCCTCGGCTAGATAGAAGTGCTGTTCCCACCCCCCCTCAAGCTTGATCTCCCATCCCGCGGGGTAGGTGAAGCGGATCCGATAGAGCCGTTCGAGCCTCATGTTGACTCCTGTGTCGTTGACTTCACTTGGCCGCCCCGTGATCCGGGCCTTTGGCGGCCTCATTCCTGTTTTTGACGAACGCCGATGAGCGACTGTATTGACCTGCGCTGAGCAGGGTCAAGGTGCCGTATTCGCTAATCCTGGAATTCGACCCCTGATCAGATCGACCTGAGGCTTTGCAAGATCCCGATTGACAACAAATCTTGTCGCAGGCACAATTCGGCCATGCTCGACCTCGAAGTGATCGACGACCCGGCCGCCGCGGTGGTCGCGCTCGACCCGGTGCGGGCCCGGCTCCTGGCCGAGCTCGTCGAGCCAGGCTCGGCCGCGTCGCTCGCTCCGCGGATGGGCCTCGCGCGCCAGAAGGTGAACTATCACTTGCGCGCGCTCGAGGCTCACGGGCTCGTCCGCCCGGTCGAGGAACGACGGTGGGGGGGACTGGTCGAGCGCCGGCTGGTCGCCACCGCCGCGTCGTACGTTGTCTCGCCGGCGGCGCTCGGGGAGTCGGCGAACGACCCCGCCCGCGCGTCGGACCCGCTGTCTGCCCGCTACCTGATCGCGCTCGCGGCTCGGGTGGTGCGCGAGGTCGCCGAGCTGGTGCGCCGTTCGAAGGAGCACGCCAAGAAACTGGCGACGCTCTCGATCGACGCCGAAGTCCGGTTCCGCTCTCCGGCGGAGCGTGCCGCGTTCACCGGCGAACTCACCAACGCCATCACGAAACTCGTCGCCCGCTACCACGACGCGTCGGCCCCCGGGGGCCGCGCGCATCGACTGGTGGTCGTGGCCCACCCCCTGCCCGGCAGGGCCCGTACGAAGGAGCCATCATGCCCGTGAAGAAGGATGCATCTGGACGCCGCTCCGTCGAAGTCCAGACCGAAGTCCCCGGCACGCCGGAAGAGGTTTGGCAGGCCATCGCGACCGGACCAGGGATATCGGCGTGGTTCGTCCCCGCCAAGCTCGAAGAGCGCGCCGGCGGCGCCATCGTCATGGACTTTGGTCCGGGCATGGAATCGAAGAGCGTCATCACGGCCTGGGATCCACCTCGTCGATTCGCCGCCGAAAACAAGGACGGCATGGGTCCCGGCTCACCGTCGATGGCGACCGAGTGGACAGTCGAGGCAAAGTCAGGAGGCACGTGTCGAGTTCGCGTCGTGCACAGTTGGTTCGCGAGCACCGACGATTGGGACAATGAGTTCGAGGGCGTCGAGAAGGGCTGGCCCGCGTTCTTCCGTATCCTCAAGATCTACCTGGCTCACTTCCGTGGGCAAGCCAGCGACGTCATCCCCCTCATGGCCATGAGCTCGGAGAGCAAGTCCGCGGCCTGGGGCAGACTCCTCGCATCGCTCGGCTTTGCACGGCTTGCCGAAGGACAGCGTGTGGAGACGGCGCAGGGCGCGCCGCGTCTCGCGGGGATCGTCGAGCGGGTCGTCGACAAGGATCACGAGGAGCTCTTCCTTCGCCTCGAGGAACCGACCTCGGGCGTCGTGCACCTCTTTCCTATCCCGATGGGCGGCCAGGTCTGCCTATCGGTTCGGCTCTACCTCTACGGCGCGCAGGCGCGAGCCGTGGCCGCGCGCGAGGCGCCCGTGTGGCAGGCATGGATCGACGGACTCTTTCCACCCGCGGAAGCGGCGACCGGGAGCGAGGCGACCAAGGGCTGACGCTGTTCGACCCGTGTCACGTGCGGACAGTCCCCTCGTCGCCCCGTGGTCGAACCGAGCGATACAGCACCGTGACCGCAGCGACCAAGAAGGGGTAGAGAAGCGTTTCGGTCGCGCTCGCCCAGGTCACGACGGCGAGCTTGATGGGTGCTGTCGTGGGGCCCAGGGTTGAAACGGGCCAGGCGACCATGAAGCTGGCGAATGCGAGGCCGGCCAAGACGAGGAGCCTCCCCAAGGCGCTCCCGAGATTTCTCGACACCAGGCGACAGCTCGTCCACAGCGATTGGAGCGGCCCCTCGCCGTCGAGCACCACGGCGGGTATCGTGAAGATCATGAAGAAGGCGGCAACGGCCAACCACGCGAAACCAGCCCACATCACCGGCCCCAGGGGGTCCGACAGCAGGCGAGCCCCGACGATGGTGATGGGCGTGATGGGACCCAGGAGGATGCACACCTGGGCGATCCCCGAGAGCACCAAGTTCACCGACACTCGGAGCACGCTGCGAATCGCCCCCAGAAAATGGATCGGATGCCCCCGGAGGATGCTCTCTTGCAGGGGCAGGAACGGGATGTAGACGAGGGCGAGGAGGACGATGGGGGTCGCGTTGAGGACCGCCTTCACGCCGGGTGCGCCCTCGCCCAATGCATGGGAGTAGTTCGTGAGCGCTCCGTAAGCGCCCATGCCCAGGCGATAGAGAAAGAGGAACACGAGCGCGGGAAGCGCGGGTCGGAGGGATCGCCGGCCCAGCTCGAAGACCGACCTCAGGTAGGAAGCGACCCCTGGGAGCAGCACGATCTCAGGGCCGATCGGGTGCGCCTCGACGGTCATGACTGCATCCTACGCCCACGGCCGCCTGGTTGACCATCTCCAACGCGTAGCAACAGCAGCGCGAGGAGTTGTAGTCTTACGCGATCGAGTGGTTGATCCGTAAGGAGGAGAGAACGCTTCGAGATAGCCACAAGGAGTCATCCATGGAACGAAAAAAGGCGTCCGATTACCCGCAGGAACTCCTCGATCTGTTTCACGAGTACCAGCACGGGGACATCACGCGTCGCGAATTTCTCGATCGCGCCACGAAGTTCGCGGTTGGCGGTTTGACCGCGTTGGCGATCTGGGAAAGCCTCAGACCGAACTACGCGTGGGCGGAACAGGTACCGAAAGACGACAAGCGCATCAGGGTCGGCTACGAAACGGTTCCGTCGCCGGAAGGGAATGGCACGATCAAGGGCTATTTCGCGCGCCCGACGACAACCAGCGGAAAGCTGCCGACCGTCCTCGTCCTTCATGAGAACCGCGGGTTGAACCCCTACATCGAAGACGTAGCGCGACGGTTTGCGGTCGCCAATTTCGTCGCGCTGGCGCCCGACGGTCTGACATCGGTCGGGGGCTATCCTGGCGATGATGAGAAGGGCGCGATAGCGTTTCGGAAGGTGGACGGTCCGAAAATGACGGAGGACTTCGTGGCGGCCGCCAAGTGGCTCAAGGCGCGGCCCGAGTCGAACGGCAAGCTCGGCGCGATCGGATTCTGTTTCGGCGGTGGCATCGTCAATCAACTCGCGGTCCGGTTGGGCTCCGACCTCAACGCGGGTGCTCCGTTTTACGGCCGTCAGCCGAGCGCCGAGGGAACGGCGAAGATCAAAGCTCCGCTCCTACTTCACTACGCGGCCAACGATCAGGCGATCAACGCGGGCATACCGGCGTTCGAGGCGGCGCTAAAGGCTAACAAGTGTCAGTACACATCTTACATATACGTAGGAACGCAGCATGGCTTTCACAACGACACGACGCCGCGTTACGACGAAGCGGCCGCCAAGCTGGCGTGGTCGCGGACGATCGACTTCTTCAACCGGAATCTGAGAGGATAATCAAGGTGTAGTCATGTGAGGACCCCCCTCGACCTGAGGCGGATCACGTACAAGAGGACGAGTAGAGAGAGCGCCAGGCCGACCCCAACGGCGGCGATTCCAGCCCAACCAAAGACATCCAGCCATCGGGTTGTGAGCGCATGTTGTACGGACGCGACCGCGGCGACGGCAGCGTAGGCTGCAAAGAGTCCCACGGCCCGAGCCTGAAGCGCAAAGAGGGATGCCGCCGCTAGAATCAGGAGCCCATCCAGGACATAGGGGATCCACTTGTCGAGAATGGTCCACGAGTCAACGTACGCGCGAAGTTCGGGAGACGTAGGACGCGGGGCCGTGAGTTGGTTGAGGAGCTGCGCCCCGGCCGCGAGAAGACAGAGAATCACGATGACCCACACGGGGCCAGGCCGACGAACTGCTCGCGTAGAGCGTGGGCTTTCCATCACCGTTCGCCCCCCCAACCAGAAGTCGACGGTTCTCGCGCTCCGGGGAACGCTAATCACCCACGATACCAAATAACATAAATCAGGGGGCGAACACCTGCGTGTCCGCCCCCTTCTGTTCGACCTATTTGGGCTGGGTCGATCGACTCTCGCCTATCGACTCACGCGCGACGACCCGTTGCCCGGGCGGTGTCGCTGCGACGGCGCGCTGGGGCGTTCGACCACATCCTCATCATCGTCGTCTTCGAACGCTTCGCCGTCGACGTCGACGCGGTCCGCGCTCGCATTGATCGAAGTTTGCGCGATTCGCGTAAGCGCCTTGTCGGCGTCCTTCTCCTGACGGAGGATCTCGTCGAGGATTTCAGCGCTCTTGCGGTCTCCTCGCGTTTCAGCGAACGCGCGAAGCGTTCCATAGGAGGCGATCTCGTAGTGCTCCACCTTTTGGGCCGAAGCGATGATCCCCGCGTCCATGACGTCTTCGTCCAGGTCCTTGTCCAGGAGGCTCTGGCCTTCCTCGATGATTCCCTGCATTCCCTTGCACGTCTTCCCGCTCGCGGAGTGCCCGAGGTCCTTGAAGAGCCCCTCGAGGCGCTCGACCTGGCCCTTGGTCACGTCCAGGTGATCCTCGAGCGCCGAGCGCAATTCCGGAGAGGTGGCGGCCTTCGCCAGTTTGGGGAGGGCCTTCACGAGCTGCTTCTCCGCGCTGTACATGTCTCGAAGCTCGTCCACATATAGCTTTTCAAACGTGTCTGTCCGCATGTCCGAATCCCTCCTGGCGGTGTCGTACCCGCCGCCGGTCCTACAACTGGTTTGGCCGACGGCCCCATGATGCACGCGCCTGCCATCGGCGCCGAACGGTCGTTGGTGACGGCCGAGCTCACTCGGCCGCGTTGCGTCTGCCTCTACGCGAGCAATTCCAGGGCCATGAATTACCAGTGAATCCCGCGGCCTTTGTCGCGCGGCGGCCATGGCACGGATGCTGCGACCGAGGGCATCGTGCGGCGCGTCGGTCACAGAAGGGAGGCAACGATGCCACGGTATGGAAAGGCCGCGCAGAAATCGGTGGAACGTACGATGAGCAAAAGGAAACGCGGCACATTGAAGAGCGGAAGTAGCGGGAGGAAGGTCACGAGTCGGAAGCAGGCGGTCGCGATCGGATTGTCCGAGGCGCGGCGAAAGGGAGCGAAAGTACCCGCGAACCCGAGATAAAACGGCGACGGCCGCGGCGACTCCAGTCGACACCCCGAGAGCGAAGAGCACTCGGGGTGTTCCTTTTCGGACTTCGTTTGTTACGCGGTTGCACAGCGAAACCCCCGCTGTGCCGCAATGGCTAGATCGCTCGCGACGCCGAGTCGGCTGGGTGGGGTCGATCCGGGCTCCATCCGACGCCCCAATGTTGTGCAAAACTCGGACATGGATTGTACCGACAGGGGCTTCCTCTCCGGGTGCCCGAGGCACTTCGTCCCGGTGGTACGAGGCGCATTTCTCGGATTTACGAGAGTTTCTCCGACCCGGCAAAACGCGCTCGCTGAAGGACCTCACCGATCCGCCGCGATCCGGTCGGGCCCCCGCTCCGTAGCACTACGGTCCGTGGCATGAAAACTGCCCTCCAGTTGGAACCAGGAGGTGCGCCTAGCTCCCATTTGATGCGTCCGACAGTACGGCGGGCCTCCCGGAACCAGGACGCAAGGAGGACACAATGCTTTGGACCATTGCGGTTGTTCTGTTGATCTTGTGGCTGCTGGGGATGGTTTCCAGCTACACGCTCGGTGGATTCATCCATGTCCTGCTGCTGCTCGCGATCGTGACGATCTTGATTCGCGTCATCCAGGGGCGGCGGCCGGTTTGATCGGATTCATCCGTTTCCGAACAAGCTTGCGGATGCGCGGGGAAGGCCCGGAACGTTAGAGTCTTCCCCGTTTTCGCATCCGCGAGCGAGGGCGGGGGAGCCCATGAGCAGACCACGCACATCTCGCATCAATCGAATCCTCGAGCAAGTCTCGGAAGCCGTGACCCATTGGTCCGGCACGAGCGCCGCATTTGTCTCGGCCCTCGCCCTGATCGTTCTGTGGCTCGTATCGGGCCCGTTCTTCCACTTTTCGGATACGTGGCAGCTCGTCATCAATACGACCACGACCGTGGTGACGTTCTTGATGGTGTTCCTGATCCAGCGGGCCCAGGCCAAGAGCGTGAACGCGACTTTCATCAAGCTGAACGAGCTCATCGCGTCGATCGACGGGGCGAGCAATCGCCTCATCGAGGCAGAGGATCTGCCCGAGGTGGAGCTGGACGTGCTGCGCCGCCACTACCGCCAACTCGTCGAGATGGCGCAGAAGGAGGGGGCGCTCACCCGCTCTCACTCGGTGGAGGAAGCGATGGAGCGCCACCGCGCCAAGGCGAGCCGGCGGCGCCCCAACCCTGGCGGAAGGAATCAGCCGGCGGGACGGCGTCGCCGGAACGGCGCCGGGTAGCGTCGGCCATGGAGCGAGGGGGAGTCCTCGTCGTGGTCAATGCCGCCGCGCCCCGCTATGCGTCCGGTGAAGTTCAGGAGGCGCTTCTGGCGGCGGCCGCGGAGCACGCGGTGCCGTGCCAATTCGTTACCCTCCTGAACGGAGGGGACATCCCCGACTTTTTGGATCAGGAAATCGGTCGCGCTGCCTCGCGAGGAATCTCGCGCATCACGGCCGCCGGCGGTGACGGCACGATCGGTGCCGTCGCGGGCGCGCTTGCGCGCCGTGCCGCTGCCGGAAAGGGATTGCTGGAATTGGGCATCGTCCCGATCGGCACGGCCAACGTGCTCGCGGGCGAGCTGGGAATTCCGGCCGACCTCGCGGCGGCGGCGGCCGTCGCGGTCGGGAGCGATCAGACGATCCCGGTCGACGCCATCGAGGTCGCCGGGCGGCACGTACTCACACAGGTCGGCATCGGACCCGATGCCGCGATGATTCGGGACACGCCCCGACACCGGCAAGAAAAGTTCGGCCGCTTCGCGTACATCGCCACGTTTCTCCGCCGGGCGTTCTATCACCGTTCCAGCCGATTCCTCCTCACGGTCGACGGAGACCCGGTTCACGCGCGCGCCTGGCAGGTGGTCGCCGCGAATTCGGGAACGCTCGGCGTGCCGCCGTTTACCTGGGGACCCCGAATCGACCCGACGGATGGGATCCTCGACGTCTGCGTCTACGACGTCCGGCGATTCGGGAAGATGCTGTCCCTCTTCTGGAGAGTCACTCTTGGTCGCCATCGTCGGGGCGGGGACACGCGATTCCTTCGCGCCCGAAGGGAAGTGCTGATCGAGAGCGATCGCCCGCTCCTGGTGCAGGGCGACGGCGAGATCCTCGGGCATACGCCGATCGTGCTCCGGCTGATTCCGAACGCGGTTTCGGTCGTCGTGGCGCGCGCTCCGGAACCGACGGGGGAGGACGCTACGGCCACCGCGCCCGATCAGGCCACGGGTCCGCCCGCTCCGTCCGTTACGGAGGAGGTCGAGGCGATGATGGCGCAGCACTCCAGAACCTGGGTGCTCCAGGGACCCCTGCGGCATCCCGTCGCGGCGCTGGAAGCGGTCGATGCGGCGCTCTTCCTTCGCGTGAATGCGCTCCTCTTCGGGGCGGTTCTCGACCGGATCCTCACGGGAATGTCCCGATACATGCACTACGGTGAGGGTTGGGGTTTGGTCGTGCTGGGGATGCTGATCGCGGATCCGAAGACCGGAGCCCGTGCCGCGATCGAGACCCTTCCCGTCCTATGGCTCACGATGCTCACGGTGAATTTCCCGCTGAAGCGGCTCTTTCGCCGGCGCCGTCCCTTCTTGGCATTCGTGAAGGCTCGCGTCCTGGGTCCTAGGCCGCAGGATTTCTCGCTCCCGTCCGGGCATTCGGCCGCCGCCTTCGCGGGAGCGTTCCTGCTCACCGCGCACGTCCCGGCCCTTGGCCCGTTCTTCTATCTGATCGCGCTGATCGTGGCGTTCTCGAGGATTTACCTGGGCGTCCACTATCCCAGCGACGTTGTGTTCGGCGCCGCCGCCGGTACGGTGCTCGCGGCCGCCTATCGCGCACTATTTCGCGCCTTCGTCCCCCTCTGACGGGGCTCGGCGCTCGAGAGGAGTCGTCCCATGCCGCAGAAGACCTCGCCGAAGAGACGTCAACGACCGCCGCAGAAGCAACCCCCTCCGGGCCTGGAATCCAAGATGAAGCCGCGTCCCAAGTCGGAGCGGCCCGGCCGAAGGGGCACGGGACGCCTGCAGGGCTCCGTCGGTCTGATTACGGGAGGTGATAGCGGGATCGGCCGTGCCGTGGCCGCGGCGTTTGCCGAAGAGGGGGCCGATGTCATGGTGGTGTATCTGAACGAACACAAGGATGCGGAGGAAACGAAGCGGATGGTCGAATGCCATGGGCGTCGTTGCGCGGTTCTCGCCGGCGACGTGAGGAAGTCGGAATTCTGCCGAAAAGCCGTCGGCCGGACTCTGCGAGAACTCGGGAGAATCGACATTCTCGTGAACAACGTCGCCGAGCAGAAGCCTCACGACAGATTCGAGGACCTCACCGAAGCGCAGATCGTCCGAGCCTTTCAGACGAACATTCTTTCCTATTTCTTCATGACCCAGGCGGCACTTCCACATCTTCGATCGGGAAGCGTCATCGTGAACACCGCGTCGGTCACGGCCTACCGGGGGAGCGCCCACCTCGTGGACTACGCCGCGACGAAGGGGGCGATCGTAGCCTTCACTCGGTCGCTCTCGCAGGCGCTCGTGGACCGTGGCATCCGTGTGAACGCCGTGGCGCCGGGTCCGGTCTGGACCCCGCTCATCGCCTCGTCCTTTCCGCCGGACAAGGTCGCAACATTCGGGTCGGATGTTCCGCTGGGCCGCGCGGCGGAGCCGGCCGAGATCGCGCCTTCGTACGTGTTCTTGTCGAGTCGCGACGCAAGCTACATGACGGGACAGGTCCTGCATCCCAATGGTGGAGAGATCGTGAACTCCTGAGAATCTCCCGAGGGCGCGCGCTCACGAGCGTCTCCTCGTACCCACGATCTCCTTGAAGCGAAAGCACGACACCTCGTGGTCGTTCACCATTCCAACGGCCTGCATGAAGGCGTACATGATCGTGGACCCGACGAACCGGAAGCCCCGCTTGCGAAGATCGGCGCTCAAGGCGTCCGATTCCTGGGTGCGCGTGGGGATTTCCCGAAGGTCCTTCCTGCGGGCCTGGATCGGCTTCCCGTCCACGAACCGCCAGACGTAACCGTCGAACGTGCCGAACTCCTTTTGCACGTCGAGGAACGCGCGCGCGTTCGACACGGTGGATTCGATCTTGAGGCGGTTTCGAACGATCCCGGGGTTGTTCAGGAGCCGTGCCCGCCGACGCGCATCGAATCGTGCCACGCGGGCCGGATCGAATCCGGCGAAGGCCTCTCGATAGTTCTCCCGTTTGCGAAGGATTGTGCTCCAGGAGAGCCCGGCCTGCGCGCCCTCCAAGGTCAAGAACTCGAAGAAGCTGAGGTCATCGTGCACCGGCACGCCCCACTCTTCATCGTGGTAGCGCCGCATCAGTGGGTCCGCTCCGGCCCAGGCGCACGCGCGCTTTATCGCCCCGCTCCTTGCCCCTGTCGAATGCAGGGCCGATCGGGACGCGCGATCGTCGCCACGAATTCCGAGACGACCGGCCAATATGCTTCGGGATTGTCCAGCCAGGGGAAGTGGCCGGCCTCTTCGATCACCTCGAGGCGACCGCAGCCGCCGGGCAGCGCGTCCATGATTTCCCGGGCAGCCGCGACCGGGGTGGCCGGGTCCAGGGCGCCGACGCACACCAGCACGGGACAATCGATGCGCCGCAATTGGTCGAGGGCGTTGAATCGAGTCAGGAGCACGAGTCCGGGCGGATTGAGCGCCGCATTGACGACGATGCGGCCCTTCTCTTCCGCGCCCGGGACGCGCCGGCCGAACAAAGCCCAGCATCGAGCCCACTCCTCCGCGGATACCCCCGACGAGTCGCCGCCGTAGACCCGCGCGACCGTCTCGGCCACCTCGTCTCCCGCGATTCGGCGGAACGTGGCGACCATTCGGGCGACGTCGAAGCGCGCGGTGGTTGAATCGAGGATCAGCGCGGCCGGATGGCTCGGATGGCGCGCTGCGTAGAGCATCGCCACCATGCCGCCGAGCGAATGTCCGTACACGACCGGTCTCGCGATGCCAAGGGCGTCGCAGAACGCCCGGACATCATCGGCGCAGGCGTCGAACGTCCACGCCGCCGGATCCCCCCACTCGGAGCGTCCATGTCCGCGGAGATCCAAGTAGATGACCTGCGCGTCCCGGGACAAGCGCGCGAAGTCGGGCTTGAGGTAGGAGTGATCGAAGCTGCCCGGCCCGCCGTGCAGCAGCACGACCGTCGGCCGTTCGCGCATCTCCCGGCCGTCGGGCACGAGCCCGGGCCCATCGACGTCGAACCAGAATCGGGTACCGTTCACATCGACGCGCACGACCCCTCCTTACGCGCGAGACGGCGATCGCCCATCATCTGCGCCTCTCGAAGCGGAAGTGCGTCGCTTTTGGGGCCGCCACCGTGCGCACGAGTTCGAGCCCGTGAAGGTCGTCGCCGACGCCCTGAAACAGCCGCTCGCCCTCGCCGAGAAGGGACGGCACGATCGTGAGGTCCATCCGGTCCACGAGGCCGGCCGCGAGATACTGCTGGGCGGCTCGCGCTCCGCCGGCGAGGTTCACGTCGTTGGGGCCCGCCGCCCGCCGCGCCTGGGCGAGCGCCGATTCGATGCCGTCGGTGACGAACGTGAAGCTCGTTCCGCCCTCCATGGGGAGTGGCTCGCGGGCATGGTGCGTGAGCACGAACACCGGATGGTGATAGGGGGGATTGGCCCCCCACCAGCCGTTCCAGGGCTCCTTGGGATTCCATGGGCCCGGATGGCCGCCGAACATATTGCGCCCCATGATCGTGGCTCCGACGCCGGCAAGCACTTCCTCGACGACGCGGGTGCTTTCGTTGACCTCTCCGCCGGGAAGGCCGTGCGTCGCTCGCCAGGCGGCAAGCTCGAACGCCCACTCATGGAGGCGCATGCCTCCGATGCCGAGCGGATTGTCCACGCTCTGGCTGGGGCCGGCGACGAAGCCATCGAGCGACATCGCGATCGTGAAACGCAATTGGGACAAGTTCGCCTCCGCTACACCGTGGACTTCACGTGCGCCGTGGAATTCACGTCTGCTTCCTCATCCGTGCCTCCGACACCGCCTGCGCCCGGGCAAAGAGCTTCGGACGGCGCCAGCTTGCCGCGAGCGTCTCGAATCCGGCGGATGGGCCGCGATACGCCAGCCCGTCGACCGTCACCGCCGGCTGATCGGTCCGAAGGGTCGCGAGCGTTCGAAAGAGGAGCGCTGCCTCCCGCTCCTCACGGAGCACGCGGGCGAGTTTGTCCGCGCCCCGCACGGGGACGCCCCAGTCCGCGGCGGACGGCGGAATGTCCTCGAGCCGACGGAACCGCGCGAGTACTGCCGATGCGGACTTGGCGCCCCATCCCGCCAAGCCCGGGAAGCCGTCGGCGCTGTCTCCGACGAGCGCGAGGTAGTCGGGAATGGATTCCGGCGGCACCCCGAACCGCTCCATGACCCCGGCCGCGTTCCAAACCTTCCCGGTTCGCCGGTCGAGCTGCACGACCCGGTCGCCGCTCACGCACTGCCCGAGGTCCTTGTCCGGGGTGCAGATCACCACCTGCTCGACGCGCGAATCGGCGGACGCCACCCGTGCGGCAGCTGCCAGCGCGTCGTCGGCTTCGACTTCCACCATCGGCCAGATCACCACGCCGAGCGAGGCCACCGCCGCCTCCAGCGGCTCGAACTGCTCCCAGAGGAGCGGATCGATTCCCTCGCCCGTCTTGTAGCCCGCGTAGAGATCGTTCCGGAACGACTCGATGACGTGATCCGTCGCGACGCCGACGTGAGTCGCCCCGCCCTCGAGCATGCCGATGAGCGTCTGGACCACGCCCACCACCGCGCCTCGTTCCCTGCCGGAGGCATCGGCGAGTTTGGGGACCGCATAGAAGTGCCGGAACAGCTCGTACGTGCCGTCGACGAGATGGACGCGCATCGGGTCTAGGGCCGAGCCATCCGGTACAGGACGTGGCGCCGGAGCGGGTGTCCGTCCGCCAGGAGCGGATGGTCGAAGTCGTCGAACGGGTTGTACCTCATGCCGATCTTCTCCATCACGCGCCGCGAGCGGGCGTTCGACGGTACCGTGAACGACACGATCTCGGGGAGTCGAAGCACGTCGAAGCCGAAGGCAAGCGCGGCCCGGGCGCCCTCGGTCGCGAGCCCTCGGCCCCAGTGCTCGGGGCTGAGGCGCCATCCGATCTCCACGCTCGGCTGGAAGTGGGCGTCGAATCGCGGCGTCGAGAGGCCCACGAACCCCGCGAACTTCGCGCCGTCGAGGATCTCGACCGCCCAGAGGCCGAAGCCGCGCTCGACGAAGTGGGCTTCGGCTCGCGCGACGAACGCGTTGCTCTGCTCTCGGGACAGAACCGTCGGCAGGAATTCGGTGACCCTTGGATCGGCATTCAACGCCGCAAAGGGTTCCCGGTCCGCGGGGAGCCATCTCCGAAGCCGGAGGCGCTCCGTCCGGAGCTCGCTTGGGATCGTCATCGCGAAGGGGTCTTTGCTACCTTCATGCGAAATAGTCTAGGGCACCCGAAACGAGAGGTATACCGTCCACCGATGCCGAAACCGAGGCCGAAACCGAAACCCAGAACGAGGCCGGCCCCGGCGGACCCCCGGCGAAGCGAGGGCACCGGCGGCAGTGCCGCACGTAGCCGCTTCCTCGGACCGCCATGGGCGGTGCCGGCGGCCCTCGCGCTCTTCACGTTCCTTCTCTGGGCCCGTTCGCTCGCGGTTCCCATCCACGAGTGGGACGATTCGGTCTACCTGTTCCGCGACGCGCGCCTCGAGGCCTTCACCTGGGAGCACGTCCGGCTCATCCTGACCCAGGCCTTCTACGCCAACTTCCATCCGCTCACGACGCTGACCTATGCGTTCGACCGGGCGGTGTGGGGTACTTGGGTGCCGGGCTTCCACATCACCCAGCTCGCGTTCTACGTCGGCGGCGTTCTCGGGCTCTATTTT
>Ga0070696_100000602_pt1 | contig 23041 bp, 20 predicted proteins | sample KBSK1253metaG_FD_65474 | JGI IMG/M metagenome (GOLD analysis project Ga0070696, IMG submission 65474) | Corn, switchgrass and miscanthus rhizosphere microbial communities from Kellogg Biological Station, Michigan, USA - KBS K1-25-3 metaG | ecosystem: Host-associated > Plants > Roots >... | reverse complement strand
TCGTGAGCGGCAGCCGGCGCGCCGTCTCGTAGACGCCGCCCACGCTCACGCTCCCGCGCGAGTACTGCCCGCCGATGCGCCATCGCCCGTATCGCGAATACGACGTCTCGAGCGTGTCGCGCGCGGTGGCGAGCGCCGTGTCCGCGAAGTCGCGGCTCCACTCCTCCCGGAAGGATCCGGCGATGACCTCGTAATCGACGCCCAGTCGAATCCCGGGGGTCGCCTTCCGGGCCAGGCTGACGCGGATCAAGTCGAGCCCGCCCCGCCCCTCGATCCGCACCGTGGACGGCGTGCCGCCGGTCTCCTCGCGCAGGATGTCGAAGTGGGCGTTCGTGCCCACGAGGTAGCTCCCCGCGAGGACGAGGCCGGTGGGCAATCGGATCATCGCCCGAAGCGAAGGGATGGCCGTCTCGTGTCCCGTCTCTTTCCCGAAGTTCACGCTGTCGAGACGGCGGTACGAGGGGAGGATCGTCCCCTCGATCAGGAGATGCTCCGCCTCGGCGATGGAGGCCGGATTCACGAACGAATGGGTCCGCTCGCCGTGCTCGGCGACCCCGGCCCCTCCGAGCGCGCGGAGGCGAGCCCCTTCCGCGAGCGACGGCTCGCCGAGACCGCCGACCGAATAGACCGAATTGGCGCGCGCGTCACCGACCGGACCGATCACGCCGGCCGGGCCGGCCACGAGGCTCGCGAGGAGCGCGATCGCGAACGAAGCGTTGGCGCGGGTCACGTCAGAACCTCCCCGGAGGGGGGCTGGTCGTCGAAATTCGGAACTCGGGCGGCCGAGTCGATTCGCGCGAGTAGAGCCAGATCTCAGGCGCCCGGAAGGACTCGTTGATTCGAAGGACCACGCCGTCGTTCGCGAGCACGCCCGAGGACCAGTCGCGAACCAGAGACGCCGGAAGCGGGACGACGAGCAGCGTGTCCGAGACGTCCCGGACCTGGTAGCCGACGACCCGGTCGAGCGTGACGGTGGAGATGTTGAGCCCCGCCGTGTCGACCGCGCCCTCGCTCCAGGAACTCTGGATGCGCCGCGCTTCAATGGTCACCGTGATGCTGTCGGGAAAGGTCGGGCTGTCCGAGCGGACGCGAAACACCACGCGTGCCTCGTCGAGGGAGAAGCCGGGCGTGAAGGAGTCGACGGGCGCCCGGAACGCGACGACGGGCGCGTAGAGGCCTCCCAGGATCAGGGTCGTGTCGGCCCCCGTCGGCAACGAGACGAGCGGTGTGTGGATGAAGAGGTCGGCGGAGAAGGGCGTGTCGGCGATGGAGCGCGTCGACGTCGCCGTGTGATAGACGATCCGGAATCGCCCGGCGCCGGCACGAAACGCCGCGACGCCAGACCCGGCGGATCGCCGAACGACGAACCCGTTCAGGGAGCTGGGATCGATCGCCCACGACTTGACGAGGCCGAAGCTGCTCCCACCCAGTTCCAGCCAGAGGTCCCCGTTCGCGTCGACCGCGTTCGCCGTGGCGAGAGAGGCACCGAGACCGGGCCCCGGCCAGGCGACGCTCAACGTATCCCATGCGGACGCGGCCGTATGGAGGAGCAGGTCCACGTCGGGGATCGACATCTTGCCGTCGAAGGGCAGCTCGAGGCGGATCGAGTCGACGACGACGGTCACGTCGTTCGTATCCGGCAGGACCCAGGTCCCCGGCTTGATGAGGACGCGTGCCTCGTAGGCTCCGGAGACGCCCGCGAGGAGCGTGCTCCCGCGATCGGCGGTGCCGGTCCCGAGGAACGTGTCCCGATCGAGGGGCGTGATCTCGCGCACCGTGTCACCCAACCCGCCGGGGCCGCGCTTCAGAACCTCGTTCCCGACGAGGCGTTCCGCCTTCTTCGAGCATGCGGGGGCCACGGCCGCGAGGGCGAGAGCGAGGACGAGGGTCAGGATCCGGGTGCGTGGCACGGGCGCAGATGATAATCCCTTGTGACTTCGAGCGCTACACGAGACGTCTGCCCCCCTGAACCCGCCCCTTCCCCCTCCAGTTCCGAGTTCGGGCGGCCGATAGATGTGCGAAGACCGAATCTCCACGTTCTCGGGGGCGCCCGTTCGTGCCGAATCCATCTTGGACATCCTATCTCTCGCCCGACCCGCCGGCCGGACTCGGCCGTCAGTCGCTGCGCCGTTGGATCGCCATTCGCCATTGGAGCACCGTCGCGGTCGCGGTTCTGCTGGTGAGCGCCACCGCGTGGATTCTCACGCTCCGGGCACTGAGCGCGATGGAAGAGGAGCGTCGCCACCGCCTGGCCGACCTCGCGGCGTCCGCGGCCGCGGCGCTCGCCACGCCCGAGTTCACGCCCTCGCTCGCGGTCGGCGTCCTCGACCCGACCCTCCAGGCGGAAGTGCGAACGCACCTCACGTCGCTACGTCAGGCGAACCGCGAATCGCGTTCCGTCTTCCTCCTCACGCGCGGATCGGGGCCGGACGGATGGACCGTGCTGCTCGAATCCGCCGACGACGGCCACGCCGAGCGTGCCCCCGGAACGCACTACGACCCGCCTCCGACTCTTCTCACGGCGGAGGCACTCCGAGCGCCGGCCGTGTCGACGACCGCGTGGGATCGGGGAGACGGCGCGGCGCTCGGTGAAACGGACGCGGGGCGCTCCTCCGCCCCGACGATCACGGTGCTCGCCCCGATCCGCGGGTCGGACGGGGCCACGGTGGCGCTCTTCGGGGTCGACATCAACGCCGCCCCACTTCACGCCACCCAGGACGGGATCCGACGGGACGGCTTCCTCGTGGCGTTGGCGCTGGGTCTCGGCATCGTGGGGATCGGGTTCGCGCGATTTCGCCGCCGGCGCGCGGACCTCGAGCGATCCCGCGCGCAGCAGGCCCAGATCAGCATCTATCGCGTCGGCGAGACGCTGGCGCGCGCCGACCGGGACGACGACCTGATCCGATTCGCCCTCGACGCGATCGCGACCGGGAGCGGGATCGAGCACTGGGTCATGTACCTCCGCGAGTCGCCCGAAGCCAATCTTGCGTTCTTCGCCTCGCGCGGGCTTCCCGCGGAGGCGCGGCCCGAACTCGAGCCGGACCCCGTGGCGCGAAACGCGCGATCCCCCGCGAGCCGCGCCGCCTGGCACCGAGAGGCCCTGGTCGCGCGCGATGCGGCGTCCGCGCCCGACTACGCGTTTCCGGATCTCACGCCCGGGCTCGGCTCGCGGCCGATCATCGTCTCGGTGCCCCTACTCGAGGCCGGCGAAGTCGTGGCCGTCCTCCAGTGCTTCGTCCCTCGGGAACGCGCCGTGGAGCCGGAGGAACTCGCCCTGATCCGCTGGATGGGGTCCCAGGTTTCGGTCGGCCTCAAGCGAATCCGGATGGAGCGGCGCGATCAAATGCTCGCGTCCTACATGATGAGCACGGGCGAGATCCTGTTCGGGCTCGCCCCGGACGCGACGATCACGCACGCGAACGCGGCCGCGGGGATCGCGCTGGGCGTGGCCGTCGAGCAGCTGGTCGGCCGCCCGCTGGGCGATTGCTGCCCGGACCTCCCCCCCGACACCCGCTTCGATCGGGAGTTCGCGGGCGAGCTCTGGTTCGTGCGCGAGGATGGCCGCCGGTTCCCCGCGGAAGTGCGAATTTCTCCGACGTCCGGTCGCGAGGGAGGCGTCACCGGCGCGGTCCTCGTCGGCCACGACGCCACGGAGCGGCGCGCGCGCGAGGCGGAGATCGCGAACCGCACCGAGGAACTGGCCCTGATCAACGAGGAGCTGCAGCGGGCGAACGAGGAATTGACCGAGGCGCGCCGCAGGCAGAACGAATTCGTCGCGAACACGTCGCACGAGCTTCGGACGCCGCTCAACGCGGTCATCGGCTTCGCGGCCCTGATCGAGCAGCGGGGGCACCAGAGCGAAGAGGAGGCCTCCGAGTTCGCGGGCCAGATTCGGCGAAGCGCCGAGCACCTGTTGAACCTCCTGAACGACATCCTCGACCTGGCCAAGGTGGAGGCGGGACGCTTTCAGCTCAGCATGAGCCCCGGCGACCTCCGGGATCCCATCCGGGCGGCGGTGGACGCGATTTCGCCGATCGCCCAGACGCGCGGCCTCAAGCTATTGGTGGAGCTGCCGATGGACCCGGTCGAGGCCCTCCTCGACGACGCCCGGGTGCGGCAGGTCATGCTGAACCTGCTTGGGAACGCCGTGAAGTTTACCGATAAGGGAGAGGTACGGGTCCGCGCGTGGCGCGACCCGGTAACGGGAGAAGCGAAGGCATCGGTCGAGGATTCGGGCGTCGGCATCCCGAAGGAACTCCAAGAACGGCTCTTCTCGAAGTTCACGCAAGTGGACGGTTCGTATACGCGGCGCCATCAGGGAACCGGGCTCGGGCTCGCCATCTCGAAGGCGTTGATCCAGAACATGGGCGGGACCATCTCGCTCGCGAGCGAGGGGCTGGGCAAGGGCACGATCGCGACGGTCACGTTGCAGGCGCCGACGACGGAGCGAAGGGGAGGGTCATGGACGTCCGAATTCTCGTCGTCGAAGACGATCCGATGAACGCGAAACTCTTCCAGCTGATTCTGGCGCGGAAGGCCGGGTTCTCGGTGGAGGTCACCGAAGATCCGGCGCGCGTCCTCGAGGTCGTGCGGGCGGGAGGCGCCGACTTGATCATCATGGACGTCTCGTTGTCGAACAGCCAATGGGACGGCGTCCCCGTGGATGGCCTCGAGATCACCCGGCGCCTGAAGCTGGATCCGGACGGGAAGCGCGTTCCGATCCTCCTCGCGACCGCGCACGCCATGAAGGGGTCGAAGGAGAAGTTCCTCCAGGAGTCGGGCGCCGACGACTACATCTCGAAGCCGATCGTGAGCGCCGACGAGCTGATCCAGCGCATTCAAACCCTACTTGGAAAGAGGAGCCATGTCGTCCCACCTCCTGCTCGTTGACGACGAGGCGCACAACCGGAAGCTCCTCCGGATGGTCCTCCGGCAGGGGGACTACACGTTCTCCGAGGCCGAGGACGGCCGGCAAGCCCTGGCCATCCTCGACCAGGAGCGGGTCGATCTCGTGTTGCTCGACCTCATGATGCCGAGCCCGAACGGATTCGACGTGATCCACGCGATGCGCTCGAACGACCGGCTGCGAGACATTCCCGTGATCGTCGCGAGCGCGTCGACCGCGCCGGACGACGTGGAGCGGAGCCTGAGCCTGGGAGCGGCCGACTACTTCATGAAGCCGCTCACCGAGTGGGACATCCGCTTTCAGCTCCCGATCAAGGTCCGGAACGCGATCGGACTCACGAAGGCGTCGGACGAGCGGCTCAAGGCGGAGCGGATGAAGGCGGTTTCGGCGATGGCCGTCGCGCTGAACCACGAGATCAACAATCCGCTACAAGTAATTCAGGGAAATGCGCAGCTCCTCTACGTAAACCCGGGCATCTCGCCCGAGGCCCGCGAGAAGGTCCAGCGAATCCGCCAGGCGACCGAGACGATCGCGGGCCTGACCCACCGGATCGCAGCGCTCCGCGACATCGTGACGGTGGACTATCCGGCCGGAAATCGAACCGCGGTTCCGATGGTGAACTTCAAGGCGTCGAGCGGGGGCAACGGCGGAACGGACGAGGCGGGCAAGGGCGGGGCGGGCGGCGGGGCGGTGACGCCGGCGGGCGCCCAGGAGCGCACGGCGGGCGGGTCGGGCGGGTCGGGCGGAGCGAGCGGGTCGGGCAGCCCCGAGGATCAGACGCCGAACGTCGGGTAGATCCAGTCGAAGATGAGGAAGTTGAGCCGGCCGATCAGGAGCGCGACGCGCCCCATGACGGTGAACCCGAACGCGGCGCCGAACGAGATCATCAGGAACCAGACGCCCAGCCGCGCGATCGGGCGAGTCACCGCGTTGTGCTCCTTCGAGAAGAAGAAATAGACGAGCACGCTGTACGTCCCGATGATCGCGCCGAGCGCGAGCATGCCGGGCGACGTGAAGAACGCTTCGATCCCGCTGAAGTCGAAGCCCCGGACCGGCAGGATCGTGCGAGCCATCTGCGGCAGCACCTCCCCGTGCAGCTTCCGCGTGAATTCAACTCCGATGTAGTACGCCACGTAGATCGCTAGCCCGTAGCGGGCAATCCATCCAATCCGCGGCACGTAGCGCATGTAGAGGAAGGCGCCCAGAAGCCCCGCGATCATGAGATCCCAATTCAAGCTGAAGTTCGTCGCGAGGGGCTCGAACAGGTTCGGCTTCAGCGTCTGGTCGAGCGTGATGCCGACGTAGTAGCCGAGCGAAACGCCCGCGAAGAGGCTCTCCGCGAAGCGGAAGATCGGATTGTCCTTGTAGAGGAAGGAGAGGACGGCCAGCGTCATGAAGGCCGCGATCCAGGTCCCGAGGAGTTCCATGGTGGCCTACGTCCTACCCTGGCGGCGGCCGAGAAGGAACGCGACGTTGCCGAGGAAGATGAAGAGGATGATGACGGCGTGGATGCCGGTTTGCGCGTCCATCCCCTTGGTCCCGGTGAAGAGGCGCGTCGAGCGATAGAACTTCGCCATCTGGGGATACTTCCGGGCGATGAGCTGCTCGTACTCCGCGGCACCCTTCATTCCCCCGAGCATTCCCTTGAGCTGGCCGGAGCCGATGAAGGCGTAGTACTTCGGCGCGCTGACCGCCGTCGGGCCGATGATGACCGGCGTGCCGAATTGCGCGTTCACGAGCGTGATCCAGTATTCGCCGATCAGCCCCGTCGCCACGGTGAAGACCAGTTTGAACTGTCCGATGGTCCGGATGCCTGCGACGTTTCCACCCATGCCCGCATCCCCCGATGGGATCGTTTGATGCTTCGGCTGAAAGATCGGCATGTTGGAGATGGGCTGCCCATTCACGTCCGTCGGGAAGGCGTCCTCAATGTTCTCCCCCAGCCGGCGCATCACGGCTTCCGCCCCGTCCTTGTATCCCAGGTTGACGTAGTCGGTGCCGTACTTCTTCTCCGGAAACTCCGCCGCGACCCGGGCGACCGATGCATTCGCGAGTCCGAGCCCTCCGAGCGGGTAGAGCGCGCAAACGACGACCCGCACATTCTTGAGGAAGCAGTGCCGCAAGAAGCCCTCGGCCATCGGATCGTTCTCGGGAGCGGATGAGGGGCCGTAGTCGAAGGAAAGCCAGACGATGTCGCCCGGCGCGAGCGATTCGATGTAGTCGAAGGCGGCGCGCGTGGACCCGGTCGTCGTGACGGGAAGTCCCAGGGGGGCTAGGATCGGAATCGTGACCGCGAGCACGACGAAGAGAAAGATCCACCGGCGATCGATGCCGAGGAGACGGTCGAAGAGGGACATCGGCTAGTCCCCCTTCCCGAGGCCGAGGTAGGAGCGTTCGATGCCCAGGATCACGCGGATCGCCATCGCCGCGGCGCCCAGCGCCGCCCCGATGATGATCCCGGCCTGCGCCGCGCTGTTCGGCCCGTCCATGATCCACTCGGTCACGCGGCCCATCATCTGACTCAACGAGGCCGCCGCCGGCTGGAGCGGCGGGAAGGGGTAGGCGAGGAGATCGAAGAGGGGCACGCGGCCGGCCATGACCAGGACCGCGGCGACGAGCAGGATCGTCGCCTCGACGTTGCGCGCGCGAAACGCGCGGAACGCGGCGCTCGCCATGAAGAAGGCGAGGAGCGAGAAGATGGTCGCCTGGAGCGGCCGGAAGAGCCAATCCGTCATCCACTGGAACGGGGTCGAAGAGCCGTCCGGGAGGAATCCGATCCCCGCGCCGGACACGGCGCCATAGATACCGAACGCGCCCATGACGAGAAGGCCGATGAGGAGGACGAGCGAGAAGACCCAACCCTTCTCGGTGCGCCCGACTTTCCGCGCGTTGATCTGGATCACGTTCACGATGCCCAGCGGAAGGGCGAACCCGGCGACGATGATCAAGTACTGATCGAGCCTCGGGCTCATTCCCTCGCCGGCCGCCGAGAGGAACCGCTTCGGGATGTAGAGGGAGAGGATCGGAACGATCCCCGCGACGAAGGCCACGATCAGCGGCATCTGCCGCCGCAGGGACGGCGCGAGGAGACCGAGCGCAATGCCCACGAGGGGAACGATTCCGAAGCAGACCAGGAGCAGAACGCGGCCCGTATCGAAGTGGAGTCCGGTCATTGGGTCTTGAGGAGCGAGACCGCCCAGTTGTTCCCCAGGGTGGCCGAGACGATTCCGGCGAGCCCGAGGAGGAGGAGGATCACCTTCGCGAGATCGGTCCCGCGGATCGACCCGAGGAGCACCGGCTCGCGCGAGAGATAGGCCCCGGCCGCGTACAGCTCCTCGCCGATCAGGGTGTAGTCGCACGCGGCGACGAAGAACGGGAGCTGCGACGGATCCGCCGTTCCGGCGATCTGGATCGCGCCCGTCGTCTGGCCGGTCTCCGCCAGGATCAGCGCCTCGGCGAAGAAGTGACCGACGAAGAAGTTCGCGGCGGGTTTTTCGCGCACCATGCGGCCGGCGACCGCCGCCACGTACGCGAACTGATCGTAGGTGATGTAGTTCACCATTTCCTCGCGGAAGAGATCCGGGCGTCCCTCCGCGAGGTAGGCCGCGCGGACCGTCTCACGCGCCGTCGTGAAGGTCAGCGGGTCTCGATTCGGAACGTCGAGCTCGGTGCCGTACCGTGCCGTGGCGCGCGCGACGTGGCCCAGGATCGCGAGCGAGGCGACGGTCTGGATGTCCCCCGGCGGCTGGATGCCCGGGACGTAGATGACCTTCCGTCCCAACTCGGTGGCCCGCCCAATCGCCTCGTCCACGGCGTTCAGTCCGGCGATGCGCCGAATGAAGAGCTGCGAGCCGCGACCCGCCATCCAGATCGAGCCCATGAGGAGCACGAGGAAGGCGAGGCTCGCGACGAGCGAATTCATCCGCTCGAGCCGGATCCAATCGTCGTGCGATGCCACGGGATCGCTCACGACGGCCGGCCCGACGGCGCCGGCGAGCCCCAGCGTGTCCGCGAGATCCGCGTGGCGCGCGCGCAATTCGTAGCGATAGACGACGCCGTCCTTGGCGCTCGCGTCGACGTAGCGGCCCACGCCGGCGTTCACGTCCGCGATCTTCGTCCATTCGTACGCGGGCGGCTCGGCGCGGCGCGCCTCGAACGTGGTGCCGGTCGGGAGCGCCGGCGGATCCTTCCACGTCAAAAGGATCGAATTGCCGGAATCGCTGGGGCGATCCTTGGCGACGAATTGATCCGGGGCGGGAAGCTCGGGAGGCGGCGGCGTCAGGGTTCCGGTCGGCGCGCCGACGGCGGCCGAAGCGAAAACGAGGACGGCCAGGAGGCAATGCCGGATGGCCCAGCGCACGACGCGAAGCCTACGAGCGGCGCTTCGCGGGTGTCAACCTGCTTTTCGGCCTCGGAGCCGCATGATCGGCCAGACGTAGACCGAGAGCACCGGCCATCTCGTGCAGAAGAAGCGAAGCCCGTCCTTCACGAACTGGCGCGGGTGGACCTCGATGCCGCGGGAAAAGAACGCCGGGAGGATCTCCGCGCGAAGACCCGCTTCCTCGAACTTCCGCGTCATCCAGAAGGGATTCAACTCGCGCTCCGGATACTGGCCGTCCCGGGGGTCGCGGTAGAGAAACTCGGGCGTCCGGGCGATCTTCCCCGACGCGAGGAGTTCGTTCACCGCCGCCTTCACGTCGTCGCCCCAGAGTCCGCGCGTCCGCCGCACGGCCTCGAGCAACTGATTCTGGGCCAGGCCCGGGAAGTGCTCGCCGATCATCGCGCGCCGCGCCGCGAAGTAAGGACCGTCGGGCTCGCGCTCCATGTCCTTCCACCCGCGCCGGCGGCGCGCACGCGCGGGAAGGTAGAGCGAATTGTTCTCGTCGCTCAGGAAGAAGACCCCACCCGGCCGAAGCAGACGGTGTGCCTCCCGAAGGAAGCCCTCCAGATCGCGGACGTGCGAGATGACGCAATTGGCCATGACCCCGTCGAACGATCCCGACGGGAGCTCCATCGCGATGCCGTCGCCGTAGCGGGATTCGAAGTTCGTGACGGGCGGATCGATGCGCTTCGCGAGGTATTCGCCCACCGCGACCATGTCGCGGTCGATCTCGGTCGCCAGCACGTGCCTCGCGCCGTGGATCGCGACGAGGAGCGCCTCGATGCCGAATCCGGCGCCCAGATCGAGCACGTCCTTCCCCTCGCATTCCAAATATTCGTACATCTCCCGCCCCTTCTGGATGATGTGCTCGATCCGCGCGGGATTTCGGAGGATGTTCAGGTGCTTGTAGTAGACGAGGAAATACTCGGGGAGCTGCGCGCGCAGCTCCGCGTCGCTCTGCATGAGGATGGCGCGCAGGGATTGAAGCCGGCGCGCCTTTGGGTCCGTCACGAAGCGGCGTCGTTCACGACCCGCGCGCGGCGGATGCCGTGAAAGTTCATCCGATTGTGGAGATGCTGGCGGCTCACGCCGAGCGCGCGCGCGGCGCGTGAGACGTTGGAATCGCACTGGCGGAGCGCCTCGCGCACGGTCTCGGCCTCGACGGCGTCGAGCGTCTCGCGGAGCGTGTGCTGGCCGTCCCACCGGCGCGCCACGGTGGCGCCGAGCCCGAAGAGGTGCGGCTCGAGCACCGCATTCTCGTCGGCCAAGGCCACGGCGCGGGCCATCGCGTTCTCCAGCTCGCGCACGTTGCCGGGCCAGGGGTAGCGGAGGAGGAGTTCCCGCGCCTCGGAGGCCATGCCCCGAACCGCCTTCTCCTGCTGCTTCGACTGGAGGTCGAGGAAGTGCTGCGAGAGAAGGAGGATGTCCTCGCCGCGCTCGCGGAGCGGCGGCAGTTCCACGGGTACGACGTTGAGGCGATAGAAGAGGTCCTGGCGGAACCGTCCCGCCTCCACCTCGGTCTTGAGATCGCGGTTCGTCGCGGCGATGAGCCGGATGTCGACCTTGCGGCTGACCGTGTCGCCCACCCGGCGAATCTGCGAATCCTGAAGCACCCGCAAGAGCTTCACCTGGAGCGCGGCCGGCATCTCGCCGACCTCGTCGAGGAAGATGGTGCCTTGGTCCGCGGCCTCGAAGAGGCCGACTCGATCTTCGTTGGCACCGGTGAAGGCACCCTTCTTGTACCCGAACAGCTCGCTCTCGAGCAGGTTCTCCGGGAGGGCGCCGCAGTTGACCGCGATGAAATTTCGGTCCTTCCGCGGACCGTTCTGGTGAATGGCGCGCGCCACGAGTTCCTTCCCCGTTCCGGTCTCGCCGTTGATGAGCACCGAAACCTGGGTCGGGATCACCTTCTCCATCAGCTCGATCACGCGCTGCATCCGCGGGCTCTTCCCGATCAGGAGGCCGTAGCGGACGTCCTCCTTGAGCGCCCGACGCAAATTCAGATTCTCGATCTCGAGGCGGTTCTTCGAATCCTTGAGCGCCTCGTGCAGACGCGCGTTCTCGATTCCGACGGCGACCACTGCGGCGACGCCCTCGAGGAGGGCGATGTCCTCGGGCGTGAATTCATGCGCGATCGAATGCGAATCGATGTAGAGGACGCCCAGCACGCGGCCCGCGCTCTGGATCGGGAAGGCGACCACGGTGCGAAGCGAGAGCTCGCGCACGCTCTTTCGGTCCTGGAAGAGCGAGGAGCCGACGGCGTCGGGAACCCAGACGGTCTCGCGGCGGTGCGCCGCTTCCTCGGCGATGCCCCACGAGATCTGGAATTCCTCGGGCGGAAGCGTCGTTTCGTCGCGGTTTCGCGCGATCTCAAAGCGGAGCTTGCCGTCGTCCCGCATCAGCATGAGGAAGCCGCGGTCGGCCGCGGCGATTCGAACGACCGCGTCGACAATTCGGACCAGGAGCTCGTTCAAGTCGAGCGTGCTCGTGACGGCACGGCTGGCCTGAAGGAGGTGCTGGAGTCGGTCGAGGTCGTTCGTGGCGCGGACGCGGGATGGAGACTTCGGTTGGATCAGGAGCTCGCGCTCCCACTGCGTGAGGCCCCGACTCAGCCGCTCGAGCGGATCATTCTCCGAGAAATCGGAAGACCCGGCTGGATCGTTTTCGTGGAAGGATTCGGGGTGTTGCGCCATCGCGTCCCTGCCTCGCAGTCACCGGCTGGTTGGCCGCGTCAGTTAGCCTACGACTGGGTAAGGTACAACTGTAAAAATGGTTTGTCAAGTGTCGAAAGCGGGGGTGGGACTTGCGCGTCTCAGTAGGGCCCCAAATATGGCGTATCCAAGCCCCAAAATTGACACTATGGCGGTGACGGCCGCGTCATTTTTTCGGTCCCAGAGCAGGACTCCGAGGACGGTTCCCAGGGTCACGAGCCCCGAAATGGTGCCCAGCGTCCCCCACCGTCCACAGATCCGACCAAGTCGATGGGTCGTATGGTCGGTGCTCCCCATGGTGATGGGGCGCTTCGAGAGGAGGCGGTCGCAAATCACGAACACGACGTCGAACAGCGGGTACGAAAGAATGCAGCCGACGGCCGCAAGATGCGGCCAGGTCAGCGCGTCATCGAGCGCCTGCAGGGTCAGGGCCGCCAGCAGGAAGCCGAGGAGATGGCTTCCCGCGTCGCCCAGGAAGATCCTCGCGGGGGGCGCGTTGTAGACCAGGAATCCCGCGCCGGCGCCGATCATTCCCCAGGCGAGCGCGAGGTCGATATCGGCTCCGTGAAGAAGCGACAGGGCCACGAATCCGCTCGCCGTGATGGGGATGACGGCTCCCACGATGCCGTCCATCGCGTCGAGAAAGTTGATCGCGTTCAGGAGCGCCACGACGCCGAACATCGCGGCCGCCCCGAGGAGCGGATTCTCCACCAGAAATCCGTCGCGAGCGCCCCAGAGGACGAGGCAGAACGCGGCCGCCACCTGACCGAGGAGCTTCCCGGCCGGCCGCATCGGATGCCGGTCGTCCACCAACCCCAGTGCCAAGGAGAGGGCCCCGCCCACGAGGACGCCCATTCGCGGAATCTCGACCGCCGTTCCGAAGAGGGCGAACGCGAGGAGCGCGCCGATGGCGATCGAGAGCCCGACCGCCGGGCCGCCCAGGAGCGCCGTGGGGGCGGGATGCGGCTTCCGCGGCTCCGGGTGGTCCAGATATCCCGTGGCGATCGCGAGGCGGCCCATCAGGGGGGTGAGGACGAGCGCCGCCCCGAAGGCGAGCGGCGCGACTTCCAGGAGCGGAAGGGTCGAACTCAAACGACCGAAACGACGCGCTCGGGCAGCGTCTCGGGTTCGGCGGGCCGTCGAATCGCCTCGAGCGCCAGGAGCGAGACGCGCCACGAGAATTGATTTCGGACCCAGAGAGAGGCGCGTGCGCCCTGCGCCGCCGCGGCGGCGGGGTCGCGGAGGAGGGCCACGACCTCGGCGGCGATGCCGTCCGCGTCGTCGGACACGCGCATCATTCCGTCGGGGATCGGCTCCAATCCGGCGCGCACGGCGGGCGTGGCGACGACCGGAGTCCCGCTCGCGAGCGCCTGGAGCACCTTGTTCTGCACGCCGGCGGCAAAGCGGTGCGGAGCGACGAAGATCGCCGCGTCCATGAGCGTCTGCTCCAGATCCTGGACGAACCCGAGCACCCGCACGCCCGGACCGCGCGCCCACGGGCCGAGCGCCTCGGATCCTTTCCCCGCGATGTCGAGCGTCGCGTCGGGAACGGCGGCTCTCACCCTTGGAAAGATTTCCTGCACGAGGAACCGCACGGCGTCCTTGTTGTGGAACACCTCGTGGTAGCCGAGAAAGAGGAGGCGTCCTTTCGTACGGGAAGCGCGCGGGCGGAACCGCTCGGGTCCGATGCCGTTCGGCACGACGCGAATGCGCGAACTCGGCGCCAGGGCGGCCAGGTGCCGCGCCTCGCGCTCGCTGATGACCCAGCACTCGTCGAACCGCGGGGCCACGCGGGATTCGAAGTTGCGAATGCGGCGCTCCTCGAGGCGGTGGAGCCACTGATCGGGCCCGCGCCGAAACGGAAGCGACCGCTCCATACCGGCAGAGATCACGTCGGTCATGTCGAGGATCCAGCGCGTTCCCGGGCGGCTCATGTGCGGGAGCGCATACGGAGCCATCCGAAAGAGATGCGTGTAGACCGCATGCGGCCGGATCCGGCGAATGGCGTCTTCCACGCGATCGCGCATTCGTCGGGACCGATAGTAGGCGGCTTGGAGCGGGAAGCGCGAAGGCAACGCCTGCGCGGCGCGAAGCCACGAGAGCGGGAGCGGGAGCGGAACGACCTCGACGGACGCGGCGAGCCGCTCGAGCGGCGCCAGCTCCACGGGGTCGCGCGCGTGCGTGTCGAATGTGATCAGATGCACCGAGTGTCCCGCTTCCACGGCGGTCCGAAGGACGTGGAAGACCCGGAATCGGTCCCCTCCGACTGGGGGGTACGGCATCCGCGACGTCAGGAAGAGGATGCGCATCAAACCGAGTCTAGCACGTCCCGGAGGTCGCCATGTAAACCCGCTCGACCCGCTCCGCGACCGCCTCCCACCCGTATTCCGGCCCGAGCCCGGCGGCGCGAGGGGAGGCGGCAGTGGCCGCGGGCTGCCCGAGCGCGTCGACGATCGCCGTCGCCCACGCGCCGTGGTCGCGCGCGACGATCGCTCCGCCCGATGGCGGCCGGATCACCTCCGACGCGTTTCCGACGTCATGGGCCAGGGCAGGAAGGCCGCCCGCGAGCATTTCGAGAAGCGCCACGCTGCACCCCTCGTAGAAGGACGGCAGGGCCCCGACGTCCGCGGCAGCGATCCACTCGAGCACGTCGGCATGGGGAATCGGCCCCGTGGTCAGGCGGCCCGGCCGAGCTTCGCGCGCGTCGCCGCCCGCCTCGACCCAGAGCGCATCCGGCATGCGGGTCCGGACCTCCTCCCAGGCCCGCGCGAGGAGGGCCGTTCCCTTCACGAAGTCCCGGCGCCCGATCGTGAGCAGCACGGGCGTTCCGGGCGCGACGCCGTTCGCCGCGCGCCAGGCGGCGCGCCCCCGCGCCGGCTTCTGGAACAGGACCCCGTTCGGGACCACGACCGCGCGTTCGGGATCGAGCCCGTGGTGTCGCGCGAACTCGTCGCGGACGCGCGCGGAGACCGCGATGACGCGGCCGCGCCGCCGGATCGCGGCGCGCTCCACGGCGCGGGCTCGCCAATTCGCCGGATTCGCCAGCGTCCGAAGCCGGCCGAGGCGGACGTACGTTTCCATCTTCGCCGCCACGCAGAAGTGGAGCGTGCGCACGTACCGGCCACCCACGTCGAGCCCGCGCGGCCACTCGTATCCGTGATCGTGGATCACGTCGTAGTGCGCGGGATCGAAGGCGGCCACCGTGGAGAGTGGCGGACACGGAACCGGGCGCGCATAGAGATCCACGTCATGCCCGCGCGCGGTGAGGCACCGAGCGAGCTCGCGGAGGTGCGTCTCGACGCCGCCCGGGAGCGTGAGGTCGACGCCGGCATGGAGGAGGATCTTCATGCGCCGCGATACCGCCGGCCACGCGGCGACCCTTCGATCGGCCACGAAAGGAGCCACCAGGCGATCGCCGCGGGCGCGCTCCGGGGATCGAGGAGGGCGCGTCCCAAGGCACCCCTTCCTTCGGCGGTTCGTCCTTCGCGCACGTAACCCTCGCCCCGGTGGAGTGCGAGCCGGGCCGCCAGGCGGTACCCGCGTCGAAAGACGTCGAGGTCCGAGGAGGCCGCCGCGAGACGGTCGATCGAGTCGGCGCCGCGCTGGGCCCGCTCCGCCGCGAACGCGCGGGCGATCGCGAGGTACTCGATGTGGTGCACGCGGTCGCGCGTGAAGGAGTTCGCGCCGTGGAGCCGCCACCGATAGAGCGGCTCGGCGAGGTTGGCGAGCTCGAATCGAGGCGGGATCCGAAGCCACAGGTCGTAGTCCTCGGCGCAGCGAAACGGGGCCCGAAACCCCCCGGCCGCCTCGTACGCTTCGCGGCGCATCACGCACGAGCCGTGCACGAACGGGGGCGCCCGGCGGAGCACGCGCCGGATCTCCCGTTCCTCGAGCGGCACTTTGTACGGCGCGAGCACGATGCCGCGCTCGTCGATGATCTCGGCGGCCGATCCGACGACGCCGGCGTTGGGGTGCGCGGCGAGATACGCCACCTGTCGCTCGAATCGCTCGGGGCGAGACCAGTCGTCGTCGTCGTGAATCGCGATCAGGGCGCCGCGCGCGGCTTCGAACGCGATCGCGCGAGCGCCCGCCGGGCCGACGCCCTCCGCTCGAAGCAGGCGGACCCAGGGACGATCCGCGGCGAACGCGCGGAGGATCTCGCCCGTGGAATCGGTCGACCCGTCGTCGACGGCCACGAGCTCGAGCGGCCGGTAGGTCTGAGCGTCGATTCCACGCAGGGCTTCGGGAAGAAAACGCGACCCGTCTCGGGTGGCGAGGAGAATCGTGATGAGCGGGGTTTCCGCGGAGGGTCGGGAGGGCGCGCTCCCCTTCGGTTCGGCGTCCATGGCGCGCCGCGTACGATAGCACACCCGGCGTTGACACCCGGCGCCCGCCCGCCGAGACTTCACGCCCATGCCTTCCCCGAACGTCTCCCTGTGGCGCGATCGGCTCCTCCGCTTCGCCGCGGGCGCGGGGAGCACGATCGTCGGCGCGGCCCTGGGCGTTCTTCGGAACAAGTGGCTCGCGACCCATCTCGAGACGTCGGGGCTCGGAATCGTCTCACAGGTGGTCGCCTCGCAGGCTTGGTTCGGGGCCCTGATCGGTCTCGGATTGGGCCTCCCGGTCACCCGCGCGGTGGCCGGGGCCGTGGGACGAGGGGACGACAACGCCACGAGACGGACCGCGGCAACGGCGTTCACGCTCGTCTGGGCCACGTCCATTCCCGCCGCCCTGCTCGTTCTCGCGTTCGCCGAACCGATCTCGGCGCTCCTCCTCGGAACCACGGACCACGCGACCCTGATTCGAGTCTCGGCATTTGGGCTCATCGGCGTCGGGCTCTTCGGCGTGGCGCAAGGGCTTTGCGCCGGCCGGTCGGACGTCCGCGCTCCCGTGGCATTCGTCCTCGGGGGCGCCGGCGCGGCGACGATCCTGACGTTCGCGCTCGTGCCCCGCCTCGGGCTACTCGGCGCGACCATCGCGACCGCGGCGCTCTATCCATTCGGCGTGGTCGCGATGCTCTGGGTTCACGCGAGGCGTCACCCCGAAGCGTTCCGACCGCGACCGAGGCCGATCCTCGATCGGCGCGAGGCAAGGGACCTCCTACGGGTCGCAGGCCCCGCCCTGGCGCTTCCGGTGCTCGACCAGGGCGTGCTTCTCGCCCTGCGCGCGCACGTCGTCCGCACGCACGGCGCCGACGCCAACGGCCTGCTTCAGGCGGCGCTCGCGCTGAGTCAAATGATCGGCGCTCTTTTCTACGCGTACCTTGCCTCCTACGCATTCGGAAGAATCAGCGCCGCGGAAGGCATCGACAAGATAAAGGCCTACACGCGGAAGCAGTGGACCCCGCTCGTTGGCGCCGCCGCGCTCGCGTTCGGGTTTGCGATGGTCGCAGCGGCTCCACTCCTCCACGTTCTCTACTCGAGCCGGTTCGACCCCGCGCGTTCGATGATGTCGTATGCGCTGATCGGGGAATTCGGACGGGTCTGCCTGCAGGCGGCGGCACTCGGCTCGCTCCCACTGGGCGGCGCTGGCCTTTGGTTTCGGATCGGCGTCGTACAACCGATCGCGCTGGCGGTCTGCTACGCCGGCTTCGTCGCGGCGGGCTCCGGCCCACTCTCACTCCCGCGCGCCTATGCTGCCGCGGGGGTGATCACGTTTGCGGCGGGATCCTGGTTGATGGCGCGTGCCGGCGCTTCTCTGGGCGCGCGAAATGGGAGCGTCGCAGCGGCCGGGTACGTCTTGCTCCTGGCGTTGCTGCGACTCACAATGAACTGAGAACGTTGCACCCCTCGCACGAAAGGGCGGCCCGGTGCGTTTCTGGCGCGAGACGGCAAAGCACCTCGTAATCGGGACCCGATGGGAGGGACCGATCAAGCGTGCCCATTTCACCCTGACAGGGGAGAAGAACAGCCTCTACGATTGGCAGGCGATCGACATCATGCGGAGCGTGCTTCGCTCGGATTCGGTCGCGATCGACATCGGGGCGTTTCACGGTGGGATGCTGCGGCATATGTTCCGGTTCGCCCCCAACGGCAGACACATGGCCTTCGAGCCCCTGCCCCGGAACTGCGCGAGGCTTCGGGCCGCGTTTCCGAACGCGGACGTGCGTGAATGCGCGCTCGGCGACTACGTGGCGCAGGTACCGTTCTACGAGGCGCTCGATCACCCGGCGCTGAGCGGATTGCGGCGTCGGGCAAAGGACCTGCCCTTGGAGCGCGTTCGGGAGATCCACGTGCCTCTCGAAACGCTCGATCGTTGCGTGCCTCTGGAACTCCCGATCGCGCTCGTGAAAGTGGACGTCGAAGGTGGCGAACTGGCCGTATTCCGTGGAGGCGTGGAGACCCTGCGGCGAAACAAACCCGTCGTCATCTTTGAATGCGGCCTCGGCGGCGCGGACCACTTCGACGCCGATCCGCGCGGCATCTTCGATCTGATCGCCGTTGAGATCGGACTCGAGATCTCGCTGCTCGGCGCCTGGCTGGCCCGCCAACCATCCCTCTCGCGGGACGGCTTCATCGATCAATTCGAGAACAGGCGTAACTTCTACTTTGTAGCCCATCCGCCTACCGACTAGCGCGAAGCGTGCGCCTCGTCGGTGAACAGGAACGAGCAGAGGCGTGTCCTCGCGACCCGCTTGATTTCTTCCGCCTCGACCGGCGTCCCGTCCTCGCGGTAGGAACCCTTGTAGTGACCGACGGCGACGAGCAGGGCTGCCAGGGCGTGCTCGCGATCCTTCTCGGGCAATAGCGGCAGGTGGAGCGAGAGGTGAAGCGTCGGCCTCTCGCGGAGGAGATAGTCCCCCATCGTCGGGAGCAGCTCGAATTCTCCTCCCTCGACGTCGATCTTGATGAAATCGGGGCGCTCCACGCCGGGGAGGGCGAGCCATTCCGACCATCGAACGCACGGCACGTCGACGCCGCTGCTCGCGTCGAGGACCGGGAGGAGCGTCGCCTTGCTGTCCCCGAGCCCGCCCGAGGGGCTGACCATGCGCCGGATACCGGCTTCCGCGGCCAGGGCGACGTTGAAGGGGACCACGTTTTGGAGCCCGTTCAGGCGCACGTTCCACAACAGGAATCGGTAGGCTTCCGGATCGGGCTCGAAGCAATAGACCTTCCGGCACCGTCGCGCGGCGAAGATCGCGGTGGGTCCGATCCACGCCCCGATGTCCGCCAGAACGCTGTCGGGGCGGAGGTGCTTCTGGAGCGCGTCGTACAGCTCGGGCTCCCATCGGTCGCGCGCCACGTCCCGCCAGAATCCAATGTGATACGGATCGGTCCAGTAGCTTGTTCCCCGGATCCGCGTCGCGGCCTTTCCGCGCGCGCGAATCCAGAACCGAGCGATGGCGCGAACGATGGTTCTCAAGACGGTTCGGCCCGGACGAGTCCCCGCCGGCGCATCTCCGCGAAGAGGTCCTCGAAGCGGCGACTCCACGTATGGTCGCGATGCGCGCGAGCCTGCCCGGCGCGCCGGATTCGCTCCCGCTCCTCATCGTGGGTGAGGTAGTGCCGGCAGAGGGAGATCAACTCCTCGCGCGAGCGGAAGCACACGATCTCTTTCCCGATCTCGTAGTGGCGCCCGATCTCCTCGAGGTATTCCGTGACGTAGAACGCCCCGGCCATCGGCGCCTCGAACTCGCGGAGGCGCACCTGGCGGAGTGGCCGGCGCGTCCGATGCGTGTCGCCCAACACCAGAAAGCCAAGGCTCACCTTGCTCTCGCTGAAGAGCGCCACGTACTCACGATCGCTCGCGGGCGGGTGAAGCGCCGTGGGGTGGCGCGCCTGGAGGCGCTCCCACTCCAGCCGGTCTTGGGCCGCGCGAAACGGATTCCTGCCGTGGCGCAGGATCTCGAGGGCGCGACGGAGCCCCGCGGGCCGCGATCCGACGGGCGCGCCGCCTCGACCGCCGGCTGCGGCGCCTGACGCGGCGCCCGCCCCGGCGCTCCAGCCTTGCCCGAAGGCATGCGCGTCGATCCCGGCCTCACGCAGCGCGAGCAGATGGCTCGCGCGATCGGCGTAGCGCTGCCCCGCGAATGACGCTTCGTATCGGGGCGCGACCTCGGTCGAGCGATAGAGGTCCGGATTCGCCGCCATCGGGAAGAAGTGCGTCTCCGCTCCGATGCCGCGATACGATGCGATCGCCTCGGCCTCCGGGACGAGGTTGAGCGTGAAATGCCTCGCGAGCCGCTCGATCAGGTGGAACTGGTGGACGTTGTTGCAGAAGAAATTCACGACCGGCGCCACCGTCTCCCGCACGTGATCGACCGCCCTGGGCTCGAGATGGCTCGCGGAAACGTACGTGAGCACGAAGTCGAGACGATCCTCCCGATTGGCCGCTTCGACCGCCGCCAGGAACGCCTCGCTGAATCGCGCGCGCTCCGGGATCGTCTCGGGCGCGTCGGGCGGGAGGTCGAAGAGCGGAAGCGTGCCGCCGTCCCAGAGGATGGTGTCGTGCCCCATCGCGGCCAGCGGATCGTGGAGATTGGCCTTCCAGAGATCGGAGGCAAAGGTCGGGTTCGGGCTGCGTGGGATCGCGAGGAAGATCCGCACCGTCGCGCTGCCTACTTGATCCCTTCGGCGATCGCGACCGGGTAGAAGTGGATGGTGTTGGCGAGGTGGCGCACCTCGCGGAATCCGGCCTCGCGGAGGAGCCGCTCGAGGCGAGCCGGACTGAATCCGTTCTTGTGGTAGGCGTACGCGTTCTTCTGGCTCCCGTACACGAGCCGGTAGTACCAGTCCTTCGAAGCCTCGTCCGATTGCGCGAGGAGCTGGCGCACGGTTTCCTCGAAGTCGGGGACGTCGACGTGCGCGACTCCGCCCGACTTGAGGAGCTCCCACCAATGCCGGAGGATCCGCGGCCCTTCCTTCATCGACACGTGCTCGAGGCACTGCACGGAGCGGATCTCGTCCACCGAAGCGGGCGGATACGGAAGCGCGTCCATCGTGGCGTATCCGTCCACGACGCAGAACTGCTCCTCGCCCGGTCCCCGCTCGAGCGTCTCGCGCGACTCCTCCTTCTTGTAGTAGCGCTCGACCGTGGTTCGGTTCCGCTCGACCAGATCGGGGCGTTCGCTCGCGAGGAACGAATAGCCCGCGACCGGCACGTCGAGGTTGACGTAGCCCTCCAGGTACACGGTGCCGCAGCCAACGTGCAATTTCAGCGACATGCGTTCCTCTAGATCGCCGTGGGATCGCGGAAGAGCCGCCCGACCGTGAGCGCGAGTATCTTCAGGTCGAACGCCATCGACCAGTGCTGGATGTAATAGAGATCGTACTCGATGCGCCGCTCGAGCGGCGTATCTCCACGGAGGCCGTTCACCTGCGCCCAGCCGGTGATGCCGGCCTTCACGTGGTGGCGGAGCATGTAGCGGGGAATCGACGCGCGGAAGCGGTCGACGAAGAGGGGCTGCTCGGGACGGGGGCCGACCAGGCTCATGTCCCCCACGAACACGTTCCAGAGCTGCGGCAATTCGTCGAGCGAAAGGCGACGGAGGACGGTGCCCAGACGGGTGCGGCGCGGGTCGTCGCGCGTCGTCCACTGCGCGCCTCCCACTTCCGCGTTCGCCTTCATGGTGCGGAACTTGAGCATGCGGAAGCGGCGCCCGCTCAATCCCACGCGGTCCTGCGCGAACAGGATCGGCCCCGGCGAGTCCAGCTTGATCCAGATCGCGAGCGCGAGGAGCAAAGGCGAGAGAAGCACGAGCCCGACCCCCGCGAACGCGGCGTCGAACGCGCGCTTCAGGACGCGGTTCCATCCCTGGTCGGGGCTCTCGGTGACGAGCACGACGGGCGTGCCGTCGAAATCCTCCACGTTCGCGTTGAGCGTGAACGCGCGCGCCAGATCCGGCACGAGCCGGACCGCCGCCGTGGAGTCGCTCAATCGGTCGAGCGCTTCGAGCTCGGCCGCGTATTCGGCACGGTCGAGCGCGAGGTAGACGAGTTCCGCTCCCGAACGCTCCACGACTTCCGGCAGATCCGAAATGACGCCGACGATGGGACTTCCCGCGACGGACCGACCGGGTGGTCCCGCCTCGACGCCCACGAGTCCCTTCACCTCAAAGCCGTAATCGGAATTGGCGGTCATTTTTCGGACGATCTGTTCCGCCATCGGACCGGTGCCGACGATCAGCACGTGGCGCAGGTTCCGTCCCTGGCGGCGGAGGGCGCGGAGGCCGAGCCGGATGGCGATGCGCGCGCCGCAGAGGACGAAAGCCGCGAGCGCCGCGAAGAGAAGCAGCACCGATCGCGCCAGCTCTCCGCGGACGAAGTACGAGCCCAGGGCGGCGAGCGCCGTGACGATAACGATTCCCTGGAGGATCGCGGCGAGTTCCTGCGAGAGCCGCGCGGTTCGCGCCGACCGGTAGAGGTGGAGCGACCGGAGCACGAGGAGCGCCACCGGAGTCAGAACCATCCCGAACCAGACGTAGGTCCGAAGCGGCGGCACGCCAAGCGGAGCGTCGAGCGGGAGGACGTGGAATCGAAGCCAATAGGACGCGAGCCACGACCCAAGCAGGAGAAGCGCGTCGAGGAAGAAGACGGCCGTGACGAAGAGCTGGCGGTGCTTGGCGAACATGGTTCGGGGATTCTACCCGAGCGCGGCCCGGGCCGCCGCTTCGACTTCCGCGACTTCGATGAGGTTCACGCACGGCAGTTCCGGGCGAACACAGATCGTCTGGTCGCACGGAAAGCAGGGGACGCGGTGGTGGAGCGTCCGAGTCCGGGCCGACCAGGGCGCGAATCGGCGGGGATCCTGGGGCCCGAAGAGCGCGATGACCGGCGTGCCGCAGGCCGCGGCCAGATGCGCGAGACCGCTGTCGTTTCCGATGAGGAGGCGTGACGCGCGGAGCAGCGCGGCGGTCTCGGGAAGCGAGAGGACGCCGAAGAGCCACGCGACGCGCGCCTCCCGGACGGCGGCCCGCATCGCCCGCTCGATGTCCCGTTCGTCCGCGACTCCGACGACCGCGAACGGGAGGCCGTGCGACGCCGCGAGGCGATCCGCGAGTTCCGCGAAGCGCTCCGCGCGCCACGCGCGCGGCCGCCAGGCGGC
>Ga0070696_100000601_pt1 | contig 23057 bp, 23 predicted proteins | sample KBSK1253metaG_FD_65474 | JGI IMG/M metagenome (GOLD analysis project Ga0070696, IMG submission 65474) | Corn, switchgrass and miscanthus rhizosphere microbial communities from Kellogg Biological Station, Michigan, USA - KBS K1-25-3 metaG | ecosystem: Host-associated > Plants > Roots >... | reverse complement strand
ACTTCCTCTTCGATGACCTTGATGGTCTCAGTGGTTGAAGCCGATTTGGTGCTGCCCGCGATCTCAAACAGGCCTGGATGATCGAAGTTCGCGCCCCAGAAAGCGCTCACGCTGTATGCGTACCCTAATTGCGTGCGGACCCGCTGGAACAGGCGGCTGCGGAAACCGTCGCCCAGGATGTCCGCCATTACCTGGAGGGCGGGGTAATCTTTGTCGCGCAGAATGCCGCCCAGATGGCCCATCGCGAAGAAAGTCTGGGTGACGTCGGTCTTCACAGCCAGAAACACGCCCGGCGCGGGTTTGGAATTGAGCGAGGGAAATGGCGGTACCGGGGGCTGCGTGGAATTCCAGCCGCCGAAGACTTTTTCCAGCTTGGCTTTCATCTCAGCGGTTAAGAAATCGCCCTGCACCGCGAGCATGATATTCGACGGAAAGAAATAGCGTCGATAGAACGCCGCCAGGTCCTCCCGGTTGATGCGGTCCACCGTGGCGTACTCCATTGGCCAGCCGTAGGGATTGTCGCGCCCGTACACGGTCTCGTTAAACTCACGGGACACAATGCCGTGCGGATCGTCGTTACGCCGTGAAATGCTGCTGCGCAGCTCGGTCTTGGCGAGATCGATCTTGTCCTGCCGGAATTCTGGCGAGGTCAAGACATCGTGAAAAATTCCCAACACTTCGTCGGTATTTTCTTTGAGGCACGAAAACGAACCGCTGCCGTAAGACTCGTCGATTCCGGTCTCGACCGAAGCGGCGATGTTTTCCAGTTGTTCGTCGAGCTGATCGCCGGTCTTGGCGCGTGTGCCTCCCGTGCGCATGACCATTCCGGTCATGCTGGCGAGCCCGACCTTGTCGCGTGGATCGAACAGGTTGCCCGTCCGCACGAGCGCAAAACCGCGCACCAGCGGGAGCTCATGATTCTCCAGCAGGTACAGCTTGATCCCGTTCGGTAAAGTGAACGTCGCGACGTCGGGGATCTTGATGGGCTTGAGCGGCGGATATTTCAGCTCTTTGTACGAGGGAAACGCGGATGTTTTCGCGGGCGCGGCGGTTTGCGCTCCGGCCGGCGCCGCCAGAATGAGCACGAGCGCAAGAAAGCTTTTCATTGCTTTTCCTCCGCCTGAGGCTGCACGCCGGGCCCGGCGCCAGTACTTTGTGCCGGCTGAAAGTTGAAGCTCACCGTCCGGGCATTGGTGACGAAATAGGTTTTCGCCACGCGCTGGACGTCTTCCGCGGTCACTTTGTCGATGTCGTCGATCGACGTGAACAGCTTGCGCCAGTCTCCATACGTCGCGTAATAGGCGGTGAGCATCTGCGCCAGGGCGGAGTTGCTGTCCAACCTCCGGATCAGGGAAGCGCGCGTTTTGGTCTTCACCCGCGCCAGCGTTTCCGCGTCCACTTTTTCCTTCTTGAACCGGTCGAGAACCGCATCCAGCTCCTTTTCGTTCTCCTGCACCGTGTGGCCTAACGACGGGAACACGTAAAAGAGAAACAGGTTCGGATATTTGTCCCCTGGAAAGCCGGGCTCGGCGCCGGCCGCGAGCGCGATCTTTTTGTCCCGAACCAGCTCTTTATAAAGAATGCCTGTGCGGCCGCCGGCAAGAATGCTGCTGATTACGTCGAATACCGGATCGTCTTTGTCGAGCTCGTCCGGCCGCTTGTAACCGATGAGTTCGAACGGCTGGCTGGCCGATTCCACTTGTGCCAGCCTGGGGCCTTCCTGCGGCGGCTCGACCGTATGCACCGGCGGCGGCAGCGGGCCGGCGGGAAGTCTCCCGAAGTATTTTTCCGCGTATGCCCGTACCTGGGTCGAATCCACATCACCCACAATGCCGATGGTGATGTTGGACGGCACATAGTAGGTTTTGTAAAACTGCTCCGCGTCGCGCACCCGCAGGCTCGTGATGTCGCTCGACCAGCCGCCCGGCATGCGGCGGTAGGGGTGCGCCTCGAAGGCCGCGGCCACCATCGTCTCCATCAGCTTGCCTTGCGGATTCGACTCCACCCGCATCCGCCGCTCTTCCAGCACAACATCCCGCTCTTTGTAGAATTCCCGGAATATAGGCTGCAGAAAACGCTGCGATTCGAGGAGGAACCAGAGTTCGATGCGGTTGGCGGGCAAATTGTAGAAGTACTCGGTCGAATCCAGTGACGTGCCGGCGTTCATGTCCACACCGCCGTTTTCCTCGATGATCGTGGGGTAAAGATTCGGCACGACGTAGGAGGCGGCTTTGTCAATGCGCGCTTTGACCTCGGCTTCGAGAGCCGCGATTTTCTTCGGATCCGCGCGCCGCCCCTTACGCCGTTCCTGGTCGAGGCGATCGTAGGCGTCCTCGACCGCGTCCATGGCCTTTTTCTCTTCGGGCCAGTTCTTGCTCCCGATACTTTCAGTGCCCTTGAAAGCCATGTGCTCGAACATGTGGGCGAGGCCGGTCTTGCCTTCGGGATCGTTCACCGAGCCGGCATTCACATAAGTGTGAAACGAGACCACCGGCGCCTCATGCCGCTCGAGAACGATGAAGTGCAGACCGTTGCGGAGGGTAAACTCGGTTACCCTTTTTTCGAATTCCTTGAGGTTTTGCGCCGCGGCCGCCAGCGGCAGCCACAGAAAAATCAGCCGAAAATTGAAACGCACACCTTCATTGTAGTGGAACCGGCGTTACCGGCTGTGCGCCGTCGTTAGCGCGCCGTAACCGTGATCTCAATATGCGCCGCTGCTGCAGCCAGCTTCGTTACGCCCACCGTGGTCCTGGCCGGACGAGGCTCTTTGAAGTAGGTCGTATAAACCGCGTTCATGCGCGAAAACAGATCCATATCCGTTAGATACACGTGCACGGAGACCACGTCTTCAAAGCGCTTCCCGCCTTCTTTGAGGATGACGCCGACATTGTCCAGCGTCTGCCGCACCTCGGCTTCGAAATCGTCCGGAATCTTGTTGGTCTTCACGTCCGCGCCAATCTGGCCGGCGACGTATAGCGTGCCATCGACCAGAATGCCTGGACTGAACGGGCGGCCGGTCGGAAAATCCTTGGGCTGGACAACTTTCTTTTGCGCTGGTTTCGGAGCGGCCGTAAGGCAGACCGCCAGCGAGAGAGCGAGCAGGAGTGTACGCATACTGGAGAGCTTACTACAACACTCCTGCCGCAGTGGCTACTTATTCAGCTTTAAGTTGATGACGGCCTGCTTGCGTGAGTCGAACGTGCTCAGGGTCCTGGTCGGGCTGGAGGCGCCCTGATATTCGGCCTTCAGTTCATAATCCACGTCGGGGCTGAGGCCGTGAAAATAGTAAGCGCCCTGTTCCTTGGTTATGAAGGAGCGGATCTGCAGCGTCTTGGTGTTCTTGAGCTGGACAACGGCGCCATTGACGGCGCTGTCGCCGGCGTCGGAGACCGTGCCCTGCACCGACCGGACGCTCTGATCCTCGCCCTTTTTCTGGGCAAACGCTCCGGTTGTGCCGAGCAGGAGCATCGCGATGACAAACGCCGAACTACGAATCATTTGCCGGTTCACTTTTATGGACTCCCTCAGGGAAATAGACGCGCACGGCTCTGGGTACGTTTCCGCTATTATTTCCAATCTTCTTCTTCCTCTTCCTCGCCTTCAACTGGTGCGTCCTCATCCTCATCCACCTCCTCGGCGGATTCGAGTTCCAGTGGTTCGGTGCTGACGACCTTCAGATCCGCGCCGCATTCGTCACAGCTCAGCGAATCCCCTTCGTCCACATCTTCCTCGTCAACGTCGATCGCGCCATCGCACACAGGACAATTGACCATAATTTTCGCCTTCCCTGTTTAACCGTTATATCAGATGTCTCCAGCCTCGACGACCGCTCCGTGGGCCTGCTGTCCGGCCATGTGCCGCCGGCACGACACCTTTAAGCCGTAGATACCGGAACATCTGGGGGCGATGCGTCAGGTCGTGTTCTTTGGCAAACTTGCAGCGGCTCGAGCCGCGTGACCCGCCGGCCAGGACTCACAGGTCTTCAAGCACCCGCGTGATGAGGGCCGTCCATCCGGTCTGGTGATTCGCGCCGCAGCCCCGGCCGTTGTCTCCGTCGAAGTACTCGAAAAACCAGACCAGGCCGCGCCAATGCGGATTTTCCGTGAACAAGCGCATGTCACCCTGCCACGCGCTCCGGCCGGACGGCTCCGGAAGAAAAACTCCAGCCAACCGGCGCCCCAGTTCTCGTGCGACCTCTTTCAAATTCATCAGGTGGCCCGAACCCGACGGGCATTCCACGCGCAGCGAGTCGCCATAAAAATGGTGATAGCGCTCGAGGGACTCGATGAGCAAATAATTCATGGGAAACCAGATCGGCCCGCGCCAGTTCGAGTTTCCACCGAACAGCGCGGTCCTCGATTCAGCGGGCTCGTAGTCGACCCGGCGTTCCTCGCCGCCGGCGTGCATGATGTAGGGCTTCTCGCGATGTACGCGCGAGAGCGACCGCACTCCATAAGGCGACAGGAATTCATTCGGATCGAGCAGGTAGCGCAGCACGCGTTCCAGGCGCTCCCGGGACGGAATGGCGAGCAAACGTTCGGTTGGCTGGGTTTGGCCCCCCTTCTCCATGTATGAAATCTGGCGCGCGAGATCGCGGCGGTTCCGCAGAAACCATTCCATGCGCTTACGAAATGCCGGTGCGGCGTTGATGGTTTCCTGATCGAGAATCTCGACCGCGAACAGAGGGATCAGGCCGACCATCGAGCGCACTCTCAGCGGCATGCTGACGCCGTCCACCTGAAGCTCGTCGTAATAGAAGCCGTCGTTTTCATCCCACAGGCCGTCGCCGCCCAGCGTGTTCATGGCGTCCGCGATGGCTACGAAATGTTCGAAGAACTTGGACGCGATGTCTTCATATGCGGCATCTTCAATTGAAAGCTCGAGGGCCATCGAAAGCATGGTTGCGCAATAGAACGCCATCCAGGCCGTTCCATCGGCCTGCTCCAGGTTCCCGCCTCCCGGGAGCGGCTTCGACCGGTCGAACACTCCGATGTTGTCCAGTCCCAGAAACCCGCCGGAAAAAACATGCTTGCCGCCCACGTCTTTACGGTTCACCCACCACGTAAAATTCAGCAGCAGCTTTTGAAACACGCGCTCCAGAAACAGCCGGTCGCGTCCGCCGCGCGGGCCAGTCATCTTGTAGACGCGCCAGCACGCCCACGCATGCACCGGCGGATTGACGTCGGAAAATGCAAACTCATATGCCGGAATCTGGCCGTTCGGGTGCATGTACCATTCGCGCAAGAGCAGAACGAGCTGGTCCTTTACAAACTGCGGATCGAGCCGCGCGAAAGGGATCATGTGAAAGGCCAGGTCCCACGCCGCGTACCACGGGTATTCCCAATTGTCGGGCATTGAGATTACGTCGCGGTTGTAAAGATGGCGCCAGTCAGAGTTACGGCCTTCCCGGCGGCCCGTGGGCGGCGAGGGCTGCGAGGGATCCCCTTCCAGCCAGTCTTCAATCGCGTAATGATAAAACTGCTTGGTCCACAGCAGCCCCGCGTAGGCCTGCCGCGCAATGGCGCGCGTTTCTTCAGATCCGGTCAACAGTTCGTCATAGAATTCGTCCGCCTCCTCGATTCGCTGGGCCAGGACCGGTTTTGCCGCCTGGATCTGGCCCGGAACCGGCAGTGCGGTCAGACGCAGCCAAACCTCCCGCTTTCCTCCGGCCTCCATGTCGAAGCGATAGTACGCCGCCGCCTTGGTTCCCACAAACTTCGGATTCACCGTCTCGCGCCGCCCGCGAACTACGTACTCGTGAAAGGAATCCTTAACATGTGGTGATCCGTTTTCGATCCCAAAAAGCCGGTCAAAATCCGTTTCATTTTCGGTAAACAGCGTCTCCGCGCCACCGTCAAACTGCCATTGAAACTTTCCAAGCGATGCATGGTCGGCAACGATGAGGTTCTCACCCGCGAGCGACAGCGCCGGCTTCGGCCAGTAACCCTCGCCTGTCCGTCCCCACGACCACGTATTCCGGAACCACAACGTCGGTAACAGATGCAGGGGGGCCGCTTCGGGTCCGCGGTTCACCGCCGTAATGTGAATGATAATGTCGTCCGTGTCGGCCTTGGCGTATTCGGTGAAAATATCGAAATACCGGTCGCCTTCAAAGACGCCGGTGTCGAGCAGTTCGAACTCCGGATGCTCCCGCCCGCGCCGCCGGCTTTCCTCGACCAGCCGCGCATAAGGGAACTCCGCCTGCGGGTACTTGTAGAGCGCCTTCATGTAAGAGTGGGTCGGGGTAGAGTCGAGATAGAAGTAGCACTCTTTTACATCCTCTCCATGATTGCCTTCCGGCCCCCCGAGACCGAAGAGCCGCTCTTTGAGAATCGGATCGCGTCCGTTCCACAGCGCAAGCGCAAAACATAGGCGCCCCTCGCGGTCGCAGATTCCGAGCAGCCCGTCTTCACCCCACCGGTATGCGCGGCTCCGCGCGTGATCGTGCGGAAAGTAATTCCAGCAGTTGCCGTCGGCCGAATAATCCTCGCGGACCGTGCCCCACTGCCGCTCGGAAAGATAAGGGCCCCAGCGCTTCCAGTTGCTTTCACGCCGGGCGTCTTGGGCGAGCCGCCGGCGTTCGGCAATCAGATCGGCCGCCGCCATCAGTTTTGGCCATCCAGCACGATAACGTTCTTGATTCCCGACATCTCGAAGATCGGATCGCGGAACCGTTCGATGGGAAAGCGTCCGGTGATCAGCGAGCGCACCGCTTCCGGCCAACGCTTATAGAAAACGGCCAAGTCGTGGATAGCGGCTTGAAACGCATCCTTGCCCGCATTCACCGTGCCCAGGATGACCTGATTTTTCAGCACGAGATTGCGCATCAACAGGTCGGTGTCGACCGAAAGCGGCTCACCATGCCGCGGCACGCCGGTAAAGCAGAACACGCCGTCGGTGCCCAGCACTTTCAGCAGCTCGAAGGCGATCTGAGACGCGCCGGTGGCCTCATACACCACGTCGATATTGCCCACCGCGGCCGCGAGCTGATCGACGGACTGCGCCCGGGAGGAGATGTAGTGCGCGCCGATCGACGCCATCAAATCCGCGCGTGGGTTCGGCGCCAGCTCCCTCGAGTAAATCCACGTTTCAAATCCGGCATTCAACAGCGCCATGGCTCCCAGCAGGCCTACCGGTCCGGCTCCCAGCACGACGGCGCGATGACAATAGTCGGAGGGTTTACCGGGACTGAACGGGCAACCCCATGGCAGGCGCTGCTGGATGGTATTGATTTGCGCGAGCGCTTTCTCAGCGATGGTCAGCGGCTCGACCAGAACCGCAACCTCCCGCAACTCACGAGGCACCGGGTTCATGTAGGTCTCCTCGTCCACCACGAAGCTGGTCATGAATCCGTGCAATTGCTTGATACCACGCTCGCGGAAATCGCCCGTGTAGCAGAAATCCTGGCGGCCGGCGCGGCACGCGACGCATCGCTCATGCGGGCATGGGCGGCGAACCATGGGCACCACCAGGTCGCCCGGATGTAAGCGCGTTACCGCAGCACCGGTTTCGACCACTTCACCCAGCGACTCGTGCCCCAGAACCAGAAAATCGGCGCCTTCGGGCGGGAGTCCGTAATCGAAATTGCAGATTTCGCGGTCGGTGCCGCAAACGCCGACCTCGAGTATCCGGACCTTGACCTGATCGGGCGCGGAAATCTTTGGCTCGTCGAGCGAGACGACTTCAACTTTGCGCGTCCCCGGAAAAACGGCTCCAGCCTTCATCGGGCCTCCGTGGTCTCGGCTAACGCCTTCCGGCATTCTTCGCATGGACAAATTCGCCGGAAGTGTTCGTAGGAATAAATCCCGGTGCTGTGCCCGTCCGACCACACCATGCGAATGGCGTAATTGCCGACCGGCTCCACACTCATCATTTTCAGTACCGGCTTGTACATCTGGAACGGAGCGGACGATGGCTTGGTGGTGGGCGGTCCGTGCGCTCCCGAGCACGTGGCGCAAGGGCAGTGCTCGCGCAGATAATCCAGGCCGTAACTGCTCGAATGGCCGTCTTTCCAGTCAATGGTGATGCCTTTGGATTTGGAAATGGCGATGTGCTCGGGGTCGGTCGAAGCCATAATTTAGTTGAGCACCCGTTCGACGTCCCGGATTCCGGAAATGCGCCGCATGGCCGCAACCAGTTTTTCCAGCTGCTTCTTATCCCGCACGTCCACCGTCATTTCGATCAGCGCGCCATCGCCCGCGTTGGTTTCCGTCCGCGCCTCGAGGCTCCGAATATTGGTGTTGTCGGAGGAGAGGACCGACGTAATCTGCGCCAGCAGTCCCGGCCGGTCATCGGTGTGCACCACAATCTTGACCGGGAACGCATCGGCGGTGTTGCGCGCCCACTCTACCTCGATCTTGCGCTCAACATCGTACATCAGATTCTGTACGTTGGGACACATCTTCGAATGCACGGCGATGCCTTTGCCGCGCGTTACATATCCGACTATGGCTTCGCCGCGGATGGGGTTGCAGCACTTGGCGCGGTAGACCATCAGGTCGTCCACGCCCTTGACGCGGATCACGGCATCGCCATCCCGTGGTCCGGCGGGAGCCGCTACGCCATGCGCCGGTTCAGGAGCGGCAAGCTTCTGCTGTTCCGGCGGCTCATCCTTGAAGTGCTGCGGAGCCAGTTTCTGGAGCGCCTGGCGGGCTGAGAACTTGCCGTAACCCAGAGCCGCGTAAAGATCCTCGATCCTGCCGACGCCGTACTCGCCCGCGACCCTCTCAAGCTCCGCCTTGCCGATCTTGCTCAACTGCACGCCCAGCCGCCGCGCTTCTTTTTCCAGATACTTTTCACCGATCTCGATGGCTTTGGCCCGCTCGCCGGCGTTGATGACGTGCTTAATCTTGTTGCGCGCGCGCGATGTCTTGACTACGGCCAGCCAGTCTTTACTGGGCTGATGTCCGGGCTGGGTCAGAATCTCGACGATGTCGCCGTTGCGCAGCGTGTACCTGAGCGGCACGATCCGTCCGTTGACCTTGGCGCCGACGCAGGTCTGGCCGACATCGGAGTGAATGGCGTAGGCGAAGTCGATCGGGGTGGCGTCTCGCGGCAGGACAATCACTTTGCCGCGGGGCGTGAACGTGTAGACCTCTTCCGGGTACAGGTCCACTTTCAGGGTGGACATAAACTCGCCCGGGTCCTGCATGTCCTGTTGCCATTCAACCAGGTGGCGAAGCCAGACCATTCGCTGATCGTCGTCCGCCGGGCCTTTTTTTCCCTCCTTGTATTTCCAATGCGCCGCGATGCCCTCTTCCGCGATGCGGTGCATCTCCTCGGTCCGGATCTGCACTTCAAAATGGCGGCCTTCGGGGCCCACCACGGACGTGTGCAGAGACTGGTAAAGATTGGGCCGCGGAATAGCGATGAAATCCTTGATGCGGCCCGGCACCGGCCTCCACTCGTTGTGGATCACGCCCAGCGCGGCGTAGCAATTCTTGACCGAGTCCGTGATGATCCGGATGGCCATGAGATCGTATACCTGCTCGATGATAATCTTCTGGCGCTTCATCTTCTGATAGACGGAATACGCGCGCTTGAGGCGGCTCTCGACCCGTGCCGGAATGCCTTCGCGGCGGAGCTCGGCCTCAATCATCTGCCGGATCCGATTCAGGAACTCTTCATTGGTGGCGCGGCCGGATTCGATGGTGCGCGAAATCTCTTCGTGCGCCGCCGGATCGATATGGCGGAAAGCCAGATCTTCCAGCTCGCCGCGCATTTTGCCCATCCCCAGCCGATGCGCGATGGGTGCGTAGATCTCGACGGTCTCTCGCGCGATGCGCTCGCGCCGCTCCGGTTCCTTGATGAAGCCGAGCGTGCGCATGTTGTGCAGCCGGTCCGCCAGCTTCACGATGATGACGCGGATGTCGTTCACCATCGCCAGCAGCATTTTGCGGAAGCTCTCGGCCTGGCGCTCTTCGGCCGAGAAGAAATCCAGCTTGCTCAGCTTGGTGACGCCGTCCACGCATCGCGCGACGTCTTCGCCGAAATGCTTGCGGACTTCATCGACGGTGACGCTGGTGTCCTCGACTACGTCGTGCAGCAGGCCCGTCCCCATGCTGACCAGGTCCATGCGCATGTCAGCCAGGAAGTGCGCGACCATCAGCGGATGCACCATGTAGGGGTCGCCGGAATCGCGGAGTTGCTGCTTATGATGTTCTGAAGCGAAGCGGAAGGCTTTTTCAACCGGGGCGAGATCTTCGCGAGGGCGCTGCTCGCGAATTTTCGCCAGCAACTCACTGAACAGGGTTTCTACCTGGGATTCGGGCGGCGGCGAACCGGTCGTGGCTGCCGGAGGAACGGCACTACCGGTTTCGGGCGGAGTGCTCACGCCGCTCGTTTCAGGGGGCACAACTTAATTGTAAGGGGAGGACAGGCATCCCTGCCTGTCCTTTTGCTGATGTCGCCGGAGTGATTGCGCGGCGGGAATCTACTTGCTAGCGTCGATGCCGGCGCTGGATGGCTTCCGCTCGGCCTTCATCTTCTTGGTTTGCAGAGTCTTCTGCACCCAGTTATCCGCGGTTTCGACGTCCTTCTTGTACTCTTCAGCCGTGTCGTCGAGATCGGCTCGTTCGCGGATCAGAAGGTTCATGTACGCCATGGCGTCGTCGTACTCTTTGTCGATTTCGAGAGCTTTCTGCAAGTTCTCGAGACCGCCGTTGATCACCGGCAGGTACTGGGCCTTGAGCTCTTCTTTGACTTTCTTGTCTTTGATGGGGCCCGGATCTTCGGGCTTCATACCGAGCTTGGCGCGAGCTTCCGCCCACGGCCTGTACCACTTGGTCCACGCAATCACGCCGAGCGTGTAGTAGCCGGCCTGGTTCTTTGGATTCAGCTCGACCGATTTCTTGTACCACGTTTCGGCTTCGTCCAGCTTTTTCTGATTGAAGTACAGCGACGCGATGTACTGGGTCGCCACATCATTTTTGGGATCCTGCGCGAGTACCTTCTGAAACTGGTCCATCGCGTGATCCGCATTCTGCTGGTTTTCCGGCGATTCCGCGCCGGGAATGTACTGAATGTAGTAGGCCATCGCCAGATAGAGGCGCGCGGTCGGGAAGTTCGGATCCAGTTGCACGGCCTGCTCGAACTTCTCTACGGCCTGCGAGTACTGCGCGCTCTTATATGCCTGCACGCCCTTGTTCAGGTTGTCGCGCGCTTTGAGCTTCTCGCACCCGGTCGAGACAAACGCGAGCGCAGCGACCGCGACGATCACCGCCAGATTGCGTTTCATCACTGTCCCGCCTCCACCTTCGCGGTCATCAGGCCCACTCTGTCGATACCCGCGCCGTGCGCGATATCGATGGCCTTCGCCACGTACTGATATTCCAGGTCCGGATCGCCTTTGACGAACACCACGCGCTCGGCACGCGTCTTGAAAATTTCTTCCAGACGAGGACCCAGCTGCTGTTCGTTGGTCGGCTCCTGATTGATCGAGATGGTCTTATCCCGATTGATCACGATCACCACCGTCCGCTGATCGGCCTGGCTCTGCGGCTGATTGGGGTTCGGCGGCTGGGGCACCAGCGCTTCGAGACCCTTCGGCGTCAACGGCGTGATGACCATGAAGATGATGATCAACACCAGCAGAACGTCGATCATCGGTGTCATATTGATATCGGCTTTGGCGCCGCCGGTACCGCCCACTGCCATGCTCATAAAAAAACCTCCTATTTACCCTTTGCCTACTGACCCGCGCCGGGCGTCGTGGCCGGCTGGCCGGGACGGCGCTCCATAATCTGCTCGGTCAGCAGCCCCAACTGATCCACTCCCGCGGCGCGCAGATTGTCCACCACCTCGACCACTTTTTCGTACCGCGCACGCGCGTCAGCCCGCAGGAAACACATCTTATCGACGCGATTGGCGAGCAGATCCTTCACCTTTTGCGACAACTGATCCGATGGAACCTGCGAGTTGCCGAGAAAACTCTTTCCGTCGCGCGACACGGCCACGATCACCGCGTCTGTCTTGTCAGCCGCCTGCATGGCGATTGGATTCCTGGTGCGAACCATATCCACGCTCACGCCCTTGGTCAACATCGGGGTAATGACCATGAAAATGATCAGCATCACCAGCATCACGTCCACCATGGGTGTGACATTGATGTCGGCCACCGGTGGCGGAGCCTTGTGCTTCATGATTACGGACATATCAAACTCCCAATCCCTTCTTTTCCCGGGATGCGGCCGGCCGCCATCTTGCGGCTGGAAACACCCCGGGCATTACGCTGAACGCTAAAAGCTCTACTTTCGAACGGCGCCGGCGCCCCGCTGCGAACGCTTGAGGAAATAGTCGATCAACTCCGAACTCGAGTTGCCCATCTCCACATCGAACGCTTCGATCTTGCCGGTGAAGTAGTTGTACATCCAAACCGCGGGGATGGCGACGAACAGTCCGATGGCGGTGGTCACCAGAGCTTCGGAAATGCCGCCGGACACCGCGCCCAGACCGGTCGACTTCTCGGTCGATATCTGTTTGAACGCGTTGATGATGCCGACGACGGTTCCGAACAGACCTACGAACGGCGCTGTCGAGCCGATGGTCGCGAGGCCGCTGACCCCGCGCTTCAGTTCGGCGTGAACGATCGCTTCGGCGCGCTCGAGAGCACGCTTGGACGCCTCGATCTCCTCGCCCGGAATTTCGCTGCTGATCTGATGCGCCTGAAATTCCTGCAAACCCGCCACCACTACCTTGGCCAGGTGGCTCTTCTTGTAGCGATCCGCGATCTTGACGGCTTCATCCAGCTTGCCCTCGCGCAACGCGCCCGCGACGGCCGGCGCAAACTGACGTGACTGCTTGCGGGCCGCGCTATAGGCCATGAGTCGATCGATCATGACGCCAATCGACCAGGCCGACATGATGAACAGCGCCACGACCACTGCTTTGGCCAGCGAGCCCATCTGATTCCACAGCGACCGGGGATCCCAGCCCACCGTGGTCGTCTCCTGCAACAACCAAAACGCCCAAACCTGCAATTGTAAAAACATTGTTCGTCTCTCTCCTGCGTTGAAATTTTGCTTTTAGCGTTCAGCTTTTTCACCCGCCGGCATGCCGGAGGGAGTGACTCTGTCCTTCTACTGACTCAACGTGAAGTTCACGTCGATGACCGTTGCTACCTCCACCGGCTCTCCATTGAGGAGGGTCGGCTTGTACAGCCATTGCTTCACAGCTTCCTGCGCCGACGGCACCAGCAGCGGGTGGCCGCTCATGAGCGTCAGATTTTGAATCGTTCCATCCTTGCCGATGATCGCGTTGAACCGCACCACGCCCTGAATGCGCGCCTGCTTGGCAAGTGGGGGATAAAGCGGCTTGGGCTGGCGAATGAGATTGGCCTGTTGGACCTGGCCGCCCACCCGGATACGCTGCACCGCCGCCTTCTTCTGCTCGACTGGCGGCGGAGGTGGAGCCGCTGTGGGCACCGATCCGATAATGCCGCCGATCACACCGCCCGGAGTGCCACCCGGTACGCCACCCGGCACGCCACCGACCACGCCTGCGGAGGCGGACGGCGGCGGTAACTCTTCCTCTTTGATGATGGCGATGTTCTTGGGCACCACTTTAGGCGCCATCAGCCGGCCGGCGTCGAACTGGCGCGGAATCACTTTCACCATCTTGACCGGCGCGGCGGCGGGCGGCGGTGGCGGAGGCGGAGGAGGCGGCGGCGCAACCAGAAAGCTGGTCAGCTGCGTGCGCGGCAGCGCATCGAAGTAAATCATCGGGATCAGAATGGCCACTCCGAGCAGCAGCAACTGCCCGATGAACGAGACCATAACCGTCCACGTCCGGTTTGTCTTTCCTACTCCGTCGATAAAAGTTTGCTCAAACATAACGCCTCTCTATCCCGCTGCCGGCGCACGGCGGCGCGCGGCGCAACAGACTTATTTGACTACCCGGGCCGAACCCTTGCGCACCGGCTCTTTTACGGAAGCGGCTTTGGCCGGCGCGAGTACCGCGGATGCTGTCTTTCGTTTGTCGAACCAATTGTGCCAGAACAACACGATCGGACTTGCGATGAAAACCGAGGAGTACGTGCCGATGATGATTCCAACCACCAGCGCGAAGGAAAATCCATGCAGCACCTGGCCGCCAAACAGGAAGAGCGCGATCACGGTCAGGAACGTCAGGCCCGACGTCATGATGGTCCGTCCCAAGGTTTGGTTCACGCTGCGGTTGATAAGCTGCTCAAGCGGCTCGCGCCGCGAGAGTTTCAGATTTTCGCGAATGCGGTCGAAGATCACGATCGTGTCATTCATCGAATAGCCGACCAGCGTCAGCAGTGCGGCAATCACCGTCAGGGTGATCTCCTTGTCGAAAAGGGAGAAGAATCCAATGGTGATAATCGTGTCGTGAAACACGGCGATCACCGCCGCCACGCCGTATACCCATTCAAAACGAAACGCTATATATACCAACATTCCACCGAGCGCGGCAAGCGTCGCCCAGACGGCCCGCTGGCGAAGGTCCGCCCCGACTTTGGGACCGACCACTTCGACCCGGCGGATCGAAAATGGCGCGAGGTAACTTTCCTGTTTGAGCGTGTTGATGACGCCTGCATTTACGCCCGGTACCGTGGAAAGCTGGTCGAAGCTCGCGATCAAACCCGAACGCGGCGAAGTATTGCGGAAATCGATGATGTCGGTCACCAGTTTCTGCAGTTGCGCGTCGGAAACGGCTACGTTGTTGCGGGGCAGGGCGTCCCGCAGCCGGCTCAGGAGAGCATCGTGGCTGGCGTTGTTGAAATCGAGTTTGCCGCTCGACGGCTGGCCGAATGTCGAGGTCAGGGTATCCAGAATCGCCCGGCGATTCTGATCGAGCTGGCGCTCGTCCTTCAGCTCCGTGCCAATCGCGATTTCGTTCGAACCCGACTCGAAGCTCTGCACCGTGACCTCGCCCGTCACTCTTTTAGACACCGCCGAGCGGATTTGGTCAATCGGGGGTTTCCCTGCAAACTTCACCGTCATCAGGGTGCCGCCCTTGAAATCGATCCCGTAGAGCGGACCGCCTTTGATCGCCAGGCTGGCCAGGCCCGCTGCCGTCAACACCAGCGAGGCGATGATGAAGGGCCACTTCTTGCCGAGAAAATCGAAGTTCGTATCTTTGAATAATTCCATTACCCAACCGTTACAGGGCCATAACAGTGCTTAGCTATTTAGACACCAGGAGACAGGATCTTGTTCCCACCCCCCGCAAAGGCTGTCAGCCCACCCGCTTTTTGACCGGAGAGTACAAAAACTAACACAAAACGGTCAAATACTCAAAGTCTTGAGCTGCCGTTTTCCGGACAGCTCGTAATCGAAGATCACCCGCGATACGAACACCGCGGTAAACACGTTTGCCAACAGGCCGATGACCAGCGTCACCGCGAATCCGCGTACCGGCCCGGTGCCGAACAGAAACAGGAAAAGGCACGAGACGATGGTCGTGACGTGCGTGTCCACGATGGTCCACCACGCCTTGCTGAAACCGGCGTCCACCGCGGAAACGATGGCTTTACCGGCCCGTAGTTCTTCGCGAATCCGCTCGAAGATCAGGACGTTGGCATCCACCGCCATGCCGATGGTCAGAATCACGCCGGCGATGCCCGGCAGCGTCAGGACGGCTTTGAAGTACGCCAGCAAAGCCATCAGAATAACCGTGTTCAGGATCAGGGCCAGCACGGCGTTGACGCCCGCCCGTTTGTAGTAGACGAGCATCGCGACGATGACCGCCAGCAGACCGGCGAGGCCGGCGACGATGCCTTCCCGAATCGAGTCCGCGCCCAGCGAGGGGCCGACCGAACGCTCTTCCAGGTACACGATGCCAGCCGGTAAGGACCCGGATCTGAGTACCAGAGCCAGATCGCTCGCGATCTGTTCACTGCCCAGGTTGGTGATGCGGCCCTGATCGCTGATCTTGCTTTGAATCGTCGCTACGCTGCGGATCTGGTTATCGAGCAGTATGGCAAGACGGTTGCCGATGTTGGCCTCGGTAAACCGTTCGAAGCGTTTGGCGCCGTCCTGAGATAGGGTAAATCCGGCCTCCCACTTGCGAAATTCGTCCTGGCCGGCCCTGGCATTTCTGAGGTCGCGTCCGGAGATCACCGGCGTCCTGCTGACCAGATACCAGCTCAAGCTATCGCCGCTCGAACGCGGCAGTTCCTTTACCAGCTTGGTATTCAGCGGCAGGACGCCGCCATGCTGGGCGAGCGCCGCTTCCTGGCTGGGATACGGCCCGTCCTTCACTTCCACAATCTCGAGCACCGCGGCCGTGCCGATGATGTCCTTCACGCGCGCAGGGTCGTCGACACCCGGCAACTGGATCAGAATTCTGAAGTCGGCATCCGCGCGCCCTTCCTGTTGCACCACTGGCTCGGTCAGACCCAGCGCGTTGATACGATTGCCGATGGTCTGGATGGAACGCTCCACGGTGTCGCGCTTCAGCACCAGCAGTTCCGAAGGCCGCATGTTCATGCGGTAATCGGTCGAGTTGACGGAGGTGAGAACCCAGGTGGGGAAACGGTCCGTCACCAATGTGCGGAACGCGCTCGTCTTCTGCGCCGGAATGCCTTTAATGGTGATCTGAATCGTATCCGCCGTCTCGACGGAGCTCGGCTCGTTGCTCTCCATGGACGCGAAATCGATGCTCGCCTTGCGCATCTCTTCTTTCATCCGTTCGATGGTCTGCAGGGCTTCGGATCTGACGGCGTCCTGTACCTGCACCTGCAGCAGCATGTGGCTGCCGCCGCGAAGATCGAGACCCAGCCGGATATTCTGCGCCACGTTCGATTTCAGGTCGGCCGCCGACCGGGGCAGCCCGATGATCCCGTAAATGCACGCCAGAATCGTCACTACGATTACTGCTGTCTTTGTCTTCAGATTTCTTTGCATGGAGGGTGACCTTGTGACCTTGTCGTCCGCCTACTTCTTGCCGTCCGCCGGAACCAGGCTGGAGATCGCGCTGCGCGCCACCTGGAGTTTCACGTTATCCGGTTTCACCCGCAGCACCAGCGTATCGTCTTCGATGGACACGATAGTGCCGACGATTCCGCCGCTGGTGAGTACCACGTTGCCATTCTGCAGTTCTTGCAGCATTTTCCGCTGCTGTTTCTTCTGCCGCTGCATGGGCAAAAACAAAAGGAAATAAAAGATACCAAAGATGAGGAGGATCGAGACAATTCCCCCCGTGGGGTTGGGAGACTGCGATTGCAGCAACAGATTCAAGAACACTGATGGAACCAGATGAGGATTATTCCACTTCGACCGGAGTCGCCCGGACAGCTTTTAAATATTCGGGGAATGTACCCAGTAAAATAGCGTGCCTGATCTCAAGCATGATGTCAAGATACCGGCGCAGGTTGTGGCGGGTGGCCAGAATCGAGTACAGGATTTCACCCGCTTGATAGAGATGCCGCAGATATGCCCGGCTGTAGTTGCGACAGGTGTAACAGGCGCAACTTTCGTCAATGGGGGACGGATCATCTTTGTAGCGGCTGTTCTTGATGATGATCCGGCCCCGCGAGGTAAACAGGTACCCGTTACGGGCGTTGCGCGAGGGCAGCACGCAGTCCATCATGTCGATGCCGCGCGCCACGTACTCGGCCAGCTCTTCGGGCATTCCCACGCCCATGGCGTACCTGGGGCGGTCGCGGGGAAGCAGGGGCTCGGCGGCCTCGACCATTTCGAGGCTCAGGGGCCGCGGTTCGCCCACAGACAGCCCGCCAATCGCGTAGCCATCGGCCTGGAGGGCGACGAGCTGCTCGGCACAGGTCTTGCGCAGGTCGGCGAACATGGACCCCTGCACGATGGGGTATAGCGACTGCCCGGGTGCGCTCCCGGCGATCCGCCCTTGGTAATGGGCGTACCCCGCCCGTGCCCAGGCCAGCGTGCGTTCCATCGATTCGCGGGCATACTCATGGCTGACCGGGTACTCGGGGCACTCGTCGAGCGCCATCATGATGTCGCTCCCCAGCGCGAGTTGCACGTCGACCGTGGATTCGGGCGTAAAGACATGCCGGTCGCCGTCGAGATGCGATTGGAACGTAACGCCCTCGCCCGAGATCTTGCGCAGGCCGCTCAGGCTGAATACTTGAAAACCGCCGGAATCGGTGAGAATCGCGTGCGGCCACGACATGAATTGGTGCAGCCCGCCCAAATTGCGAATCAGCTCGTGGCCCGGCCGCAGGTAGAGATGATACGTGTTGGCCAGTACAATCCGGACGCCCAGTTCCTCGGCCAGATCGCGTTGCGTCAGCCCTTTGACGGTGGCCTGCGTGCCCACCGGCATGAACACGGGCGTTTCCACGTCGCCGTGCGCGGTGTGCAAAATTCCCGCGCGCGCGTGCGTGGCCGGGCATTCGGCCAATAATTCAAACGTCGCCACTTGTCCAAGGTAGGACAGGAGTTCGCGCGTGTCCATTGCGGGAAACGAGCGATGCCTCCGAGGTCTGCATCATCATAGACTGGAAACACTGTGGAACTTGGATTCATACATCGCTATCTGCCTCCGGCCGATCCGTCTTCCAGTACGACGTTGTTACTGCTGCACGGAACGGGCGGAGATGAATCGGACATGATTCCTCTCGGGAGGGTGCTATCGCCCGGCGCCGCGATTCTCAGTCCGCGGGGAAAAATTCTGGAGAACGGCATGCCGCGGTTCTTTCGCCGCCTGGCCGAGGGTGTGTTCGATATCGAAGATGTGAAATTACGGGCGGGCGAACTGGCGGCTTTCATTCAGGCTGCAGCGGCACGGTATGAATTCGAAATATCGAACGTGGTTGCGGTTGGATTTTCAAACGGTGCGAACATCGCGGCGGCCGTGCTCCTGTTGCGGCCCGGCCTCTTGACCCGCGCGATTCTCTTGCGCCCCATGGTCCCCTTCGAGCCGGAAAAACCCGTGAATCTGGCGGGCACAGCGGTTTTCATGGGCGCCGGCCGGCGTGATCCCATCGTGCCTACCGAAAATACAGAGCGCCTGGCCGGGATGCTGCGCGCATTCGGAGCGCGCGTCTCGCTTGAGTGGTCCGATAGCGGGCATGCGCTGGTGGAGCGCGAAATTGTGGCGGCTCGCGACTGGCTGGGCGGCCGGGCGACAACATCGCAGGAAGGGTCGAGTGGCGAATCGTTTTGATGCAATCATCATCGGGACCGGACAGTCCGGCCCTTCGCTTGCCGGCCGCCTGGCGGGCGCAGGAATGAAGGTGGCGATCGTTGAGCGCAAGCTTTTCGGAGGCACGTGCGTCAACAACGGCTGCATTCCCACCAAGTCGCTTGTGGCGAGCGCCAAAGCGATCCATACGGCCCGGCGCGCTGCCGATTTTGGCTTCAGCACAGGGCCGGTCACCGTGGATATGAAACGGGTGAAGGCGCGGAAGGACGGCATCGTCGCGCAGTCCAGCGGAGGAGTCGAATCGTGGCTGCGCGGCATGAAGAACGGCACGGTCTACCGGGGCCACGCACGATTTGAGAGCTCGCGGACGGTTCGCGTGGGCGATGACGTGCTCGAAGCCGACAAGATCTTCATCAACGTGGGAGCACGCGCCACCGTGCCATCCATCCCGGGCCTGGACCGGACTCCGTATCTCACAAACTCCGGCATGATGGGTGTGGATTTTCTGCCCGTGCATTTGCTGATTTTGGGCGGAAGCTACATCGGGCTCGAGTTCGGCCAGATGTACCGGCGATTCGGAAGCCAGGTCACCATCATCGAGCGCAGCGATCGCGTGATCGCGCGCGAGGACGCCGACATTTCGGACGCCATCCGCAGGATTCTGGAAGAAGAAGGCATTCAGGTTCTGACAGGCGTTGAGATTGCCGAGGTGACCGGGCAAGAGGGCGAAATTACCGTGAAACTGAAAAACAAGCCCGGCGCGATCACAGGCTCGCATCTTTTAGTTGCGGTGGGACGCGTCCCGAATACGGATGATCTCGGCCTCGAAAAGGCGGGTGCGACGCTGGACAAAAAAGGGTACATCGCGGTGGACGATCAGCTGCGCACCAGCGTACCGGGCATTTGGGCGATGGGTGATTGCAACGGCAAGGGCGCGTTTACTCACACCTCTTACAATGATTTTGAAATCGTGGCCGCGAATCTTCTGGATAACGATCCGCGCCGCGTGAGCGATCGTATTCTCGCGTATAACCTCTACATCGATCCACCGTTGGGGCGCGCGGGCATGAACGAGACCGAGGCTCGAAAGTCCGGCCGCAAGGCGCTGATCGGCACCCGCCCGATGACGAAGGTAAGCCGGGCGGTTGAGAAAGGCGAGTCCAAGGGATTCATGAAAGTGCTGGTCGACGCCGAGAGTAAATTAATCCTGGGCGCGTCGCTGCTGGGTGTGGAGTGTGACGAGGTGATCCATTCCATCCTGGACCTCATGTACGCCAAAGCGCCCTACACCGTCATGCAGCGGGCGGTGCACATCCACCCCACGGTATCGGAGCTGGTCCCGACGATGCTCGGCGAGCTGAAGCCTCTGGAATAATGGAGTAACTATGTCACGCATCTCCGGTCCCGGCGGCGAAATACCCGACGATGTGCGCGCGGTGCTCGAACGGCTCGACGAACGTTATGGAAGCATTCCGTACAGCCACACAGTTCTCGCGCGGCGTCCCAGCATCTTTCGCGCATTTCGGAAAATGTGGGAAGGCCTGGAAGAGAGCGGACTGCTGCCGGCTCGACTGGTCGACCTGGTGAACGTCAAGGTCGCGTCCTTGATTGGGTGCGGTCTTTGAATGGAGTTGAACTCTGCCTTGAGCAGAGCGGATGGCGTCAGTGAAGCCGAGTTACAGGCGTTGGCGCACTACGAAAATGCTCCGCAGTTTTCCGACCGTGAACGCGCCGCTCTCGCTTATGCCGAAGTCATCGCCCGGTCAAACACCTTGCCACAGAGCCTGTTCAGCCGCGTAGAAAAGTACTTCAACCAGGATGAGATCGTCGAGCTGACGGCCACCATTACCTGGGAAGTCTGCGCCGCGAAATTCAATCGGGCACTCGAAATCGAAGCGCAGGGAATTTGCGCGGTACCGAACTTTCCAGCGACCTCCCAGGAGAGCTGACCAGTCTTATCTGGTAAGCCGGTAATTCGTCACGGTCGCCCAGAGCCCCACCGCCTGCAATACCCAGATGGCGATCGCGACTACCACGACCACGTTCAATATGGCTTTGATTGGCCCCGCCATGGGGATGTAATTGTTGATCAGCCAGAGGATTACTCCGACTACAATCAGTACCAAAACGATAGTGATGAGAGGCATCCCACGTCTCATGTCGCGGATAGAGGAGCAATTGCCGTTCCAAGGGATGAATCCACACTACTGAGTGCGGCCCTGAATTTCCTGCAACGTAAGAGCCGCTTGCTGGCGTACGCGCTCCGGCATTCCCGCAACGCCGCGCGCGTACCGCTGGACATCTTGTAAATCTTCTCTCCGGCCTACTCGCAAGAGAGCGCGCAGGGCCTCCCACGCGTGTTCCTTGTCGGGCGAAATTTCAATCAGCGGCTCACCGGCGCGCACGGACGTTCCATCACGTTTGTTCAGCTCGCGAACCTCGCCGGGCAAAGGGGACCGCACCTCAACTTCGCCCACGCGCGCAACCAGGGTTCCCGGGTTCACGTACTCGGCTAATTTCAGGCGATACCTGACATCGCCCGCGGCCGGCGCGGTTATAGGGTAATTGCGCAGCATGGCGAGCAGCTCGGCGCGACCGGCAGCGTCGCCGAAATTGGTGAGCGAGAGCGCGGCATTCCGGCGAACCATGGGAGACGAGTCCGTGATCAGCTTGCGCAGCGCCTCGTGGAACGGCTCATAGGTGTGATCCTGTCCCATGATCCAGGCCACGGTTTGCCGAAGCTCCGCGTTAGGGCTCGACGCCAGGCCTGCGATCGCCGGATACCACTGCCGGGTCGCCGCCGCGCCGCCACTGCCCAGGCGTTCGCCGATCTGTACCAGTGCATGCTGCGCTTTCCGGGGATGCGCCGGGTCGTTCAAGTACTGAGTAATTTCGCGGTCCGTAAGGTTGCGCCCGAACCAGGTTCCGTACCAGAACAGGAACGGGAACAGCACCAGGACGAACGCGAATAGGGTGATCAGCAGATAAGCCTTGCGGCTGGGTTTTCGGGACGCGCGCACGGAATCCATGGATTCTTCCATTCTAGCGGGCGGCTACGCCGGGCCACTCTGATGCGCGGGGTCCAGCAGTTCTTTCAGGCGCGCTTCGGCGATCCCGCTCTTTTCTCGCGCGACTTCGCGGACAGTCTTTCCCGTCCGGTATGCTTCCTTGACGAGAGCGGCCGCGCGGTCGTAGCCGATCTCCGGCACGAGCGCCGTGCCCATGGCGAGCGACTGCTCGACGAAGGAGGCGGCGCGCTCACGATCGGCTTCGAGCCCGCCGATGAGGCGTTCCGAGAAATTGCGGGAAGCGGCGGCAAGAAGCGAGATCGAGTCCAGCAGATCGTACGCCATCAAGGGCATCATGACGTTGAGCTCGAAGTTTCCGGCGGCGCCGCACCATGCAATGGCCGCATCATGGCCGACCACCTGCGCGCACACCATCAGCACGCTTTCAGCAATCACCGGGTTCACCTTCCCCGGCATGATGCTCGATCCCGGCTGTACCGCGGGCAGGCGCAACTCTCCCAATCCGCAGCGCGGACCCGACCCCAGCCAGCGGATATCATTGGCGATTTTGGTGAGCGCCAGGGCGTAGGTCCGCAAAGCGCCGCTCAGGAAAACGACGGCATCCCTGGCGGCCTGCGCTTCGAAGTGATTGCGAGCTTCGACGAAGGGCAGCCCGGTCCGGCGAACGATTTCGGCGATGACGGCCTGCGCGAATCCGGCCGGCGCATTGAGCCCCGTGCCCACCGCTGTACCGCCGAGCGCGAGCTCGTACATCCCGCGAAGTGCGCATTCGATCCGCTCGCGCGAGACCGCAACCTGGTGCGCATATCCGCTGAACTCCTGACCGAGCGTCATGGGCACGGCATCCTGCAAATGGGTCCGGCCGATCTTGATCACGTCCGCAAATTCGCGAGCTTTGCGTTCGAGGGAAGCGCGAAGCTTTTCGGCAGCGGGTAATAACTC
>Ga0070696_100000600_pt1 | contig 23060 bp, 17 predicted proteins | sample KBSK1253metaG_FD_65474 | JGI IMG/M metagenome (GOLD analysis project Ga0070696, IMG submission 65474) | Corn, switchgrass and miscanthus rhizosphere microbial communities from Kellogg Biological Station, Michigan, USA - KBS K1-25-3 metaG | ecosystem: Host-associated > Plants > Roots >... | reverse complement strand
CTCGCCAATATTCAAAAATTTCGTTCCGGATGCGGACGGCATCATGGTGGAGCGGTTGCGGAGAGCCGGCGGAATTTTTATCGGCAAGACGAATACGCCGGAGTTCGGCTTGGGTTCGCATACTTACAACCCGGTCTATGGGCCCACGCGCAATGCTTACGATCAGTCTCGTTCGGCGGGCGGCAGCAGCGGCGGCGCTGCCGTCGCGCTGGCCCTTCGCATGCTTCCCGTCGCGGACGGCAGCGACTTCGGTGGCAGCCTGCGCAATCCGGCCGGTTGGAATAACGTATTCGGTTTTCGTACCAGCATGGGGCTGGTGCCGGCGAGCGCGCTGGACGGCTGGTTTCCATCCATGAGCGTCGTGGGACCAATGGCACGCAATGTCCCGGATTTGGCGATGCTGCTCTCGGTACAGGCGGGCTATGACGGTCGCGCGCCGTTGTCCACCATCGGCGACGGAAGCGCATTTCAACGACGATTGGAAATTGATCTCAAGGGCAAGCGGATTGCGTGGTCGGGAGATTTCCGCGGCTATCTGCCATTTGAACCGGGTGTGTTGGACGTTTGCACGAGTGCACTGAAGGTCTTCGAGTCCATGGGTTGCGTCGTAGAGGAGGCCCAGCCGGACTATTCGATTGATGCGGTCTGGCGAGCATGGTTGACGCTGCGCGCCTGGCAAACAGGCGGCAGCCTTCTGGCTTACTACAACGATCCCGCAAAACGTGCGCTGCTCAAGCCAGAGGCGATTTTCGAAGTGCAGAGCGCGCTGAAGCTCACGGCCCTCGATATTTCCGCCGCGTTCGCCGTACGCGACGCGTGGTATCAAGCGGTGCGGCGGTTCTTCGAAAAATATGATTACCTCATAGTTCCGACCGCGCAACTGTTCCCATTCGACGTCAACCTGCATTGGCCGCAAGAAATTGCCGGGAAAAAGATGCGGACTTATCACGAATGGATGAAGGGGGTGCTTCCCATAACGATGAGCGGCTGCCCCGCCCTTGCCGTACCCGCCGGTTTTGGCAATGCGGGACTGCCGATCGGAATTCAGATCGTGGGACCGCTGCACGCGGAAGTGTCTTGTCTGCAGTTGGCCTACGGGTATGACACGGCAACCGGCTGGTCGATCAAGCGTCTGCCCGGGTTGCTCGCCTAGCCTCGGACCAGGGGCGGCCGGTATGGGGCGGAGCCGTTGAACATGGCGCGTCGCATGGCCAAGTGCGCGATCTGCGCGATCTAACGCATGTAGGGTTGGCTCTCGACTTCGTGTGCTTCCTGATTGCGCCGCTGGGCGCGTAGCGCATCGGCGAGCAGCCGCCCCGCCTGTCGCTGCGTGCCACGATCGCCGCTCGCGAGCGACAACGCCTTGCGGCCGCACCCCTCGGCCTGATGGGCGTCGCTCTCCGTGAGCCGCAGCCGGCCGCGCTCTATCCACAACAGGGGATTATTCGGCTCGATCCGCAGTGCCCGGTCGAGCGTCGAGGAGGCACCGTCAAAATTGCCGTGGGACATCAGCATGTGTGCCTGCGTCACCAGCGAGTGGGTGGCGGGCGAGAGGTGATTCTCGCGCGGCGGCGGTTCCGCACGCGGCGCGGGCGGACTGGTCGCGGGGGGGCTTGGCGCGGGCGGGCTGGGCGCCTGCGAACTCGGCGCGGGCGGACTCGGGGTTGGAATACTCGGCAACGACGGCCGTGGCGCCGGGCCCAGGCAGGCGCTGAGCAGCACGGCCGCGCTGAGCGCGAGGGTGGGAGCAAGGGGGGGCGCAAGGGTGCGCCTCGTCAGTGAATGATTTTCTTGAACCATGTCTTGATTTTGTCACCCATGGTGCCCGGTGGCGAGGAAATGCAGCCCGGTTTGCCGGGCAGCACCGTGCCCGTGGGAACCGAGACGAGGACTGCATCGGCACTACAGCCAGGCGTGGTCTCCAGGCCGTCTTCGAACCCGATCCAACGGTCCTCGACCAGTTCCGGCGGCACCGGTTCGAAGGAAACCGACTTCAGGCTCGCCATGGTCGCCGCCCAGATCGGCAGTGCCCCGGCCGCGCCCGTCAGGCCGGTTGAGCGGTTGTCGTCATAGCCCACCCACACCACTGATAGGTAGCTGCCGGTGAATCCCGCGAACCAGCTGTCGCGGGTGTCGGAGGAGGTACCGGTCTTGCCGGCCACGATCAGTCCGCGCGGCAGCCGCGCGGCCACGCCACGGCCGGTGCCGTGCGTGGTCACCAGCGTCAGCATCCGGTCGAGCTGGTAGACGGCGGCGGGCGGCGCAGCCGCCTCGACCTGCACTTTGAAGCTCTTGAGCGGCCGGCCTTGCTGGTCGAGCACCGCGCGCACGGCGCGCAGCCGGGCGCGGAAGCCGCCATTCGCAAGCGACGTGTAGACCTGCACGACCTCGAGGGGGGTCATTTCCACGGTACCGAGCAGCAGCGACGGATTGAGTGTCGGGCGGGTCTCGAGTCCCAGCCGTTGCAGCGTATCGGCCACGTGCGGCAGGCCCAAGTCGAGGCCGAGCCGCACCGTTGCGAGATTCATGGATTCGGCCAGCGCGCGCGCCATCGGCACCTGGCCGTAGATCTGGCGCTCAAAGTTTTGCGGCGCCCAGATGCTGCCGTCGCCCAGCTTGAGCTCGATCGGCGCATCCTCGATCAGTGTGGCCGCGTTGTAGCGGCCGGTCTCGAGCGCGGTCAGGTACACCGCCGGTTTCACGAGCGAGCCGATTGGCCGGCGCGCGTCCAGCGCCCGGTTGAAACCGTCGGTGTCGACGTCGCGGCCGCCGACGACGGCGACCACGTCGCCGCTGTTCGGTTCGGCGACGACCACCGCGCCCTCGAGGTGTGCGCCGCGAATCCGGCTGGCGGCGTCGAGGCGCTTCAGATTCACCGTGAGTGCGTGCTCTGCGGCCGCCTGCGCGCGCAGATCGAGGCTGGTGTAGATGGAAAGGCCCGCGGCCGCGAGGTCCGCCCCGGCGTAGTCGCGCTTCAAGTGCCGCCGCACCAGATCGAGATAGGCCGGCAGGTAGCTGCCGCCGGGCGGCCGCAGACCCAAGGGCTTCGCGGCCGCGTGCTTCGCGGCGGCGGCGTCGATCAGATGCCCATCGGCAAATTCCTGCAGCACGAGGTTACGCCGCGCGCGTGCGCGATCGGGGTGCTTGCGCGGGTCATAATAGGACGGGCCCTTGACCAATCCGATCAGCAGCGCGAGTTCCCCGGCATCGAGTTCGTCGATGGGCTTGGCGAAGTAGTACTCGCTGCCGAGACCGAAGCCGTGTATCGCACGTGCGCCGTCCTGACCCAGGTACACCTCGTTGAGGTAGGCAACCAGGATCTCCTCTTTGGAAAAATGCGCCTCGAGCCGCAACGCCATGATGGCCTCGGTCGCCTTGCGGCCGAAGGTCTGTGCGTCCGAGAGGAAGTAATTCTTGACCAGCTGCTGTGTCAGCGTGCTGCCACCCTGCACCACGCGCCGCGCCCGCAGGTTGGCCCACGCGGCGCGCAGTATCCCGAACGCGTCCACGCCGTGGTGCTCGTCGAAGCGCCGATCCTCGATCAGTTTGATGCCGGTGCGCAGCAGCGGCGGCACTTCGGCGGGCGACATGACGAGCCGGTCCTCGCCGTGGATGGGAAACACGCTGCCGACCACGGGCGGATCGAGGCGGAACACCGGCAGATCGGTGCCGTCGGCGAGGCTCATGCCCGTGATCGAGCTGCCATCGGCGCGGATGGACACCCGTTCGGCCTCGCGCAACTCGTCGATGAAGCGCACGCGGCGCGTATGCAGATCGAATGTGCCGCCCTGCCGTCGATAGACCCCCGGACCCGTGGCGGGGTCGCCCAGGCGGTAGTGGAGGCGGCGCAGTTCCTCTTCGACATCGTCCGCCGTCGCCGGAGCGCCGACGTAAAGCTCCAGCGGCGCCGCGTAGACACGCGCCGGCACGGACCAGTGCCGGCCCTGGAATTCCCGGGTCACGACTCGATCGAGATGCACGACCCAGACGGTGATGGCCGCCGCCAGCGCGACGACCGCGGCGAGGGCGAAGCCTGCCCAGCGAATCGACTTGCGGCGCGCCACGCTTACGCCCGGGTTCCCAGAACTTTGAGGCCGTGCGCTCGTGCAGCCATTCCCAAGGCGGCATCGTCGGTTGCCATGTTGGCGATGAGCGCACTGGAAAATCCCCGATCGATGGCGTGCCACTCAGGCGACGCGTTCGGCTGCCCGAGAGCGACGGGCAGCAGCACGGAAGAGTCGATGTAAGCGATCATCGACGGCTTTGACGTTCCTCGCGCAGCAATTCCAGGACCATGACCATAACCATAGTATACAAGCGGCTGAGCGAACTCTCAGTCCAGTTCAAAATTGCAGCTCTTCAGAGGCACTACGCGTGTCTTGTTCCAGTACTTGTGGCCCAGATAAAACGCGATGAATCCCGGAATCATGAGGTAGCCCGTGATGAAGTTGAACCATGAGAACACCGGTGTCTGGAATACGCCCATGTTGGCGCCGAACAGCACCGCCAGGAACAGGATTATCGCCAGCCAGGGGCCGTAGGGGTAGAACTTGGACTTGAACTTCAAGTCGTCCAGGCTGCGGCCTTGGGCGACCCAGGCCTTGCGGAAACGCAGATGACAGATGGCGATGCCCAGCCAGATCAGGAATCCGCTCAGGCTCGAGGCGTTGTAGAAAATCTGATAGATCTTCTGATCGCCCACCAGGGTGGAGAAGAAAGCCAGGGCGCTGATCAAGCCGGTGGCCCACAGAGCGGCCACGGGCACTCCACGCCGGTTCAGTTTGCCCAACACTTTCGGCGCCTTGTGGCTGTGTGACATGGCGTACAGCATTCGCGAGGCCACATACATCGATGAATTCCCGCAAGACAGCACCGAGGATAGGATCACCGCGTTCATGAGGTTGGCGGCGTAATACCCGAAGCGGGGCAGTTGCTGGAACACCATGGTGAAGGGCGAGAAGGCGATGTGGCTCTCGTCGCCGTGCAATAAGTTGGGATCGGTGTACTCAATCAAGGTTCCCACCACGAAGATCGAACCGATATAGAACAGCAATATGCGCCAGAACACCGTCCTGATCGCCTTGGGTACGTTCTTGCTCGGATTCGCCGTTTCCGCGGCGGCCAAGCCCACTCCCTCCGTGCCCTGGAAGGAAAACCCGGCTACCAGGAACACCGTCAGCACCGATGTCAGGCCTCCGACAAAGGGTGCCCGCGTGCCGGTCGTCGGATCACCCAGGGTCCAGTTCTGAAAACCCGCGCCGTGACTGCCGAGCATGCCGGCGATCATCAAGCCACCCACCGCCAAGAAGATGATCACGGTCACCACCTTGATGCCGGCGAACCAGTATTCCGCCTCGGCATAGGCCTTGACCGACAAGAGATTCAGGGCCATGAGCACCGCGAAAAAACTCATGGCCCACAGGGTGGAATTTGAATGCGGAAACCAGAACTTCACGATGAGGGCTCCGGCCACCAGCTCCGCCGCCAGGGTGATTGCCCAGCTGAACCAGTAATTCCAGCCCACCGCGAAAGCAAATGACGGGTCGATAAAGCGCTCTGCATACGCTTCGAACGAGCCGGGGATCGGTAATTGCGTCGCCATCTCGCCCAGCGACTGCATCATGCAGTAAACCGCCAACCCCATGGTCGAGTAGGCCAGCAGCGCGCCGCCGGGGCCGGCTTCGGCAATCGCGCCACCGCTGGCGAAGAACAAGCCGGTGCCGATCGCGCCGCCGATCGCGATCATGCTCAGTTGACGGGTACCGATACCGCGCTCAAGTTCGCGCGTCTCACTCGAAGCCATGCAGATTTTTCCGTGGAATAGCGCGGGAGTATGCCAGTAATCCGGGGTCATTCATAACGCGCACGTTCGACGCACAGGTTGCGAGGCGCCACAGCGCGCCGGGTCTGCGCGATATTTGCGGCCGGCGCGACACATACGGCCGGCGCGATCGATGCGGCCGGCGCGACACATACGGCCGGCGCGAAGCCTCATCGACTGCTTTCGCCGATCAGCTGCTGTCGAACGATCTCGGTCCATCGCTGAAAATCGACGGCTTTGAGTTCATGACCCGAGTAATTGGCTTCGTCGGCGAGCGCGAAAAGCCGGCCGACATCTTCCCCGGCATCACCGAGCCGCGTCTCGATATCGGCGGCCGTTATTCGATCCCATGCGACGTTCCAGCGCGCCGCCAGTGTGTGCTGTAGCGCGGTGCGCGCGGAGTTGAAAAAAAGCACGGCATCACCGGTGCCGGATGCCGCGTCCATTTGCCGGAGTGCGGGGCCGGCGGCGCGCGATCTCGCACGGCCCGCGCCGGGCAAGTGCCTCGCGCCACGGGAGCGGCGCAGTCCCATCCATCCGCAGGTCAATGCCAACGCCAGAGTGGCAGAGACGGCCCGGAATCGGGGCTGCAAATAAATAGGGACCAAGGATGCGTGGAACGCGCCGGTCGCGGCATGATCCGGCCGCAGGGCACCGTGCAGATTGCCGAGAACTGTTCCAGCGACACTGCCGTGCAGTGCCGGTCGATTCGCTGCGGCAACCGCCGAGGATGGGGAGACCGTCACGCTCAATGGTGAACTGCGCACCGTTTCGTAGCGGTGCGTGTCGGGATCGAAGAAACTGAATTCGAGGCCGGGAAGAGTTTGACTGCCGGGCCGCGCCGCGATCAATGGTTGCTCGATAACCTTCTCACCGCGATATCCGGTCGCATCGCTCGAGTTGAAGGTTGCTTTGGGTTGATAAGTCTTCCACTGATCGACGTGATCGAGCATGGCGCTGTCGACGCGATCGAAGTTTCCCGCACCGGTCACGCGCATGCGCAAGGTGAGCGGGTCACCGGCCGCGATGGTAGGCGATGAAAGATCGCTGCTGATCTTGAACGCGCCCACCGCGCCGCGGAAATCCGGCGGGCGGCCCTGCGTCGGCAATGCCAGCACCGTGAATGCGGCCGGCGGGCTTGCGGCGGTGATGTCCTTCGCGACGGTCGGGCCATAGAAATTTTGCAGAAACGGATCGCCCAAGAGATCGTCGAGCAGCGATTCGCTGCGCGGGCGGGTGCGTATCCGCACGGTGAGCGGCGATTGGGCGCTCAGCGAAAAGACGCCGGGCTTGACCGCGCCTAGGATGCTGCGCCACTTGAGCACGGTGAAGGGTTTGCCGTCGATGAATCTCGCGGCTTTCTGCGGCTGATGCGAAAGATTATTCAGCGTGAATTCGGTGCCGCTGAGCGTCGGCAGACCGTTGAGCGAGGTGACGAACCCATCGCGCATGCCGACCTCGATTTCCACGGGGATGCTTTCGCCGACGTAGATTTCCCGCTTGGGCAATTCCAGGCGAACGAAGGCCGAACCATCGGGAGTCAGACGGATGCCGCCGGAGCTGCCCGCCGGCGGGGAATTGCCGCTGCCGGCCGACGAATTGACTTGAAGCACCAGGGGCTGCGATTTCGGTGTAATACCTGGGATGGTGAATATGCCGGCAGCCTGCGCAGTTACCCGGTAAGTCATCAATGTCGTCGGCACCGTCGCTCCATTGATGGTTTGAATCCGATGCGATTGCCCGGTGGCGTGAAATTCCAAGCCGGAAACCTTTGGCAGAGTGACCGTGGGCATGCGGGTGCCCACGGTTTCGATCGTGAGCTGCGCCGACTCGCCAACGGCGATCTCGGTCGGGGCGATGGCGGCGCTTACGTTGAGAGTGCCGGCCAAACTCATGTTCGTCGGTGCCGCGACGACCGCGAGCGCGGCGAATGCCGCAATCGCCGCGAGCAGCCGTTTTGGGCGAGGGCGCGCGTGCATGGCGCCGATATGGCTCATCAGCCGGGTTCCTTTGTAAGAGACTTCCACAGTCACTGATCTTAGAGGCTTGGGCGCGAGGGCTGTGGAAGTTCGATGCCGGCGGCGGCCATTGGTTCCTGCGTGGGGCCGCGACCCGCCGCCGGTAGCCATGCCCGCGCCGCTGAGACATGATTCGCGAATGACGGCAAAGGCTACCGTGGGCAATTCAAGGCCGCCGCGCCACGGCGTGGCGCGGGTGATTTCGAAACTCGGCTTGGGCTCGCGCACGCAAGCCGCAGAGTGGGTGCGCGAGGGGCGGGTCCGGGTCAACGGCCGCCTGGTGCGCGATCCAGAGTTTCCAGTGCGGCAGGGTCTGGACCGTGTCGACGTCGATGGCCGGGAGCCGGATTCGCCGGAACGGCTGGTATTGATGTTGAACAAACCGCGCGGCTTGGTGACGACGAGGAGGGACGAGCAGGGCCGAGATACGGTGTACCGCTGTTTTGCAGGCGCGGCGCTGCCGTGGCTGGCGCCGGTCGGTCGGCTGGACAAGGCCAGCGAGGGGCTCCTGTTGTTCAGCAACGACCCTGGCTGGGCAGCTAGCATCACAGACCCTGAATCCGGGCCTGACAAGACCTACCATGTGCAGGTCGACCGACCGCCGGATGCGTCGTTGACGGTGAATCTGGAGCAGGGTTCGGTGCTGGGCGGTGAGCGTCTCGCCGTCAAATCCGCACGTTACTTGCGCTCCGGAGACAAGAACGCCTGGCTGGAAATCGTGTTGGACGAGGGCCGCAACCGGCAGATACGCCGCTTGCTGGCGGCTTTCGATGTATCGGTGCTGCGCCTGGTGCGTGTGGCCATAGGCTCGCTGCTGCTGGGCGACCTGCCCAAGGGCCAGTGGCGGCTGCTCAGCGCCCAAGAAATTGATTCACTATGAGCGTCGATGAACTACGCTATCAGCGCCATGCTCAAGCTGCAGAATATCACCAAGACCTTCGAGGACCGGCAGGTGCTCACCGACGTGACCCTCACCGTTCCGGCGGGCGCGACTCACGCCTTGATCGGCTCGAGCGGTTCGGGAAAAACGACGCTGTTGCGGATAACACTGGGCCTGCTGCCGTTCGACAAGGGCTACGTCAAGATCAACGACCAGGCGCTGCTGTCGTTCACCCAGCGCGAATGGTCCTATCGCATCGGCTACGTTCCGCAGGACGGCGGACTGTTTCCGCATTTCACCGGGAAACACAATGTTTCGTTGATTGCGAGATTGAGGGGATGGAAGAAAGACAGAATCGAGAATCGCGTCGAGGAATTGCGCAAACTCGTCGAGCTGGATGCGGGCATTCTCGACCGCTTTCCCCAGGAAATGAGCGGCGGGCAGAAACAGAGAGTCGCCATCATGCGCGCGGCCATGATGGACCCGGCGGTGATGCTGCTCGACGAGCCGATGGCCGCGCTCGACCCGCTCATCCGCCGCATTCTGCAGCGGGAGCTCAAGTCGATATTCCAAAGGCTGGGTAAAACCGTGCTGCTGGTGACCCATGATCTGGGGGAGGCGGCATATCTCGCAGAACAGATAACCCTGCTGCACGAGGGAAGGGTGCTTCAGACGGGGAGCTACAGCGATCTGCTGCTGCACGCGGCCGATCCATTCGTGACTCTGTTCATCAACGCGCAGCGCAGCGTGCCGGACATCAAGGAACTGCGATGAGGCGCGCAGCCCTCATCGCCGCGCTGCTCGGGAGCTTGTTTTCCCCGGCATCGTTCGCCGCGGACAGCATCGTGATCGGATCGAAGATTTTCACGGAGAGCTATGTCCTGGGAGAGATCGCGGCGCAGGCCATCGAGTCGTCGTCCCGCGTTCCGGTCAACCGCAAGCTCGGCATGGGCAGCACCGGCATATTGTTCGAGGCATTGAAGAAGGGCGCCATCGACGTGTATCCGGACTACACGGGAACTTTGGCCGAGGCCATCCTCAAGCGGCCGGACCTCAAGTCTCTGGAGGAGATTCAGCAAGCCCTGTTGAAAATGGATCTGGTGATTTCCGCTCCCCTGGGATTCAACAATACGTACGCGCTTGCAGTCAAAGAATCCTTTGCGCAAAAGCACAACCTGCACTCGATCGGCGATTTGGCGCCGATACAATCCGGGATCAAGGCGGCGTTCAGCTATGAATTCATGGATCGCCAGGATGGATATCGAGGCATGCTCGATAGCTATCACCTGAAGCTCGATCCGCAAAAGGTCAATCGGATGGAGCACAGCCTGTCCTTTCAGGCGATCGACGACGGCGCGGTCGATTTGATCGACGTGTACTCGACCGATGCGAAGATCAAGAAGCTCGATTTGCGGGTGCTGAAGGACGATCGTGGGTACTTTCCCTCGTATCAGGCGGTTTGGGTCGCCAGAAAGTCGTTCGTGGACAGCCATCCGGGCGAGTGGAAGATTCTTCGGCGGCTCGAAGGGTCGATCAGCGAACAGGCGATGCTCGACATGAATGCGCAAGCCGACATTCAAAAAATCAGCTTTGCAAAAATAGCGGCGCAGTTTCTCGGGTCCGATGCACCGGATACGGAAGGTTGGATGAAGCAAATACTACGCCGCACCAAGGAGCATCTGTGGCTGGTCGGAGTGTCGCTGCTGTTTTCGGTCATAGTCGGGATTCCTTTGGGGGTCATGGCGGTTCGTTTTCATGCGACCGGGCAGGCGATCTTGATGTTGAGCGCGCTGGTGCAAACCGTGCCGTCGCTCGCGCTGTTGTGTTTTCTCATCCCCCTGTTTGGCGTGGGGACGAAACCCGCTTTGGTCGCGCTTTGCTTGTACAGCTTGTTGCCGGTGGTGTTGAATACATTCACCGGCATTCGCGCGGTGGACGCGAAGCATGTGGAGAACGCGCGGGCGTTCGGGATGAACCGGATGCAAATACTCTTCCGTGTGATTCTGCCTCTGGCGAGCCCGACGATGTTGGCCGGTATAAAGACCGCCACCATCGTCAGCATCGGGACCGCGACGCTCGCAGCGTTGATCGGCGCGGGGGGCTATGGCGCGCCCATCGTCTCCGGACTTGCCTTGAACGATGTCCCCACCATACTGACGGGCGCGATTCCCGCGGCCGTGATGGCGTTGGTCGCGCATGCCGTTTTTGAAGTGACGGGAGTGTTATTGATCCCGGCCGGTCTGCGTAAGCGCCCGTGAATCTCGCTCGAGCCTCGCGTTTTGGATCGCTGCGGCTTCAGCTGTTGCCGGCGGCGGTGGCGGCTGCGGTGCCGAGCGGCAGCGTGCTGAGGAGTTCCGATGCGCCGTTCCACAACACTTGGATTCCGATACAGAACAAAAGGAAGGCCGACAGCCGCACCACGATGGTGGTGCCGGTGGGACCGATAAAATCGGCGATTCGGCCGGCGCGCCGATAGAACCCGTAGATCAGGATCACGATCAGCACCGTTGCCGCCAATGTCTCGACGAAGAATTCGAGTGCCGCGGCGTGGAAACCGCCGGGGCGGCTGGCGCCCAAGGAAATCGCGACGGCGATCGTTCCAGGCCCGGTGGTCAAAGGCATGGTGAGCGGATAGAACGCAAGGCGGCTCGGCGGCACGTCCATGGAACGCGGGCTGGGCGTCTCGCTGCGCCGCTGCTCGGTGGCGTCCGGCTCGTTCAACATGCGCCAGCCCGTCATCGCGACGATGATGCCGCCGGCGACCCGCAGCACCGGGATCGAGACGCCGAAGAAGCCCAAGACGTACGCGCCCACGTACAGCGATATGGCCATGATCGCGAACGCATAGATGGCCACCCAGCGAGCCATTTGCTCACGAACGCGCCGCTCCAGATCGCGTGTGGCGCCGAAGAAGATGAACGCGCCCGACAGCGGATTGACTATCGAGAACAGCGCCACAAAAGCCAGCAGAAAAGTTGTCAATTCGGATCCCGAGTGAAGTGCATCCCGTACCCCGTCATTCTAGCCATTTAAGGCGGTGCTTGCGGCGGCCTTCGCTCTCGCGCAAGCTTCGGCGGTGACACCGCGAGCGCCCCCTTAAGCCATGATCCCGACCGTGCGTCCATTGCGGCGGATACTCGGGCTTGGTTTCGGTCTTGCGCTGGCCTTCGGCGGCACCGTGGGGGTGGGCATCCTGCGCCTTCCGGGTACTCTGGCCGCGGCGCTGGGCGATTCCCGGCTGATCGTATCGTTCTGGATCATCGGCGGCCTGTATGCGCTGCTCGGCGCAGTGGCGGCCGCCGAGCTTGCCGCGATGATGCCCGAGGCGGGCGGATTTTACGTCTACGCACGCCGCGCATTCGGCAACGGGCCGGGATTCGTGGTGGGCTGGAGCGACTGGGTCAACCAAGTCGCGACGCTCGCCTATGGGCCGCTCACTGCGGCGGTATTCTTGGGCGCGCTGTGGCCGCCCGTGCTCGCTGCGCCGAGAGCGACCGCCATTGCCGTTCTCGCCGCGTTCACCGCCCTGCATTGGTCCGGGCTGCGCATCGGCAGCAGCCTGACGCGCCTGATCAGCATTGCCGTCGGCCTCATGCTGATGGTCATAGTGGTCGGATGCTTTCTCACGCCGGCGGTGGCTGCATCCGGCGCGCCGCCGCCGGTCACCTCGGCCATTGCGCTGCCGCTATTTTCCTTAGGCATGCTCGCCGCCGTCGTGACCGCGTTGCGCGCGGTGTTCCTGACTTACGACGGCTGGTATTCACCGATATACCTGGCGGAGGAAAGTACCCAGCCCGCCCTCACACTACCGCGCTCCATCATTGGCGGGACGGTACTGATAGCGGTGTTGTACGTGCTCATCAACATCGCGTTCCTGCGGGTTCTGCCCCTGCCGGTGCTGGCTGCGTCCGATCTGCCGGCCGCCGACGCCGCGCGCCTGATTCTGCCGCGAGGCGGCGCCGAACTCGTCACCGTGATTTCGCTGCTGACGGTCTTGAGTCTGATCAATGCGGTGCTGCTCATGGCGCCGCGAATTCTCCTCGCCATCGGCCGCGACGGCTTCTTCACGCAGAAAGCCGCACAGGTCAGCGCCGGCGGCACGCCGCGCGTCGCGCTCGGCGTCACCAGCATTGCCGCCGCGGGATTGATCATGAGCGGCACCTTCGAGCAGATCATCGCCATTGCCGCCGTGCTGTTCCTGCTCAACTATGTATCCGCGTACAGCGCGCTGTTCGTGCTGCGGCGTCGCGAGCCATCGGCGCCCCGGCCTTATCGGGCGATGGGCTATCCCGCCACGACCACCATCGTGCTCGGCGGATGCCTGCTACTGTGGATCGCCGCGGTGGCGCAAGACCGCCGCTCAGGGCTGTTCGCCGCCTTGCTTCTGGCCGCTTGCGCGCCGGTGTACATCTGGATCGCGCGCCGCCGCGGGGCTGCGTGAAGGCGCGGGAGGTTGCGCAGGTACCGGACAGGCCGGCGGCGCCGGCGGTATCCGAGGCGCCGAACACGCCGAACACGCTGGACGAACCGTCGGGGGTGCCCGAAGATAGGCCATGCGCAATTTCAAGCGTCTGAGCAGTGCGTGCCTGCTCACGGGAGTCCTGTGCGGCGCGAGCGCCTGGCCGGTGTCGGCGAGCGCGTGGGCGGCAACGGGCGCCACGACGGAATCGACAGGTGCTGGGACGGCATCGACCGACGCTCAGTTCGAGCGGCTGGTCGACGACTTCGTCTTCGGCACGCTGGCGCTGTCGCCGGTGGCTGCGACCGGTTTCGGCTACCATCGCCATCACGGCGCGTCGCTCGATGACGCGCTCGATGATTTCAGTACGGCGGGAATCGCGGCTCAGGGCGACTTGCTGAGCGGCATCGACGGGCGGCTCGCGCGGTTCGATGCGGCGTCGCTCGATGCGGAACAGCGCGCCGATGCCGACATCATGCGCGATGCGCTGGGCGCCGCAAGGCTCGAACTCGATGAAATCCAAAGCTACCGGCACAACCCCACCACGTATGTCGAATTGGTGGGCAACGCGCTGTACACGCCCTACGTGCTGCAGTACGCGCCGGCAGCGGAGCGGTTCGGGCACATCATCAGCCGCCTGACCAAGATTCCGGAGCTGATCCGTCAGGCCGAGATGAATCTGCAGGACTCGCCGGAGATCTGGAATCGCGTCGCGCGCGAAGAGAACCAGGGCAATGTCGACTTGATCGATACCACCCTGCGCGACGCCTGCCCGCAAGATCAGCGCGCTCGATATGCCCAAGCCGCCACGACGGCCATTGCGGCGCTGCGCGGCTTCAACCACTGGCTGGAGGCAGACCTGGCGAAGAAATCCAGCGATTGGCGGTTGGGGAAGGAGCGCTACGCGAAAAAGTTCGCCTTCGTGCTGGCGACCGGCAAGACCCCCGAAGCGTTGTTGGCGGAAGCGGAGGCGGACCTCGTCAAGGCGCGGACCGAGATCGCGCGGCTGGCGGCGCCGAAGACCGTGGAAGAGGCGCTGGCGGATGTGGCGCGTCACCATGCCACGCCCGCGACTTTCATGCCGGCGGCCAAGCAGGCCTTGATCAGTGCCACGGCCTTCGTCAAGGCCAAGGACCTGTTGACGCTGCCGCCTCAGGCCAATTTACAAGTCATCGAGACGCCGGTGTTCATGCGCGGCATATTCAGCGTCGGCGGCTTCGATCCGGCGCCGCCCATGGAACCGCAGTTGGGCGCTTATTATTGGATCACGCCGATTCCGAGCACGTGGCCGCAGGCGCGCATCGATTCGAAGCTGCGCGAGTACAACGATTCGGGGCTGCAGCATCTGACCGTGCATGAGGCCATGCCGGGCCACTACGTGCAGGCGGAGTATGCCAACGAGGTGCAGCCTCGGTCGCGCCGCCTGCTGCGTAATATCTTCGGCAACGGGCCGTACATCGAGGGTTGGGCCGTCTACAGCCAACAACTCATGGCGGATCAGGGGTATCTGGGCGACACCCCGGGCTACCGTCTGACCCTGCAGAAGCAACTGCTTCGGGTCCTTGCCAACACGATCCTGGACGTGCGTCTGCAGACCATGGGCATGACGGATCAGGAGGCGCTCGATCTGATGATCAAGCAGACCTATCAGGAGCGCGAAGAAGCGACCGCCAAGCTGCAGCGTGCCAAGCTGTCGTCCTGCCAGTTGCCCACGTACTACGCCGGATTCAAGGGCTGGCTCGCCGTGCGTGAGCACTACCAATCGCGGCGCGGGCCTTCGTTCAGTCTCAAGGAGTTTCACGAACGCGCGTTGCGCGAAGGCGAAGTGCCCTTGCCGGTGCTGGATCGGCTGCTGCACTGATCCGGCTTTGGTGACAAGGGGGCCGGCGCCGCTATACTTGGCGCTCGCTCAAGGTTCAGTCCGCGAGGTGATTGACATGAATGCCGCTCTCAAGTCCGCTGCGAACTTGGAGGCCGAACGTCGCGCCAGAGTCGATCTCGCCGCCTGCTATCGGCTGGCGGATCACTTCGGCTTGAACGAGGGCATCGACAATCATCTGACATTGCTGGTGCCGGGTTATTCGGACCGCTTTTTCCTCGTGCCCTTCGGCATGCATTGGTCGGAAGTGCGGGCGAGCGATTTCTTGGTGGTCGATTTCACCGGGCGGGTGCTGAGCGGCGATGGGGCGGTGGAGGACACCGCGTTGTACATTCATTTGCCGGTGCATCGCCTGTCGCCGCAGGGGCGCTGTGTGCTGCACACCCACATGACCTATGCGACTGCGCTCACCATGCTGGAGAACCCACGCCTGGAGATGGCGGTGCAGAGCGCGGTCGGCTTTTACAATGATGTGGCGTACGACTCGAATTACAACGGCCTCGCCTTCGATGAGTCCGAGGGGGTGCGCCTGGCGCAGGCGCTCGGCGACAAGTCGGTGCTGATGATGGGCAACCATGGCGTGCTGGTGGTGGGCAACACGGTGCCTTTGGCATTCGAGCGGCTGTACTTCCTGGAGCGCGCTGCCAAGGCGCAGGTGTTGGCGCTGTCGACGGGACGGGCGCTGCGCCTCATTCCAGAGCCGGTGGTCAAGTCGACGGCGGCGCAATTCAGCAGCGGAGGCAGCGTGGGCGGCCGTAACCGGGCCGATCTGCACTTCGACGCGTTGAAGCGCTTGCTCGATCGCAGCAACGCGGATTACGCCAGCTGAAATCAAACATCTTAGCGGCCGATTCGAAGCGGGCCGCCCGCAGTCCCATCGTGTTCTTGTTGGCGGCGGTGCTGTTCATCAATTACGTCGATCGGGGCACGATGCCCACGGCAGCGCACTTGATGCAGGGCGATCTGTCTTTGAACGATGCCCAGATCGGCGCGCTGATGTCGGCCTTCTTCTGGACGTACGCCTTCGTACAAATTCCGGTGGGCTGGCTGGCGGAGCGATACGGCGCCCATAGGGTGCTCGCCGCCGGCCTCACCCTCTGGGCGTCGGCCACCATACTGGTCGGGGTGGCACACACGTTCACGGCGCTGCTGATGTTGCGGCTGCTGCTCGGACTGGGGGAGAGCGCAGGTTTCCCCTGCGTATCGAAGATACTGGCGGAGATCGTACCCGTGAAGGGTCTGGGCACCGCCAACGGCATCGTGGCGTTTGCGTACCAGTTTGGCCCCGCGGTGGGCACTTATGCCGGCGGCCTGCTGATGGCGCAGTTCGGTTGGCGCTCGGCGTTCCTGGTGTTCGGAGCGCTGTCGCTGCTGTGGCTCCTGCCGTGGTCGCGCGTTGCCGCGCAGGTACGCGCGGCGCAACCGGCGGCCGACGATGATTCGCCGACCTTGTGGATGATACTCAAGCACCCGGCGCTGTGGGGCACCGGGCTCGGCCTCTTCTCATCCAACTATGTGTTCTATTTCATGCTGTCGTGGCTGCCGTCATACCTGGTGCGCGAGCGCGGCTATTCCACCATCGAAATGGCCCAGCTCGCCGGGAGCGCCTATGTGGTAATGGCGGTATCGTCTCTGGTCGCCGGATGGGTGATCGATCGCTTCATCAGGCGCGGCGGATCGGCTAACGGGGCATACAAGTCCGTGATGGCCGCCGCGCATATCGGGGCGGCGGTGTGCATGCTGTCCATGGCGATGGGCTCCAAGCCGGTGGCGATCGCCGGCATGTTCCTGTACCAGGTGCTGTGCGGCGCCGCGTCGCCCGGCGTGTACGCCATGTGCCAAATCCTCGCCGGCGCGCGCGCATCCGGCCGCTGGGTCGGCATTCAGAATTCGCTGGGCAATCTGGCGGGAATTGCCGCACCGTGGCTGACGGGCATGATCATCCAGAGCACGGGGCACTTCACGATCGCCTTCATGGTGGCGGCGGCGGTGAGCATGTTTGGGTTGATCGGATGGATATGGATGGTGCCCAAGCTGGCGGAGCTGCGCTGGAAAACGGCGAACGAGGGAGTGGTGGTCGGTTCCGCTTAGCCGCCGCCCTGGCAGCATGCCGCGGGCGGGACGCCGAGTCCAATTGGTTCGGAACCCCCGCTGGTTGATTTCGAGGACCTGGGTTTCGCCCGCTTTGAGAATCCGACGGCTCTTGTAAATATCATGAATGAAGGCGTTGGGCGCACCCACTGGGTGTGAACGGGGTGACACCCGATTGCTTCTTCGTGTGGGAGCCATTTGCAATAGGAGTAATTGGGGGGAATATGGAGTTTCCTGGGGGCGGGAAGCGTGCCTAATCAAAGGAAGCGACCTTTGTTGCGGAAGCCGATTCGACCTAAAATCACACGGGATAGGCGGGCAGGCCGTGTTCCCATTTGAAGCGTTGGGACGTCAACTCAAGGTCGGCAATGTGCAGAAAAGCCATACTACGGAGGCAAGGAAAAGTAGCGCCGCAAAAAGGATTACTACATTTTCAAATGCGCCACGACTTGGATGGTCGAGGTGACATATGATCTACAACTGCGCGTAATTCTTCTACGCATTTATATTGTTGAAGCGCACGACAGCTTCGCAATTATAGGCACCACACTCCGTTGATCATTTTATGAAGTCGATGTCCGTAACAAAGTCAATAAGCTGGCCATTTCAATTTGCAGCTTGAGAGTTCTTGAGTACAACCTAAAGACTGAGTACATAATAATTCTGGTGATTCTCCGACTGTCACGGCAACAACAATATCTGGGCAATTTTTAGGTGCCATCCGAAGAACCCGAACGCACGGTTAGGGCGAGAGCGACTGACGTACGGGCCGTCGCTCGCAAGGCGCTCTTGCAATTGCTGGAACCCCTAGTTGGATTCGTTCTCGATTCTGGCCTTAGCATCCACGAATTGAACTTGATCTTGCGCGAAGCTGCCGTTAGGAGTGCCGCGGCGAGGCAATTGGAAGTTGCGCGCCGAGTCAATATTTCGGGCATCGCGGCATCGACTGGGATACCTCGAGCTGAGATATCGCGAATACTCAAGGTAACCGGAGGCTCATCACGTCAGGCGACCGATCGTCAGCAACAATCTACAAATAGAATTCTCGCGGTATGGCATCAAGATCCCAGATTTACCACGTCTAGCGGTCAACCTGCAGATCTCAAGATATATGGTCGCGGTGCAACTTTCGACTCCCTGGTTAGAAGCTATGGTCGCGGAATTCCGACCCGAGCCATGCTTGACGAGCTGACACGAACTGACGCCGCAGAGGTGCTTTCATCTCAATTAATTCGCGTTAAGGCATCGGTGGCTGTAGATCGTGGAGTTACGCCCCGAGTGATTGCGTCCTTCGGTCACCGCGCTACTGAATTACTCTCAACGATGCTGCAGAACATGAGATATCCCGATAGCCCTCAGTTTGTCGCTAGCATTTCCGGAACAAATTTATCCCCCAGTGTAATACCCCTGTTTCGTAAGGAGCTATCACTTAAAGGCGCGGATTTCTTGGCTGACATACAGGACTCTTTGTTTCGGGGATCGGATAATGGGCGCGGAAGAAAAGCCGACTCGCAGGCAAATCGTGTGAGCGTGACAGTTTTCTACCACGAGGCGCCGCGCGCTGCCAAAGAACAAAAGGATTTGCCGGGAAAGAGGCGCAACTTTCGACGGGCTTCCAAATAAAAGACGCCCTCGCTATACAGAATCCACGGCCAGATACACTCCAATGAAAACTTGCACTGGTTTTTTTCTCTTTTTCGGGTTGCAAGGGGAAGATTCTCCTTTGCGCGTCATCCAGTTATCGCAAGACTCCAAGAAGTTCTGACCCTGTCTTTTAACTCTTATCTTTAACGTTGGGATTTCTCGGGCGTCGAAGTCGCCGCTCCAGGCGACACGATGAAATAATTGATCAGAATTGGACGGAGCACTGTTGAGGTTGTGCCTTAGCGTTCTAATGAAGCCATGCAGAGACGTAAGAGTGTGTTGAACTGCTAGCTGCTTATCCTCGTATACCGGTAACGAGCGCATTTGAACGCGAACCAGTCGGGCGGCATCGATTGTGACGGCACCGATTCGTTCAAGCTCGGACAAAAGGCGCATTGGGTCCATATTGGGGACCGTCCTGTTCGCTAAGCTGCGAAAAGACCGGTGGCCTACGCGCATTTTTATTGGCACCGGATTACCGCTCGCATCTAGATATTTTGGATCTTGGTGCCAAGCCGTAAGCAATTCGCCAATCGCAGATGCATGCGCATATAGACGCCGAGAGGTCATCGCTGCTGGGTCTAAATCTACTACACGAGCTGCGAGCCTCCCAGCATCCAGACCCAAGTGCTCGAACAGATCGAGTAGATCTTTGATGATATCGTCAACCGTGAACTCGCGGAGCGACGAGGGAAGTCGTGTATTTGAAGTATTTGGGCGCGAGGCGTGGGTAACTCGTGGTTTTGGCATTGCGTATCATTCCCTGACTGGATCAATGTGCGTCGATGGATAAGTACTTCGAGTAAAGTCTGTTTAGAGGGTTTGCTTTCACGCCGATCACGTAAGGTTTTATAAGCCTTTTTGAGCTAAAGAAGTAGATCGGAATTATCGGATAGTCGGACAACATCATTTTCTCGGCTGCCTCGAGTATAAGTCGGCGAGCTGATGGGTCTGCTGTTGTGGCTGCGCGGTCTAGCAACTCGTTGAATTCCGGACGTTCGTACCTTGCATCGTTATTTGGTGAGCTACTCCGAAGAGTATCTAGGAAATTTCCTGCGTCATTGTAGTCCGCTGTCCACCCAATTCGCGCAAGGTCCCATCGCGACGAATCTCTTCGGGACTCGAGGAATACACGGAACTCCTCGTCCACAAACACAGTTTCAATTCCTAAAACCTGTTTCCACATCGAGGAGATAGCGATTGCAACTTGTTTGATAGAGCTGTTCGAGTTAAATAGAACTCTTAGACGTAATTGCTTATGCAGGGAGTACCCGGCGAGCGCGTAGAGCTTGCGGGCTTCTTGTATTCGTTCCGAATCAGGTAGATTCCGCCACTCCCATGATTGCGAACCGTAGTTCCACGTACCGGGTGGTACGAATCCATAGGCTGGCCTCTGACCGAACGGCAATATTGTGGATTCAAGGGCTTTCCTATCGATTGCGAGCGCCAGCGCTTTTCGCAGATTTAAATTTGTAGCGAAGTACGGCGAACGGAGATTAATGGCGTAGTAAGCAGTTGCCAGAAACGGGGCCACAATTAGTTCCCGTGGGCGTTCTTTTCGTATCGAATCTAGTGCCGCGGAAGGCACACTCTGTGTGACATCCAATTGGCCCGCGCGGTATTGACGATACTCGTCACTTTCATCGGTTATAGGGACATATTCCACATTGGGGATTCGCACGTTGCCGCGATCCCAATACCAGGGATTTCTCCGCAACTTAATACTTGATCCTGGGGTCCAACTAGTAAGCATGTACGGTCCATTCGAAATCCAATTTTTGGGGTCATGCGATTTAGCGGTTTCCTCAGAATACACGGGAAAAGTGGCCGAATGCGTAAGGAGTTGAGGAAAGTATGGAGCTGGTTGATCCAAATTCACAATTAACAAATCGTCTTGTGCGGCAATCACGCCCAATGTCGTCGGGGACAAGCGTCCGGCAATTATTGCAGCGGCTCCGGCGACTGGCCGAAGCGTATCCGCAACTGGGGAGGCGCGGGTTGGATCAACAACTCGCCTCCATGCCTTAACAAAATCCTCGGCACGCACTCGCGTACCATTCGACCACCTTGCGTCGTGACGAAGTTTAAATGTGTATTGGGTCCCGGATGCGTTCACGGTCCAAGACGCAGCAACACCGGGTACGACCTTTCCGTCCTGCGATTCGGTGGTCAAACCTTCATAGAGGTCGCGTATTACTTCAAACGAGAAAGTGTCAGTGGCTTCTCCTGGATCCATCGATGCAGGTTCTCCGCCAAGACCGCGCTTGAGCGTCTCGTTATTTATTTGCGGTGGGGTCGTCGCTGAACTATGGCTGTTAGAACCGCAACCTTGATTGGCTGACATCGTGAGTAGGGCCACTGCAAGTCCCATCCAGCGTCGCCAATTGAGATCTCGACCAATAAAAAGCGAAGCCACCTTAGATAAATCCTTCTGCATAAAGCCAGGTGCTGTTCAAAACGGGGACTAGCGCCTGAGGCGATCCGGAACCGGACTTTGGTTCGGGAATCTCGTTGCGCGGGTCGAGTTTATATATGCGATCGGGACCGATTGTCCTACACCACATAACCCTGGGGTTTGATCCAATTTGACTAAACGTAATGATAATTTTCCAAAATGCTGCGGAGCAGCATTCGGGCAATTCCTGAATCTGTGAAGTTAATCACTAAATCGGTTGTATTATGTTCAGACGTGGGGCAATCTGTTAAACATAACTTATTGGCGGCTTTTCGCTATTTACTTAGGCCGCTAGTGCGTATCGCGATTAGAAACGGGGTCGCTTATCCGGACTTTGCCGGAATGCTTCAGGACGCGTATGTGAACGTCGCTGCGGCACAACTCAAGGCTTCTGGCCGTGAGTTAACCCCGGATGCGATTTCGGTCATGACTGAGGTGAGCTCGGATGATGTGCGCGAGCTGATGCTTTCGCCGGACGACGCAAAACTTGGCGAAGTTGAACAAAAAATTAATGCCGCTGCACGAGTATTGGTGGGGTGGCATACCGACAGGGAATACATAGGTCCTTATGGCTTAGTCAGAGATCTTCCTTTCTCTAGATCTGAATTTCCTGGCAAGAGGGACGGCAGAGGGTTTACTGAATTGGCGCAGCGGTACTGCGCGGGTTATCCGCCGAAGGTACTTCTGGACGAATTGATTCGGACCTTGTGTGTACAGGATTTAGGAAACGGTTTTTACAGAGCGCTGACACGATCGTACGTACCGGAGCAGCTAAGTGCAGAGAGCATTCGTCGGTTTGCTCAGGTAGTGCACAACGTAACAGAAACTCTCGAATTGAATCTTCGGAGATCTGAAGGCGGAGTAAGACGGATTGAAAGAACTGTATTCGCCGATTATGGATTGCCACGGGAAGCACTTGAAGCATTCGACAAATACATTCGGGAACGCGGGCAAATATTTGCCGACGACATAGATAACTGGCTGTCCGCTCGATCGCAGGAGGATCTGCCAGGAACGGTTCAGACGGGTATCGGCTTTTATCACTATGTAGTGAACGAAGAAGACGAACGGGACTTTGGAAATACGTTACGAGTTGAAGGGGCCAGGGATGAAAAATAACGGCTTTTCTACCGCACGAAAATGTGTAGCTTTTGCGGCTTCGTTTTTCGCGCTGACATGGGGGGCGGTAACTCCCGCTGATGTACCGGCCTCGAGCAAACTTGCGGCTAACTTTCAAGCCGTCGCCAACAGTGATCTTCTCTTGTTGGGCCCAGTCGATTTGGTTGAATCGTCAAAGAATCGAGTCCACGTTTTAGGCCAGTGGATAGTGCTTTCAGGGACGCAGAACCTTGAAGGACTAGTTGGGCATGTCGTGGCCGTATATGGCTCAATCACTGCGGACGGCTCGTTCAAAGTTGCGGCAGTCCACGAGCAAGGCTCCATCGATTATGTCCCAGGTGCGACAGAGCTCTATTTGAAGGGCCCAATTTCGTCGCTGGATTCGTTGAATGGGACCGCTCGGATTGGCTCGCTATCAATAAGTTATACGAACGCACTTCATAGTCTAGTAGCTGAAGACTTGACTGTGGGAGCAGTAGTCTCATTTGTCGGGTTACAGTTTGCCGGAAATAACGAGTTTTACGCGGACAACGGATTGGTGCATCACACCGCAAGTGCGGCGCAAACTCTAGGTCAGACCGGAAGTGGCACGAATATTTTCGGCCAAACCGGTAGCGGCACAAAGACACTCGGCCAGACTGGCAGCGGTTCGCAGGTGTTGGGTCAGACCGGCAGTGGCACAAAGACACTCGGC
>Ga0070696_100000599_pt1 | contig 23086 bp, 23 predicted proteins | sample KBSK1253metaG_FD_65474 | JGI IMG/M metagenome (GOLD analysis project Ga0070696, IMG submission 65474) | Corn, switchgrass and miscanthus rhizosphere microbial communities from Kellogg Biological Station, Michigan, USA - KBS K1-25-3 metaG | ecosystem: Host-associated > Plants > Roots >... | reverse complement strand
TCACCCTGACGGCTGCGCCGCTGGCGGCCCAGATGGACCTCGCGCCGGCCCGAGCTGAGAGGCAGGTGCTCGTGCCCACCGCTACCCGCGCCCGCGAGGCGCTGACGCGGACGACCGTGAACTACACCATCAGTGTCAGGAAAGTGTTCTTCAATCAGGGATCAGCTGTCGATATCCTCTTCGACGCGGCGCAGGGGGCGACCACGTACACCCTTCGTCGCGCCTCGGCTCGCGAGGGCCCTTACACCACGCTGCCACCCAGCCAAGCCCGGCTCAGCACCAACAACACCGCAGTCAACCCACCGTGCTGTGAGGTTATGGACGTGGAGGCGTACAAGGTCGGTGTGGGCCAGACCGTCTGGTACGTGGTCGATGCCTGGGACAACAACACCCTGATCAAGAGCACGGACCCCATCCGGATAGACCTGCCAAGCTGGTTCAGGGGACCGTTGCGGGTCGACGTCGCCAAAACGGGGAACGATCAGTGGACCATCGGATGGGAGGCGGTGGAAGGCGCGTTTTCGTATCTGGTCTCTGTGAAGATCGACGGAACCACGATCAACCTCTTGTCCAGCCCGAATATCCCGCCGGGACAGACCCAGATCAATCTCAGCGGCCTGTATCCGGGTACACGCTACTCAGTCTTTGTCTCGGGCTCGTTCATGTGGGACGGTCAAAGGCTCACGCGGGACGGCACGACCTGGTATACGGCGCCGTGAGAATGAGCCTGATCGCAGCCGCGCCAGGTGGAACCGACGTTCTCGGCAAACCTTCTTACTCCCAGCACGCTGATCCTCCACCAAGCGCTGCTGAGCATCGCCTGAGGTAATGATGGACCAACAGTCGCGGCCCCGTGTCACCACCGGGGAATACGTCACTAAGTGGCAGACGATCGTCGAGGATCACCTCTTCAGCGAGCTGGCGAAGAGCCTTCGCCGACTCGCGGATATCGATCCAACTGCCGGTGGTCCTGGTCCGGAGCAAGTGGCGGCCCTCGCCTACCATCTGGCCCACGCGCTTCGGATCGCGGCGAGCTCCAGCGGCGGAGTCCAGGCATCGGTGGAGTACCTCCAGTGGGCCGCGGCGGCGCAGGAGGCAGCTCCTCGACTCACCAGCCCTCGATTCGGCTCCAGGCCGAGCCCATCCGGCACCTAGTCCGTTCCGGCCCAGCGCCGCACAGGTCCAGTTGGGGTCGGCAACTGCGGCGCTGCCGGTTAAGTTTGGGCTCGGTCTTCCTACCCCTGACAACAGCTCTCTCCAAGGACGCCAACCATGGGTACGCGCCTCGCGTGTTTCGCGCTCGGAGCACTGGCGGTGCTGATGCTCGCCCCGGCCCAGCTCTCCGCCCAGCACGTGTCGATCTCGCCTACCGTTGGAGTCTACATCCCCACGACCGAGCTGGTGGCAGCCGCGAACGGCCAGGAGTTCAAGCAGGAGATCGGGATCGCCGTCGGCGGGCGCCTCAACCTCGCCTTCGGGCCGCGGTTCGGCATTCTCACCTCGGTCTCGTACGTACCGAGCAAGCTCCGGTTCACCGTTAACCAGAACGAGAGCAAGACCGACGCCAATCTCCTCTTCGGCAGCGCCCGCGCCACGCTGTATCTCCTGCCGATCACCGCTCCGCTGTGGCTGAACGTCAACGGTGGCGCCAGCCTGATACACCGCGGCGGGAAAGCCTTCGAGAACACGGAGTACAAGAACGATTACGGCGGGGTGGTGGGTGCCACCGTGGGGGTGCACCTCGGCAGCCTGCTCAGCTTCTATGTAGCGGCCGACGACTACATCTATGGCGCTCGGCTGGAGGACGCGACCCTCGGCTTGGACAGCAAGAAGACTCAGAACGACGTGCAGCTCGCCGTCGGGCTGGGCGTGCCCTTGAGCGGCCGATGAATTAAGATGTTCGGCGAGTCATCGCCGCTGACATGCGCCGACGGGGGGTCACGTGAAGACGTGGCTGTGGATAGCCGTAATCGGAATGGTATTGCCGGTGGGCGCGCGAGCCCAGACTGCCGGGCCGGCCTCGCTGATCGGGACCTGGAAATTCGACTTGAAGCAGGATCCCAAGAAGGATGGGCCCCGGACTGTCATCGTGCGAGCTGACAGCAGCGCTAGCTACGGGACCCAGACGGTACGCTGGCGCCTGGTCGGCGACAGCCTGGCGCTGGCTCTCGGCGGGGAGTGGGTGAACTACAAGTACAGGTTCAAGGGCAAGCGATTAGTGCTCTCCGGCGGCGACCTCAACGAGCCGGTCACCTTCGATCGCCTTGGCCCGCCCACGCCGCGGCCGGACAGTGTGCCGGTACCGCCGGATCCGGATATTGCGGCTGCGCAATAAGAGCTGCCATCCGCCCACGGCCAAGACCCACGACCAAAGACTAACGACGGGCGATCTGAAACGATGCCCCGGCAATTGACTTCACAATGCCAACCTCAGCTGCACAACCCCTCGCGACACTGCAATAGCCGGCAAGGGCTCATCCTGCAGGGCCACGTGCAGCTGGCCCCGAAACCCCAACTGCGCGAGCGTCGGTGCGATGGTCCCTCGGGCAAAGGCTGGAGTGTTGCAGCGCTCGCTGAGATGTGCCAGTACGATGACCGTAAGCCCGGGATGGTGCAGCTCGGCGAGAAGCTCGCCCGCGGCGCGGTTGGAGAGGTGGCCGGCAGATCCTGCGATCCGGCGCTGCACCACCGGAGGATAGTCGCTGGTCCGCAGCTGCACTTCATCGTGATTGGCTTCCAGCACCAGCGCGTTTACCTCTCGCAGGAGATAACGAACCCCGGCGGTCGCCCGCCCGAGATCATACGCGACGCCTACCCGAACGCCGTCGCTGGCCTGCACCACAACCGCGAGCGGCTCAGCCGCATCGTGACTGGTAGGGCAGGCTTCGATATCGAATGGCCCAAGGGATCCGCGGGCGCACAGCCCGATGGGTCGGTGCTGGATCGGGCGGCTGCCGGATGCGACCCGCTCCCAGGTTCCGGGGGTAGTGAGCACAGGGACGCCGAGCCGCCGAGCCAGACGGGGGGCACCGTATGCGTGATCGCCGTGCTCATGGGTGAGCACGATCCCAGCGACCTGGTCGAGCACGAGCCCGGCGCGCTCCGCCCGTCTTTCGATTTCCCGCGCGCTGAATCCGGCATCGATGAGCACGGCCACGCTGTCGGACTCCACCGCGAAGCAGTTACCTCGAGATCCTGAGCCGAGCACGTACAGGGTGGTCACCGGCTGATGCCCCGCAGAAAGGTGCGACGCAAGGATTCCCGCCGCTCGGGGGAGAGCTCGACGTTCCTGCGCGCCATCACTCGCTCAGCGATCCGGAGGAAGCCTTCCTCGGTGAGCCGCTCCTGGCCGGTACAACCCCAGGCGAACGGGCGCACATGTTTGGGTGGAGTCGGCGCTCCGAACACGTTGGCGCCGGCTGACACGACCGTGCCTGTCGCCAGCATGGTGCCAATCGAGGTCTTGGTGTGGTCGCCGAACAGGGTTCCCAAATTTAGCCGACCGGTCTCGATCCGGGTGCCATCCACGTCGAGCCGCACCGGACCGTAGGTGTTTTTGAGGTTGGACGTGGTGGTGCCTGCGCCGAGATTGACCCAGTGACCCACCACACTGTGGCCGACGAAACCGTCGTGGCTCTTGTTGGCGTATCCCAGGAATACGCTGGCGGCGATTTCTCCGTGCACCCGGCACTCCGGGCCGAACACCGATTGACGAATGAACCCACCCAGCACCCGGGTCGCCGCCCCAACGTAAACCGGCCCCTCCAGCCGAGTGCCTTGCCGCACCTCCGCGCCTTCCTCTAATACCACGGCTCCGTGGCGAACGTCGAAGACTACCCCCGGCTCGACCAGGGCGCCGAGCGAGAGCACATCACTGGGATCGCCCAGGACCAGGCTACCCTCCGGAATGGTGGTGACTGGGGCGGCCCGGAAATCGGCGCAGTCGGCCGGCAGCAGCTGTTCTAAGGCGGTGATCAAGTCAAACGTGCCCCGGAGCAGGAGACCATCAACCTCGAATCCCGGGCCGGCGGCCCGGGGACCGCTCCAGCGTTCGCCGGGAGGAATCAGCCAGGCAACGGTGGTCCCCGCGTGAGTGAGCCGACGCGCATCCGGCGCCGGATCGATTGGCGCCCCGGTAGGGGCGAACCACGCAGCCGCAATGACGGCCGGGCCGAGAATGGGGCCAGGGGGAAGGACCTCGGGCTCATCCCCCTCGCAAAAGCCCTCGACATGGCTCCCCAGAATTCCGACAGCGTCGGTTTGCAGGGCCGCTTCCCAGCGCTCCCGGATGCGCCAGATGCCGGCGCGAAGCTCCGCGATGGGCCGCACGCCCGCGAACGGCGCCCATTCAGCGCCTGCCGGCTCCGGTTCCAGCAAGTACAGGGAAGTCATTTGGGGATATCGCGGATCTCGGGCGGCAGATGATCCAATAACTCTTTCATGGCCGCAGCGCGCTCCGTGGGCATCACCAGGATCCGGCCGTTGGCTTGTACCACAACCAGATCCTGGACCCCGCTCAGCACCACCGCGTCCTGGTCGGCCCACACAATGCAATCATGACAGTCGTCGAGGAATGCCTGGCCGATCACGACATTGCCGCTGGTATCCTTGGGCCGCACCCGGGCAAGTGCCTGCCAAGTGCCCACGTCGTCCCAGGCGAACGCCCCTCGGACGACTGCGACCGCACCGCTGCGCTCCAGCAACCCGACGTCGATCGAGATCGGGGTCACCGCGTCGAAGAATCCGGGGAGGTCATCCTGGTGCAAGTGGGGCAGTGCTTTCGCTACTTCTGGTGTGTGGCTGGTCACCTCTTCAATGAGCCGGCGTGCCGTCCAGGCGAACAAGCCACTGTTCCACAGCGCGCCTGCCGCCATGAGATCGAGCGCAGTCGCGGCGTCGGGCTTCTCGGAAAATCGCGCGACCGTATGGGAGACCTCATCCAGCGCCGCGCCAGGCACGAGGTAGCCGTACCCGGTCTCGGGGCGGGAGGGGACAACTCCCACGGTGACCAACCGGTCGTGGCGGCGTGCGGTGGTGAGCGCCACGTCCGCGGTGCGACGAAACGCCGCCGCATCCCCCACGGCCCAGTCGGCGTGCAAGGAGAGCACCTCGGCATCGGGATCGCGCCGTTGGGCCTCATAGGTAGCCCAGATCAGCGCCGGCGCGGTGGACGCGGGTCGCGGCTCGATCAGCATGTTCGCCGGCGAGAGCTTGAGTCGGTCCTGGAGCTTGGGTGCTAGCGCCTGTCCCGCGACCACGAGGACCCGCTCCCGGGGGATGAGCCCAGTGAGCCGCTCGACCGATTCCTCGGCGCTGGAGCTGGAGCCGGAGAGGGGAAGAAGCTGCTTGGGATGCTGAGGAGTGCTGAGTGGCCAGAAACGTGTTCCAGACCCGCCGGCAAGCAGGACGGCCCACCTCATGACGGCACCGTCACAGCAGCGCCGCGAGTGCGGGTCGGTGGTGACGAAGATCGTAGAGCAAGGGGCCCACGTCCGCGTCGGGCTGCGCCAGGATCGCGAGCCAGTCACCCGCGCCCACCGCGGCCAGCACCAGCAGCCCTCCGGAAAATTCCAGCACTGCGGTGTGTAATTCTCCCTGTCCTGTGCCGCGACCTAGCCGACCGGCATACTGCGCGAGAGTAGCTGCGAGGGCCGCGACCGTCTCCGATTCGAATGCGGTGCGCGCCGCATGCTCTATGGGCAGCCCATCGCCGCTCAGCAAAAGCGCGGCTTGCACGCCGGTCCGCTCGGCGAGACTCCGAACCACATCACCCAACCCAGTCATCGTACGCTGGCTCCACCGGAAAGAAACGAGCGCAACGTATGAGCCGCTCCCGTCGAAGTCAAGAAAATAACGGAGGTTGACCCCTCTTCTTCTGGGCCTTAACCTTCCCGTTTCATGCGACGTATTGCGCCTTTCCTGCTCCTGCTTCCGCTGGTCAGTGTCGGCGGGTGCAGCGACAACAACGGACTGCCCAACGCGACGCTGGAGAACGTGGTCGACACGGTCACCATCGGATCGCTGGTGGGCACACCCATTTCCACGCCCAGCGGATTTTTCATTGGAGGTGCGGGCGTCGGGGCTGTCCGCACCGACTCCTCGGTGAGCTTCGAGTTCGCCTATAACATCGAGCCGGGTGGCCGGAGGGTGTTCCTCCCACGGGCCACCCTGGGCCTCACCACCACCACCGCCGAACCTGGCGTGCAGCTTCGGCCCGAGACCTTTGACGAGATCACCAAGGCCCGAAGCAATGGCTACGTGACGGACTCAGCTGTCGCGGTGGAGCTCGGGCAGCGCTTCCTGGTCCGGTCGCGGGTCATCTGTACCACTCTTGGTGTTCCACTCTATGCTAAAATCGAGATTCTGCAGTTCGCCGATAGCACGGTGACCTTCCAGGTTCTGGCGGACCGCAACTGCGGCTATAAAGGTCTGGAGCCCGGCCTCCCCACCGAGTAATTCCCGTGATCGACCTCAAGCGGCTGCGGCAGGATCCCGATGGTAGTCGAGCCAGCCTCCTGCGGCGGGGCGATCCTACCCTGGGGCCGCTGCTCGACGGTCTGCTCGCTCTCGACCGCCAACGCCGTGAGCTCCTGGTCCAGGTCGAACGGCTCAAGGCCGAACGCAACGCGGCCAGTGAGGAGGTCGCGCGACGCAAGCGTGCCGGCCAACCGGCGGATGATCTCCTGGAGCGCCTCAAGAGCTCCGGGGATGAGGTCAAGGCGCTCGATGCTCAGCTACGCGAGATCGACACTGCCTTGGAACAGCGCGCGCTCACGCTGCCCAATTTCCCTTCCGAGCTCATCCCCGACGGCGATGCGACCGCCAACCGCGTCGTCCGGAGTTGGGGCGAGCCGCCCCACTTCGACTTCCAGCCCCGGCCGCACTGGGAGCTGGGGGCAACGCTCGGCATCCTGGATCTTCCGGTGGGCGCGAAGCTCACCGGCTCCGGGTTCCCACTCCTTCGAGGGGAGGGAGCTCGCCTGGTGCGCGCACTGGCTGGCTTCATGCTCGACCTGCACACTCGCGAGCACGGATATATCGAGGTGGCGCCGCCGTACCTGGTGAATCGGGCCACCCTCACCGGCACCGGCCACCTCCCGAAGTTCGAGGAGGACCTCTATTCGGCCTCGGCTGACGATCTGTTCCTGATCCCCACGGCGGAGGTGCCGGTCACCGGTATTCACCGCGATGACATCCTCGATGCGGCTGATCTTCCGCTAGCCTACGTGGCCTACACGCCGTGCTTCCGCCGGGAAGCTGGTGCCCATGGGAAGGACACGCGCGGCCTGATTCGGGTACACCAGTTCGACAAGGTAGAGCTGGTCCGCTTCAGCCGGCCCGAGGAATCGCCGGCCGAGCACGAGCTGCTTACCCGTCACGCGGAAACCGTGTTGCAACGGCTCGAGATTCCCTATCGGGTGGTGGAGCTTGCCTCAGGAGACACGGGGTTCAGCAGCGCGCGAACCTTCGACCTGGAGGTATGGGCCGCGGGCGTTGGTACCTGGCTCGAGGCGTCCAGCTCGAGCACTTTCACTGACTTTCAGGCACGCCGTGCCAACATTCGATATCGCCCGGAGCCTAAGGCGAAGCCCGAGTTCGTGCACACCCTAAACGCCTCGGGAGTGGCGTTCCCTCGCACTATCGTCGCCCTTCTGGAAAACAACCAAGCGGCCGACGGCTCGGTGCGCGTGCCCGAGGCGTTGGCGCCCTACCTCGGTGTCGAGCGCCTGGCCCCACGTGGGTAGGGAGCGGCTCCAGCGGCTCGCTCCCATGGTAGCCGTCGGGCTGGTCGCCACGCTCGCGGGCCTGAGCCTGGGCACTGGTGTCCTCATCGTTCGCCACTTCAAGGCTGACGCGACCGCCACCAGTCGGCTCTATTCCGGGGTCTTCGGTGGACTGAACAACCCCCGCCCCGGCGCCGAGGCTGAGGCCCTGCTCCGGTTGGGGGAACAGGTCCGCTCGCTGGGCCTCCCTCTGGTGGTGACCGACCGCTCCGGCCGGGTCACCGCGGTGGCCAATCTGCCGTTCGACGCACCCCTGGATGATCCCCGAATCAAGGCCTATGCGTCGCGACTCGACCGGCAGAATCCGCCGATCGTGGATCAAGCCATCGGCACGGTGCACTACGGGCCCATGCCAGCCCAGCGGAATCTCACCGCCCTGGCGATCCTGCAGGCGCTCACCATCATGGTGATGGTGGCGGTCGCGGTATTCGCCTATCGCAGTGCGATGGCAGCGCAGCGGGACCGGCTGTGGGTGGCGATGGCGCGCGAGGCGGCTCACCAGATGGGAACCCCGCTCACCAGCCTGCAGGGATGGATCGAACGAGTCCGCTCACGGCCCACTCCGCCGCCCGACCTGGCAGACCATCTCTCGGCCGACGCCGACCGGCTGGACCGGGTGGCGCAGCGCTTCGAGCGCATCGGAAACCCGGCCAAGCGGGAGCCAATTGGACTCGGCGCCCTGGCCGACCGGGTAGCGGGCTACTTTCGCCCGCGCCTTCCTCGCCGGGCCAATCCCATCGAGTTGCGACTGGAAGCGCCGGGAATGGGGCCCATGGTGTTGGGCGATCCGGTACTGCTGGAGTGGGCCCTCGAAGCCATGGTTAAGAATGCCATCGACGCTCTGCAGGGACGCTCTGGAACGATTATCCTGCGGGTCGGGGCGGAGCAGGGCATGGGAGAAGTCCGGGTGCTGGACGACGGCCCCGGCATCGCCAAGGAAATCCGTCGCACCCTCTTTGAGCCGGGCATCACCACCAAAGGCGGGTGGGGAATTGGTCTTGCCCTGTCTCGCCGGGTAGTCGAGGATGCCCACCATGGGTCCCTGGTGCTGGAAACGACCGACAAAGGAGCCTGTTTCGTGATGCGTATTCCGCTGGCCAAGCCGGACCTGTGATCAACACCGCGTCACCGGAGTTGCCTCACGCCCTGAACCCCGCCCAGCGGGAGGCGGTGGACCACGTCCACGGCCCGATGCTGGTGTTGGCGGGCGCGGGCTCGGGAAAGACTCGTGTCCTCACCACCCGGATCGCCAATCTGATCGAGCGCCACGGCGTCCCGCCGCAGCGGATTTTCGCGGTCACCTTCACCAACAAGGCCGCCGGCGAGATGAAGCAGCGCATCGGACGACTGCTCCAGCGCGATCCGTCCGGCCTCTGGATCGGGACGTTCCATTCCCTCTCGGCCCGGCTGCTCCGGCGTGAAGCGGAGCTGCTCGGCTTCAGCCGTCACTTCACCATCTATGACGAGGACGACCGCCTCAGCTTGGTGAAGCGGATCCAAGAGCAGCGCGGACATTCGGTGAAGCTGTTCGCGCCTAAAGCGGTACAGGCCTTGATCTCATCGGCCAAGAATCGAATGGTGCCTCCGTCGGAGCTCGCCTCCGCGGCTTCCTTCGACCGGCTGGCGCAGGTCGCGGCAGATGTGTACGGCGCCATGGGACCCGCGCTCAAGGCGGCGAATGCAATGGACTTCGACGATCTTCTATTGCACCCACTCACCTTGTTTCGGGAGCACCCCGACCGGCTGAGCGCCTACCGCGAGCGATTCAGCTTCATCCTCGTCGATGAGTTTCAGGATACCAATCGGGCTCAATACGAGCTGATTCGGCTCCTCGGTGCGCACGGTAACGTGTGTGCGGTGGGCGATGATGATCAGTCGATTTACGGCTGGCGCGGCGCCGACGTCCGCAACATGCAGGCGTTCCTCAAGGATTTCCCGGGCACCAAACTGGTGCGGCTGGAGGAGAACTACCGATCTACGCAGGTGGTTCTGGATGCCGCCAACGGGGTTATCGCGGAGAACAGCGGCCGACTGGGAAAGACTCTGGTCACTCGTCGGCGCGGTGGAGAGCCGGTCACCCTGCTCGCGGCGGCCGACGAACGGGATGAGGCGGAGTGGGTCGTGCGCGAGCTGGAGCGGCGTCGGGCCGCCGGCGACTGGCAGTACGGCGAGATGGCCGTTCTCTATCGTACCAACTCCCAATCCCGCGCGCTGGAGGAGGCCTTCCGACGAGCCGGCGTGACATACCGTCTGGTTGGAGCCATCAGTTTCTACGAGCGGCGTGAGGTGAAGGATCTGCTCGCCTACCTTCGACTGGTCGCCAACCCGGCAGACGACGAGGCGTTTCTCCGCGCGATTGCAGTTCCGCGGCGAGGTCTGGGTGAATCGAGCCTGGCGACATTGGGTCGAACCGCCACCCAGTGGAGCAAGCCCTTGCTGGAGACCGCGCGCATCGCCGACCGGGTACCCGAGCTCCGGCCCAATGCACGCGAGGCCCTGCGGAGCTTCGCCCGACTCATCGACGAGCTGGCGGCGCAGAGTCTCCAACTGCCGCCGGCGGACATCCTGGAGCGGGTCATCGGGGCTATCGACTATGAGGCCGTGGTCCTGGCCGAGGGGACAGAGGGCGTGGACCGGTGGGAGAACGTTCGCGAGTTGGTGGCGAGCGCGGCCAACTGGTCGGAGGAGGCCACGGACGATCCGGAGTCGGGCAGTCCGCTGGAACGGTTTCTGGCTGAAGCAGCTCTGCTCTCAGCGGTCGATACCGCGGTCGGGCCTGAGGAGGGTGTGACGCTGATGACGCTGCACACCGCCAAGGGCCTGGAATGGCCCGTGGTCGTGCTCACCGGGCTGGAGCACGGGCTCTTCCCGCTCGCCCGGGCGGAAGAGCAACCCGACGGCCTCGAGGAAGAGCGGCGTCTGTGCTATGTCGGCCTCACTCGTGCCAAGGACAAGCTGTATCTCACCTGGGCTCGAGCTCGCCGGCGCGGAGGTGAGCTCCGCCCGGGCATTGCCTCCCGATTTCTCCGGGCACTGCCTCCCGACATCGTGGAAGAGCGCCGGACGACTTCGCTGTGGGCACCGGACTGGAGCGGGAGGACGGGAGGGCGGTATGGCGGTATGGCTGGGCGGGGAGGGCTGTTTCCGTCTTCTTCGTCCTCTGCGTCCGAGGAGGAATCACAGGACGCCCCCCGCTACGTCCGAGGCGAGCGGGTACGCCATCGCCGGTTCGGCAGCGGCACGATTCAGGGACTGACCGGCACTGGCCGGGATCTCAAGGTATCGGTTGCGTTCGACGATGCGGAAGTCGGTGTGAAACAGCTGCTCGTGGCGTATGCCGGGCTCGAGCGCGAATGGGAGAGCACATGAGCATCGGTCGCGACGAGGTTCTTCACGTCGCCAAGTTGGCCGAGTTGGCGGTGCGCGATGAGGAGCTGAACCGTCTGGTCGATCAGCTGAACCGGATTGTGGACTACGTCGCTCAGCTGAATCAGGTGCCTGGCGAGCGCATGGCGCAGGGCTTCATTCCCGGTCCGCAGTCGGTGGGCCTGCGGGAAGATGTGGTCAACCCGGTGCCGCTGGCGCGACCGCCGGCGGCGATCGCACCGGAGTTCCGCGAGGGATTCTTCCTGGTGCCGAGACATACCGCCATGGAGGATCAGTGAGCGCGGCGGAAGTAGCCCGCGAAACCGGCGCGCGGCTTGCCGCCGCGGATGCTTCCGGACTGAACGCTACGCTCCACTGGTCCCAGGCATGTCTCGACGCCGAGGCCGCCCGGGTCGACCGCAGGTCCACGCCAGGGCCACTTGCGGGGATGGCCATCGCGGTCAAGGACAACATCGTCACCATCGAGCAGCCCACCACCTGCGGGTCGCGAATCTTGTCCGGCTATCTCTCGCCGTACAACGCGACCGCGATCGACCGGCTGCGCGCCGCTGGGGCCCTGATCGCCTGCAAGGCCAACATGGACGAGTTTGCCATGGGCTCCTCGACCGAGCACTCGGCGTACGGGCGAGTCAAGCATCCACTCGATCCGGCCCGAGTGCCCGGCGGGTCATCTGGCGGCTCCGCAGCGTTGGTTGCTGCCGGCGTGGTGCCGGCGGCTCTGGGGTCCGAGACCGGCGGCTCAGTCCGGCAGCCTGCCAGCTTCTGCGGCATCGTGGGGGTCAAGCCCAGCTATGGACGAGTGAGCCGTTTCGGCCTGGTCGCCTTCGGCTCCTCACTCGATTGCATCTCGGCGTTCGGCAGGAGTGTTCAGGACGCCGCTCGGGTACTGAGCGTGATGAGCGGCCCCGATCCGCTCGATGCCACCACCCTGAATCGGCCGCCGATGCCGGTGCCGGCTCCCTTGGCGAGTCTCAAGGGCATGCGGGTGGGACTGCCACGCGAGTACTTCCCAGCTGATCTCCACTCCGGCGTTGCGGCGGGTCTGCGTCACACTATCGAAGCCGTGCGCCAGTTGGGCGCCGAGGTGTCCGAGGTCTCCCTTCCCAACTCGGCTTACGCCGTCCCGACCTACTACATCGTGGCCCCGGCGGAGGCAGCCGCCAACTTGGCCCGGTACGACGGCGTGAGATACGGTCCTCGGAAGGTGGGTCCTGCTGGAGACATACGAGCTTTGTATCAGGCCACTCGAGGCGAGGGTTTCGGCGCCGAGGTCCGCCGCCGCATTCTGGTGGGGACGTATGTGCTGAGCGCCGGATACTACGACGCCTACTATAGAAAGGCCCAGCAGGTGCGGGCCCTCATTGCCGACGATTTCCGCCGAGCCTTCGCCGATGGGGTGGATCTGCTGCTCACACCCACTACTCCGACTCCCGCGTTTCTCGCCGGGGAGAAGACCGAAGATCCGGTGGCGATGTATCTCGCCGACATCTTCGTCTGTGCCATCAGCTTGGCGGGTCTGCCTGCCCTCAGCCTTCCGGTCGGGCGAAGCGAAGGCCTCCCCATCGGCGCCCAGATCATCGCCCCCTACTTCGAGGAGGAGCGCATGCTGGCCGCCGCGGGCGCGCTGGAGCGGGTGATCTCGGCGGAGGCGGAGGTCGAATAATGAGTTGGGAAACCGTCATCGGGCTTGAGGTCCACGTCCAGCTTCGTACCCGGACCAAGATGTTCTGCGGGTGCCCCACCAGCTTCGGCGACCCTCCCAACACCAACGTGTGTCCGGTTTGTTTGGGGCTTCCCGGCGCGCTGCCGGTGCCGAATGCCGAGGCAGTGGCCCTGGCGGCACGCGCGGCCCTTGCACTGGGATGCACGGTGCACGAGACTAGCGTCTTTGCCCGAAAGAATTATTTCTACCCCGATCTTCCCAAGGGCTACCAGATTTCCCAGTACGACCAGCCGCTCTCGACCCGCGGGCGAGTGGCGTTCGATTCCCCGGACCGCGGCCGAATCCAGGTCGGCATTACCCGGCTGCATGTCGAGGAGGACGCCGGGAAGCTGCTGCACGACCGCTTTCCCGGAAAGACCGCGGTCGATCTGAACCGCGCCGGCATTCCTCTGGCGGAGATCGTGAGCGAACCCGATCTCCGCTCCCCAGCCGAAGCACGGGCGTATCTCACCACCTTGCGGCAAATCCTGGTGTATGCCGGAGTGAGTGACTGCAGCATGGAGCAGGGAAGCCTTCGGGTAGATGCCAATATCTCCATTCGGCCGGCAGGCGATCCCGCGCTCGGTACCAAGACCGAAGTCAAGAACATGAACTCCTTCGCCAACGTGGAGCGGGCGCTGGAGGCTGAACGGGCGCGGCAGATCGCGCTGGTGGAAGCGGGGCAGAAGGTCGAGCAGGTCACCTTGCTCTTCAATGCCGGAACCGGTCAGGTGAAGCCGACCCGCTCAAAGGAAGAGAGCCACGACTACCGCTACTTCCCCGATCCCGATCTGCCGCCTCTGGTGCTGACGATTCCCTGGATCGCGGAGCAGCGAGCCGCGCTCCCGGAATTGCCCGATGAGCGTCGCTCTCGGCTGGAAACGGCGCTCGGGCTTTCGGCCTACGACGCTCGAGTCCTCACCAGCGAGCCGGCACTCGCCGGGTACTATGAGGCAGTCGTGGCCCAGGGAGTCGACGCCAAGACGGCGGCCAATTGGGTCATGGGCGACGTCATGACTCAGTTCAACGAGACCGGATCGTTTCCGGTGTCTGCAGGGAGGCTGGGCGAGCTGATTGGACTGGTCCGCGACGGAACCGTGAGCCATCAGGCCGCAAAGCGGGTGTTCACGGAAATGGCGTCGAAACCGGGAGAGGCGGCGCCGGAGGCAGCCAAGCGCCTGGGTCTGGTCCAAGTCAGCGACCAGAGCGCGCTCAGCGAATGGGTGACGGAAGTTCTGGCGGCGCACCCGGCGGAAGTTGCCCGATTCCGCGGTGGCGAGACCAAGCTCATGGGATTCTTCGTGGGGCAGGTGATGAAGCGGAGCCAGGGCAAGGCCGATCCCAAGGGGGTGCAGCCAGTCTTGACCGAGAAGCTGCGGGAAGCAGGAGGAGTGAAGGGTGAAGAGTGAAGGGTGAAGAGTGAAGGGAGTGAGTGGCCCTTCACCTTTCACTTTTCACTCTTCACGTCTTTCACGTTTCACCTTTCACCGCAGTTCCAACAGACTCATCGGATCCACCGTAATCCCCCCGTACCGGGCAATCCAATGCAGATGCGGGCCGGTCACCCGCCCACTCCGACCCACTGCACCGATAATCTGACCTGCCCGCACCGTGTCACCCACCGTCACGTCCACCCGGCTCAAGTGGAAATAGCCGGTCACCAGCCCACCCCCGTGGTCCAGATAGACTGCCCGGCCGGCGAGATAGAAGTTCCCCACCAGCGCGACCACGCCTCGGGCCGCAGCGGCAACAGGCTGTCCCACCGCTCCGGCGAAGTCGGTGCCCAGGTGACGGCTGGTGATCGCACCATTGTATTCTCTGGTGGTGCCGTAGCGGCTGGTGATCCGGCTCGAGCGGGGTAGGCGGAACCGACCGCGCCACAGCTGGGGCGTCTGGTGAGAGTGTTGCGAGACGTCGCGCGCCCGCGCGATCTCGGAATCGATCCGAGCCTGCGTCGTGCTATCAGGAGCCAGCATGGCCGGCGGGACGGTGAGCCGCTCGCTGCGAAACACCGGCGTTCGCACCACTAGCCCCATGATTGTGGTGTCGACTCGGCCGGGCCGTTCCACCCGCAACCACAGCGGCAGCGTGTCCCCACCCTCGAGGGGAATTCCGAACAAGGATTCGAAGACGCCGCTCGGCAGACGGGCGAAGTGCAGCGGCTCACCACCAGCCTCGCCCGAGATGCCCACCACCGCGTCTTCGGATTTGCCCAGGGTTTCCGGACGCACGATGAGACGGGCGATGGTGCCGCGGACAGGGAGGGATGGGATCGGTCGCACGACCAGGCGCGATGCGTGACTCTGGGCCGGGGGCTCACTCCCGCGCCATCCCAGAATTGACAGCAGAGCGGCCAGGCACCACGCGGCACGTGCCCAGGTTACCGCAGGAGCCGGCGAATTAGGCTCTCCTGATCGGGGTACTCGGCAAGCAGAGTCTCGAGCTTTGCGAGCTCGAAATCCTCGAATTCGAATCCGGGTGCGACAGTGCAACCGCAGAGGGCAGCTCCTCCATCGGGCAGGGCAGCCTGCCAGACACCAGCCGGCACGACAGCTTGGGGCGAGCGGCGATCCAATCGAGCAGGTTCCATGCCCAGCCGGAAGAGTTGCAGGGGGGCGCCTTCGTAGAGATGCCAGACCTCATCGGCCTGGACCCGATGCCACGCGCTCCACGCGCCTTGCGGCAGCAGGTAGTAAATCGCAGTGGACGCGCTGCGTTCCCGTCCATCCGAAAGGCGGACCTTGAGGGGACTGCGAAATGTCTCCCGGTAGAATCCGCCTTCGGGGTGGGGCACCAGTCCTAACCGGCGAACGGTCTCCTCGGCATTCATGCTCAAGGAAGCGGAGCTCAGCGGTCGCCGTTCACCAGCGCGCGAGGCGAGGGAGCCGAGCCTTCCGGAGCGCCCCACGGAAGCTTCTGGGGCAACCGCCCCCAGTGGGCCAGCGGAATCTCGGGTAAACCAAAGTGCTCATGCGCAGCTTCCTGCAAGACAGTGACGTTACGTCGTCCGGCCTCTCTCATTACTTGACGGCGCAGCTTCTTGGCCATCTTGAGCGGACGTTCACCCGAGGGATCCAGCCTCAACGCCGCCGAGTCGGAACCGCCCAGGAGATCCATCATGAAATCGAAGGAGAGGCCGAGGTGATGATCCACGTCCGGGTCGGCAAGGGGCCAGCGGCTGTACTCCCGCACGACCTGAGTTGCCTTCTGCCAGCTGTTGGTCTCGGTCAGGTGCACCATGCCGCGGAAGAGCCGACGGTTAGTGCGGACGCTGAAGATCGTCGGTGCGATGATCCGGTCCAGATGTGCGTCGGCCTCGCCGTGGTCGACCAGGATCACATCCTTCGCCGCTTTGGAATAGGCATCCCCCAGGTGGGACTCGACCCGCGCTTCCCAGTACGAGTGCCCTACAGCGGCGGTGCTGCTGGTGAGCATGAGCTGGCGCGGGACGAAGTAATTGTGGGCCACGGTATCGGCGGAGAGGTGGCAGAGATAACCCAGCCCGAATGCGCGGAGTCCTTCCGAATCGGCCAGGTCGTGGATCTCCTGGCCCACGTGCCAGTAGTGGCAATGACGGCCGAGGGGCGCGTAGTGCTTGGCGATAGATGAGTCCGCCGCGATGTTGCCGTAGAGAAAGTCGAAGGGATAAGCCCGCAGCAGGTCGGCGACAGCGGCCGGAAGGTATTGAAGGTTGGCGAGGATCGACTCGCCGAGATAAATGTGCGTGCCCGGCGTCCAGGCGTGGGCGGATTCGGGCAGGGCGAGGAGCAGGAACCCCACGCCAAGAACCGCGAGCGTGAGGCGGGCCAGGCGCATCAGCGTCCCGGCACCAGCAACCGTCGGACCCGTCCGAGCATGCCATTGCCTCGTCGAGCCGAGCGGAGTGCCGCAGCCACGTCCAGCGCGGTGTCCTCGACTTCGTCGTGCACCAGATCGTACAGGGTTTCCAGGTCGGACAACTTGCCTTCCACCCGATCGACCGCCTTGATCACCTTGCGGCGAAGCCGCTGGCTGGTCTGCGCGAAAGCGCCGACTTCGTTCCGAACGACCACCATCAGATCCTGCCCCTGCTCGATCAAACGCCGCGCCGAGGTGACTACCTCGGTCACATCGTCCTGCAGCCCTTCGACCACCGAACCGATCCTCTTGACCTGACCGGACAGCCGAAGCACCGCAATCCCCAGGGCGATCGCCGCGCCAACAATGGACAGCGCGATCACTGCGAGCGAAATCGCCATTGTCGGGCCGACCCATGCGGGCGAGGCCGCGACCTGTATGAGCGCGAGCGTCATCATGTCTTGGCCACCTCCCTACGGGCTCTTTCGCCGCCGTCCGACGATATCGACTTCTTACCGCTAAAACAAAGGGGTCGCAGACACATCGCAACCCCCTTGCTCCGCTTGACTCGAATCCAGGACATGGGCAGCTTTGGCCATGCCTCCTCGTTTTCTGGTCCGCGGTGGGCGTCCACTTCGCGGAACCGTGCATCCCGCCGGCAATAAGAACGCCGCTCTTCCCATTCTCGCCGCCAGCGTCCTCGCCGACGGTGCCATGGAGCTGGAGAACATTCCGCGCATCCGGGATGTCGAAACCATGCTGGCCATACTGGTGGATCTCGGCGCGCGGGCCGAGTGGACCGGACCCAACGCCGTCCGGGTGGACACGGGAGGGCTCAAGCCCAAGGCGCTCGACCCGGCACTCTGCGCCCGAATCCGCGCGTCCATTCTCCTAGCTGGCCCACTGCTGGCTCGGTTCGGAGTCGTCACGCTCCCGCCGCCAGGCGGTGACGTCATCGGACGCCGGAGGGTCGACACTCACTTCCTGGCACTGGAACAGCTGGGCGCGTCCGTGATGGTTGGCGATCGGTACGAGCTCGAGGCCAAGTCGCTGGTCGGCAGCGACATCTTCCTCGATGAGCCGAGCGTCACCGGCACCGAGAACGCCCTCATGGCGGCGGTCATGGCCAAGGGTCGAACGGTTCTGCGCAACGCCGCGTGCGAGCCGCACGTGCAGGATCTCGCCCGAGTTCTCGTCGCCATGGGTGCTCAGATCGAAGGGATCGGTTCCAACATCTACACTATCGAAGGCGGTCGGCCACTGGTCGGCGCCAGGTACGCGATCGGTCCTGATCACATCGAGATCGGCAGTTTCATCGGGCTCGCCGCAGTTACCCACGGCGAGATCGCCATCGATCCGGTCAGGCCGGAGGACCTGCGGAGCACCCTGCTGGGCTTCGAGCGCCTGGGTATTCGCGCACGAGCCGATGGTAGCCGGCTCACCATCAGCGCGGATCAGGAGCGGCGCATCCGGCCGGATCTCGGCGGTCACGTCCCCAAACTGGAGGACGGTCCCTGGCCCGCCTTCCCAGCCGATGTCATGTCCACCACCATCGTCACCGCCACCCAATGTTCCGGGATGCTGCTGGTGTTCGAGAAGATGTTCGAGTCCCGCCTCTTCTTCGTGGATAAGCTCATCGGTCTGGGCGCCCGGATTGTGCTGTGCGATCCCCATCGCGCAGTCATCTCCGGTCCTTCACCCCTCAAAGGCGGCATTGTCGAATCGCCCGACATTCGGGCCGGAATGGCAATGCTCCTCGCCGCGCTCGCAGCCGAGGGGCCGAGCACCATTCACAACGCCGGTCAGATCGAACGAGGATACGAGCGGATCGATGAGCGTCTCCGGCTGCTCGGTGCCGACATCCAGCGAGTGGATGACTAGCGAGCGCGGGACTATCGTCCAGGAAACCCCGGTGGGCGGCCCGGTTTCTCGCTTCGAGGTTCCTCATTGGCGCGAGCAATTTGGGGTAGTGGCCGGAATTACCGGGCGAGGCGAGGAGGGCGGCCGCGGATTCGATCTCGGGTTGTGGAGCCATGCCCCGATCGGGGAAGTCATGGGCCACTGGCAGGCACTTCGCCGCAGCCTTCCCGGATTTTGCGCGGTTATGCTGGGCCACCAGGTGCATGGCTCAGAGGTCGCGCGGGTCGACTCGGCAGAAGGCTGGACCCATCGAGATGGCATCGACGGGTGGGTGTCGACCGGTCGAGGCATCCTCCTCACAGTCACCATCGCCGACTGCATTCCCATCTATCTGACGATTCCCGGAAAAGCCATCGCTCTTCTGCATGCCGGTTGGCGGGGCACCGCCGCCGGCATTCTCGAGGTCGGCCTCGACCGTTTGCTCGCTGCCGCCAATGCCATGCCAGGCGATGTGGTAATGCACTGCGGTGTAGGGATTTGCGGGTCATGCTATGAAGTGGGATCTGAAGTCATGACAGGCTGCGGTCTTCCCACTGCCGGTCCCGGACCCTGGCACCTCGACCTCCGCCGCCATCTTGCCGCCCAAGCAGAGCGACTCGGTATCGGTCAGGTGAGCATGTCCAGCTGGTGTTCCGCCCATGACCGTACCCTCTTCTATAGTCACCGCGCCTCCCAGGGTAGTGACGGACGGATGGTGGCCTATCTGGGAATGGCTCCGCTCTGAGCCCACGATCGGAGCGGGGCGGCGGCGCGGACGACGTTGACTCCGCTCCAATTCGGCAGTAGTATTTCAGCGCTGTCTCGGGGGCGCCGGTTCGGGCCAACTGTCGATGTGGGGGAGTTCCCCCACATTTTTTTTCCTGCTCCGCTGATGTTTGTCGACGCGCTCCTTGCTCCCATTCGCGATCATCTGGCCGGTCTCGGCTTTGAGCTGGTCGATCTTCGGCGAACTGGAACGTTGGAACGCCCCATCCTGCAGGTGCGGGTGGACCGCCCGGACAGCCGACCAGGCCGAGGTGTGACGGCCGACGACTGCGCGGGCATCAGTCGGTCCCTCGAGCGTTTCCTGGAATCCAGGGCGATGGTTGGGCCGCGCTACGTGCTGGAGGTCTCCTCCCCGGGCCTCGAGCGACCGTTGCGATGGCCGGAGCACTGGCGGCGCTTCGTCGGACAGCGAGCCCGGCTCCGAGCGGAATCACTCCCTGGCCGACCACAGGTGGAGATCGTAGGGGTGCCGGATGACGAACACGTCGTGGTTCGGCTGCCCGATGGTGTCGAGACGACCCTTGCGCTGGCGTCGATCCGTGAAGCGCACCTGGTGGTGGATTGGGCGTCGGTGCGGAAGCGATAAGGACTGAAGAGGAGTAACCGCATGGCTGGTTCGACCGAGATGTTGGCTGCCTTTCGCGAGCTGACCACGGCAAAGCAACTCGAGCGCTCCGATCTACTGGAGCTGCTCCGCGACGGCATTCAGGCCGCGCTAGTCCGCAAGTTTGGTCCGAACGTCAAGTTCGAGCTGAGCGTGGACGAGCTACAGGGCACCATCAAAGTGGTGCGCCTTCGGCAGGTGGTCGAAACCGTCGAAGACGCCAGTTGGCAGATCGCGCTGGAAGAGGCCCAGTACGAGGATCCGGATTTCCAGGTCGGCGACATGTTGGAAGAGGAAGTCCCCTTCGTCGACTTCGGCCGTCTCGCGGTTCAGGCCGCCAAGCAGCGGATCATTCAGCGGGTGCGGGAAGGCGAGCGGGCCCGAATCCGGGAGGAGTTCAGCTCCAAGGTGGGGGAGCTGCTCTCGGGAGAGGTGCAGCAGATCGAACGCGGCAAGCTGGTGATCATGCTCAACAAGTTCCGTGAGGCCGAGGCGATCATCCCCTACCGGGAGCAGAATCACCGGGAGCACTTCCACCAGGGCGACACCATTCGGGCGGTGCTCAAGCGGCTGGAGGAAACCCCCAAGGGGCCGAGGCTGATTCTTTCCCGGGGCGATCCCCTCTTCGTCAAGGCACTGTTCAAGCTCGAGGTGCCCGAGATCCAGCAGCAGATCGTGGAGATTCGGGCCATAGCCCGGGAAGTCGGCAGCCGGACGAAAGTTGCCGTGATCTCCCGGGACGATGCCATCGATCCGGTCGGGGCCTGCGTGGGCCTCAAGGGATCGCGGGTCCAGGCCGTGGTGAACGAGCTGGGTGGTGAGCGGATCGACATCGTGCCCTGGTCTCCCGATCCCGAGCGGTTTGCCCGGCTGGCGCTCGCGCCCGCTCGGGTCGCCAAGGTCTTTTCCGATCCGGAGGCCAAGACCATCCAGGCGGTGGTGGACGAGGACCAGCTGTCGCTCGCGATCGGTCGCAATGGACAGAACGTCCGGCTGGCCTCCGAGCTCACCGGATGGAAGATCGATCTCTATTCCAGTCGGGAGTGGTTGGAGCGGGGCGGCGAGGGGCCGCTGTTCGCTCCGCTGCCGCCGGAGGAGGAGATGGCTGGTCAGGTTCCCCTGAGCGAGCTCAAGGGTCTGACACCGGAGCTGACGGGCATCCTGGAGAACGCCGGGTACCGGATGCTGAACGACATCCTGGACCTCGAGCGCGAGGACATCAACAAGATCGCCGGCATGACTCCGGAGGCCGCCGACCAGCTCATGGCCTTTCTGGCCGAGCTGACCGATGAAGACGGCGGAGACGAGGCTCGGCCGAGAACATGAGCGGATTCCTGGGCCTGCTCGGCCTGGGGTACCGTGGGCGTCGGGTGACGGTTGGAGTGGACGCCGTGCGGAACGATTTGCAGGCAGGAAAATGTTACTGCGTGGTGCTGGCCCAAGACGCCAGCCCTCGTGCCTTGGAAAAAGTGGTCCGGCTGGCGGCGGCCAAAGCGGTGCCGATCGTCCCGGGCCCGTGTGCCGATGCGATTGGCGCGCAGCTGGGAAAGCCGCCGGTGATGGCGGTCGGTGTCCGGGACCGCGCACTGGCTCGCGGCATCATGTCGCGGGCGCCCGGACACTCCTGATGGAGGATTGAGTGGTCAAGACAAGAGTACACGATCTGGCAGCGGAATTCGGGGTCGCTCCCGAGCAGCTCCTGGGCATGCTCAAGGAGATGAACATCTTCGTGCGCAGCCACATGTCTGGTCTGGAAAACGATCAGGTGTCGGCTATCCGGGTGCGCTGGGAGCGCGAAAAGCGGAAGAGCGCCGACGAGCCGGCCGCGAAGAAGGGCCGTCGCAAGGCGGTCAAGGCGGAGCCCGCACCCGCCCCGGTTGAAGCGAAGCCTACCAAGCGGCGCCGTACGGCGGCCGAGGTGGCCCAGGTCGAAGCGCAAGCGCAGGCCGAAAAGGCCGCCGAGTTGGCAGCGCTCGAGTTGGAGCGCCCGGTGGTAGAGCTGGAGGAGGCCGCACCGGCGCAATCACTGGAGGAGCGCGCTCGCGCCCTCTTCAAGGATCTGCCCCCGGCACCGGTCGAGACCGACGACGAAGCCTCCGTCTCCGATGAGCCGGCTGCCGCCCGCTCGGCCGAACCGGTCGCGCCTCGCTCAGCCTCGCCGGTCACTGGCGAGCCGACCAGAGCGCCATTCATCCCTCCCAGAATCCAGCGTCCGCCTCCCGCGGCTCCCCGCGGACCCAAGCCGGTCTTCAGCAGCAGCGCCCCACCGGCTCCGCCTCGGGCGGGGGCGCCGGCCCGCCCCGGTGGCGACAGAGGCGCGGCCCCGGTCCGCACCTTCGGCCCGGATGCGGAGAAGGGCGGCGGCCGGAAGAAGGGGAAGAAGGGCAAGCGCTCGATGGTCGATCAGGACGCGGTGCAGGCCAACATCCTCCGGACCCTGCAGGGGATGAAGGGACCGGCCGGACGGAAGGGGCGCCGCTCCGACGAACCGTCCTACCGTGAACTGCAGGCCGGCCGGCTGGCGGAGGAGCGGGAAAAAGAGAAGACCCGGATCCGAGTCAACGAGTTCATCTCGGTATCCGAGTTGGCCGCGGCAATGAAGGTCCCTGCTACCCAGATCGTGCAGTTCGCGTTCAAGGAGCTGGGGCTCATGGTGACGGTGAATCAGCGCTTGGACTTCGATCAGATCGAGCTCATCGCCTCGGCCTTCGGATTCGAGGCGGTGCGGGAAGACGAGTACGCGGCGCAGCTCGAGGCCGAGACTGAGGAGGAAGCTCCCGAGTCTCTGGAGCCCAGACCGCCGGTCGTCACTATCATGGGGCACGTCGACCATGGCAAGACCTCGCTCCTGGACTACATCCGCAAGGCAAATGTGGTCGCGGGCGAGGCTGGTGGGATCACCCAGCACATTGGCGCGTACCATGTCACCCTGCCGGGCGACCGGGAGATCACCTTCCTGGATACCCCGGGCCACCAGGCCTTCACCGCCATGCGGGCTCGTGGCGCTCAGGTCACGGACATCGTCGTCCTGGTAGTCGCAGCCGATGACCAGGTGATGCCGCAGACCGTCGAGGCGATCAGCCATGC
>Ga0070696_100000598_pt1 | contig 23091 bp, 17 predicted proteins | sample KBSK1253metaG_FD_65474 | JGI IMG/M metagenome (GOLD analysis project Ga0070696, IMG submission 65474) | Corn, switchgrass and miscanthus rhizosphere microbial communities from Kellogg Biological Station, Michigan, USA - KBS K1-25-3 metaG | ecosystem: Host-associated > Plants > Roots >... | reverse complement strand
GCGCGCGGATCGTAGCTCTTGTACACGCGGTGTCCAAAGCCCATCAAGCGGCTGCCCTTGCCCCCCTTCACCTCGTCGATGAAGGCAGGCACGTGCTTCGGGTCGCCGATTTCCTGGATCATTTTCAACACGGCTTCGTTCGCGCCGCCGTGGAGCGGACCGTAGAGCGCGGCGATCCCGGCGGCGACCGCCGAGAACGGGTCGACGTGGGATGATCCCACGGCGCGTACGGCGCTAGTCGAGCAATTCTGCTCATGGTCGGCGTGGAGGATGAACAACACCTCGAGCGCTTTCGCGAAAATTGGATTCGCTTCGTATTTGGGCTCCGACATCCGCGCCACCATCGAGAGGAAATTCTCGACGAAGCTCAGATCGTTGTCCGGATAAATGAAGGGTAGACCCTTGGCGTGCCTGAAAATGAACGCCGCGAGGGTCGGCACCTTCGCGATCAATCGCACGATCGAGATGTTCCGCTGTTCCGGATCCTGGATGTTCTTGGCTTCGGGGTAGAACGACGACAGCGCCGCGACGGTGGCGGTGAGCATCGACATCGGATGCGCGTCGTACCGGAAGCCGCGCATGAATTCCTTGATGTTCTCGTGCACGTACGTGTGGAACGTGATGTCGTGCACCCATTGATCGTACTCGGTCTGGTTCGGCAGTTCGCCATGGCGCAGCAGCCACGCGACTTCCAGGAAAGTCGCTTGTTCCGCGAGCTGTTCGATCGGATACCCGCGGTACCGCAGGATCCCTTTGTCGCCGTCGATGAACGTGATCGCGCTCTTGCACGACGCGGTGTTCATGAAGGCGGGGTCGTACGTCATGAGACCGAACTCGTCGGCCTCGACTTTGATCTGCCTGAGGTCCATGGCGCGAATGGCGGTGTCGCCTTCGGCGCCCGGCTGCATCACGGAGAGGGCGTATGCCTTTCCGGTTCGGCTGTCCTTGATGTCCAGTGTGCCCGACGAGGCCTCTGCTGCTCCTCCGCCTCCCCCTTTGGCGCCGGTCGCCTTGCCGGTTTTCGCCGCCTGCGTCGTGCCCATGCTACGTTCTCCCTGGGAGTATCGCTCGCGCGTCAGTCCCACTCGCGCGTGCTGGAATCTACTGGCCACCTTCTATCGGCAACATTGCCTTCGATCAAACTGGCGCTGGTCGTGGTCTCCGCGCTGATCGCGGGTGTCATGAACTCCGTCGCCGGTGCGGGGACACTCGTGACATTTCCCGCGCTCGTCGCGTTCGGGTTGCCTCCGATCAGTGCAAACGCGACCAGTACAGTCGCGCTTTGGCCCGCGTCGATCACAAGCATGTGGGGCTATCGGCGCGAGCTGCGCGGCTCCGGTCCCTGGGCATTGGGCTTTGCGCTGCCAAGCCTTCTGGGTGGCGGCCTCGGCGCGTTCCTACTGTTGCGAACACCGGCGGAACGGTTCTCGGACATCGTGCCGTGGCTCGTCCTCGGCGCCACGGCCTTGTTCATCGTCCAGCGTCCCGTCATGCGCTGGCTCGCGCGGCGTCCGGAGCGGCAGAATCGAGTGAGGCTCGACCAAGTGCAAAGCGATGAGCAGCTGACCAGCCGGTGGCCGCCCGCGTCGATTCTCGCCTACCAGTTTCTCGTCGCCATTTATGGCGGGTACTTCGGTGCGGGAGTCGGCATCCTGATGCTCGCCGCTTTGGGGTTCATGGGCCTCAACAACATTCACCGAATGAACGGTCTCAAGAACTGGGGCGGAATGTGCATGAACGCGGTCGCGGCGACGATGTTCGCGTTCACCAGCCTGGTGAGCTGGCCCGTCGCACTGGCGATGGCTGTGGGCGCGATGTCCGGCGGGTATCTCGGCTCGCGCGCGGCACAGCGGGTTCCACAGGAATTCGTGCGTGGCGCGGTGGTGGCGATCGGATTGAGCAGCGGCGTGCTGCTGTTCTTCACTCGGTAGATTGCCGGCATGGACCAGGTCATCTCCGGGTATGGCGCGTTCGTCGCCGGCGTTCGCTACGCTCTGTTCTGGTTGGCGGTCGTCGCCGCCGTCATCGCGCTCGTGGACTGGGCCGTTCGAACTCGACGCCTCAATCCATTCGGTCCTGTCGCGCGGTTCTGCCGCCGGTTCATCGATCCGCTCATGGTCCCGATCGAACACAGGATCGTTCGTTCGGGGGGGCAGCCCGCCAACGCTCCCTGGTGGACCCTGGTTTTTGTCGTCGTCGGCGGATTGCTGCTGATCACCATTCTCAATTTCCTGGGCGGTTTCCTGGTCGACGTTGTGTGGGGACTGAGCAGTCCCGGGCGCTTCGGAGTGCAGCTGATCTCATGGGCTTTCGGGCTCCTCAAGATCGCGCTGATCGCGCGCGTGCTGTCCACCTGGTTCCCGATTTCGCCCTACTCGAAGTGGATTCGATGGTCGTACGTCCTCACCGAATGGATGCTGGCTCCGCTGCGCCGGGTCATTCCAACGCTGGGTCCGGTTGACATCACCCCTATCATCGCGTTCTTCTTGCTCGCGCTCGTCCAAAACCTGCTAGGGGTGTAGTGAGTACACTGAAGGTGCAGCCGACGGTCAGGGGCGTTCGTGTCTCATTTCGGGTCCAACCCAGGGCGTCGACGACCGGGGTGGTCGGCATTCATGGGGATGCCATCCGCGTCCGTCTGAGTGCACCGCCGGTGGACGGAGCGGCGAATCAGGCGCTCATCGAGTTGCTTAGAAAAGCGTTGGGGATTCCGGCCGGAGCCATTACAATTGTTTCCGGCCTGAGCTCGCGGACGAAGGTTGTGGAGCTCGAGGGTGTAACCGAGGATCGCGTCAGACAGCTGGTACAACCATGACGCAAGGCGAAGGGTTGGTGGAGATGAACGTACTATTGGTCGGCGCCGATGCCGCCCTGCTCGAGGGACTGGCGCAGTCGTTCGCGGCGGTGGGATACTCGCCGCAAGTCGTCTCAACGCTGCACGACGCCCGCGAGGCGGCGCGCGTCAAGGCGCCGCTGATCGCCATCGTCGACGGCGACTTAGCATCGGAAGCGAGCGCCGAGGCACTGGCGATCCCGCTGTCGCCGGGCGGCGCCCTCGTGCTGTTTCATGGTACGGTGGACAAGTGGCCGGCGATCTCGCCGACACTGCAGCGCTCCGTGATGGCGGACCTCACACTTCCGCTGGAACGCAATCGACTCATGGCATTGGCGCAGCGTGTTCAGGATCGCGTTCGCGCCACGGGTCGCGATTTGCGCCGAACGCCACCGGAGCAGCAGGCTTTCTAAGAACCGGGGACGGGAAATGGGAATGGGAATGGGTGCGTTGAGAGGCTTTCTCAGCGCCCATTCCCATTCCCATTCCCATTCCCATTTCCGCCTTGATGTTACGCGCACCAATTGTTAACGTCCGTAGTACAATTGAGCTCGTGGCGATTTAACGGCAACTTGCGGCCACGTTAAACAAACTGCTAAAGCGTCGCGGCCCGGCGCACATGCGTTTGGGTCCTTTTTCTTTTTGTACCATATGAAGGCTCTCCCTCTGACGTCTGCATATCTCGACGCCCTCCAGGCCCGCGTGCTGATCTATGACGGCGCGATGGGAACGAATATCCAGCGACATCATCTCAGCGCGGAGGACTTCGGGGGCAAGTCGCTCGAAGGGTGCAACGACCATTTGGTGCTCACCCGACCGGACGTCATCCAGGGCATTCACGAGTCGTTCCTCGCCGTGGGATGCGATGTCGTGGAAACCTGCACCTTCCAATCGACGCCGCACCGCCTGCGGGAATGGGGCATCGAGGAGAAGACCCACGAGCTGAACGTGCGGGCCGGACGACTCGCGCGCGCGGCGTGTGACAAATACGCAACGCCCGGCCAGCCTCGCTTTGTCGCTGGATCGATCGGCCCCACGGGGATGCTCCCTTCGAGCAGCGATCCGGTGTTGTCGCAGATCAGCTTCAAGGCGCTCGAGGACACGTACCACGCGCAGGCGAAGGCCCTCGTGGAGGGTGGTGTCGACGTCCTGCTGGTCGAGACGGCCCAGGACATCCTCGAGGTCAAAGCGGCGATCGCAGGATTCGAGCGGCTGTTCGCGGAGCTCGGCTATCGCGTGCCAATCCAGGCGCAGGTGACGCTGGATACGAGTGGGCGCATGCTGCTTGGCACCGACGTTGCGAGCGCTCTCGTCACGCTCGAGTCGCTCGGCGTGGACGTGATCGGGCTGAATTGCTCGACCGGACCCGAGCACATGCGCGAACCCGTGCGCTATCTGACGGCGCACGCGCGGCTTCCGATTTCGTGCATTCCGAACGCGGGCCTTCCGCTGAATACGGGAACGGGCGACGCGGTCTATCCGCTCGAACCGAAGCCGATGGCCGAGATGCTCGGCGAATTCGTTTCCGAGTTTGGTGTTCGGATCGTCGGCGGCTGCTGTGGAACCACGCCCGAACATCTGGCGGAGATTGTCGACTCGGTGCGTCGTGCGACGACCGTCGGCGGACGCGGTACGTCTTCCCTGAAGCAAGACGGAGGACGCACGCTGACGCACGACGCACCACGCACGGTCACGCCCTCTGTCTCGAGCGCAATGCGCGCGACCACGCTGCGGCAGGAGCCGCCTCCGCTTCTCATCGGCGAGCGCGTGAACTCGCAGGGCTCGCGCAAGGTCAAGCGCCTGCTGCTGGCGGACGACTATGACGGCATCCTCGACGTCGCGAAGGAGCAGGTCGACAGCGGCGCGCACGTACTCGACGTCTGTGTTGCATTGACCGAGCGTGCCGATGAAGCCGAGCAGATGTCGAAGGTCGTGAAGCTGCTCTCGATGAGCGTCGAGGCTCCGATCATGATCGACTCGACCGAGGCCATGGTGATCGAAGCGGCGCTCGAGCATGTGCCCGGCCGCGCCATCATCAACTCCATCAACATGGAGAACGGCCGCGAGCGCATCGACAAAGTCGTGCCGCTGGCCAAGAAGCACGGGGCGGCCCTCGTCGCGCTCACAATCGACCAGGTGGGCATGGCGAAGACGCGCGACCGCAAGCTCGACGTCGCGCGCGCCATTCACGACATCGTCGTCGGGGAATACGGGCTGGCGCCGGAAGATCTCATTTTCGACGATCTGACGTTCACGCTCGCGACCGGCGACGCGGAGTGGATCAACTCGGCCGTAGAGACCATCGAAGGCATCAAGGCGATCAAGCGCGAGCTGCCGGGCGTCTACACGTCGCTGGGCGTCTCCAACGTGAGCTTCGGCCTCGCCGCGGAGGCGCGTGCGGTGCTCAACTCCGTCTTCCTGCATCACTGCGTGGAGGCGGGGCTCGACATGGCCATCGTGAATCCCGCGCACGTCACACCATACGCGGAGATCCCCGAAGCCGAGCGCGCGCTGGCGGACGACCTGATCTTCAACCGCCGTCCGGATGCGCTGCAGCGCTACATCGAGCACTTCGAGGCCGCGGGCGGACGGGGGCAGGCGGCGGGTGCGGAAAAGGAAGATCCGACCGCCGGCATGCAGCCGGCGCAGCGCGTCCATTGGATGGTGGTACATCGGAAAAAAGAAGGCGTCGAAGCCGCGCTCGATGAGGCCGGCGTGCGAGAGAACCCCGTGCGCGTCCTGAACGAGGTCCTGCTCCCCGCCATGAAGGAAGTCGGCGACAAGTTCGGCGCGGGCGAGCTGATCCTGCCCTTCGTTCTGCAAAGCGCGGAAGTCATGAAGAAGGCAGTGAAACATCTCGAGCAGTTTCTCGAGCGCGCCGAGGGCTATACGAAGGGCAAGGTCGTGCTCGCGACGGTGTACGGGGACGTGCACGACATCGGCAAATCGCTGGTCAACACGATCCTTTCGAACAACGGATACACGGTATTCGATCTCGGCAAACAGGTACCGGTCAATACGATCATCGACAAGGCAGTGGAGGTCGGCGCGGACGCGATCGGGTTATCTGCGCTGCTCGTCTCCACGTCGAAGCAGATGCCGCTCACGGTGAAGGAGCTGGACAAACGCGGCTTGAAGTTCCCTGTCCTCATCGGTGGCGCGGCCATCAATCGGCGGTTTGGGCGACGTGCCATGTTCGTCGACGGTGAGCGCGCGTACGGCTCGGGCGTCTTCTACTGCAAGGATGCATTCGAGGGACTCGAAACGATGGATCGATTGCAGGACGTCGAGAGACGCGACGATTTCGTCTGCAAGAATCTCGAGGATGCGAAGCAGGACGTGTTTCTCCGAACGACCGTCGGCAAGGACATCGCGGTCGGGGACGATGCCGGTGCACGCAGCGCGGTTTCCTCGGATCATCCGATTCCCGCGGCGCCTTTCTTCGGCACGCGCGTCGCCGAGGACATTCCGCTGGACGACGTATTCCAGGTGCTCGATCTCGACGAGCTGTATCGTCTCCAATGGGGCGGTCGCGGCTCGGGCCCGGAGTATGACAAGACGGTCCGCGAGATCTTCGAGCCGACGCTCGTTCGCCTCAAGGAGCAGGCGAGGCGTGAAGCATGGCTGAAGCCGCGCGCCGTCTACGGCTTCTTCCCCGTCCAGTCGCGCGGCAACGACCTCGTGGTGTTCGATCCGGATCAATACACGAAGGATGCGTCGCTGCGCGAGATCGCGCGGTTTCACTTTCCCCGCCAGGAAGGTCGTGAGCGCCTCTGCATCGCCGACTATTTCCGCTCGGCGGAATCCGGCGACGTGGATGTCGTCGGTTTCCAGGTCGTGACCGTCGGGGACGAGGCGTCACGCCGATTCGAGAGGCTCCAGACTGCGGGCGAGTACAGCGAGGCGTATTACGCGCACGGCCTCGCGGTCGAAACGGCCGAAGCCGTCGCCGAGTGGCTGCATCGCAAGCTCCGGCACGATCTTGGAATTCCGCCTGGCCGCGGGAAACGGTATTCCTGGGGCTACGGCGCGTGCCCCGACCTCGAAGATCACGCGACCCTGTTCAAGATTCTTCCGGTCGAGCGCGACCTGGGAATGCAGCTGACGTCGGCGTATCAGCTGATCCCCGAGCAGAGCACCGCCGCGATCATCGTCCACCACCCGGACGCGAAGTACTACGCCGTCCGAACGGCGAATCCCGTTGTCGCGGAGACCGCGGCGTGAGCAGCGCGGCCCTGGATCGCCTGCTCGACCCGACGCGTATCGTTGTATTCGACGGCGCGATGGGGACGATGCTGTACAGCGAGGGCGTGTTCATCAATCAGTGTTACGATGAGCTGAACCTTCGCGCTCCGGATCTGATCAGGAAGATTCATCGCGCGTATGTGAAGTCCGGTGCCGAGATCCTCGAGACCAACAGCTTTGGCGCCAACCGTCTCAAGCTCATGCAACACGGCCTCGAGACGCAGGTGCGCGAGATCAATCGCGCCGCCGCGTCGCTCGCGCGTGAAGTCGCGGACGAGGCCAACAGGCCCGTGCTCGTCGCCGGCGCCGTGGGGCCGCTCGGCGTGCGCATCGAACCGTACGGCCCCACGAGTCTGGACGAGGCACGAGCCTATTTTCGCGAGCAACTCGAAGGCCTCCGCGATGGGGCGGTCGATGTTTTTCTGTTCGAGACGTTCGGCGATCTCCACGAGATCGAGCAGGCGATTCACGCGGCGCGTGACCTCGACCCCAGGATTCCCATCATCGCGCAGATGACGATCGGCGCGGACGGGCTGACGCCGTTCGGTTCGACCCCCGAGGACGTGGCTCGATCGCTGGACTCCTGGGGCGCGGACGTAATAGGACTGAACTGCTCGGTCGGTCCGCAGATCATTCTCGAAGCGATCGAGAAGATGGCGCCGCACACCAAGAAGAAGCTCAGCGCCCAACCGAACGCGGGAATGCCGCGCGACATCGGAGGGCGCAGCATGTACATGGCGAGTCCCGAGTACATGGCGACGTACGCCCGCCATCTCGTCCAGGCCGGCGCGCGAATCGTTGGGGGCTGCTGCGGAACGACGCCGGACCATATCCGCGCGATGTCGGAGGGGTTGCGTCCGCTCGCCCCGCGTCTCGCCGCGACCGACCGGCAGCGGGCGCCCGTCGTTGACGTTCCCCTCCCGAAACGCCGAGTGGAGGATGTTCAACGCCCGGTCACCGTGGTTCCGCTCGTGGAACGGTCGCATTGGGGAAAGAAGATCGCGACCGGCGAATTCGTCACGTCGGTCGAGATCGTCCCGCCACGTGGCGTCGACGCGACGCGCATGCTCACCGACGTCAAGAAGCTCAAGAGCGCCGGCGTCGACGCCGTCAACGTGCCGGATGGCCCTCGCGCGCAGAGTCGGATGGGCGCGCTCCTCACCAGCGTCATCATCGAGCAACAGGTGGGGATCGAGACGGTCATCCATTACGCGTGTCGCGACCGCAATCTGCTCGGCATGCTGAGCGACCTGCTCGGCGCCTCCGCGGTAGGGCTGCGTAACCTGCTGCTCGTCACCGGAGACCCGCCGAAGATGGGGCCGTATCCAGACGCGACCGCGGTGTTCGACATCGACGCGATCGGTTTGACGAACCTCGTCGCGAATCTCAATCGCGGGCTCGATCCCGGCGGGAACGCGATCGGTAAACCCACCAGCTTCGTGATGGGAGTCGGAGTGAACCCCGCGGCCATCGATCTGGCGCACGAGATCAAGCGTTTCGAGTGGAAGGTCGACGCCGGCGCCGAGTTCGCGATTACCCAGCCGGTGTTCGATCCGGACCAGCTCGATCGCTTCCTGAAGAAGATCGCGCACGTCCGCATTCCCGTCATCGCGGGGATCTGGCCGTTGGTCTCGGTGCGCAACGCGGAGTTCCTGGCGAACGAAGTCCCGGGTGTGACCGTGCCCGTCGAGATCATCGAGCGGATGCGTCGCGCCAACGACAAGTCGAAGGAGCACGCGGTCGCCGAAGGCATCGCGATCGCCCGCGAGATGTTCGATCGGGTGCGCTCAAATGTGCAGGGAGTGCAGGTGTCGGCCCCGTTTGGGAAAGTCGAGCTCGCGTTACAAGTGTTCGAAGGGGCAGGGGTGACTCAGTAGAAGGTCGCGCAACTGCGTGAGTGCGCAGGTGCCAAGAGCGCGACTGCCAAGAGCGCGACTGCCAAGGAGCGCGACTGCCAAGGAGCGCAACTGCCAGGAGCGCAACTGCCAGGAGCGCAACTGCCAGGAGTGCAACGCCGTTCTGCCGTCGCGCCGTTCTGCAGTCGCGCCTTCCTGTAGTTGCGCCGTCCTGCAGTCGCGCCCTCCTGTAGTCGCGCCGTATATTCGGGACGGGGACAAATGCACTCCGATCTCTCCACCGCTCGCCCGCCGCTCACGCAACTGAGCGACGAAGAACTCATGTTCCGCGACGCGGTCGCTGCGTTCGCGGAGGATGACGTGCGGCCGCGGGTGAAGCAGATGGAGGATGCCGGAAAGCTCGACAAAGCGCTCATCGAGAGCTGTTTCGAGCTCGGGCTGATGGGCATCGAGGTCCCAGAGACGCTCGGCGGCGCCGGCGGTTCCCTCTTCATGGTCGCCGTGGCCGTGGAAGAGATCAGCAAGGTGGACGCGTCCGCGGCGATCCTCGTCGATGTGCAGAACACGCTCGTGAACTATCCCATCAATCGATACGGCTCCGACTTCATCAAGTCGAAGTACCTGCCCCAACTGACTGGCGGCACGGTCGGGGCATACGCGCTGTCGGAGCCGGGTTCGGGATCGGATGCATTCGGAATGGCCACGCGCGCGGAACAGCGCGGTGACGCGTGGCATCTGAACGGACGAAAGATGTGGATCACGAACGGCGCGGAAGCCGAGATCTACGTCATCTTCGCCAACGCGAATCCGAGCGCGGGCTACAAAGGCATCACGGCGTTCGTGGTCGAGCGCGGCTTTCCCGGCTTCAGCGTGGGGAAGAAAGAGGACAAGCTCGGTATTCGCGCCTCGAGTACGACGGAGCTGATTCTCGAAAACGTCCAGGTGCCCGTGAAAAACGTGCTCGGGCCCGTCGGACAGGGATACAAGATCGCGATCGAGACGCTGAACGAAGGAAGAATTGGAATCGGCGCGCAAATGATCGGCGTCGCGCAGGGCGCGCTGCGCGCCGCCACGGAATACGTGAAGGAGCGGCAGCAGTTCGGAAAACCGATCGCCGATTTCCAGGCGGTGCAGTTCCAGCTCGCGCAAGCGCGCATGGAGCTGGAAGCGGCGCGGCTCATGGTCTATAACGCGGCGCGGCTCAAGGACGCCGGGCACGACATCGCGCTCGAGGGAGCCATGGCGAAGCTGAACTCCTCTCAGATGGCCGAGCGAGTCACCTCATTGTGCGTCGAGCTGTTCGGCGGCTACGGTTACACCAAGGACTTTCCCGTCGAGAAGTTCTATCGCGACGCGAAGATCGGAGCGATCTACGAAGGGACGTCGAACATGCAGCTGCAGACGATCGCGAAGCTGATGTTGCGCTGACCCTCCTCGAGCTTCTCGGCGCTCCGCGCGTGCATGACGCCGCAGCAAACCGCGCCGAGGGCGCGCCGAGGCTTGTCCTCGAGCGCGGCGAAGGAACGGACCCGGCCCGCGCTTTCACGCGGGCCGGCCGAGAACAATGCGTTTTTACGGGCTCTTGGTTGCCGGAGCCGGCGCCGGGGCGGCTGGCGTCTCGACCTTGGCGTTGATGTTGATGTCTTTGCTGCCGTCCGAACGGCCCACGCCGCGGCCGAAGACGAACCACGCAACGATCGCCAGCAGAACGATCACCACGATCGCCCACGCCGCGCTTGAGCCGCCGCCACTTTCGACGGGCGTGCCGCCACCAGGCGCGTTGACTTGTACGTCTGCCATTTGAGATCTCCGATTAGTGACTAGTGACCTGTGACTCGTGATTCACCCCTAGGCGAGTCACCAGTCACGACTTACGGGTCCCCGCTCTGCGTGCTCCGTGCCAGTACAGCCGAACCCGCGCGTGCCGGTCTCGGCAGTTGCTGGACCAATCAACTCCGGCGCGTTATGTAGTCCGCATGAAACGACTCCTTCTCATCCTCTCGATCCCCGCGGTCGTCGCCGCGCAATCCGACAAACGCGCCCGGGAGCTCGACACGTACACCGCCCAAGCCGTCAAAGAGTGGGCTCCTCCCGGACTAGCAATCGCCGTCGTGAAGGACGGCCGAGTGGTATTCGCGAAGGGCTACGGCGTTCTCGAGCTCGGCAAGCCGGCGCCGGTCGACACGCAAACCCTATTCGCGATCGGGTCGACGACGAAGGCCATGACCGTGATGGCCCTCGCGATGCTCGTCGACGAAGGCAAGGTCCGCTGGGATGACCCCGTCACGAAGTACCTGCCTGGTTTCCAGCTGTCGGACCCGTACGTCACCCGTGAGCTGAGTGTGCGCGATCTGGTGACGCACCGCGCTGGATTGCCCAACGCCGATTTCCTGTGGGCGTTCAACGACATCGGCAACGACGAGATCATACGCCGCCTGAGATACGTGAGACCGGCGTATTCGCTGCGATCGGGCTTCATCTATCAGAACATCATGTACGCCGTCGCGGGCCAGGTGGTCGCCGCGGCAAGCGGGATGTCATGGGCGGAATTCTTGCGCGCGCGCATTTGGCAGCCTCTCGGAATGACGCGCACCGTTGCAACGCTCGCCGAAGCCGCGCGGTCCACCAACGTGGCGGCGCCACACGACAAATGGGACGACACGATTCATGTGATCGCGAATCGCTTTGTGGATCCGGTCGCCCCGGCCGGTGCGGTCTGGTCGAGCGTGGGCGACATGTCGAAGTGGATGCGCTTCATGCTCGACAGCGGCCGATACGACGGAAAGACCCTGCTGCAGAAGCGCACCTTCCTCGAAATCGTGCGGCCGCAGACGATGGTTCCGGAGGGGCAGTTCTACCCCACGGCGCAGCTGACACGCCCGCACTGGCAGACGTACGGCCTGGGATGGTTCCAGCAGGATTACAACGGACGGAAGGTCGACTTCCACACTGGCAGCATCGACGGGATGGTTGCGATCGCCGGATTGATGCTCGACGAGGGACTCGGCGTGTACGTCCTCTCGAATCTCGACCACGTCGAACTGCGGCACGCGCTGATGCTCAAGACCTTCGATCTCTTCACTGGATCGCCGTCGCGCGACTGGAGCGCGGAGCTGCGCAAGCTGTACGGCGATCTGGCCGCTCAGAGCGTCGCGGCCCAGCGGCGCACAGAACAGCAGCGCGTGACCGGCACGAAGCCGTCGCTCCCCCTCGAAAAGTACGTTGGGACGTATAGCGACTCTCTGTATGGAACACGCGCGGTGACGTTCGAGAACGGCGTGCTCCGGTTACGATTCGGACCGCAATACGCCGCCACGTTGGAGCACTGGCAGTACGACACCTTCCGCGCGCGTGCCGACAATCGCTGGAATGGGACGCAGACGCTCACCTTCACGATCGGCGCGGACGGCCTTCCATCGCGCCTGGACATGGGCGGCGGCTCCTTCCGCCGTGTGACGGAAACGCGAGCGAGAGCGGCGGGCTCCCAGTAACGGCAGGTTCTCGGCCGGCGCGCGCTCGCGCGCGCCGACGAGAACTCTTTACGAGTAGAGCTTGTCGATCTCGCTCTTGTACTTCTCCGTCACCACTTTCCGCTTCACCTTCATCGAGGGCGTGAGTTCCCCGCCCTCCACGGTGAACTCGTGCGGGATCACCTTGAACTTCTTGACCGCCTGGACGCGGGCGAGCCGAGCATTGACCGCGTCGATCTGGCGCTGAAGGAAGCTCAGAAATCGGTCGTCGCGCGCCGCCGTCGCGGCATCGGTCGCCGTGCTGCCGCACGCGAGCGCGTCGACGGGGATCCGCTCCGAATTGAGCGTCAACAGCACCGAGAGATACCGCTGGCGATCGCCTATCACTACGGCCTGACTCACGACGGGGATTCCTTTGAGATATCCCTCGACGAGCGCCGGAGCGATGTTCTCGCCGCCGGCCGTGATGATCAGGTCCTTCTTGCGATCAGTGATCTGCAGAAACCCGTCGTCGTCGATCGTGCCGATGTCGCCCGAGTGCAGCCAGCGGTCGGCGTCGAGGGTGTCGGCAGTCGCCGCAGGATCTTTGTAGTACCCCTTGAAGACGTGCCGCCCGCGCATGCACACCTCGCCGTCCTGCGCGATCTTCAGCTCCGCTCCCGGCATGACAAATCCCGCCTTCCCGGTCCGATATCGGGTCGGCAGCGACGCTGTTGCGGGGCCCGTGCATTCACTCATCCCGTAGACCTCGCAGATGGGTAACCCGAGGCTGAGGAAGAACTCGAGGGTGTCCTTCGAGATGGGGGCAGCGGACGTCACCATGATGCGAACGCGATCTAAACCCAGCTGCTTCCGAACTTTCTTGAACACGAGCGCGTTCGCGAGCGCGTACATGAATGGCTTCGACGTGCCCTGTTGCTCCGCATAGCCCCCCGCGAGGCCAAGACGGCGCGCCCACGCGGCAATCTTCTTTTTCAGCGGCGGGTTTTTGGCGCCAGCCGCCATGATCTTCTCCTGGATTTTCTCCCACACGCGCGGCACGCCGAGGAAATAGTGCGGTCGCACGTCCCGCAGCGCATCGCCCAGCAGCTCCATGCTTTCCGCGAAGCTGACGCACAGTCCGAACGCCACAGGGCCATGGAGTGACACGACCTGTTCCGCGATGTGGCTCAACGGCAGATAGCTGACGATGTGCTCGCCCGCGGTGGGATTCAGCAATCCCACCGCGCATTGTGCCGTCCACGTCAGGTTGTCGTGGGTGAGCATGACGGCCTTTGGCGTTCCCGTGGTCCCGGACGTGTAGATCAGCGTCGCCATGTCGTCCGCGGATTGAGCTGCGACGCGTCTGTCGAGCTCTTGCTCGGTGGTGTTCAGCCCGAGCTCCAGGAATTTCGTCCACGTGTACACGCCAGCACCGGTCGCCTCTCCGTGCATCAGCACGATCGCCTTCAACGCGGGAAGCCGGCCGCGCACCTCCAGGAATTTCGCGAGCTGCACTTTGTCGTCCACGAAGACGACGACCGCCTCGCTATGGCTCGCGATGTATTCGCACTGCTCCGGCGAATTCGTGGTGTAGATGCCCAAGGGCACCAGGCCCGCGTAGATCGCGCCGACATCGGCGATGAACCACTCCGGGCAGTTGTACCCGATGATCGCGACGCGACTACCCGGTTGCGCGCTCAGCGAAATGAGCGCGCGCGCCACCTGCCGAACCTGCTTGTGGTATTCACCCCACGTGATGGTGTGCCACGACCCGGCGCGTTTCACGCGCATCGCCGGTTTGGGAGCGTGCGACCGCACGGTCCGGTCGAACACATCCATGACGCGGAGCTTTGGAGAAGGCGTCGTCGTGACGGCCATGGTTCACCGGGGAGCGCTGGTGGACAAAGAGGAAGCAGAGAATATGTGCCCTCTGTCTTCTGCCTGGAGCTTTTTACGTTCTTACCGTGCCCTTCGCAAGACTTCAGATCACAGGAGTACCCCGGCTCGGCCCAGAGATTCCCGTGTCCGGTGGGCCCATCTCGCGCGCGTTTGGTCGGTGGGCACTGCGCGCCATGGGCTGGCGCGTGGAGGGCGAGCTCCCAAATCTGCCGAAGTTCGTCGTCATCGCCGCCCCGCACACCTCGAATTGGGATTTCGTCGTCGGGATCACGGCGAAGGTCGCGCTCGGGATTCGCGTGGTATTCCTCGGAAAGGACTCCCTGTTTCGATTCCCGCTCGGTCCACTGATGCGGCAGTGGGGCGGCGTCCCGGTCGACCGCACGGCGTCACACGACGTCGTGAGCTCGATCGTGGCCGAGTTTGCGCGGCGCGATCGCATGGTGCTGGCGCTGGCCCCCGAGGGAACTCGCAAGCGCGTCGAGCGCTGGCGCACCGGTTTCTATCACATCGCGCACGCGGTGGGGGTCCCGATCGTCCCCGTCGCTTTGAATTTTGGGGAGCGCGCCATTCAGATCGGCGCTCCCTTCACGACCACTGGTGACCTCGAGCGCGATCTCGTCGAGCTGCAGCGGCGCTTTTCAGGTGTCCGCGGCCGGCGACCGAAGGTTTAGAACGTCCAGCGCACGCCCATCGTCATTCCGGTCAGGTCGGGAGAGATGTAGAGCTGCGTGCTTTGCAGACCTCCGGTGCGTTGTCGAGCGAGACTGCGAAGCGCGACCTCCTTTCCCACCGCATAGCCGAGTATTCCACCCAGTACGGTGTCCGACGTCCAGTGACCCTTGTCCGCCAACCGCCCGACGCCGACCGCGCCGGCGAGAGCGTAGACCGCCGGCCCGACCATTCCCAGGTGAAACCGCTTGTTCCAGTAGGTCGCACACGCCATGGCGTTGGCGAAGTGACCGGCCGGGAACGAATGCATCTGCCACTCGCTCTTGCCGGGCAACGTCCAGTGATTTGGGTCGTTCGGCATCGTGTCCGGACGAGCACGGCCGACGAGGAAATAAATGCCCTTCCTCAGGAACGATTGCGCTGCCCAGCCGCTCGCGCAGCCCGTCACGAAGTCGCGCATGTCCTGGTTCTTCAGGACGACGCCGAGCACGTAGACAGCGGCCACCGGCGGGACGACGTACTTCCCCGCGTAGAGCTTGCCGCCGCGACGCACCGGCGCGATCGCTCGGAAGAACGTCGAGCTGTCGTTTCTGATCGCCCAGTCGCTCACGGATTGGTCGGCCAGCATCGACGCGCCGAATGCGCCGAAGGCTGCCGCGGTCAGCATCCAGTCCCTGCCGGTCGCGTCGAAGGGAGATGCCCAGACGGAAAGGACGTCCTTGCCGACGTTCTTGAAATCGTCGCCGAGCATCTTTCCGACTGATTGCGCGGATGCGGCACGCGTGAGCGTGACGGCCGCAATTATCACGAAGAAGCGAGTGCGCATGCTCTTGTCTCGTTGCTGTGCCCGCCGCGCGGGACGTTCGCAACAACGACGGGCAAAGAGCACGCCCGCGCTTTTACGCCAGCTTGATTGCCGGTGCGGGGTGGTCTTCGTGACTTTCGAGGTCCGCGCGCTCGAGCGTGGCAACCTTGCGCAGTGCCCTCACGACCTCGCTCGCGAACGTACTTCCAGCGCCGCGCTCGATCTCTTCGAGGGCGGTCCAGGGCGCGAACGCCTGTCGAGTCGGGGTCGGGGTCTGCAGCGTCTCGAACGCGTCCGCGACGGCGAGGATCTTGGCGCCGATCGAGATGCGCGTGTCATCCACGGGCCAACCGGTGCTCACGACTTCGTGATAATGGCTGTACTCGTCCACGTGACGCAGCGCGCTCCGCATGGAGCTGAGCTTTGAGTCCCGAGCAGATGGGATCTCGGACATCACGCGCACGAGCCGCGGATCGCGCGGGCCGATCTCGTGCAGCAGGCCGGCGACACGGAGATCTTCCTGCTGCGCGTCGGTGAGCCCGAGCTCGCGCGCCAGAGCGACGGCCCGTTCGCCCACGCGATAGCTGTGGCCGCGGCGCATGCGATCGCTGCTGTCGACGTGCAGGGTCAGCAGCTCGAGCATCGTGAGATACGTGCTGCGCACATCGTCCGTGCGGGCTTTTCGCTGCTCCGCGAGGGCACCCACGCAGTACCCGGTCAGGATCAGAAAGCCGCCCCACGGCACGATGTAGAATAGTTCTTCCGCGTGGAGGCCCGCGTGTCCGTCCAGTCCCTGGAATTGCTGAATGAACCCGACGAGCAGAACGATGAAGAGAGAAGCCCACACCGCCATTCTCCGCCCAACCAGGAACCCGGCGGCGATGATGGGCAGGTAGTAGAAGCTGAGGAACGCTTGCTTGTATTCGATGTACTGCTGGATCAGCAGCAACGACACGACGAGCACCACCACGAGCAGGCGCTCGAAGTTCCGGTTCACGAAGCGCTTCGTTTGCTCCAGAGCCGCGCTGTCCGGCATTGGATTTCGAAGAGTGGGAGGGGTGCGGGACGTCGTGTCGGTCATCCTAAGCCTCGGCCCGAGGTACACGAAAGTTTAGGAACCACAGAGGGATAGCCTGTGCGCCCCATCACCTTATAGGACGATTAGGACCATTGGCCCGAAACCGTGTTTGCGGTGTAACATTCTATCTGTGCGCGTCTTACACCTGATTCCGATGCTTCTGGCGCCCGGTTTGACGCTGTTCGCGCAAACCCCCCAACAGGCGCCGCCACCCGGGTCCGCCGCCAGCGCGATCGGGACTGTTTTTGACAGCGTTCGCATGCGTCCTCTGGACGGCGCCCGGATCCGCGTGGATAGCTCGTCGCTGGTTGCGTTCTCGGATACCAATGGACGCTTTCACATCGAGGGTATCCCCGCGGGCGCCCACTGGCTCCGCGTCGAACACCCCATTCTCGACACGCTCGCGATCGTGCTTCGTTCTCCGCCCGAGACGTATGCGGCCGGCGAGACTCGTCCGCAGGAGCTCGCGACGCCATCACCGGAGACGCTCATCGAGATTCTTTGCACCCCGGCATGGCGCGCCCGCGGGCCTGCGGCGTTCATGGGCCGCGTCTACGAAGCCGATACGGGCACGCCGGCCGCCGGCGCCAAGGTGTCGCTCGTCTGGTATGAGCTGGACCTCAACGGCGGGTTGAAACGTGTTCCACGGGTGCGGGAAGCCATCGTGGGGCGCGATGGGTCGTATCGCATTTGTGGTCTGCCAGCACAGCTCGACGGGCGCGCTCAGGTCATCCGCGGCAACCTCACCAGCGGTGACATCCCGATCAATTTCGGTCAGGACGTACTCTTTCTTCGCGGTATGAGCATCGCTGCGCCGGGTGCGGTCGCCGTCGCGCCATCCGCTCCGACTGGCGACTCGTCGGCGCGCGTTGCGGCAGTCACGGTGACTGGTTCAGCGCGCCTTACGGGCAAAGTGCTGAACAAGGCGGGGCGCCCGCTCGCGGGAGCACGCGTACAGCTCGAAGGCACCGGTCGAGCCGCCTCCACGCGCGCGACGGGCGACTTCACGCTCGACAGTCTCCCCGCCGGCACACAGACGGTCTCGGTGCGGCTGCTCGGCTATGCGCCGATCGAGCAGGCGGTGGACCTGTCCGCGCGTGAGCCGCAGAGGGTCACGCTCATGATGGACAACTTCGTCCCGGTCCTCGAGGCCGTTCGCGTGAACGCGCAGCGCGAGCGCGCGCTGGACGACGTCGGATTCGCGCGACGCAAGCGCTCGGGCATGGGCTGGTACATGGAGGGGGATGCGATCAAGGGCCGCAATTCCCAGAACTTCAGCGATCTCCTGCGCGGCGCACCTGGCATCCGGATCAGCCAATCCACGAACAATCGGCAAGTCATTCAGAGCTCGCGCGACCCGCAAGGCGGATGCGTCAATATCTGGATCGACGGCACGCAATGGCAGCAGATGGAGCCTGGTGATGTGGACGACTTCGTCAAGCCGTACGAGCTGGGCGCGCTGGAGGTGTACGGTCCGACGAGCACGCCAGCCGAATATGTGCCGGCGGGACGCAGCAGCTGTACAACGATCGTGGGGTGGACCACTCGGCGACTCGATCGTAAGCGCTGACCTCCCGCGCGCGTCGAGCCGTGTCGCAACCCTTCCGCATTTTCCGCCGCTCCGATCTCCTGACCGAATGTGAAGCGTGCCGGCTTCCCGTTGACTTGAGTCATGCCGGGGCGTGCATGAGATGCCGCCGAGTGCTGTGCAACATGCACCTGCATGGGAGCTTCATTCGCCGACTGGTCGTCGACCTCTCCCTCGCACAGCCAGTCTGTCTCGAGTGCCGTGCGCGCGTGAGTGCGTGACTTCATCCGGCCGTCGTAACGCCTTTCGACGCCTGCGCGATCAGGTGCGGCCCTGGCACCGACAGCGCTGGTTGATGATCGCCGCGGGATACTCCTTTGCCTTTCTCACGGGAATGGCGTTCGCGCGATGGCTGCATTCGTACGGCGATTGGCAGGACGGGGTCGGATGGGAACGTGCCTTTCTGCGCAACGTCAATGGCACCCTGCCTCGTTGGCTGGATTTAGTCCTCCTCGTGGTATCCTGGCTGGGAACCAATCTCGTGCTGCTGCCGGTCACGATCGCCGCCATGGTCTGGCTGTGGCGCCGCGACAAGCGGCATCACGAAGCGGTCTACCTCGCGGTCGTGCAGCTGGGGAGCTTCAGTCTCAACCCGGCGCTCAAGTTTCTGTACGAGCGCCACCGGCCGGAGATCATCCCCAGGCGGGGCTGGTACAATTGGGCGGCGTATCCCAGCGGCCACGCCATCGCGAGCGTCGCCGTGCTGATCACGATCGCGATCGTGCTCTACCGGGCGAAAGGGTGGCTGTGGCCGACGTGGGTCATCGTTCCCGTGTTGATCATCAGTCTCTTCTCGCGCGTCTATCTGGGGGTCCACTGGCCCACGGATGTCATCGGCGGGGCGTTGATCGGCTTCGTCTGGCTGGTGTTCACGTATTTCGCGTTTCGGGAGGACCGCGGCCGCTCAGCTACAGCAGCGTCTTGAGTCGGTCGAGATCCACGTTGCCACCGCTGATCACCGCGACGACGGCCGCGCCGCGATCCGCAACCACTTTTCCGGTGAGCAGCGCGGCGACGGCAGCTGCGCCGGCGGGCTCGACGACCAGCTTCGCGTAGCCCATCAAGTCGCGCATCGCGGCGAGAATCTCCTCGTCGGTGACGAGCACGACGTCGTCCACGAACCGACGCACTACATCGAAGGTCATCTCTCCCACCATCGGCGCTGCCAGTCCGTCCGCGACCGTGTTCGGCGCAACGGTTCTTGGCGCGCCCGCGTCGAGGCTCGCGCGCATGGTCGCCGCGCCAACCGGTTCGACGCCGATGAGGCGCACGCCGGGTTTCGCGCTCTTGAGGGCCACCGCGATCCCCGAGATCAGACCCCCGCCGCCAATCGGAACCACGACGGTGTGAACCTCCGGGCATTGCTCCAGCACTTCGAGCCCGACCGTGCCCTGGCCGGAGGCGACGCGTGGATCGTCGAACGGATGAATCATGACTCTTCCCTTCGCAGCGATCTCCTGGGCGCGCTCGAACGCCCTCGAGCGCTCGCCGGCGGCGATCTCCACTTTCCCTCCATACCCATCGGTCGCCGCGATCTTCGTCCGCGAAGCGCCCTCCGGCATCACCGTGATGCATTCCGCGCCCACCATCGCCGACGCCCAGGCGAGCGCCTGCGCGTGGTTCCCCGCCGAAACAGTGACGACGCCTTTCGCCTTTTCGGCGTGACTGAGCTGCATCATCGCGTTCAGCGCCCCGCGCGCCTTGAACGACCCGGTGCGCTGCATCGATTCACACTTGAGCAGCAGGCGGATGCCGCCCACCCGGTTGCCGAGCCGGGTTGAGGTCAGCAGGGGGGTTACGTGTACGTGCGGACGGATACGCTCGCGCGCAGCGTCGACATCGTCTTTCGTGATCATGCGCGGGGGTGTAGCGTAAGGCGCCAAAGCTAACTCCATTTCCATCCCCGGTGCACAAGCTCAGCGTTCTCGCATTGCTCATCCCGCCGACGTCGGCGCTGGCGCAGTGGACCTACGTGCAAAGCGGCACCACCGCGGAACTGCGCGGTCTGAGCGCCGTCGATGACCGGATCGTGTGGGCCAGCGGAGCACACGGGACGTTCGCGCGGTCCGTGGACGGCGGTCGGACGTGGATCGCCGACACGGTGCCCGGAGCCGGATCGCTCGACCTCCGCGCGGTGCACGCGCTGAATGACGGCGCCGCATTTCTGGCGAGCGCGGGAGAAGCGGAAAAAGGTCTTGCCAGAATCTTCGCCACGGGTGACGGCGGGCGGCATTGGAACCTGTCATACGCCACGACGCAAAAAGGCGTCTTTCTGGACGCCATTGCCTTCTGGGATGTCAAGCATGGAATCGCGCTGAGCGATCCGGTCGACAGCGCCTTTTTCGTGCTGACCACCGCGGACGGCGGACGTAGCTGGACGCGCATCGCTCCCGCACGGCTGCCGAAGGTGCTGCCAGGCGAGGCGGCGTTTGCCGCGAGCGGCTCGGCTCTCGTGGTGCTCGGCACGAGTCAAGTATGGATCGGCACCGGCGGCGGCGCTCGCGCTCGCGTGATGCGTTCGACGGACCGCGGCCGCACGTGGAGCGTCAGCGACACGCCGGTTCACGCGGGTGGGGGCGGAGGGGCGTCGGGGATTTTTTCGCTGGCGTTCTTCGACGAGAATCGCGGCGTCGCCGTCGGGGGGGACTACACTCAGCCGCGACTGCAGGCGCAATCGGTGGCGCTCACGCGCGACGGCGGTCGCAACTGGTTTGCGGCGAAGGCGCCGCCCGCGGCTTACCTGTCCGGAGTCGCATTCGCCGGCAGCGCCCGCGTTCTGGTGGGGGTTGGTCTCGCGGGTACGTTCGTCTCGCGCGACAGTGGCCAGAGCTGGATGCACACCGACACGGTCGCCATGAACTCGGTGCGCGTCGCCCGTGGAGCGGCGTTCGCCGTGGGGCCGCGGGGGCGGATCGCTCGCGCGGACGGCATCCGATGACGCACCGCGAACGCCGCTTCGACGTCGTGTCGGCCGAGCAACTCGAGAAGCTGGCGTCCCATCCACTCCCCTCTGACGTGCACGCCACGTCGACGCGCGTGTTGTATCGCGATCTGTATATCGACACCGACGACGACCACCTGCAGCGGCGCGGGCTGACCTGCCGCCTGCGCGTCGGTTCGGATGATTTGCGCGTTCTCACGGTGTTCGTGGGCGCCGTCGACGACCCGATGCCGTCGCGGAGGTACGAAGCGCGCGTCGAGTCGGCGGATCCGCGCATTGCGCTCGCGAGTGGCACCGAGCCGGCCCGGCGACTCGCCGCCGTGGTCGATTTTCGATTGCTGCAGACAAAACTCGAGCTGCAAGTCGAGCGTGTACAGCGCGCAGCGGACGTCGACTGGCTCGGTCGTCCCCATCTCCATCTCTACTGCGACCGCGTGCACGTTCGCGGCGGAACCTCCAGCCGGGCATTCCATCAGCTCACAGTGCGTTCCGACCGGCGCAACTCGGCGACCTTCGATCGGGTGTGCGCCGAGATGCAGGACAAAGCGGGACTGCGCCCGATCGTCGCCGGAACTCGCGAGCGCGCGCAGCTGCTGCTGAAGTGGATGGAGCGCGAGGAGCGCGGCCGCGCCAGGACCTCCGACGCCGGCGTGGGACTGGTGCTCACCCGAGCGTCGCAGGTCGCGATGTTCAAGCGTGGTGCCGTCCTGTTTCTGCCGTTCGAGCGCGGATCGGGAGTCGGAGTCGCGCGCACCCTGCTGGACCGCTGCGCTCGCGGGGCGGGATCCGATACGCGGCTGCTGGGGAAGCTCAGCTCCATCGGTCCGATGCCGACGGTCGAAGTGTGGACGGCGGATCTGGCGCCGGGCGCGGAGGTGACGAAGGAGCAAGGCGACGTGCTGTGGCTCGGGCCGATGGAGGCGCTGGATCGAGCGCCGGAGCTGCATCCAGATGCGCTTGCGGCGCTGTCGGTCGCCGTGCGATCGGGGTTGCTGGTCGAGAGCAGAGAGCCCAAGACGGATCCGCGGCGCTCGGTCGAGTTGACCGGGTGGCGTCGTGAGACGATGGGCGTCTCCGCGGAAGGCGAAGCGGCGGTCGGCGATCCGCATTTTCTCAATTCGGAGCTCAGCATCCTCGAGTTCACCGCCCGCGTCCTCTCGCTCGCCGAAGACATCCGAACGCCGCTCGCGGAGCGGCTGCGCTTTCTCGCGATCGTCGCCGACAACCTCGACGAGTTCTTCATGGTGCGCGTCGCGGGCCTCAGGCGTTCCGCGCTGGAGCAAGCCGAGGAGCGCACGCCGGACGGTCTGACGCCTCGCCAGCAGCTCGACCTCATTTCGCTGCACGTGCAGTCGCTCGTGGCGCGACAGTACCGCTGCTACTCCGCGTGCGCCGCGGAAGCCTCGGCGCACGGCGCGCGGATCGTGACGTGGAACGAGCTCGACGTCGGTCGGCGCGACCAGTTGCGCGCCGGTATGCGCGATGAGCTGCTCCCGGCGCTGACCCCACTCGCCATGACGCTGAGCCCGGGGCATCCCTTCCCGCGCTTGAAGCATCTCTCCTTGTCGCTCGCCGTCGTCTTGCTCGATCGTCCCGGGGCCGCCCCGCACTTCGCGCAGGTCGAGCTGCCGGACGACGTTCCGCGCTTCACCCCCGTCCCCGGAATGCACGCGGTGATCGCGATGGAAGAACTGGTGCGCGCGAACCTGGACCTCATGTATCCCT
>Ga0070696_100000593_pt1 | contig 23152 bp, 23 predicted proteins | sample KBSK1253metaG_FD_65474 | JGI IMG/M metagenome (GOLD analysis project Ga0070696, IMG submission 65474) | Corn, switchgrass and miscanthus rhizosphere microbial communities from Kellogg Biological Station, Michigan, USA - KBS K1-25-3 metaG | ecosystem: Host-associated > Plants > Roots >... | reverse complement strand
TGGCGGAGGGCCGGCTCGCCGAGGCGATGCGCCGGCTTCAGCCGATCGCGAGCGGTGGATCGTGGCTCTCCCCGCTCGCGACGATGTGGATCGGGGTCGCGGAAGGACAGTTGGGGAACCGGGAGGCGGGGCGACAAACGATCCTCCGAGGGGTCGAGCTCTATCGCAAGACGGGCCAGCCGGCGACCGACGGCCTGCTCAGCGCGGGCGGAATGGAATTCAACCGAGGGAACTACGCCGAAGCCGCGACGTGGTACGGACTCGCGGTTCGGGAATCCCCGCGCGAGGCGAATCCCAGCTACTACTTCGCGCGAGCCTTGGAAGAGGAGGGAAAGCTGCCCGAGGCGATGGCGATCTACAAGCGGATCGTTGGCGGAGAGCTACCGATCCTGGCGGGAAGCACGGTCACGTTGTTCGACGTCTACCTTCAAATGGGTTCCGTCGAGCAGAAACAGGGGCGCTTGCGGGAAGCCATTCCCTACGCCGAGGAGGCGCTTCGCCGCTCGCCCAATCCAACGAAAAGGGAGGAGGTCCGAATCTGGGTCGAGAGCCTCCGCGCGAACGCGCGATGAGCCACCGGCGCGCCCTGCGCCTCGAAGCTACTCTTCGCCGGGCACGAACTTGAATCCGATCGACACCTCGGTGTAATTGACCGCCTTGTAGCCGATCTCCGCCTTGCTGCCGCCGACGAGGTGGTAGCGGGCCTCGAGGCTCACGCCAAATGCGGGGCCAACCTTGTAATCGACGCCGAGGCCCGGGCTGATGCCGGTCCCCGCGATGGAACGAATCTGCACTCCGGCGGAGTCCTCCGAGGAGATGGTGATCGGGTAGACGCCGACCCCGAGCGCCGCGTAGGGGCGAAGGCGCGAGTCGGGCGACAGCACGTATCGCTTCGCCCCGAACCCGATTCGATAGATCTCGAGTTTCGACTGGGCATCATAGAAGAGGGTGTCGTCGATCGTGACCGCGTGTGGCAGCTTGAGTCTTTGGTACGAGAATTCGACGCCCAGCGCGAATTTGGGGGAGAGCGAATAGTGCAAGCCGAGCGTGACCGGGACCCCGTTTCCCCAATCGCCGCCCAATGGCCCCTCCATCAACGACGGTCCGGCGCCCGCGCGAATGGACCACTCCGCTTGAGCCTCCGCCTTCGTGGGCGCGAGGAACAGTACGATCGCCAACACGAAGGTGGCCGGCAACCAGAAGCGGCGTCCCAACATCGATCCTCCTAACGGTGGCGGAAGCACGGCGCGAGAGGCCCAGAATATATACACCCCAGGGGGCCGGTGCTACACTTTGCGTGGAAACGAGCGATATTCTAGCCACTACAACCAATTGGGGGCGAACGGATTCGACGGGGCAGTGAATCAAGGATCGCGCGCCGAGGTGCCGGAGGCCTCGCTAAACAACCGGCAAAACTCAGAAGCCAATTCTGAATTGGCTCTCGCGGCCTAACTAAGCCGCTTGCGCTTGACCGGTCTGAGCCTGCCGAGGCTGGATCGAGCGTCATCTAGGTGGGCTGGCCCTCGAGATCCGCCCGAGTCGAGAGGGCGAGACTTCATCGGGATAGCGGCTCCGTGACCTAGTCCGTTGGCGTCCGGGACCGCGAAAATGGATAACGGACTACGCGCGTAGTGCTCCTTTTGGATCTGCTTTCGGACGAGGGTTCAATTCCCTCCGCCTCCACTTTTCGATTCGAAGGCCGGCCGAAAACGGGCCGGCCTTTGCGCTATGATGGCGCGCATGCCTGTCCTGCGCCCACTCGCACTCGGCGTCGTTCTCCTCACGGCACTCGCAGCACCGGTTCATGCACTGACGCTGACGCGCCACCCCTGGATCGCGCTCCAGACGCCCACCTCGGTCCTGATCGCGTGGCAGACGGACGCGCCCGCTCCCGGAAAGGTGCTCTATCGCACCAATCCGCTCATCGCGTGGGACGAGGCGTTGGAGAGCGGGCCGGATCGCGCCGACCACTCGGTCTCGCTCTCGGGGCTCGCTCCCGAGACGAGCTACTTCTACCGAATCGTGTGCGGGCCCGACACCCTGACCCTCGGCATCGACTCCTTCCACACGGCCCCGGCCACGACCGCCCCGTTTCGCTTTCTCGCGTTCGGGGACATCGGAGCGAGGACCGCCGCGCAATTCGACGTTGCCGCTCGGATCGACACCCTGAACGCCGACCTCGCCATCCTGACGGGAGACATCATCTACGAGGCCGGCGAGGCGCAGAATTTCACGCCCCAGTACTTCGACGTCTACCGGAAGACGATTCGGCGTATCCCGTTCTACCCGTCGCTCGGAAACCACGACGAGTACACCGCGAACGGCCAGGCCTACCTCGACGCGTTCTATCTCCCGTCGAACAACCCGGCCGGCACGGAGCGGTACTACTCGTTCGATTACGCGAACGCGCACTTCGTGGCGCTCGAGGTGATCGCCGAACTCACGACCCCGGGCGCGCCCATGCTCGCCTGGCTGGATCAGGATCTCGCGGCGACCGACAAGGAGTGGAAGTTCGTCTTCTTCCACGTCCCGATGTATTCGAATGCCGCCGTCCACGGGGGAGATGCGGTGATCGCCGCGGCGCTGGAACCCATTTTCCAATCGAGGGGTGTGGACGTGGTCTTTCAAGGTCACAACCACTTCTACACGCGAACCTACCCGATCTCGGGCGGCGGGGCCGTGGACACGGACCAGGAGCCCGACTACTTCAACCCGTCCGCTCCGATCTACATCGTGACCGGAGGCGGCGGTCGCGCGCTCTACGCCGTGACGACCCCATGGAATGCCTACGAAGCCTTCTCGAAGACCACCTTCCACGTGACCGTGGTCGACGTGAACGGCCACACCCTTTCGCTTCAGGCGGTGGAATCCGACGGGACCGTCATGGACGCCATGACGATCAGCAAGGACCAATCGACGGCGGTGGACGTGTCCGCGTTCGAGGCGAGGGGCGACGCCGACGGCGTCCTCTTGCGGTGGCGGGCTTCGGCCTCGCTCGGCGACGCCTCCTTTCACGTCTACCGTGCCGCCTCGCCTGGCAGCGCCGTGGAACGCCTCACGCGGGGCGCCCCCCTCACGGGCGGACCGGACTTCGAATACCGGGACGGGAACGCCGAGCCGGGGGTGACGTATGCGTACCGCCTGGGCATCGTCGAGGGCGGTGTGGAAACGTGGACGGGTTGGGTGGAGGGAGCGCGCGCGGGCCCGTACCGCTTCGCGCTCGGCCGACCTCGCCCGAACCCCGCGCGGCACGAAGCGGAGATTCCGTTCACGCTCGCCCGAAGCTCGCGCGTGCTCGTGCGCATCGTCGACTTGAACGGCCGCCTCGTGCGCGAAATCGACGTAGCGGCGCTCGGCGCGGGGCCGAACTCGGTCCGATGGGACGGGCAGGATTCCCGCGGCCGCGCCGTCGCTTCCGGGATCTACTTCGCGATCGTTCGCGCGGGTTCCGACGAGGCCCGCGGGCGGATCACGCTCCTCCGATAGCCGCCACCAACGCGATCCCGTTTCCCGAAGGATCGCGCGTCTGAATCCCGCCGCTCCCTTCTTCGATCTTGGCTCCCGCGCGCGCGACGCGATCCGCGATCCGGTCCCGCTCGGCCTCGCTCGAGACCGCGATCTCGAAATGGCCGAGCCCCGCGGATCCCGGCGGCGGTGGGGAAGCGCCCAGACTCGCCCACGTATTGATGCCGACGTGGTGGTGGTACCCGCCCGCCGCGATGAAGCTCGCGCTGGGTCCATAGCGCGCCGTCACGTCCATCCCGATCACATCCGTGTAGAACGCCTCCGCGGCCTTCACGTCGGCCACCTGGAGGTGCACGTGGCCGATTCTGGTTCCGGACGGCAACGCCCGCCACCCGCCGGTTCCCTCGTCCCCGAGTTCGCCGATCAGCCCGTCCAGGTCGAGTGGAAGGTTGCCCAGGGTGAAGGAACCGTCCGCGTCGCGGGGCCACTCGCCGCGCGGGCGGTCGCGGTAGATCTCGATTCCGTTCCCGTCCGGGTCGGCGAGGTAGAGCGACTCGCTCACCAGGTGGTCCGAGAAGCCGGCGAAGCGCTGCCCCGCCTCGGAGAGATGCCGGAGCGCGAGCGCGAGGTCGTGGCGGCTCGGGACGAGGATCGCGAAGTGGTAGAGGCCGGTCGCGCGCGGCACGCGCCGCGCGCCGGGCACTTCGGTCAGGGCGAGGAGGTCGCGCGCGTCGCCGCTCGCACGGAAGCGCGCCACGGGCCCTTCGCGCGTGCTCACCCCGAAGCCGATCCGGTCCCGGTAGAACCCGACCGAGCGCTCGAGATCGGATACGGTCAGGTGGACGGCGCCGATCGCGGCGGCGGGATCAATCCTTGGCCCGGTCATCGATCCTCCTGGGTTTGGGGCCCGTGCGGCAGGGGCGACGAAACGAGGATATCGGATGCGGCACCCCGAGAGGCCCTCCACGTGGTATAAGGGCCCTATGACCACCGACCTGCTTCCGCGGCGGATCGGCCTCTACGCCGCGACCGCGGTCACGATCGGCAGCATCGTCGGATCGGGCATCTTCCGTTCCCCCCACTCCGTAGCATTGGAGCTCCCCACGGCGGCGCTCATGGTGCTCGCGTGGATCGTGGGCGGGCTCCTCTCCATGTGCGGCTCCCTGGTCCTCGCCGAGCTGGCGGTGACGCACCCCCATACCGGCGGACTCTACGTCTTCATCCGGGAAGCCTTCGGTAACCGCCTCGGATTCGTCTTCGGGTGGGCGAGCCTCTCGGTCATCAAGCCCACCGTCATCGCCGCGATCACGAGCGTCTTCGCGATCTACTTCTGCACCGCCGTCGGGCTACCGGAGTCGGCGCGGCTCCCGGTGGGACTCGCCGCGATCCTCGTCCTCACGTTCATCAATTGGCTCGGCGTGAAACAAGGAGCGGGGACGCAGACCCTCCTCACGACGGCCAAGGTCATCGGGATCGCCGGGCTTTGCTTCGCCGCGTTCTTCCTGCCGCACGGCGGGCCCGCCTCCGACGCGCCCGCCGCGGTCGCGGCCGGGGCGGCGGGGCATCCCGTGCTCCTCGCGTTCGTCCTCGCGATGATTCCGATCCTGTTCGCGTACGACGGCTGGACCGACTCGACCTATGTGGCCGGCGAGATCGTGAATCCGAGCCGCGCGATGCCGATCGCGATCCTGCTCGGCACCCTCATCGTGATCGCCATCTACGTCGTGACGAACCTGGCCTACTTCGCGGTGCTCTCGCCGAGCGAGGTCGCCACGTACGAGGCGGTGGGCTCCGAGACGATTCGCCGGATCTTGGGCGATTGGGGAAGCCGCGCGCTCGCGGTCCTGGTTGCGGTTTCGACATTCGGGACCATCTCGGCCTCGATCCTGACCGGACCGCGCGTCACCTTGGCGATGGCCGCGGACGGCCTCTTCTGGAAGCCCGCCGCGCACGTCTCTCGACGCGGGACGCCCGACTTCGCGCTCTGGCTCCAGGCCGCCCTGGCCGGCATCTGGCTCTGGTGCGCCCAGGGCTTCGAGGACGTCTCCGGCTGGTTCGTGACGACGTCGTGGCTCTTCTACGGCATCACGATCGCCGCGATCTTCGTGCTCCGGAAGAGGGGCGGAAGCGCCGGCGCGGGAGCGCCGGGCTATCGCGCGCCGCTCTACCCGATCACGCCGATCCTCTTCATCCTGGTCACCCTGATCTTGATCGCGAGCGATCTCGCCTCGAGCGGATGGCGGGCCGCGGCCGGGGTCGCGATCGCGTCGGCCGGCTTCCTCCTCTATCCGCTGTTCATCCACCGCCGAGACTGACGTCGGCCGTGAAGCTCTCCCGCCGCGCCGAGTGGATCCTATTTGCCGTGGCGATGGCGATCCGCCTGATCCACGTCCTCTCGATCCGCGACACCGTCTGGTTTCGGTACCCGATCATCGACGCCGCGACCTACCACGACGCGGCCGTCGCCATCGCCGCCGGGCACGGGCATCCCGACCGCGTGTTCTGGCAGCCGCCGGGGTACGCCTATTTCCTGGGCGCCGTCTACGCGATGACCGGAGGGAGCGACCTGATCGCGCGGGTGATTCAGTGCGCGCTCGGGGGCGTGACCGCTGTCTTGACCGCGCGCATCGGCGCGCTTCTCTTCGGCCGGGGCGTGGGGCTCGCGGCCGGCTGCGCCGCGGCGGCCTACGGCACCCTCGTCTACTTCGACGCGACGCTGCTCACGCCGGCGCTTGGCGTTCCCCTCCTCCTCCTCGCGATCTGGCTCGCCCTCCGCGCGGAACGCGAGCGGGCGGCGCCGCGCCTCTGGGCCGGCGCCGGCTTGTTCACGGGACTCGCGGGGCTCGTCACGGCCAACGCCCTCGTCTTGGCCCCTCTCTTCGCATGGCGCGCGCGCAAGCGTTGGTGGATCGTCGCGGTCTCGGCGCTTCTCGCGATCCTCCCGGCGACGCTCCGGAACGCGACGCACGGCGGCGAGGCGGTGCTCCTCTCCTCCAACATGGGGATCAATCTCTACATCGGAAACAACGCGCGGTACGACGAGACGGTGGGTGTCCGGCCGGATCTGCAGTGGAGGCATCTGACCGCGGAGCCGCGGCGCGTGGGCATCCGGGACGCGGCGGGGGGGTCGGCCTATTTCGTCCGGCGCGTGCTCCAGTACGCCGCGTCCAATCCTGCCGACTTCCTCCTGCTCCAGGCGAAGAAGTTCCGGCTCCTCCTGGGCGGAAACGAGATCTACCGGAACCAGGCGATCTACCCGGAGCGGTCCAGCTCGCCGCTCCTAGCGGCGCTCCTCTGGAAGATCCCCGGGCTCGCGTTTCCCTTCGGGCTCCTCCTGCCGATCGCCGCGGTCGGTCTCGCGATCGGCGCCCGCCGCGCTCCGCTCCTCGCTTGGTCCGTCGCGGTCTACGCCCTCTCGGTCGTCGCCTTCTTCATCGCGGCGCGCTATCGAGTCCCGCTCGTGCCGCTTCTCCTGGTTTTTGCGGCGGAGGGTGGCCGGTGGCTCTGGAAGGAGGCGAGGTCGCGGCAGCGGCTCCTCGCGGTCGCGGGAATGGCGGCCGTCTACGCGATCGCGAATCTCGGGCAAGGGCGGATGGACTCGCGCATGAACGCCGACGCCGAGTACAGCGTCGGCGTGCGGCTCGCGCTCGCGGGTCACCCGCACGAGGCGCGCGATCGCTTCCGCCGCGCATTGGACCTGAAGCCGGGCTACGCCGAGGCCTGGAGCAACCTGGGCGTGATCGAGGCGCGGGACGGGAACATGGAGGTCGCGGGGCGCGCCTTCCTCCGCGCGGTGGAACTGGCTCCCGACGAGACGGCCGCGCTCGCGAATCTGGCGATCTACTACGAAAAGGAAGGCCGGCCGGAGGAGGCGGCGCGCCTCTACGAACGGATTCTTTCGCTCGATCCCGGCGACGCCGTCGCGGCGGCCCGGCTACAAGCGCTCCGGTCGCCGGCCGCCCCCGAGGAAGCCTCGCCCTCGCCCTAGCGCCGGAGCGAGAGGCCGAGGAAGAACGCGCGATCGTCGGCGGCGTCCGAAACACCGAGCAGGATGCCGGCGTCCATCTGAGCGTTCGGCGTGAGCCCGGCCGTCACGCCCAGATCGAGCGTGACGATCGCGTCTCCTTCGCGGGCCGGCCTCGCACCCGCCGCGATCTCGACGAACGCGCCGAGCGGGCCCGCCACGTCGCGCCCGACGGTGGCCGTGCCGACCCACTCGAAGTGATGTCCATCGCGGTCCGCGTCCTCGAGCCAGTCGGCTTCGCCCATGATCCCGAGGCCGAACCCGGAAGGAAGCGAGACCGCGAGAGGCGCGATCAGACCTCCCTCGACGGCGCCGTTTCCGACCCGGTCGTTCGCAGTCGGAACCTTCACGAACGGCATCAGCGCGGCCGCGGTGCCGCCGCCGTCGTTGCCCCAGAGGTTCCGCTTCAGGCGCACGGTCACGTCGCCGACGCCCCTCGCTTCGGAGCGCGCGCCGGTCGCGACGTCCGTGAGGCGGTCGCGCCGGTGGGTTTCGACGATCACCTGGAGGTCGGCGGAGCGCGTCAGCCCCAGCTTCACGTTGACCGGCGCCACGGCCCAGGATTCGGCGCGCGCCCCGCCGGCCTCGTCGCGCGCATAGGCCACCAGATCCATCTCGAGCTGGACGTGGCCCGCATCCACCGTGTACGGGCTCTCGGTCAAATCGGGACGGTCCGTGGACAGATCGCGGAGGAGCGAATCGGGGGTGGCGGCCCGCGACGGGCGCGGGTCCCCGGCGCACGCGAAGACGAGCACGAAGGCGAGCGCAGTCCCGGCGGTCCGGGGGCGAAGCGGCGTCATCGTTTTAGGATAACCTAACTCATCCGCAAACGCGAACGGGGAAGGTCCCCGCGGGACCCTCCCCGTCGCATTGCGATCTCGCCCGGTTGAGCCGGGCCCCCTGGAATCGTTCGGGCCTCGGGCCCGTTATGCCGGCGCGTGCTGCTTCGGCTGGAACTCCGGTGCCGAGTTCTCGAAGTCCCACAGGAACGGCGGCTCGATGCCGAAGGTGCGAAGATAGGCGTAGAGCTGACCGCGGTGGTGAAGGTGCTCGTCGGCGATGATCTGAACGCACATCCAGGCCGGAGGGCTGAAGTTCCACGGCGTCTCGATCGGCGCCGTGGCCTTCGCCTCCGTGATGGCCTGGACCGCGGCATCGGCGGCCTTCCAGGCGTCCTGCATCTTCCGGACGAGATCCTCGCGCGTCTTGATCGAGGGATCCTTCTCGCCCTCCTCGTACGGCTCGATCCGTCCCGCCGTGATCCCCGTCGCCACGTGCTTCACCGTGTCGGCGAGATGGCAGACCAACTCCTTCGTCGAGCGCATGTCGCGGACCGGGCGTGCGTCCACCTTGTCCGCCGGGATCGCCTGGATCGCGCGGATGGTGATCCCCGTCACAAGGCGCTGGTCCTCCCAGAGGGTGCGGATGTATGCGAGGTTCATGGTGCTGTCCCTTTCTCGTTGGACCGGCTAGTTCTTCGCGGAAGCCATCACGTCCTTGTCGTTCATGTCGAGCGTGATCATGAACCCGTTCGTTCCCTTGTATTCGAACGGCTTGTCGCCGATGCGATAGGCCTCGACCTCGTTCGGCATCATGAGGAAGCCGTCGTTCCGCGGCACGCCGAAATACTTGAGGTTGTGGATGACGACGGGCGCGTCGGTGTTGCCGGGCCAGCGGTTCAGAATGACTTCCGCGGTCTTGCCCTGGTCGAGCTTGGCCACGGCGCGATCCTTCGTCGCGGTCCACTCCATCGGCGCGTCGGTCGCCACCGTGAACGACTTCCACTTCACCGGGTAGACGTGGCCCAGGATCGCCGCGATCCCGTCACGCTGCTCCTTGGTGACGGAGGGATCGAACGTCAGCACCGCCCAGTCCATCTCGCCGTCGGAAAACTCGGCCCCGAGGTCGCCCGACACCCAGAACTTGGCGCCGTCCAGCTTCGTGCCCGCATAGCTTCCCTTGTTGATCCGATACGCATTGTTGAACTTGCAGTAGTGCTCTCCGCCGTGGCCGGCGTGTTCGCCCGTCATCGCGTGTTCCGCGGGCTTCGAGCTGAAGTAGCACTGACAGAACATGGGGCAAGAACAGGCCTCGATGATGGTGGCGTTGAAGGCCCAATTCGTTTTGCTCTGACCCTTCGGGGCGTCCGCTCCGATCAGTGCCGCGGCGCAAAGGACGAGAAGGACGAGCGCGAGAACTCGCAAACGGCCGGCCATGGTTCCTCCTGATGATGGTGATGGGGATGCGATTCCATGCGGTCCGCCCGGCGCCGTGTGCGTGCCGGGTCGAAGCGTTCAGACCCCTTTTTCTACTCCCAGGAGCGGCGCAAGGGAAGCGGTTTCCTCTCGTCGCGCGGAGGAGCCGCTAAGTGGTTTGTCGGAAGAAGGTTAAAGTCCATTCGAGAGCAGCGCGCGCAGCTTCGTCATGGGGATCCGGCGCGCCGCGCGTTCGACGGCCCCCTTCGCGCCGTAGAGTTCCACCGTGATGGATTCGACGCGATTCGCGCGGTCGACCGGTGTTCGGGCGCTCGTGGCCGCCGTCTTGCCCCCCGATGCCGCGCGAAAGGACGCTTCGGCCTCGGCGCCGGCGACCAGCATCCGGATGATCGTGATCGAGTTGGCCACGGCGCCCGGCGTCGTCGGCATCGCGACGCGACCGCCCTCCGATTCGTTCGCGCCGCCCGCCGGCTCGGCGTCCTCCGTCGGGATCGTCAAGAACTCGACGGCGACCGCGCCATCGATCTTGAAGGGCCCCGGATCTCCGAAGATGGAGGGGAGTGCCCGAGGCATCCCGGCCTCCTCGTTCACGTGGATTCGCACTTCGAACACGGGCGGTGCTCCCGCCGCGTCCGGATCCATCGGCGAGAAGATTCGCAGCGCGCGCGCCGCGCCCGGCCCCATCCACTTGCCGGCAGGATCGTCCCACGAAGCCTTCGCGTCCGCGCTCGCCTCGTCGGACTCGCGATCGAGGACGTATCCTGCGCCGGGCGGGGGAACGAGGTCCCGCGCGCGCAGCGCCGTACGAAGAAGCGAATCGCGCTCCTTCTTCGAAAGGTCGCGTTGCAGGGCTCCTCCGGTGCCGAATTGGACGCAGGCGTAGGGGTCGATGATCCCGATGCCCGCCGCGATCAGCACGGCGGCGACGATGGGGAGGCGTCTCATGGGCAACCCCTTTCGCGTTGGGGAGGCGCGGGGAATTCGTGGTCGGTCACGTGAGTCTACCCCGCGCCGGCCGATTCGATTCCTCCGAATGTCCGCGCGTCATCCGATGATCCGCGAAAGCGCGCGCTCGAGAACCTCCGGGTCGGTGACCAGGCTCGCGACCGCGAGGTCGTCCCGCGCGAGATCGTAGAAGTGCGCCGGATGGAGGTAAACGTCCTGTTCGGCGAGAGCCCACTCTGCGACGTCCTGCGGGCCCTCGGCCGCGGTTCCGGTCGACCTCGGGTCGAATCCCACGCGCGCGATCGCGGTCCATCCGCCGTCGCCTTCGTAGACGTCGAGCCGTTCGGGCGAACGGGCGGCCGCGTCCCGAAGGGTGCGCAGGTTCCGATCGAGGCGCGCGCGCATCATCGTCTGGAAGGCACCTCCCGAACGCAGGAACTCGGGCAGCGCGAGCGCGGCGGGAGCGCCGACGGAGAGAAAGAGATCGAGGATCCACTCGAGGCCCGGAAGGAGCGGCGCGAGGGACTCCTCCGCGCCCGACGCCACGATCCAGCCCACCTTCATCTGGGGCAGGCCGCACGCCTTCGAGATCCCTCCGAGCGTGAAGGTCGGCGCTCGCGTGGCGCCGATCAGAGAAGGAAGGACGCTCGCCTCGGCCCGCCACGGGAAGTCCCCGAAGACCTCGTCGGACACGATCGCGAGCCCACGAGCGAGACACAGTGCCTCGACGCTCGCGATCTCCGACGCATCGAGGCAGGAACCGGTCGGATTGTTCGGCTGCACGACCACGACCGCGCGCGTCCGGGGTCCCGCGGAGGCCTCCAGGGAATCGACGTCGAGGCGCCACCGCCCGCCGTACGAGAGCCGGTACGGCACCGCGCGAACGCCCTCCAGCCGGGCGATCGGCTCGATCAACGGATAGGAGGGGCGGGGAATCAACACCTCATCGCCCGGTTCGCACAGCAGCCGGAAGAGGTGCGCGTAGGCCTCGCTCGTGCTCGACGTGAGGAACACGCGATCCGGAGCGACCGCGCCGCGCGGCGCCAGGTACCCGGCGATGGCCTCCCGCGCGCCGGCGGGCCCCCGAGGGTCCGGATCGTGGTGCGCGGCGCGGCCGTCGGCGAGCGCGCCGAGAAGCGATGCCGGCGGCCACCCGAGCCCCGCCCGAGTCGGGTTCGAAACGGTGAGGTCGAGCACCTCCCGTCCCGCGCGCCGCTTCTCATCCAGGAGCCGGGCCATCCGGTTCCGGGCAAACTCGGCCGGTTCCGGGACGCGGGAGGAGGGCATCCGGCGTATATAGGGACGGGCCGGGCGTCGAAGCCCTAGTCCGACTCCCGCCGCTCCTGGGTGGCCCGCTTCCAGATCAAGTTCACGAGAGCGAGGACGAGCGAGCCGATCAGGGCGGGCATGAACCCGTTGATCCTGAATCCGGGGACGAGGAACGCGACCAGGATGAGAAGAAATGCGTTCAGCACGAACCAGAAGAGGCCGAGCGTCACGAAGATCAGGGGCAGCGAGAAAAACGTGAGGATGGGGCCGATCGTCGCATTGACCAGACCGAAGACGAGCGCGGCGATCGCCGCCGCGACCCAACCAGAGACATAGAAGCCGGGGAGGTACATGGTGAGGATCAAAAACACGCAAACGACGATCACGAAGTGAATCAGCGCCTTCAACACGGGGGTACCCTCCGAGCCTTAGGTTCGAACCCGACCTTGCCTGGATCCTACCACCCCTGGGGCACGAATATTGTTGCCCCCGCGGCCTTGGCCCGTTACGTTTGTGCTGCCCCAAAATGGGGCCGGCGCGTTCGCCCGCGTCGTGATCGGACGTTTTTCGCTTTGCCGCAGTATCGCCCGGCTCCGAGTGGGACCGCACTCCTGTGCCCTTTACACAGGAGAATGCACCCATGAATATCGAGTATTGGCATCGGTGCAATCGCTGCGGGTACATGTACACCCCCCAGCAAGTGCTGGCGCTCGTCCAGCTCCAGGCCTCGCGCTCCGGCGACTCCGACACCACCGTGGATCCATCCACGCCTCCCGGCGCGATCGCGTGCCGCAAGAGAGGCTGCGGTGGCACCGTGATCCAGACGGAATCCGTTTTCCGCGAGGGACGTTAGGCACCCACCCCGCCTGACGCCCCTCGATCGGGTCGCCGCCACAACGCCCCGGGACGCGCACCCCGCCGTCCCGGGGTTTCTTTGTTGTTCCGCCTCCGTGCCCACCCGTATACTGTCCCGCTCACGTTTTCGCGGGGTATCCGAACGCTCGACGTGCCATCACTTTCGGAGCGGATCCAAGACGTGGCGCGGCGGATCGCCCGCGCCGAGGAGCGGTCCGGACGCGCTCCGGGATCGGTGCGCCTGCTCCCGGTCACCAAGGGCGCGCCGGCGAGCGTGGTTCGGGACGCGATGACCGCCGGCCTCACCGAGTTCGGCGAGAATCGGGTCCAGGAAGCCGAGTCGAAGATCCCGCTCGTCGGTCCGGGCGCACGCTGGCACCTGATCGGAAATCTGCAGACGAACAAGGCCAAGCGCGCGGTGTCGCTCTTCGATGAGATCCACTCCATCGACTCCGCCCGCCTGGCCGAGGAGGTGGGGCGCCGCGCGCTCGCCGTGGGCCGCGTCGTCCCGTGCTATGCGGAGGTGAATACCTCCGGGGACGCGACGAAACACGGGGTACGGCCCGACGAGGCGCTCGATCTCCTGCGGTGCGTGGCGGAGACGCCGGGCCTTCGCGCGATCGGATTGATGACGATCGGGCCCCTCGCGGGCGGCGCCGAAGGCGCGCGCGCCTCGTTTCGGCTGCTTCGGCGCCTTCGAGACGAGGCGGCGCGCGCGGGGATCGTTCCCGTAGACGCCGGTCTCTCCATGGGCATGTCGGACGATTTCGAGATCGCCGTCGAGGAGGGGGCCACGGTCGTTCGGGTCGGGTCCGCGATGTTCGGCCCCGCGGACTAGATCGGTGCGGTTCCAAGTCCGGGTCACGCCGAAGAGTCGGGCGGACGAGATTCGCGCCTCGCGAGCCGAAGGCACGATCCGGGTCCGAGTCACCGCCGCCCCGGAAGACGGGAAGGCCAACGAGGCGGTGTTGGCGCTCCTCGCGAAACGACTCGGGTTGTCGCGCCGGTCCGTCCGGCTCGCCGGGGGCGCCGCGTCGCGGCTCAAGTGGATCGAAGCGGACGGGCTCGAGGAGGCGGAATTTTGGCGCAGGCTCGAAGCGAAACCATGAGCAGGGAAGGCGCAGGGTCGGAGACGCTTCGCTCCATCGAGGCGGCACGCGACTTCGTCGCCTCCCGCTCCTCGATCCGCCCGGAGGTCGGCATCGTGCTCGGCACCGGCCTCGGCCGATTCGCGGAAGCGATGACCGGCGCCGACGCGATCCCCTACGCGGAGATCCCGGGCTTTCCGACTCCCTCGACGCCGACCCATCTGGGAGAGCTCGTCCTCGGCACGCTCGGCGGAAAGCCGACGGCCGTCCTGAACGGCCGCGCTCACTTCTACGAAGGCTACACCATGCGCCAGGTCGTCTTCCCGGTGCGTGTCCTCCGCGCCCTCGGCGTGCGCACGCTGGTCGTCACGAACGCCGCCGGCGCCATGAACCCGCTCTACCGCCCCGCCGACATCGTCGCCATCGTCGACCACATCAACCTCATGGGCGAGAACCCGCTCGTCGGCCCGAACGAGGACTCCCTCGGCCCTCGCTTTCCCGACATGTCCGAGCCCTACGACCGATCCTTGATCGCCCTCGCGAAGGCCGTGGCGCTCGAGGAACGGATCCCGCTCCAGGAAGGCGTGTTGGCGGGGGTCGCTGGACCGAATCTCGAAACGCGCGCGGAGTATCGGTTCCTCCGGTGGGGCGGCGCCGACCTCGTCAGCATGTCGCTCGTGCCCGAGACGATCGCGGCCGTGCACGCGGGCATGCGCGTGCTCGCGTTCGCGGTCGTCACCGATCTCTGCCTCCCGGACGCGCTCGAGCCGGTGAGCGTTCCGAAAGTCCTCGCGAACGCCGCGCAGGCGGAGCCGTTCTTGACCCGCCTCGTCGAGCGCACGCTCGAGCGGCTTCCGACCCCGAAGGAGCCCGCATGAGCGCGACCGCCGAGCGTTTTCGCTCCTTCCCGCCGGGGCTCGACCTCCCGCAGTCCGAGGCCAGGATCCTGGAGCTCTGGAAGGAAATCCGCGCGTTCGAGGAGGGACTGAAGCGGCGCGAGGGCGCCCCGCCGTTCATCTTCTACGAAGGGCCGCCGACGGCGAACGGCTTGCCGGGCGTGCACCACGTCATCTCCCGAACCGTGAAGGACGTCGTCTGCCGCTACCAGTCGATGCGCGGCAAGTATGTTCCGCGGAAGGGCGGCTGGGACACGCACGGCCTCCCGGTGGAGATCGAGGTCGAGCGCGAGCTCAAGATCAGCGGCAAGGATCAGATCGAGCAGTACGGCATCGCCGCCTTCAACGCCCGCTGCCGCCAGAGCGTGCTCAAATACGAGGGGGAATGGCGTCGCAACACCGAGCGGATCGGCTTCTGGCTCGACATGGACCATCCCTACATCACGTTCCAGAACGAATACATCGAGAGCGTCTGGGCCATCCTCCGGAAGCTGTGGGACGACGGGCTCCTCTACCGGGGGCACAAGATCGTCCCCTACTGTCCGCGCTGCGGGACGCCGCTCTCGAGCCACGAGGTAAGCCAGGGCTACGAGGACGTCACCGAGCCCTCGGTCACCGTGAAGTTCGCGGTCGAGGGGGAGCCCCGCACGTACATTCTTGCCTGGACGACGACCCCGTGGACGCTCCCCGGAAACGTCGCCCTCGCCGTGGGGGCCGATCTCGAGTACGTGCTCGTTCGCCAGACGCCCGAGGGCGCCTCCGCCGAGGAGCGCTACTACCTCGCGAAAGATCGCCTGCCGCAAATCGTGGGCGAGTTCCAGGTCGAGCGCGAACTCCGGGGGAGCGAACTCGTCGGCAAGCGCTACGCGCCCCTCTTCGATTTCATCGACCTGGGTACCCTCACCGGGAAGAAGGCGTACTACGTCGCGCCCGCCGACTTCGTCACGACGAAGGACGGCACGGGCGTGGTCCACACCGCCGTGATGTACGGCGAGGACGACTACGTCCTGGGGCAGAAGCTGGATCTGCCGCAGCAGCACACCGTGGATCCGCAGGGTCGATTCACCGCCGAGGTCGGGCCCTGGGCCGGGCGACCCGTGAAGGACGCCGAGGGCGACATCCGACGGTGGCTTCGGAAACACGGCGCCCTCTACCGGGAGGAGATGACGACGCACGCCTACCCCCACTGCTGGCGGTGCGACTCGCCGCTCCTCTACTACGCGTGGCGCTCGTGGTACGTCGCCACGACGCGCATCCGGGAGCAGCTCCTGGCCGCGCACCGAACCGTCGCGTGGCATCCGAGCGACGTCGGCGCCAACCGCTTCGGCAATTGGCTCGAGAACAACGTCGACTGGGCCCTGTCGCGCAATCGCTACTGGGGCACGCCGCTCAACGTCTGGATCTGCGAGGAGTGCGGCGAGTCGAGGTCGGTGGGGAGCATCGCGGAGCTTCGCACCGGGAAGAACGTCGAGGAGCCGCTCGACCTGCATCGCCCCTACGTCGACGCCGTGACGTTCGATTGCCCGAAGTGCGGCGGCGTCCAGAAGCGGACGCCGGAGGTGATCGACGTCTGGTTCGACTCGGGCGCCATGCCGTTCGCGCAGTGGCATTACCCGTTCGAGAACAAGGACCGGTTCGAGCGATCGTTCCCCGCGGACTTCGTTTCGGAGGGAATGGACCAGACGCGGGGGTGGTTCTACACGCTGATGGCGATCGGCGTCGCGATGACCGGGAAGGCACCCTACCGGAACGTGCTGCCGATCGAGATGGTGCTCGACAAGCAGGGCAAGAAGATGAGCAAGTCGCGCGGGAACTCCGTCGATCCCGACGCCATCCTCGACGCGCGCGGAGCCGACGCCCTTCGCTTCTATCTCCTCTCGACGAGCCCGCCCTGGATGGCGACGCGCTTCGATCCGGAGGGCGTCGCCGAGGCGACGAAGAAGCTCCTTGGAACCCTACGGAACGTGGCGCAGTTCTTCGCCCTGTACGCGAACATCGACGGCTACGACCCCGGGGTCGTGGAGACGTCGCGCCCGGCGCTCCTCGACCGGTGGATCCTGTCGCGGCTTCACACGCTGACCGCGGACTGCCGCGCGGCGCTCGACGACTACGACCTGACGCGGGGCGCCCGGGCGATCCAGTCGTTCGTGCTCGAGGAATTGTCGAACTGGTACGTGCGGCGCTCGCGGCGCCGGTTCTGGAAGTCGGGCGAATCGGCCGACAAGCGCGCCGCGTACGACACGCTCTATCGGTGCCTGGAGACGGTTTCGAGGTTGCTCGCGCCGTACACGCCCTTCATCACCGAGGAAGTGCACCAGAACCTGGTGCGCGCGGCGGACCCGGCTGCGCCGGCGAGCGTCCATTGGTGCGACTATCCGGAGCCGAACGCGTCGATGGTGGACGAGACCCTGGAGCGCTCCATGGACCTCGTGCTCCGGATCGTGAATCTCGGGCGCTCGGCGCGGAGCGCCGCGTCGCTCCGCGTGCGCCAGCCGCTTCGGCGGGTCGCGATCGCCGGCGTGGGGGCGCGCGAGGCGAAGGAACTGGGCGCTCTCTCCGATCTCGTCCTGGACGAATTGAACGTGAAGGAGCTGACGTTCGTGGCGAACCGGGACGAGCTCCTGACCCTCGCCGTGAAGGCCAACTTCCCGGTCCTGGGGAAGAAAGCGGGCGGGGCGATGAAGGAGCTCGCGGCAAAGATCCAGGCGGCCGATCCCACCGAGGTTCGGGCGGCCCTGGCGGAAGGGTGGGATGTGGAGGCGGGAGGTCAGCGATTCCGGCTCGTCGCGGAGGACGTTCTCGTGGTGGAATCCTCCCGGGCGCCGTGGGCCGCGCAGGCCGATGGAAGTCTGACCGTGGCCGTGGAAACCCGGTTGGACGACGAATTGAAAGACGAGGGCCTCGTGCGGGAGCTCGCGCACCGGGTCCAGGCGCTCCGGAAGACGGCGGAGTTCGACGTTACGGATCGGATCCGCCTCGCCTGGGAGCTTTCGCCGGGTCTCTCGCGTGCCTGCGCCAGGCACGAGGCCTACTTGAAGGACGAGGTGTTGGCTGAGGAAATCGTCGCCGGGGGTACCGGCGGCGAGACGGTCGATGAGTGGAACTTTGACGGCGAACGGGCGCGCGTCGGTATCGAGCGGGTCCGCAGAGGAGGATGACGTTGCTCACGAAGAAAGATCTCAAGCACTTCGAGGAACGGCTCCTGGAGGAGCGGAAAAAGCTCCTGGGGCAGCTCGGCTACCTCGAGAAGACGCTCAATCAGACGCAGCGCGATTCCGCCGGGGATCTCTCGGCCTACTCCTTCCACATGGCGGACATGGGCACCGACGCGATGGAGCGCGAGAAGACGTTCCTCTTCGCCTCCGCCGAGGGACGCCTGCTCTACGACGTGGATCAGGCGTTGCGCCGAATCTACCGGAACGAATACGGCACGTGCCCGACGTGCGGCAAGGAGATCGGGAAGCCGCGCCTCGACGCCATCCCGCACGCGACCCTCTGCGTGACGTGCCAGGAGAAGCAGGAGAAGGAATCCAACGTGGCGCGCGGATGAGCGACGGAGGAAGCGCCCGGAAGACCCTGTTCCTGACCTGCGCCGCCGCCGTCGTGATCCTGGATCAGATCACGAAGTGGCTGGCCTCGTCCCGCCTCGACCTGGGGGAGCCCGTGTCCTTGCTCGGGGACTTCGTGCGCCTCACGCTCGTCCACAACACGGGCGCCGCGTTCGGGCTCTTTCCGGGGAGCCGCGGCCCGTTCATCGTCATTTCGGTGGTCGCGATCGGCGTCGTCCTCTACCTCTTCCTGCGCGAGACGCATCGCAACGTTCTGAACCGCGTGCTGCTCGGGTGTATCCTGGGCGGCGCGATCGGCAACCTGATCGATCGAGTGCGGCTGGGCTGGGTCGTCGATTTCATCGACATGGGATTCGGCCAGACTCGCTGGCCCGTCTTTAACGTGGCCGACAGCGCCGTCACCCTGGGGGTCGTCTTTCTTGCCTGGAACCTCGCGCGAGCGGGGCGCGACGCCGCCCCTTACCCCGAAGATTCACCTCGTGCCGGCCTCGCGGGCGGGTGAGCGGCTCGACCGCTATCTCGCGGAGGCCGAGCGGTCCCTCTCTCGATCCGCGGTTCAAGCGCTGATCGACGAAGGGCACGTCCGACTGAACGACGCCCCGGCACGCGCCTCGAGGCGCGTGAAGGCGGGCGATCGAATCGAGGTCGTGCGTCCCCGTCGCGAGCCCTCGCCGCTGCGGGGGGAAGCGATCCCGCTCGACGTCGTCTACGAGGACGAGCACTTTGCCGTGATCTCGAAGCCCGCGGGCATGGTCGTGCATCCGGCCGTCGGGCATCGGAGCGGTACCTTGGTCCATGCCCTCCTCCACCGCTATCGTGAGCTGCCGTCCGCGAACGGCGAGGAGCGCGCGGGCATCGTCCACCGCCTCGACAAGGGCACCTCGGGGCTCCTCTTGATCGCGCGAACCGAGGAGGCGCACCGCGAGCTGGCGCGCCAGATCGAGGCGCGGGAAGTGAAGCGCGTCTACCGCGCGCTCGTCTGGGGGCATCTCCGCGAGCCCCAAGGTCGAATCGAGGCCTCGCTCGCACGCAGCAAGAGCGACCGGAAGAAGATCGCCGTCGTGACGAAGGGCGGTCGTTTCGCCGCGACCCGGTACGAGACCGTGCGGGCGTACGGCTACCTGACCGAGCTCCTCCTCAAGCTGGAGACGGGGAGGACCCACCAGATTCGGGTCCACCTCGCCCACCGGGGGCACCCGGTGTTCGGCGACTCCGACTACGGCGGTCGCCGCGGCCCGCTCCTTCGCCTCACGCCCTCACGGCGCGCCGATGCGGCGCTCCTTCTCGCGGAACTGGACCACCAGGCCCTCCACGCCGAGACCCTCGGCTTCCGACACCCGGCCACCGGGGAGCCGATGGAGTTCACGCGGCACGTCCCTCCGGATTTCGAGACGGTCCTGAACGCGCTTCGATGCGAGTCCTAGGCGTGGACTTCGGCCTCCGGCGAATCGGGCTCGCGTTGAGCGACGAGGGCGGCGTGATCGCGACGCCCCTCCGTTCGTTCGCGATTGCCTCCGTGCGCGAGGCGCCGGCCGCCGTGGCGAAGGCGGCGCGGGAGACCGGTGCCGCAGCGGTCGTCGTCGGCGCCCCTCTGGGCCTCGAGGGCGAGGAGGGACGGCCCGAGGTGCGCCGCGTCCGCCGCTTCGCGACGGCGCTCCGGCGCGAGACGGGCCTCCGCGTGCACCTCGTCGACGAGAGCCTGAGCACGCGGGAGGCGGAGGAGAAGGTCGGCGCGCGAGGGTGGGCCACCCGGGACGAGGCGCTCCACGCGGCGGCGGCCGCGGTCATCCTGCAGCGGTGGCTCGATCGTCCCGCTCGGCGCGGCGCCGCGGAGGAGAACGAAGGATGAGGCGCCGCCACCGCATCCGCCGCTCGCTCGTGCTCGGCGGAATCGTCGGGGCGATCCTCCTCTCGGGGCTCCTCTTCTTTCCCGCGACGGTCACGCGCCACTTCGAGATGCGCGAGGTGATCATTCCGAAGGGCGCGTCCATCGAGGAGATCTCGAAGCTCCTCGAGCAGAAGGAGCTGGTCACGAACCCGCGCCTCTTCGTACTCGCCGCGCGGGTCCTGGGCTACGACCGAGGGCTCAAGGCGGGGCGATTCAGCATTCCCGTCGGCTCGAGCATCTATCGGATCCTCCGCCAGCTCGCACGGGGCATGTCGTCCCAGGACATGGTGACGATTCCGGAAGGCCTTCGCGCGGACCAGATCGCGCAACAGCTCCACGAGCGCGCCAAAATCGACCCGATCGGCTTCATGACCCTCGCGGGCGACTCCGCGTTCGCGCGTTCCCTCGGGATCCCCGCGGACCGGGTCGAGGGGTATCTCTACCCCGACACGTACCCGTTCTACCCGCTCCTGACGCCGGCGGAGGTGCTCCGGGTCATGGTGGAGCGGGCGCTCCGCATCTTCGGGGAGGAGATGGCGCTCCCCGGCGCGCGGCAGGGGCTGACGCTCCATCAGCTCGTGACGCTCGCGTCCATCGTGGAGGCCGAGGCCCAGATGCCGTCCGAGCGCGCCCGCATCGCGGCCGTCTTCTACAATCGCTTGCGGCAGGGTATGATGCTGCAGTCGGATCCGACCGTCCTGTACGCGCTCGGCATCTGGAAGGGGCGGACCTACTACCGCGACCTGGACGTCAAGTCGCCGTACAACACGTACCGGAACAAGGGGCTTCCGCCGGGTCCGATCTGCAATCCGGGAAAGGATGCCGTGCACGCCGTGCTCTTTCCGCTCGCCGACAGCACCGAGTACTACTTCGTGGCCCGCGGAGACGGGACCCACATGTTCTCCCGAACCTGGGAGGAGCATTTGAAGGCGATCGCTCACGTGCGCGCGCAGGCGAAGCGCGAATCCACGCTGGTTCCGACCGGCCCGGGGGTCCTCTCTTCGGGAGTGCCGTCGATCGGATCGACCGCGCTTCCCGTCGCGCCCTCCGACGTCCCCTCGCTCCGGGCGACGCCGGTCTCCGCGACCAAGGACTCCGTCGGAATCGGACCCCTGCCTCCGAAGAAGACGACGGCCAAGCCGACGGCGAAGGCGACCACCGCGGTCAAGAAGGCGCCGACCAAAAGGGCCACGACGACGAAAGCCACCGCCCCTGCGAAGACCGCGCCGACGCCCGTGAAGAAGACCACCACGACCAAGCGGCGAACGCCATGACCCCGCCGAAGGGGACGGGCGTTGCCGCGCGCCTCTTCTCTCCCACGAAGGGACTCGATCCCGCGATCGCGGAGAAGCGCTCCCGGCTGGAGGCCATCCTGGCCGGGCTGGGACGGACGCTCGTGGCCTACTCGGGCGGCGTCGATTCCTCGCTCCTCCTCTCCGAAGCGGGTCGGGTCTTGGGTCCGGACGCGGTCGGGGTGATCGCCCGGAGCGCCTCGCTCCCTGCCGAGGAGTACCGGGACGCGGTGGCCCTGGGCGACGAGCGTGGGATCGAGGTTCGGACCCTCGAGACGAGGGAGATCGAGCGCGAGGGCTATCGCGCGAACGCGGGCGACCGGTGCTATCACTGCAAGGCGGAGCTGTTCGAGCGGCTCGAGGCGCTCTGCCGGGACGAGGAGTTCGACTCCCTCGCCTACGGCGCCGTGACCGATGACTTGGGCGACGTCCGACCCGGGATGAAGGCGGCCGAGGACTACCGGGTGCGCGCCCCGCTCTTGGAGTCCGGCTTCTCGAAGCTGGAGGTTCGGGTCCTCGCCCGTCACGTGGGACTTCGGGTCTGGGACAAACCCCAGTCGGCATGTCTCGCCTCGAGAATCCCCGTCGGATCCGAAGTGACCGAAGCGAAGTTGAACCAGGTGGAACGCGCGGAGGCTTGGATTCGAGAGACGTTCGGGGTCCGAGTCGTGCGGGTCCGGCACGATGGCGCTCGTGCCCGCGTCGAGGTGAGTCCCAGCGACGTGACCCGGCTGAGCCGAGAGGACTCGGTCGACGCCCTCCAGCGCGGCCTTCTCGGCATTGGGTTTACCCAGGTGACGGTGGATCCTCGCGGCTATCGTCGAGCAGACCCGTATCCTATTGAATCAAAGGAGATTGTAGCCAATGGCCAACGCGAATGAAGCTCGCAGGAAGGGCCGGAGGGGCGCGCCCGTTCGGACCGAAGGCGGGTCCAGCGTGGATCTGCCGTTCGGTCGTAAGAACTATATTTTATTCGGGTTAGCTGCTATAGTCATCCTGGCGGGCTACATTGCGCTCTCCCGCGGGTCGATCACGCTGGCGCCGATTCTCCTGCTCATGGGTTATCTGGTCCTCATCCCCTGGGGAATATTGGCTAAATAAGGGCGAATAGCTCAGTTGGTAGAGCACTTGCCTTACACGCAAGGGGTCACAGGTTCGAGCCCTGTTTCGCCCAATTTTTCGTCCCCCCGGCCGCCCCAAAGGCGTTCTTGTTCTTGACTTTGCTCTCCGGCGGTGGTAGACTACTTCAGTAAATAAAAGTGCCCTCTGGGATGCGGGCATATCACCCAGGCGGGCCCTCCCGCCGTAAGTCATTGAATTTTAGAAAAATACCTAAAGCTGGATCAGAACTGATTTGCTCGAAAGGAGGTGTTTCGAACCGCCACGGCTACACGCCTACTACTTCGTGATCTGATCTCTCCATTGCATCCGTGTGGTTCGACGCAGCTGTAGAGACCCTAGGAGGTGTAATGATGTTCAAAGTGGCCAAGCTGGGCATCGCGATCGCGGCGGTTTTGACATGGATCGTCCCGGCCGCCCATGCCGGAGTTCCGGATCAGACGAAGTCGTTTTTCGTGCCACAGGCAGGGACGACGACTGCCGCGGTGGAAGGCACGGACGCGACGAAGTTTTTCCGGATGTGTCC
>Ga0070696_100000592_pt1 | contig 23157 bp, 20 predicted proteins | sample KBSK1253metaG_FD_65474 | JGI IMG/M metagenome (GOLD analysis project Ga0070696, IMG submission 65474) | Corn, switchgrass and miscanthus rhizosphere microbial communities from Kellogg Biological Station, Michigan, USA - KBS K1-25-3 metaG | ecosystem: Host-associated > Plants > Roots >... | reverse complement strand
AGAAGATTCTGGCGTAAATTCGCTGCTATTGACAAACCCGCCGCTCGCAGCAGATCATTCCCTTCATGCTTCCAGCGCCAGGTAGCGCGGCGACCACCGTCCAACCTGCCGTCGTCATCCGAAAAGTTCAGCGACGCATTCTGCCGTTTCTCTTCATCTGTTATCTCTTCGCTTACCTGGACCGGGCCAATGTCGCTTTCGCCAAGCTCACCATGCTGCCCGACCTCGGTTTTTCCGAGGCCGTGTACGGGTTGGGGGCGGGACTTTTTTTCATCGGCTACTTTCTGCTCGAGATCCCCGGCGCGCTCATCGTGCAAAAATTCGGAGCGCGGCGCTGGATTGCGCGCATCCTGATCACCTGGGGCTTCTGTTCGGCGCTCGTGGGCTTCGTTCGCACACCGCATCAATTTTACGCAGCGCGATTTTTGCTGGGAGCCGCGGAGGCCGGTTTTTTCCCCGGCGTGATCGTCTACCTGAGCCATTGGTTTCCATATTCGTATCGCGCGCGCGCCATGGCCCGGTTCGTGTTGGCGATTCCTCTCGGCCTCATGCTGGGGGCGCCTGGTTCCGGGCTGCTCCTGCGCCAACACTGGTTCGGGCTGGAGGGCTGGCGGTGGGTGTTCATCATCGAAGGACTGCCGGCCGTGGTGCTGGGAGTCATCACATTGCGCTACCTGACGGATTGGCCGAAAGACGCCAAATGGCTGGAGCCCGCCGAGCGCGAGTGGCTGGCATCCGAAATCGAACAGGAAAACGTCAAGAAAGGCGCCGGTCGAAAAATTTCCATCTGGCGTGCAATGCGTCAGCGTAATGTGCTGTTGCTGGCGTTGATTCTCTGCGCGGCCAACACCGGCGGGTCCGGATACCTGTTCTGGTTGCCGACCAGAATTCAGCAGGCGTCTTCATTTTCCCCGTTGGCCGCTTCGATGTTTTCGTCGCTGCCGTTCATGGCCGGCATGATCGCACTTTTTCTGATGGGCCGCTCCTCCGACCGTACCGGCGAGCGAAAGTGGCACACCGCCATCCCCCTGTTTCTTTCGGGGTGCCTGTTCGCGCTGACTGTCATTTCGAATCACCCCTTTGCTCTGCTTCTCGGTCTGTTGTGCATCGCCGCACCAGCGATGTATGCCTGGATTCCCGCGTTCTGGGTCCTGCCGACAATGACGCTGGGCGAGTACGGCGCGGCGGCCGCGATCGGATTAATGAATTCGATCGGCAACCTGGGCGGGTTCTTCGGGCCGACGCTGGTGGGCTTTGTGATCACCAAATACGGCTCCTATACGGCAGCGGTATTATTTCTGTCTTCCTGCTATGTGATCGGTTCGCTACTGGTGTTCGCTCTGCGCGATCAATCCCAGTCCTCCGGTCTGTGATAGGCTAACTCGCCGGACGGCACGGAGGTCGCTACGAAGGTCAATATCGAAAATCAGGTCGCGTTGGTCACGGGCGGCGCGCAGGGAATCGGGCTCTCCATCGCCAAAGAACTGGCGGAAAACGGCGCCCGCGTAGCCATTGTGGACATCGACGGCGGCGCGGCTCATCAGGCTGCGGAAGAATTACCGGATAACTGCCTCGCGCTTCAAGGCAGCGTGGCGGATGCCGGGCGGATGCAGCAGGCGGTTCAGGAGATTGCGAATCGCTTTGGCCGCATCGATATTCTGGTGAACAATGCGGGCATCAATACCAGCCGGAATCGCGTGCCCATACACGAGTACTCGCTCGAAGACTGGGATCGCATTCTTCAGGTCGATCTCACCGGAGTCTTTTTTGTCAGCCGGGCGGTAATCCCCGTCATGTTGAAGAACGGCGGCGGACGAATCGTCAACATTTCGTCGATAGCCGGGGTGGTGCCGCTTCGACTGCAGAGCGCTTACGTGGCGGCAAAAGCAGGCGTCGTCAATCTTACGCGGTCGATGGCTCTCGAATTAGGCCCGCGGGGAATTCTTGTCAACGCCGTGGCTCCGGGATCTACGCTCACACGCGGAACCGAGGCGCTCTTTTACGGTCCTGACGGCACTTACAACGAGAAAGCCGCCAGCCTCATCGCGCACATCCCCCTCGGACGTCCGGCGACAACCGAAGAGATCGCGCATGCTGTAGTCTTTCTGGTGGCGCCCGAGGCCAGTTACATCAACGGCGCGGTGTTGGTGGTAGACGGAGGTTGGACAGCCGGCTATGCGCGCGAGTGGTGATTTTCCAAACAGGAGCGAAAAAAAGTAATGGCGAAAATTCAAGCGTTCAAAGGTTATCAGGGCGATCCGCCGATCTCGAAGCCCAAGGAACTCGTCCAGCCCAACATCGTGACGGTACAGGACGGCGTTCCGGTGAAGTATCCGGGCTGCGAAGGAATCGGCGTTCGCATCGTGCATCCGGTGAATCCCAACGCTCCCGCCAAGAATCTGGGACTGGTCATGTTTTACGTGCCGCCGCACGTTGTGCTGGAGCCGGGCAGCCATCACACCGAGGAGTGTTACGTGATTCTTCGCGGCGAGGGAACCATGATGCTCGCCGGAAAGCCGGTACCGGTGCGCGCGGGCATGTTCATTCACCTGCCGCCCTGGTGCGAGCACGGCATAGAGAACACGGGCAAAGAAACGCTGGAGGTTTTGATCTGTACCGCGCCGCCAAACCCGTAGCTTTGCCCGGCGAAGGTAGATAACGTTAGCATTGGCGCGGAACGTGCATATCGAATGCCGATGCTAGCCGCCAAGATCTTCATGTATCTCCAGATTTTAGACTTCGTGACGACTATCGCCGGCTTCAAAATGGGCCTGGTTGAAGGTAGTCCGATGATCCGCTGGATGACTCAGTTCGGACCCGTGTTCGCGGTGGCTGCATCCAAGCTGCTCGCATTTACGCTTTGCGCCGTCTGTTATTGGTTCAATCTTCGCAAGCTCTTACGGCGAGTGAATTACTGGTACGCCGCGGTAGTTGCCTGGAATGTCTCGCTGCTGATCGCCTCTTCAAGACTGATTTGGGGCTGACCGCCCCATCGGTGCGTGTCACTCGACAAAAGTGCCACTGTCGCCAACCGGGGTGCGACAGAATGTCCCATAAGTAAACAGTCTCCGGCAGCAAAATCCGCATAACCACCGGTAGTAGAGTGTCCTCCGGCCTTCCCGCCTAACAAACGACAATATTGACCGGCTACACTTGTTACGACAGCATGATAAGCATAAAGTTTACTTGCGGATCATTGACACGCAGGTAATACACTCTGCTCTACCATGTCTAAGTCGAAGGCAAACTCCCCCGCCACGGTATCCACCGACACACCCAGGACGGTAGCGATCGTCGCCAGGAACCAGGTCATCGAGCTTTGGCACATTCATCGCCTGCGTGCGAGTTACAAAGAACGCGAGGTGCACTTACCCGCGGAAATCCGTACCCGAACGGTGAACGGCCGGCGCGAGCAATGCGATATTCAGCGGCGTCACTTGGCTCACCAGGAATGGGGCCATTTCGTGATCCGCAGATACCAGGCAACGCGCGTGCTTCCGTGGACCCCTTCGATTGCCCTGATGATGCTGATACCCGGCACCCTGCTAGCTGCCGGATCCGCCAATCAGGGAATCATGGAAGTGCCGATCAGCTTACTGGTCCTGCAATGCGCATTGATCGGGGCGGGTGGCCTGATGGCCCTAGCATCCGGCTGGCGAATACTGACGCGGCGAATGCAGTCCTCCGACGGCGTATCGGTCGAGACTCTCGGAGTATCCCGCTACGCGCTGGGACTGCCGAATGACGCGCTCGTAGCGGAATCTCTGCCCGGCGGTTATCGCGCGAGACACTTCAAAGGCCAGCTCGAAGTCGACGCTCCCGTGGGACCTTGGATCGTGGTCGAGGAACTTACCAGCGATCTCGGCTGGCATAAAGCGCGCTGATCCCCAATCATCGTTTGAGCCGCAACATCAAGACGCCTTGTCCCGGAAGAGAAGGGCCGCGAAATCGCCAAGGTTCCGTCGCCAGAGCATCCATGTGTGCGCACCCGGCGTCTCGATCGCGGTGCTGCGAATGTCCTTCGACTTCAGCCAGTCCTGAAATTTGCGATGGAAATCGATGAGACGGTCCTCGGTTCCGCACGAGATCCACAGCAGCCGCAGTTGTGCCACGGACTTCGCGTCGAGCGCCGGGAAAGCTGCCTTGAAATCATCTCCGAGCCCGCCGGAACTAAAAGCGCCGATCCAGGCGAAACGATCCGGAGCGTTCAACCCGGTGTAGAGAGATTCGGAGCCGCCCATCGACAGCCCGGCGATCGCCCGGGAGTTGCGGTCCTTCGAGACCCGGTATTGCTTCTCGATTTGCGGAACCACTTCGGTGAGCAGGGCGTCGCGAAACTTGGAGAAATTGCGCTCGACAAGACTCCGGTCGCGAAAGCCCGGGCCGGAGCGCGCGACAATCTCCGGCGCGCCGTAACCCAGCGGCATCACAATGAGCATAGGTTTGGCTTTCCCCTGCGCGATAAGATTGTCGAGAATCACGTGTGCGCGCCCGACCGACGTCCAACCGCTCGCGTCGTCGCTGAATCCGTGCAACAGATATAAGACCGGATAAAGTTTCCGCGCGGCGCCATCGTAACCGGGCGGCGTGTAGACGTAATAATCGCGCTGATCGCCCACCACGGCGGACTTGTAAAAGTGGCGATGAATCTCTCCGTGCGGCACATCGTTGACTTCCCATGAGAGCGACGCCGGTCCAGGCACATGCACAGCGCTCTGCGTATTAAGCAGATTGGGTTTCATCAGCGCGTTGGATGGGTCGATCAGTCCTACGCCGTCGGCCACGAATGAGTAACCATATATGTCGGGCTCGAGCGGATCCGTGGTCACGGTCCAAACGCCCTGATCGTCTTTTTGCATGGGGACGCGCTGCGCTCCCTCGCGGCCGAGCAGAACTTCCTTGGCATTCGGAGCGCGGAACCGGAACGTCACCCGACGATCGGAGTGCACCTCCGGCGACACAAGCCGCGGTTCCGGCTGGGCGAAAACCGGCGTGAGGGCCGCCAATACAAGTATCAGAGAGCGGTTCATCAGATGGCCTTTCTGTCGAGACCGTGCAGATCACAATTATATTAACGAAGGTGGAACTTTGAGCGTCCGCATTTCGTATGCTGACTCAAAGGAGAGTACCGTGCGGAAAACTGGCTGGATGAATGCTTTGCTTCTGGTAGCTGTATTTTGCCCGCTCAGCTTCGCCGAAGAGTGGAACAAGACCTATAGCATTTCAGGCAAAGCCGATCTGCGGGTCGACGTGGATGACGGAGGAATCACCGTACGCGCCTGGGACCGCAACGAGATTAGCGCGCGGATCATCACTCATGGCTGGAAAATCGGACCCGAGGTTCGGGTTAACGAGCAACAGTCCGGCGACCGCGTCACCTTGGAGGTCAGAACGCCGCGCGTCCATTTCAGCACGGGCCACCGCTCGCTGCGCCTCGAGCTGCAGGTCCCGCGAGAATTGCGTACTGAGATCCACAGCGGGGATGGCGGTATCTCTGTGAACGGTCTGAAAGGCGAGATCCACCTCTCGTCGGGTGATGGCGCCATCGAAGCGGAGTCGCTCGAAGGCTTGCTGCAGGCCAAAACGGGGGACGGCCACATTCGCGCCTCCGGTCGCTGGGACCGGCTTGACCTCGAAACCAACGACGGCAGCATCGAGGCGGATGTCAGCACCGGCTCGAAAATGGCCGCGAGCTGGCGCGTTCGCACTGGCGATGGTCATGTCACGCTGCGTTTGCCGCAGGATTTCTCAGCCGACCTGGACGCTCGCACTGGCGACGGCCGGATCACCGTCGATTTTCCCGTGACGGTGTCGGGCTCGCTCCGCACCTCGGAGTTTCGCGGCAAGATCAATAGCGGCGGCGAACCCCTGGTCGTTCAGACAGGCGACGGGGCCATCCACATCCAGCCTCATTAGATGCGGCTGGTTTATTCCGCATTGAAACCAATCTTCACGATGTCCCCGAATCGAGCCGGCTTGCTCCGGGCATAGTTCCTGCGGTTCGAACGCACGCTCTCGATGGCTTCGAGAAAGTAGGCCTCCGGCTCGCGCAATGGTTTTTCGTTTGCCTTATCGTGTGCAAACAGCAGCTTGCCGTCTTCCACCACCGACTTCAAGTCCGCTCCCGTCAGCCCTCGGCTGGCTGATGCCACGATAGCGACATCGGCCCCACCGATCGGCGGCGGCAACAGCAACAATTTCTCACGGACGATCGCGGCTCGCGCTTCCGCATCCGGCAGGCGTGTTTCCAGCCACAACTCGACGCGGCCCGAGCGCAGAATGGCCTGCGGCAGGCTGCTCACGTCCATCACCGTCATGATCACGCAGACGCGCTCCGCACTCGCGCTTTCCAACCCATCCAGCATGGTCAGCAGGTACCGATAAAACCCGGGCTCCTTGTCTCCTTGCAGGATGACATCGGCGTCATCGATGAAGATGACAGAGGGGGCGTTCATTTTGGCGGCTTCAAACACTTCCTCGACCTTACCGTAGAAATCTCCACTTCCCGCGATCACCGTTCCATCTATCAAAAAGAACTTGCTCTTCAGCCGATGAGCCAATGCCCGGCCGATCGTGGTCTTGCCGGTACCTGGAGGCCCGGCCAGCAGAACGCCGCGTTTCGGCTTCAAATGATACTCGGCAGCCAGCACGTCATTCTCAAACGGCAGCGCAATCTTGGCTTCGAGCGCGCGCACCAGGTCGCCGAGCCCTTTCAAGTCATCCCAGGTAACGGGCGCGACTTCCTGGATCTCCACATTGGTGGCCATGTTCCGCGAACGAAGATACTCGACAAAGCTCGTGGTATCGATTGTGGTCTCGCGCATCAACCAGGCGCACGCATTCTTAAGCTGGTATGCGTTCAGCATAGGGGCGAAGCGATGGATCCGGGCGTAGTCCAACCTATCCGCTATGTCGTTTCCCAGATAAGCGCGGCAGATGCACTCATAGTCGGTCGCCGTGAACTCGCCGATCTCAAATGAGGACGCGCGGCGTTGCACTGGCCACGGAGCGTCGTCGGTGTCCACGCCGAACACCAGCTTCTTCCTGCGTGCTCCGGCCTCACCGAGCAAGGCGGTAAGCGCCGCGTCCAGCAGGTAACGACGCGCATAGTTGCAGGCCTCGGTAATGTTAGTAATCAAATGCAGGTCATCCACGATCACGGTATCGTGATGGACCAGGGACAACTCGATCATCTCGAGGAACGCCTCCTCAATCGCATCCGAGTTGCGCTCTCGCAATATCTCCATGAACTGGCGCACACCAACAAAGCCTCCGCCTATCGCGGCGTGCACGTGCTCGAGAATTGTGGTCCTTCCCATTCCGGACCCGCTTCGCAACACGAGGATGTCGCCTGCCGTGATTCCGTTTTTGAGGCTATCGGCGGCCAGTTGTTGCGCGGGCGTCATTATGAATTCTTTTTCAATGGCACTCATGTGGTTCTATTTCCAGCACTCGCAGCTTCCCGCGAGACTACGACGCGAATAGCTCGATGTGCTTGGGCACACCACGCCACCGCAGTTAGTAAGTGATTGTGTTTGGTTTAAACGAGCTGGAGAGGATCGGAAAGCAGGCTCTCCAGGTACGCGTCCCCATCAAACAGGATTGGTTTTTGACTTACTCGGTTATGTGCGCTTCGCAAGAGTTGCCTCCTTTCCTAAGTAATGAATAACAGCTTCGAAATATTACCACGCCCCGGTGGGTCTGACAAGAGATTTCTTTTTTCGACACTCCGGCCCGGCGGAAATGTTACAACCGTCACGCACCCGTCCGGCCGATACAACGGTTTCAACAGCGCCGGCGCCCTATCGGTTGATAACTACTTTCGCGGGATCGAGTTCGTAGCCTTCATCCTGCGCAATCTGAACCGCCGTCGAGCGCAGAGTTTCTTCCGCGACATCGCGGCCCGCATCCGCCGCCGGGCGTTTCACCACCTCCGAGCCAATCTGGATGCGGACCTGCCATACCTTCTTCCCGGAATCCCAAGTGACCTGCGCATTGCTTGCTTTTGTCATGTTCACGATCCTTGGCCGAGTATCGTCTTTCTTAGACAGCACGCTATCACAGGAATCCGGAACATTCAACGGCCGCTGCCGGCCGCCGGCCATTGCCCCTGACATTCTACCCAAGCGGCCGAAGGTGCATGGCCACGCCATCGCGCACGCCGCCGAACGCGAATCCGAAGAGGTATTGCAGGTGGAGCAAGGATCGCGTTATCCGGCCTTGCATCGCCTCGTGAAACAGGGCTGGATCTCCGCCCGTCACGGAGTCTCCGAAAACAACCGCCGCGCGAAGTATTACAGCCTCACCGCTAAGGGACGCAAGCAGCTCAGTGCCGAGAGCTCGAAGTGGGACCGCCTCACACAGGCGATTGCGCGTATCATGCGCCCGGCGGGCGAAGAGAGCCGCTCATGAAACTCTGGCGCGGGCGTGAGCAAGATCACTCGAAGACGAGATCCGCGATTATGTCGATTTTCGCGATCGGACCAGGAGCTTTGACGGGCTTGTGGCGTTCACCATATCGACCTTCGGCTTCGGCACGCGGCCCGACGCACTCCGCCAGTTGAAAGGCCGGCATGCTGGTGACCGGTAACTTTTTCTCCGTCATGGGAGTGAGCCGGACTTGGGTCGCACTTTCCAGCCCGAAGAAGACCTCGTACGATGCCGTCGTCATCCTGGGTCACGAGCTTTGGGAAAAGGAATTCGGATCCGACCGGTCGATCCTCTGATGGCGCCTACGCCTCAATGGCATCGAATGCACGACCGGTTGGAACATCAATCGGCCGCTTTCCCGTGATAGCCTTGTCTAGCTCTCCTTCCGGATAGGACTGGCCACCTAATCGTGCTAGTTACACTTGAAAACTAACGATACACGCCTTGGCCTAGCACTCGAAACCAATCCTTGATAAGCTCTCGTACCAAAGGGAGGTCCTGGAATGAAGCTAGGTTTCGTATTGTCTACGGTCCTCTGCGTGGCTACGCTTCCAGTTGCCGCGCAAACATTCGGCGAAATCACAGGAGTGGTTCAGGACTCGGCTGGCGCCGTAATTGTCGGTGCGAAAGTCACGGTCACGAATACTGCCACTACCGCCTCACGCGAAACGGTTACTAATGGAGCCGGCGCGTATAGTTTTCCCGCGTTGCAACCGGGCACCTACGACCTGAAGGTAGAGCACCCGGGATTTCGTACGGCATTAAGCAATCGGATCGAGCTGCAGGTGCAGCAGACCGTTCGCATGGATTTTGCGCTGCAGGTTGGGCAGATTAGTGAATCTATCGAAGTCGCGGGCGGCGCGATCCAGCTCAACACCGAGGATGCCACCGTGGGTACGGTGATCGAGAACCGTCGCATCGTTGATCTGCCCCTGAATGGGCGCGACTACCTGCAACTGGTGGCGCTCAGCCCCAACGTGACGTCCGGCTTTGCCAATGGCGGCCAATCCGACTCCCGCCAGGGTGGCACACGCGCGAACGAGCAGATCTCGGTTGCCGGCCAGCGCCGCGAGTTTAACTATTTCACGCTCGACGGCGCCGACAATACCGACGTCAACTTCAACACCTATATCATTCAGCCTTCCATCGATGCCTTGCAGGAATTCAAGGTGCAGACCGGCATTTATCCCGCCGAGTTCGGGCGAGCCACAACGCAAATCAACGTTTCGACGAAGCCGGGTACTAACCAGTACCACGGCACGGTGTTCGAGTTCCTGCGCAACGACAAGCTGGATGCGCGCCCGTACGATTTCAGCGGCTCAAACCCGGAAAAGTCTCCTTTCAAATGGAACCAGTACGGATTCACGCTGGGCGGCCCCATCTGGATTCCCAAATTGTTGAACGGCAAAAACAGGCTGTTCTTCATGAGTAACTACGAAGCATTCCGGCAGCGGGAACTGGACAGCTCTCTCTACTCCGTTCCCGATAACGCGATGCGCGGCGGCAACTTCTCCGAGCTGCTGCCTGGCGGCTCGGCTTGTGTCGAGCAGGGCCAGTGCTTCACGCTGCATGAGCCGTTCAGCACCACGCCGATTGCCGGCAATATCATTCCGACGAGCCGGCTCGATCCCATCGCGCAGAAGCTGCTGGCGTATTACCCCGCTCCCAATCTGCCCAACGTGGGGGTTTTCGGCAACAATCTGCTGATCGCGCAGAAGCCGCTGACCAACAAGGATCAATTCATCCAGCGCGTCGATTTCAATGAGAGCAGCAACTCCGCGTGGTTCGGCCGCTACAGTTGGGGCGACGAAGCCGTCACTCAACCCGCGCTGTTTCTCAATGGCCGAACTGTGCTGACTCACGTGTGGCAGGCGATGATCTCGAATACCCGAGTAATTTCACCGACTAAAGTGAACGAAGCGCGGTTTAACGTGAACTACTTCTTCAACAGCACCGGCCGTGAGCTGGCCTTCAAGAAGAATGTCATCGACGAAGTAGGTTTGCCCAATTTTCCTCATCCAGACCCGGTTTCCTGGGGCATTCCATCCGTCGGCATCGACGCGTTCAGCGGTTTCGGAGACGATTCCGAAGGTCCCTACGTGAATCACAACACGACTTTCGAGTGGGCGGACAATTTCTCCTGGATCCACGGAAAGCATTCGTTCCGATTTGGCGCTGAGATCCGGCGTGACCGTTTTAACCAGCTCGGCAATCAGTTCGCCCGCGGATCGTTGATCATCAATAACGGAAAGGCGACTGGATTCGCCTTCGCCGATTTCATGCTGGGGTACCCGACGCAGGACGAAAAGGCATTGACGCTGGCGGTGGCACAGTTCCGCGCCACGTCTCAAGCTTATTACGTGGATGACGTATTCAAGATTCGGCCGAACCTCACCATCAACTACGGGCTGCGGTACGAATTCGTGCCGCCGTGGTACGACAAGGGACAAAGCGAGGTCGATGCTTACGTGCCCTTCATCGACACCACACCGAATGTCGCGGACATGAGCAGGCATCCTGTACTGATACGCGTGGGTTCGGGCGATTTTTACGCGAACAAGATCATGCGTTTCAATTCGGCGATTCAAATTGCGCGTGACGGCCGTCTGGGTGATCGCCTGATCACCAGCGATTACACCAATTTCGCCCCGCGGCTGGGCATTTCCTGGAGTCCGACCGGCAAGTGGACCATCCGCACCGGCTTCGGCGTTTTCTATTCTCAGGACACGGGCAACCCGCGGTTCGACATGGAGCGCAACTTCGGCGGACGCTTGCGAGACAATACCAGCGCCGCGGCCCCGCTTACCTTCGAACAACCGTTCGTGGCTCAGGGCGTCACCGTCTCGCGACCTTATGTCCTGGCGAACATCCACGAACGCCGCACGCCGATGATCGAGCAGTACATATTGAATTTCCAGCGTGAACTGGACAAGCAGACCGTGCTCGAATTCGGATACCTGGGTTCGCAGGGACATCGTCTGGAGCATTTCAGGGCTATCAATGAGGCGCTGCCCGGGGACGGGCCGAATGCATCCAGACAACCGTATCCGGAATTCGGCCGCATCCAGGAGGTGGACGGCGAAGCGAATTCCAACTACCACGCGCTCAACCTCAAGGTGACTCGCAGGTTCTCCCAGGGCTTCACGTATCTGGCGGGATACACCTGGTCTAAGTCCATTGACACAGGCAGCGGCATTCGAACCCTCGGCGCCGATACGCTGTTTCCTCAGAACAGTTACTGCGGAAGCTGCGAAAGAGCTCGCTCTATCTTCGACACGCGCCACCGCATCGTGACTTCATTGCTCTACGAACTCCCGTTTGGAAAAGGCAAACGGTTCCTCAACACCGGCGGCATCGTCAACCAGGTGCTGGGCGGATGGAATATCAGTTCCATCATCACCATTCAGCCAAGCGGATTCCCGTTGACGGTGGCGGACGGCGACGTCTCCAACTCCGGAGCCGGCTTTGACCGGCCCAACGCCACCGGACAGGAAACGCAGTTGTCGCGCGGCTCCCGCAGCGTGTTCCGGTGGTTCAACACCGGCGCTTATGTGCAGCAGCCGGATTTCACGTTCGGGAACGTAGGCCGCAACACTGTCACCGGTCCCGGCATCGTGAATTGGGATTTCTCAACGCTGAAAGACTTCCACATCCGGGAATCGAGCTTCGTGCAGTTCCGATTCGAAGCCTTTAATTTTTTCAATCATCCGAATTGGGGTGATCCTGACACGTATCTGCTGGACGGCACCTTCGGCCAGATCAGTTACACGCGCACAGCCATGCGCCAGTTGCAGCTCAGCCTGAAGATCGTGTTCTGAGCGCGCGGTCCAAACGGGCTGGTTCGGCCGACGCGCGGCGGACTTGCGTCGACTTGAACCATTCAGTAGCATAAGCCCGAGATGAGAAAACTGATTTTAGTTGCGCTGATGGCACTCGTGCCGCTGACGGCGGCCGAAAAGGGTTGGACTTCGCTGTTTGACGGCAAGGATCTGACCGGGTGGAAGGTCAATGAAAACACCAGCACGTTTTCCGTCAAGGATGGTGCGATCGTCGCCAACGGACCGCGCAGCCACTGTTTCTATGTAGGCGATTTTCAGAATCACAACTTTAAGGATTTCGAGCTCAAGGTGGACGTCATGACGCTGCCGGGTTCGAACGGCGGCATCTACATTCAGACCGAGTACCAGGATCAGAGCTGGCCCGCCAAGGGCTTCGAAGTACAAGTGAACAACACATTCAAAGCAGACCCGCGCAGAACCGGCAGCCTCTATCAAGTTAAAGACAACCTCGCGGAAGTGGCCAAAGACAACAAGTGGTTCACTGAGCACATTATCGTGAAGGGCGATACCATCAGCGTCCGGATCGATGGCAAGCCGCTGCTGGAGTGGACGCAGCCCGCCGGCTGGCCCGGCACGAAGGAGCAGCCGGATCGCCGCATTCGCGCCGGCACGATCGCGCTACAGGGGCATGACCCGGGCAGCACCGTCTACTACAAGAACATCCGCATCAAGCCGCTGAAGTAACGACGCGCGGCAAGGGCGGGCGCCGAGCAACCGCCCGCGTTCTCACTCATGCCCTACGACGACGAACTCGAATCGATTGTCGCCGAGCTGAACCGCGCTGCCGCGCCCGGCTCGCGTCCGGCTCAGGGTACGCCGCAATCGACCGCCTCGCTCGACCAGTTGCTTGGGTACGCCGTGCAGCGGAGCGCTTCCGACCTTCTGCTGATCGCCGGTGCGCCGGTAGCCTTGCGGGTTGACGGGAAGCTTACACCCGCCGCCGGACCCGTGCTGAGTGGCGAAGAAACGCGCAACCTGCTGCTCCCGTTGCTCGGGACCAGGCAGCACCAGGAACTGCAAAAAAACAAATCCATCGATTTCTGTTTTTCCCGGGAGTCGATCGGCCGCTTCCGCGTCAACGTGCATCAACAGCGGGGAACGCTCGCGGGAACCATCCGGCTGCTTCCGGCGCGCATCCCGACGCTCGAATCGCTCCACCTGCCAACTTCCTTGCATCGATTGGCCGAGGCCCGGCAGGGACTGGTGCTCATCACGGGCTCGGCAGGCTCCGGCAAAAGCTCCACGCTGGCCGCGCTGATCGACGTGATCAACTCGACGCGCCGCGACCACATTGTGACGGTCGAGGACCCCATCGAATTCGTCCATGCCAACCGCAGTTCCATCATCGAACAGATGGAAGTCGGCCATGATGCGCCGGATTTTGCCAGCTCCGTGCGCAGCGTCCTGCGCCAGACTCCGGATGTGATCCTGGTCGGTGAAATGCGCGACGTCGAAACCATGGCGACTGTCCTGACGGCGGCGGAAACCGGGCACCTGGTGTTTTCCACTTTGCACACCAATGACACTTCGCAAGCGATATCGCGGATTCTCGATTCGTTTCCACAAGGCAATCAGCCGCAGACCCGCCAGCAGCTTTCTCTCGCTCTGCTGGCCATCGTTTCCCAGCAACTGCTGCCAGCCGCGGACCGGGGCGGCCGTTACCCGGCGGTCGAAATAATGATGGGTACGCACGCGGTCAGGAATCTGATTCGGAAGGGCGACGACCATCAGTTTTATAGCGCCGTCTCGACCGGGCGGTCCGAAGGGATGATCGCCATGGAGCAATCGCTCGCCGAGATGGTGCGCGCGGGGCGGATCACGCGGGAAACGGCCTTGGCACACTGTTTCCGGTCGGAAGATCTGCGGCGGTACCTGCAGGAGTAGCGGCGCGAGGTTTGCTCTAGCCAGTGTTTCTACGGTAACTTGTGTTAGAGCCGCCGTTCAGAACCGATGCGCCATGGTCGAATGTCCGATCTGTCGAACGAGTAACCCGCCGGGGTCACTGTCCTGCCTTAAGTGCAACACTCCCATCGAGATCGATGCTTCCGAGACGCTCCCGGGCGACACAACGGATGCGACTCAGATCATCAATCCGGCTGAGGCGGATTCGACCGACGATGACGCCACCATTGCCGGCGTAGGCGGTACCACCGGCTGGTCCGTTCCCATCCAGCGCCGCGGCCCTACCGACCCCAACGCGCCGCTCGAGCCCGGCGCCGTGCTTGGGGACCGTTACGAAATTATAAAAGCGCTCGGTGAAGGCGGCATGGGCGCGGTGTATAAGGCCAGAGACCGCGAGTTGGATCGTCTGGTGGCTCTCAAGCTGATCCGGCCCGAACTGGCCAACCACCCGGACATCCTGCGCCGGTTCAAGCAAGAGTTGATTCTTGCTCGCCAAGTGACACATAAGAATGTAATTCGCATCTTCGACCTCGGCATGGCCGATGGGCGCAAGTTCATCACCATGGACTTCATCGAAGGCCGCGATTTGAAGAGCATCCTGATGGAGCGTAAGAAGCTACCAGTCCAGGAAGCGGTGCCCATCATGCAGCAGGTCTGCCGTGGTCTCGAGGCGGCGCACACCGAAGGCGTCATTCACCGCGATCTGAAGCCGCAGAACGTCATGGTGGACGCCGAGGGCCGAGCCTGGGTCATGGATTTCGGCTTGGCCGGATCCAAGGACCTGGCCGGAATGACGCGCACCGGAGCGCTGCTGGGCACGCCGGATTACATGTCGCCGGAACAGGCGCGCGGCGAAAAGGTGGACGCCCGATCCGACCTGTTCAGTCTCGGCATCATCTTCTACGAAGCGCTGACCGGCCAACTTCCGTTTGAAGCCGACACCATGATGGCGACCCTGGCCCGGCGCATCAAGGAAAAGGCGGTGCCACCGGTTACACTCGAACCGTCGATTCCGCAGCACCTGAACGATGTGGTCCTGAAGTGCCTCGAGGCGGATGCCGCCAAGCGCTACCAGACGACCGGCGAGATTCTGGCCGATCTCAGCGGCTCCGGAGCCACCCTCGCCGGCTCTTCCTCGATGAGCCTCATTTCGCTCGCGTCGATCGGCGTGGGAACGCAGTTCGGCCCCCGCTACCGCATCGAGTCGCTCATTGGCGAAGGCGGTATGGGGAAGGTGTATAAGGCCCACGATAACGACCTCGACCGCACGGTGGCTCTGAAGCTGGTGCGCGCGGAGCTGGCGAGCGATCCGAACTCGATGCAGCGCTTCAAACAGGAGCTGCTGCTCGCGAGCCGCATTTCGCATAAGAATATCCTTCGCATCCACGATCTGGGCGACGTAGGCGGCGTGAAGTTCATCTCGATGGCCTATGTGGAAGGCGAGGACCTGGCCGACGTCATTACCAAGACCGGCAAGCTGCCCATGGATCGCGCCGTGCTAATTGCCCGGCAGCTCGCCGGTGCGCTGGCCGCGGCGCACGACGAAGGCGTAGTGCATCGCGACCTGAAGCCGCGCAACGTGCTGGTGGATCGCGCCGAGACCGTTTACATCTCGGATTTTGGCCTGGCCAAATCGCTCGAGGGCCAAGCGTCCACGCTCATGACGCGCGCCGGCGAGGTGCTGGGCACGCCGCGCTACATGTCGCCCGAGCAGGCCGAATCCAAGCCCGCGGATCATCGCAGCGACCTTTACTCGTTTGGCGTGATTCTTTATGAAATGGTGACGGGCGACGCGCCGTTCTCAGGCGAGTCCATGCTGCAGGTGATGTATCAGCACGTCTCGCAGCGCCCAAAGGATCCCAAGCTGGCTAATCCCGACCTGCCGGATTACATGGCGCAGATCATCCTGCGCTGCCTGGAGAAGGATCCGGCGGAGCGCTACCAGTCCGCGCGCGACATTCTGACCGACCTGGAAGCCGGCCGCGCACCGCAGCGCACGTTAAGAGCCCGGCTGCCCAAGGGAGCGCGTCTGAAGCGATGGGCGGTGGCAGCGGCGGTCGTAATGGTACTGGCGGCCGCGGTCGGTATTCCAGCGGTGCGCAACGCCTGGGTGGGTCTGATCGTCCGGACGTCGACCGGAAGCAACAATGCGGCCGCGGGGAAGCAGATTTATCTGGCCGTCTTGCCGTTCCGCATATTGGGAAATGAGCCTTCGTTGAAATTCGTAGCGGAAGGCGTGCGAGACGCTCTCTCGGCCAAGTTGTTCCAGATGAAGAATGTCTACGTGGCTGCGGATGCGGCTGTGGAAACCGCCTCGAAACAGCAGCAGCCGCTCGAAAAAGTCGCGCGCGGCCTGGGCGTCAAGCTCCTGGTCCAGGGCAGCGTACAAGGCAGCGGAGACAAATTCAGCGTCATCGTGACGCTGGATGATACGGCCAGCGGCCGGCGCGCGTGGACGCAGGAGTTTTCGGGCCTTCGCCAGGATCTGCTGACCATCGAAGATGAGATCTATGGCCGGCTGGTGGACGCACTCGAGCTGAAGCCCACCAATGAGGAACAAGCTCGCGGAGCTGCCCGGCCTACCGAAGACATCAGCGCTTACGAGTTTTATTTGAGAAGCCGTAACATGCTGCGCGGAAAGCGCGACGTGAAGATCATCAATGCCGCAATTGACCTGTACGATCAGGCCATCAAGAAAGACGCCCGGTTCGCGCTGGCTTACGCCGGCCTCTCCGACGCAAGCATGTACATGTACGATTTCCAGAAAGACCGTCTCTGGGCGGAGAAGGCGTTGGGCGCCGCCCAACAGGCGAACCGGCTGAACGATACCTTGCCGGAAGTCCATTTTTCGCTCGGCAGCGCTTATACCCTGACCGGCCGGAACGCGGAAGCCATCGCCGAATTGAAACGGGCTCTTGAGCTGGCGCCAAAGTCGGATGACGGCTATCGACGGCTGGGAAATGCGTACATGTCCGCCGGACGGCAACAGGAAGCGATTGACGCCTTTCTTAAAGCGGTCGAGGTGAATCCGTACTTCTGGCAGAACCACAACCAGCTCGGCAGGGCATATTTTCAGCTTGGCCAGAATGAAAAAGCGTTGCAGGCGTTTCGGCGCGTGACCGAGTTGGAACCGGACGGCGAATCGGGATACGCGAACATTGGAGCGGTTTATTATCAGCAGGGGAAATGGACCGAATGCATCGCGGCATTCGAAGAGGCGATCAAGCACCAGCCGACGTTCGAAGCCTACACCAACATCGGCGTCGCCAACTTCTTTTTGGGCCGCTATGACGATTCGGTGAAGATGTTCGAAAAAGCCGTGGCCATCAATCCTAACCAGGCCATCACTTTTGGAAACCTTGCGGACGCGTATCGTGCGCTGGGGCAGCGGGAGAAAGCCATGGCTGCTTACGACAAGGCCATCGCGCTCGAGTACAAAGCGTTCCAGGTGAACCCGCGCGACGCGGCTTCTCTGGGGAGCCTGGGTTTGTACTATGCCAAGAAGGGTGAAAGCAAACAGGCGCTGAATTTCATTGGGCGCGCGCGCGCCATCGATAGCAACGATAATGACCTGATCTACAGTGAGGCCGTTATCTACGCCCTGGCGGGCCGCCAATCCGAGGCGTTGCAAAGTCTGCGGGAAGCGTTGAAGAAGGGCTCGTCACCCAAGCAGGCGCAGGCTGATCCGGACTTGAACAGCCTGCATTCCCTGCCTGAGTTTCAAAAACTACTACAGGAATTCGGAAGCAAAACCTAGCGGCGTTTTGCCAGGCGGCGGCGCACGGTGAAAGCCGCGCCCATGCCCGTAAGTAACAGGGCCCATGTTCCCGGTTCAGGAACCACATTATTGGCCTGGCCGCTTACGAACGCGCCGGGCACCCAACCGGCCTCGCACGGAGCTTCGGGTCCGGGCACGCAGCTGGGATCATTGTTGAAATTCAGCGTGAAGTGAGTTCCGGGGGGCAGTCCGGGGAACGGTCCCACGGCAAATGGTGCAAAAGCTAGACTGGAAAACGTCGGCGGAAACACCTCAGAGCCGGTCCCGTCACCCGATTGTTCGCCAATTCCAAAGAAATTGATGGTAATGCTCCCGTCGTTCACATTGAACGTACAGAAAGCGTATGCATCGCTTTCACAGTTGAAAAGGCCGCCTTCAGACGGGAATTCCGTCTTAAAAGTCATGCTGAAGAACGTCGTGCCGTCGGCCGCGGCGCCCACGCCGGTAATGATGATGTCCGGGTGAGTGGGATCGCCATCGCCCGGGCAAGTCCCGCCCGTGTCGTTACAGAAAAAGAAAATGCCTCCGCCCTGGTCATTCAGGTTGAAGCCAAACGGGTCCAATCCGACCCCTTGGCTGCCCACGCCTCCCGAGAGCACAATACGCGGATCCGGGATCGGGTCCGCAGCCAGCCAGCCTGCTGATAAACACACCAACGTAAGTAAAACCAAGGCACGAAACATCGTCATCCCATTCCTCCTGCTTATGCGGGTAACGGCTTATTTAGCAGTCCTAGCGCCAATCGGCCAAGATAGATAAGTCCTTTTTATTGCAACATCTTAGGGATCTGGCCACGAAGGTCTGGCTGAGGTCGAATTCCCGAAAATTTACAATTAAGGAAAAAACTTAAAAACGCTTGAGGCGGGAGCGGATGCGCTTGGCAAGCTTCTCGATCTCCTCAGTTTTCTTGAGGGTAGCGATCGACAGCACGTGCGCGTCGTCCTTTTCCAGGTCCCTTTTCAGGCTTTCGGCCATGTCGATTAGCTGGGCGGCTTCTTTAATCGACTTCTCGCGATCGGCCTTGATGATCGCATCCTGTTGGAGCTTCCCGTTCGGGAGCCGCCTCTCGGAGGGTGATTGCGAATCCTCGGTCTCACGCGGGATCTGCGCAGAAACCGGCGAAAGAAACACCACCGAAATCATCAGGAGCAGGAAGGGTAAACGGCAGGTTTGCATAACGAGAGAACCTTTCAGTATGACGGCGAAAACGCCGCGCGGTCACGCGGCGAGTTGGAAGATGACACTGTTATCATAACCAAGATGCAAGAGGTAAGGGTCGGCGTGATCGGTTTGGGCAACGTGGGGATGGGTACGCTTGCGGTGCTGGCGGAGAACGCGGAGCAGATCACGCAGAAGCTGGGCTTTCCGCTGCGCGTGTCCACCGTCTGCAGCCGGTCTGTTGAGAGCAAAAAGCTTCCCGAAGCCCTGGGGCCCGTGCGTAAGACCTCCGACTGGCGCGAAGTGGTCTCACATCCCGAGGTAGACGTCGTGGCGGAGCTGGTAGGCGGCACATCCGTTGCTTCGGAGATCATCAGCGGAGCGATCACTCACAAGAAATCGGTAGTTACCGCCAACAAGGAGTTGATGGCGACTTGCGGGTCAGAGATCTGGGATCGCGCGATTCGGGCCGGCATCAACCTGGCGATGGAAGCCAGCGTGGCCGGCGGAATTCCTATTCACGCCGTGCTGCGCGAAGGCATTTCGGGCGACCGCGTAGTGGCCCTTTACGGCATTCTCAACGGAACCAGCAACTACATTCTGACCGAGATGGAAGAGCGCGGCGCGACACTCGACGAGGTGCTGACCGAAGCGCAGCGGCTGGGCTACGCAGAATCGGATCCGAGCGCCGATATCGACGGCCTCGACGCGCGTTCCAAGCTCGCGATTCTGGCGGCCCTGGCGTTCGGAGAAAAAATCACGCCGGCCGACATCTACGTCGAGGGCATTCGCCGCATCTCGCCTATGGACTTCCGGTATGCGCACCAGTTGGGCCACACCATCCGGCTGCTATGCGGCGCCCGCCAGACGCCGGACGGCCTCATTCTTTCGGTGCGCCCGGCGCTGATCGGTTTGAAAACCATCATCTCCGGCGTGAAGGGCGCGTATAACGCGGTCTGGGTGAAAGGCCGATTCGGGGAGGACACGTTTTATTACGGCCGCGGCGCCGGTCCATTGCCGACGGGTGTGGCGGTGGCTAGCGATTTGATGCGCGTGGCGCGCGAGATCCGCTACGGGCACCCGGAGCGCGTGTCGCCGTTCGCGCACGAGCGCCTGGGTGAATATAAGCCTCTTTTGGTAACCCGCGAGAAGTGTCCCTACTATCTGCGATTCCGCGTGGAAGACCGGCCGGGCATCCTGGCCACGCTGGCTGGGATTCTGGCCGAACAGCACATCAGCCTGGAAGCCGTTTTACAGTTGCCGAACGAGACGAAGCACGATCTGCCCTTCGTGATCACACTCGAGCCGTCGTACGAACACGCGGTTCGCGAGGCTGTCGAGAAAATGTCCAACCTTGAATTTCTGCGCGAGCCGCCGCTGGCGCTGCCTATGGAGCCACCGTTATGAAGAGACAGGTGCCAGGTTTCAGATGCCGGGTGTTAGGGCTTGCCCTGCTGGGCAGTTGCCTGCTGTACGGGCAGGTTGCCAAAAAAGCCAATGAGGGATATAAAACGCCGGAGGGGCGCGAGGGCGTCGCCAAGTCGCTCGATGCGCCGGATCGCGACGAAAAACAAAAGCCTAAAGAACTGGTCGACGCCATGTCTTTGAAACCGGGAATGGTGGTGGCGGATATAGGCAGCGGGACCGGCTACATGCTGCCGTATCTCAGCCGGGCTGTCGGACCGGACGGGCGCGTTCTGGCGGAAGATATTTTTCCTGACTTTCTGGAGAAGACCGGTGCGGCGGCGAAACGCCATCAGCTTGCGAACGTAGTGCTGGTCAAAGGAAGCGAGACCGATCCGAATCTGCCGGAGAACGGCGTGGATGCCGCGCTGGCGCTCGATTCCTACCACCACTGGGATTATCCGGAAAAAATGCTGGCCTCCTTGCACCGCTGCTTGCGCGCGGGAGGCAGGCTGGTCATCGTCGATTACTTCAGGAGTCCCGATGCCATGCCCAACGGCCGCGCCATGCAGCACATCCGGCTGGATGCCCCCGACGTGATCAAGGAAATTGAGGCCAACCATTTCCGGCTGGTATCACAGCACGACCACGTCAAGGGCAGCCAGTACATGGCGATTTTCGAGAAGAACTAAAATCCATCGGCAAAGCTGTTTCGTATCCGTGATAGTATTACGAGTTTCAGATTCGTGATACGCGACGGATGCGGCTTCTCGTCTTCTTCATACTGATTTCCTGTTGTAAGGCTCAGCAGGCCGATGGCCCGGCGATTGCGCCTCTCCGCACCAGCATCACGATCACGGCGACGCCGGTAGAGCCTGCGTTCGATCTGCGCAATTCGGAAATCTTCAATCACACGCTATTCTCTCGCGACGACCAGGTTTTTCAGATTCTCAATGCGGGCATTGACGCCGGACAACATGAAGGCGGCGGGAAATCGCTCGAGATCCGGAGATTCGGCTTCAATCTCGACCACGGCGGCGTGAACGGCGGGCTCAAGGTGCTGGTCGAGGACATTCCGCAGAATCAGACCACGCAAGGCCACGGACAGGGATACCTCGGTTCGCTGAAATCGCTCAGCCCGGAGCTGATTCAGGAAGTGCAGATGATTAACGGGCCGTTCAGCGCCGAATATGGCGATTTCAGCGGTTTGGGAGTGGTGCATATCCGGTTGCGCGAATCGCTGCCGGATCAAATGACCGCGCGGATTCAGGGCGGGTCCTTCGGCGCGTTTCGCACCTTTTTGAGTTACAGCCCGCGGCTGGCGAATGGCGATGCGTTTGTGGCGTATGACGGGTCTCGCACGGACGGGCCGTTCATCAACCCGCTGCGATATACGCGTCATAACGTGGCGGCGAACCACACGCGCCGCATGTCGGCTCAAACGAGCTATGGATTCCGGTTCAACGGCGGATTCAACGACTTTTTTTCTTCGGGCCAACTGCCCCTGGATGAGGTGGCGGCGGGGAGGCTCGATCGTTTCGGTTACATTGATCCCACGGATGGCGGGTACATGAGGATGGCAACCGCTGGCGTTTACTTCCGGCACGAGGGCGCGCGAGGTGAAACATGGAAGGTAGACGGATTCGCGTCGCGGTCGCTGTTCGATCTCTATTCCAATTTCACCTTCTTTCTAACCGATCCGCAGAATGGCGACGCCATTCAGCAGCACGATTCGCGGTTGCAGGAAGGAGCGAACGCGCAGTATGTCCGGCCGCAAAATTTCGGCGCCGTGCAAGGAGTGCTGACGGCCGGCGGAAATTATCACGACAACCAGATCAACGTGGGATTGTACCCGCGTATCGGCCGGAACCCGACCGGCGTCACGATGCGGGCTCACGCACGCGTGCTGAACGGAGCAGGTTACGCTCAGGAAAATTTGAGTTTCTTTCGCGGCCGCCTCCTGCTGGGTGGAGGCTTGCGCTACGATGAGTTCCGTTTCCGCGTGGCGGACCGTATCCGGCCGGACGCGGGCGCCCTTCAAGCCGCTGGGGCGTTGCAGCCGAAGGCCAGTCTGGCGTTTACTCCATCGGGACGGCTGCCGTTAACGCTATACGCCAACTACGGGCGCGGCATCTCGACGGCGGATGCGCGCGCCGTCGTCCACCATCCCGAGCAACAACGGATCGCGACCACGGATTTTTATCAGGCCGGCGCGGCCCACCATTTCCGCCGCTTTTCGGTGAGCGGCGATGTGTTCTGGATCGATCGATCGCATGAGCAGGTCTACATCCCGGACGACGGCACGTTCGAATTCAAAGGACCGAGCCGCGCATATGGCTTGGAAGCCAAGGCCACAGTTCAGATCACGCGCCGGATGTCCTGGAATGGCGGCTTGACCAAAGTGATGAATGCCTTTTATCGGGGCCCGGGACCGCGGAATTATGTCGACAGCGCACCCCATTTTGTCGCCAACAGCGGGATTAGTATTTCCGCCTGGAGGGGCTGGAACGCCGCAGCGAGCATGCGGGCCATCAATCATTACCGCCTGGACCAAGTGGCTCCCTCAATCCTAGCCACCGGGCACTTGTTTTTGATCTGAACGCTTCACACCAGATCCGGCGCGGCGTGGAACTGAATTTCCTCGCC
>Ga0070696_100000590_pt1 | contig 23177 bp, 17 predicted proteins | sample KBSK1253metaG_FD_65474 | JGI IMG/M metagenome (GOLD analysis project Ga0070696, IMG submission 65474) | Corn, switchgrass and miscanthus rhizosphere microbial communities from Kellogg Biological Station, Michigan, USA - KBS K1-25-3 metaG | ecosystem: Host-associated > Plants > Roots >... | reverse complement strand
GGGCGCTAGGCGCTCGGCGCGCTCTCGCCGCCCGCCTTCTTCTTGTCTTCGTCGACCTCGGCCACGTAGTTCAGCCGAAGCTCCGTCAAGACGTGGGTCAGGAAGCGCGACTCCTCGCCGGTCAGGTTCCCGCTCGTCCGCTCTTGAAGCATCTCCAGCATGTCGATCGAGAGACGCGCCTGCATCAAGTCCCGCTCGATCTTCTCGGTGAAGGGATTCATCGTCTTTCCCATCTGCTGCATGGCCGCCGCCTGGAACGAGTGGATCAACCCCAGGAAGAGGTCCTTCTTGCTCATCGTTGCGTCGGGCGTGTCGTTCATCGCGTTCCTTCCGGTCTCGTACTCGCCGGCGCCGGTCAGTGGATCCGCTCGGCGATCACCATCGTGAGATAGGACGTCTCGCGCGCCGCGAGGAGCACCGGGTGGTCGCGACTCTGCCCCAGCACCTCGACCACGCGAAGCGGCTGCCCCGCCTGCTTCGCCGCGTGACGCAGGATCTCGAGGAAGGCGGGCGCGTCGACGTGGTGTGAACAGGTCGCCGTCGCCAGGATCCCGCCGGGCGTCAGGAGCTTGAGCGCCGCGGTGTTCAGGCCGGCGTACTTGCGCGCGCCGTCGCTCAGCGTCTTCCGGCTCTTCACGAGCGCCGGAGGATCGAGAATGATCATATCAAAGCGCTCTCCCGCCCGCTCCAGGGCCGGGAGCACCGCCTCCACCTCTTCGGCGCGGAACTCGATGGCCCGGTTCGGCGCGTTCCGGCGCGCGTTCTCCCGCGCGCGCTCGATCGCGGCGGCCGATCGGTCGACACCGATCACCTCCGCGGCGCCGGCGGCGATGCAGTGGAGCGAGAAGAGACCCGTGTAGCAGTACAGGTCGAGGACCCGACGGCCGACGGACTCCCGCGCCACACGCTTTCGATTCTCCCGCTGGTCCAGGAACTCGCCCGTCTTCTGTCCGGTGAGGAGGTCCACCGTGACGACGAATCCCTCGATCGGAGCATCGATCGTGGCCGGCACGTCCCCCCGGATCAAGGGCTCGAGGAGCGGGAGCCCTTCGTAGTCGCGGGAAGGCGAGTCGCGGCGGCAGACGATCCCCGTCGGCTGGAGCACCTCCTGGAGCACGTCGAGGATCGGCTCGATCCGCGCTTCGATTCCCGCGGTCAGGCTCTGGACGCCGAGGTAGTCGCCGTATCGGTCCACGATGAGGCCGGGGATGAAATCCCCCTCGCTGTAGACGAGGCGGTAGGTCGTCGCGACCGGGTGGATCCGCTCGCGGATGAGGAGCGCTGAGCGGATTCGGTCGCGGAACAGGTCGGCGTCCACCGCGCGTTCCCGCCGCGCAAAGAGCCGAACGGCGATCAGCGAGTGGGGATTGTAGAGGCCCGTGCCGACGATGCCGCCGCGGTGGTCGTGCACGACGACTTCGCCTCCCGACTCGGGAGTGCCCTCGACGGCCTCGATCTCGTTGCTGAAGATCCAGGGATGCCCGGAGCGGATCCGGCGCTCTTGATTCTTGGCGAGGCGGACGACCACCACTGCCGGGAGAACGCTCATGCGCGCGCCTTGAGCGCGGACTTCGGCGCGGGCGAGAGCCCGAGGTAGCCGATCAGCTTGTGCACCAGCTTCGCGGCGAAGAAGTCGGAGACGATCTGCCCCGGAATGGGGCAGAGTTCCACGACGTCCATCCCCACGACCTGGCGGCGCTCGAATACCGCGCGAAGAAGGCGAAGCCCCTCGTCCCACGTGAGCCCGCCCGGCTCCGGCGTGCCGACCCCGGGCACGAACGCGGGATCGTACGCGTCGAGGTCGATCGTGACGTAGACCGGGTTCCCCAGTTCGGCCAGGATCGCGTCCACGGAGAGGCCCTTCGCCCGAATCTCCCGGGCGAGAAAGACCGGAGCCTTCTCGGCGTGCACGTAGTCCGCCTCCTCGCGGGAAACGCTCCGGATGCCGACCGCTACGGTCGGGACCCCGAGATCGCGGATTCGACGCATGACCGAGGCGTGGCTCAACTTCGTTCCCTGGTAGGAGTCGCGGAGGTCCAGGTGCGCGTCGAGCTGGAGCACGCAGAGCCCGGGATATCGCTCGCGGAGGGCGGCGACCGGAGCGAGGGTCAGCGAGTGCTCGCCGCCCAGGGTGAGCGGCACGATCCCCTTCGCCGCCACTTCGGCCACGGTCTGCTCCAGGCGCCGGAGGCCGGCCTCGGAGTCCGCCGGCTCGATCTCGATCTCCGAGAGCGTCGCGACGCCGATCTCGAACGGCTCCCGGTCCAGCTCTTCGTCGTAGAACTCGACCTGACGGGACGCCTCGAGGATGGCCCGGGGGCCGAAGCGGGTGCCGGGGAGGTAGGAGGTCGTCTGGTCGAAGGGGGCCGGGATGATCGCGACGCGCGCCTTGGCGAGGCGTGATTCGTCCGGCGAGACGCCCAGGAACAGGAGGGGATCGGGCGATGCGAGACGCGGACGAGCGGGTCGGGACACCGGAAACTCCCTCGTAAAAGGCACTCCGCGCGGCGGTCGGCCGCGCGGAGCGGAATGCGGACGCTTATGAGGGGACGCGGCTAGAAGTCGTCCTCTTCCTCTTCGTCCTCGTAGTCGTCATCATCGTCCTCATCGTCGTCGTCGTCATCATCCAATTCGTCGTCTTCGTCCTCGAGCTCTTCTTCCTCGTCCTCGTCGTCGTCGAATGGATCGCGATCGCCCCACACCTCGGGATTGCGTCGGGAAGAGAATTCGTACGGATCGTTACCCTCGATGTTCTGCCACATCATCGCGGACTCCTCAGATACCTGTTCACGGCGGCCAGCACGCGGGGGACCACAAAAAACCGCGTCGGGAAATTAAGTACCCCCGGAACGAGCGTCAACGGAAATCGACCGGATTTCAAAAGATGTTTCTAAGCCCTTGCACCAGCGCCCGTTCGAGGGCCGCTCCTCGTCAGGAGGCGGTCCCCTCTCCGAAGGGCTTCTCGAAGAGATCGTAGCGCTGAACGACGCTCATGCCCACCGACTCATAGAGTTGGGTGGCCCCCGTTTCGTTGGCGGCGTCCACACCGAGGGCCGCGCGCTTCAGCCCCATCGAAGCGAATCGCGCGAAGACGTCGAGGAGGAGCGCCCGTCCCACGCCGCGTCCCCGCCAGCGGGACCGCACGCCGAGTTCTCGGACCCACCCGGACTCTTCGAATCGGAACGGGAGGAGCGCGCCGGCCACCTCGTCTCCGTCCCACGCGAGCATGCAGACGTCGGGCGTGAATTCCGGATGCTTGAGCCGGCGGTCCACCCAGTCGCCGTGGGGCTCGTGCGAGAACCCGTAGTGATCGGCGAACGATTCCTGGATCGTCTCCTCCAGCACCTGATCGTCGACACCGGGACGATAGCGGCGCGCGACGATCCCGGCGGGCCAGCGCGGTCCCGAGAGCTTGCCCGTGAGGTCGATCGCCATGCGGAAGAACGTCCGCACGCGCTCGAACTTGCGGGCCCGAAGCAGCGCCGCGCGCGCGCGGTCCTTCGCGTGATTGAAGAGCCGAAGCACGACCGTCGCGTCCTTGGGCGCCGAGCCGCGGTGCTCGAGCGCGCGCGCGTCGAGGCGGTCCAGGATCGGGTCGTCGAGCCCGGCGTCGTGGAAATCCGGGTGGATGTAGTAGTCGCCCTGGATCTCGACGTGCTGCTTCTTGTCCCAGCACCACGAGTACGCCGCCACGCGATGATCGGGGGCGATCACGAGCCAGGCGTCGCGCGTGAGCTCGAATCGCGGAAGGGCCCAGTCGGCGGTCAAATCCTCCAACGATGAATCCGCCTCGCCCGTCTCTGCGATGTCGTGCGCGACCATCAGCGCGACCACGTTCGGCGCGTCCTCCATCGTCGGGCGGCGAACGAGGAAGCCGCGCGGCAGCTCGATCATTTTTTCGTGCTTGGTCATCGCGTCCTTCCGAGCGGGGTCATTCGGTCGCCGGTCCCAGGAGCCGGATCCAGAGGAGGCAGGCGCCCGACGTCGCCGCCGCCACGATCAGTCCGACGTAGAGCGGCCGCAGGCCGGCCTTCCGCATCGCGTCGAGGCGCGTCGAGAACCCGACGCCGGCCAGCGCCACGAGAATGAGGACGCGCGCGATCCACTGCGCATCCTGGACGAGATCCCGATTCGCGCGAATCGAAAGCTCGCGGAAGACGCCGAGGGAGTTGAGCGTCGCCATGGCCAAGAAGCCGAGGACGAAGAGCGGCACCGATTGCCCGGCGCGCACCCAGAATCCGGCGCGATTCCGGGCGCGCCCACTGTCGCCGGCCGCGGCAGCGTGGTCCGCCGCCCGGGCGTGGAGGATTCCCATCAGCACGATCACCGGGCCCATGAGCGCGTTCCGCGTGAGCTTGACGGCCGTGGCGAGCCGGCCCGCCGCGTCGCTGTAGGCAAAGCCCGCCGCCACCACCTGCGACGTGTCGTTCACCGCCGCCCCCGCCCAGGTGCCGAAGGCGGCGTCGGACATTCCGAAGGCGCGCGCGATCAGCGGGTAGAAGAAGACGCAGAGCGTTCCGAAGAGCGTGTTCGTCGCGATCGCGAAGGATACGTCCTCGTCGCGCGCCTGGATCACCGGCGCGACCGCCACGATCGCCGAATTCCCACAGACCGCGGTCCCGACCCCGATCAGCGTGGCGAGCCGCCCCGGAACCCCCGCGAGCCGCCCCAACGCATGCGCCGCGAGGAGCGCGATCGTCATCAGCGTAACGATCATCGCGACCGCCTTCCCGCCGATGGCCGCGACCTGCTGGGCCGAGAAGGTGGCACCGAGGAGCACGATGGCCGTCCGGAGGACCGTCTGGAACGAGAAGCGAAAGCCGGGCGTGAAGAGCGGCGGCAGCTTCGCCGTGTTGCCGAGAAGGAGCCCGATGGCGACGGCGAACACGACCTCGCCGACGATCGCTCCCACGCGGGACGGAACCGCCTGGTGCACCGCGCGCGCGAGGACGGCCGTCAGAACGCAGAGCGCGAGGCCGGGAAGGACGTCGGTCCAGGAGCCGCGCGCGGCGGGAGTCGAGGGGTTCCCCACCGGCGCATCTTGCCGGGTCCTGCGCGGCGTCACAAGGGGCGTCTCGAGCCTTGACCTCCGGGTCGGCCCCGGCCAAACTCACGGACCTATGGTCCTCGGAAACGCCGTCCCGGAATTGACCGCGGAAGAGTTGGTCCAGTGCGTCGAATCCGGCGTGCCCCTCAGGGTTCTCGACGTCCGCGCGCCCAACGCCCTGTCGGAAGGACGGATCGACATCGTCCCCGCGGACCGCTTCATCAACATCCGCGGCTCCGAGATCATGGCGATGGGGGAGCAGGTTCGGAACGTGATCGCGCCGGACGGCCCCGTGGCCGTGGTCTGCGGGCGCGGGAACGCGAGCCGGCAGGTCGCGCTGATCCTGAACGAGTTGGGCTTTCAGGCCTCCTCGCTTCGAGGCGGCATGGCCGCGTGGGCGCTTGCCGTCGTGGGGCGGCCCCTTCCGCCGCCCTCCGGCTTCGACCTCTTTCTGCAATTCGACCGGGTCGCGAAAGGGGCCGTGGGCTATCTGCTCGCGTCGCGCGGCGAGGCGATCCTGATCGATCCGCCGCGAAAGGCGCAGCCCTACCTGGACGCCGCGCGCGAGGTCGGCTGCCGGGTCGTCGCGGTCGCCGACACGCACGTGCACGCGGACTATCTGAGCGGGGGCCCCGCGCTCTCGCGCTCGCTCCAGGTTCCGTATCACATGCATCCCGGTGACGCGATCCTGCCGTACGACGGATCGCCCGCGAAGATTCCCTACGCGCCGATCGAGGAGGGCACGGTGCTGAAGGTGGGGGGCGGCGAGGTGCGCGTCGCGCACACGCCCGGACACACCGACGGGAGCGTGAGCTACCTGGTTGGCGACGTCGCGCTGACCGGCGACTTCGTCTTCGTGAACTCGATCGGCCGGCCGGATCTGGGCGGCAAGGCCGACGAGTGGACGGCCAAGTTGTGGAAGAGCCTGGAGCGGGCGCGCAAGGACTGGCCCGCCGGCACCAGGATCTACCCCGCGCACTACGCGTCCGAGAAGGAGCGGGAGGCGGATCGGACGATCGGCCGCACGTTCGGGAAGATTCGCGAGACGAACGAGCCGCTCCGGATCGCCGACGAGGCTGCGTTCGTGGCCTGGATCCAGTCGAAGGTTGGGTCGAGCCCCGAGGCCTACCGAAAGATCAAGGCCGTAAACCTGGGCCTGCTCGAGGTCTGGGACATGGAAGCGCAGGAACTCGAGGGCGGCCGAAACGAGTGCGCGCTGGGGTAAGGGTTTCTCCCACCCCCCGAGACCGGGCGAACGATTCGGTGCTCCACAGTCGTGCTGCCCAGGACACACTCCCGACAAAATCCTCGCCGTTTCATCTGGTCTCATTCCGTCGATTCGCCCGTATCGAACGGTCACGTAAATCCTCTCGGCATCGATAAATAATCGTGAAACACCCCCTCCCGGGGACACCCCCTCCCCCGCATCGGCACGAACTGTGCTCATGCCCTTTGCAGGTGCCGGAACATGGGCACGACACTAACAAGAGACGAGGTGGGGGAAATGACCAGCAAGGAAGCTCAAGACAAGGCCGCGAAACTGGGTCTGTCCGCGTGGGTGTCGGAGGTGGTCACGGCCGGCGAAGCGTCGGAGGGGACGGGCACGAAGTGTGTCGGCTTCGCCTCGATTGAGTTCCCTCTCGCCGAATCCGAAACATGGGAGAAGGCGTTCTCGGTGCTGACTCGGCTCATCTTTAGCGCGTGAACATGGCGGGGTCGACGGGACTCGAACCCGCGACCTCCTGCGTGACAGGCAGGCGTTCTAACCAGCTGAACTACGACCCCATCCAAAGATCAGACGCACGAGTATAGGCACTCTCGCCCGGCGGGTCAAGACGGCCCGCCGGGCTTTGAGTGCCTCCTAATTGACGCTCCTGCCGTCCCTTTCGCGCTATACTCCGCGCCGACGCCGCAGCATCGCGGTCTCCCGACCGCGGCACGCAGTCCGCCGGAGGGTTGGGCGAAGCGATGGCTCGTGTCCCGCGCACCCGCCCCCTCGCGTTCGCCTTCGCGGCGCTGCTCCTCGCCACGGGATGCGCGGCCACGCGGGACCGACGCACCGCCTACCTCCAACTCATCCATCCCGAACAGCGCCCGCCCATCGTCGGGGGATACGCCGCGGCCGATTCCCTTTTCGGCGCCATGGAGGAGAGCGAGCGCGGCGACGGAATCGCAGAGGATCGCCGCCCGGAGCTGGAGGCGCTCGTTCGCCGATTCGCCCCGACGCTCGTGCTCCCGTCGGGGGACGCAGCCCCGGAGGGCCGCCGGGCGAATCAGCTCCTCCCGACCGATCCGCGCCTCTTCGGGGCCGTTCTCCGTGTCGATCGCATCGCGGCCGCCCCCTATGGGATGAGCGACTCGTTCTCGGTCGCGCTCGAGGAGGTCGGCGCCGATTCCCTCGCGACCCTCGTCGAATCGTCGCTCGAGTATCGGACACGTCCCGACGAAATCGACGTCCGATACTTCGACTTCCCCGGCGAGGGGCCGGGCGAGTGGTGGAAAGCCTACGCCCGAATTCGCGCCGGGGCGGACAGCGCGGCCTGGTCCGTTCCCACCGTGTGGGCCCACCCGTTCGTCGAGGCGGACGGGCGCGTCGTCGTGCAGTACTGGTACTTCTATCCGTTCAACGACTACCTCGGAAATCACGAGGGAGACTGGGAGCACGTCAACGTCGCGCTCACCGCGGGCGCGGACTCGGTGGCGGAGGTGCACTACTTCTTCCACGAGCGAAGCGTGCGACTCCCGCAGGGCCGCTACGCGCCGCCGCTTCACGATGGAACGCACCCGATCGTGTTCGTCGGCGGGCGCGCGAATACCGTCGTGAACCTCCCCATGAAGATCCTCGCGGGAGATCGCAATTCCGGGTCCCATGGCAACTTTCCCTACGCCGGAGAGTGGGAGGCCGCGGCGGGCCTCGGACACACGGAGAGCGTGAGCCGGGCGGACGCGGATTCGGCGCGCGTCGTGACGCATGACCGGTTTCGAGTGGTGCTCACCCCCGAGCCGGGGCGCATCGACTACCGAGGGCACCCCGAGGTGCTGCGCGACTGGATCTGGCTCCTCCTTCCGGCGCGCTGGGGGTATCCGAGCGCGCCGTCGCTCGGTGGATCCATTCACCTGACCGACGTCGGCAACCGCGCTCCGTTCGGGCCCGCGTTCAATTCGGGCTGGGACCGGACGGCGCCGGGACTGGGCTACTCCAGCTTCAACCTCCGGCGAGTGCCGCGCGTGCAGTCCTATCTCGAGGACCTCGTGCAGCCCTGGTACTACCTCTTCGCGTTCCGCCACCCACGCTTCGTGCACGACCCCCGGGGCCTGCTCGAGCGCCGGGAGCTGGAGCGACTGGGCCTGGCGCCTCGGAGCGGCGGAGCCGAGCGGGGCCTCGGCAGTCCCCTGCTCGGCATGCACGTCGGGTTCCCGCGAGGATCCTTCGCGGACGGCTATCACCGCTCACCCGGCATCTCGATCTGGAGAAACTTCTGGCTGAAGGCCCGGTTCGGGTCCGTGGAGTTCCAGGGGGGCTACCAGCGATTTCGCCGAAAGCAAGGCGACCCGGGCACGCTCTTCATCTATCCGTTCACGGCGGGCGCGGTCCTGCGCGGACCGGAAGGACGCGTCCGACCGTACGCGTCGCTCGGCGCCGGAGCCTACGGATGGGAGTCGCGGCGCCACCTGCCGGGGAGCGATTCGCAACTGGTCACGTCGAATTGGAGCCTCGGCGGGAACGTCGCGCTCGGAATCGAATACTACCTGCGGCCGAAGCTGGCGCTCGACGTATCGATGCGCCTCCACGAGGCGGTCAGCCCCGGCGCCGTCGCGGGGATCCCGGAGCGACGCCTACGTTTCGCGACGCTATGGGTGGGGCACTACGTTCGCTTCTAGTCCGAGCGCGCGAAGAAGCCTCGAGAAGCGCGCGTCACCGCGAAGCGCGTCGAAGCGCGGATCGACCCCGAGGTTGTTGAGCGCGTCTCGCCGCTCGAACGCCTTCTGAAGCCAGGCGAGCGCGTCCTCCCGTTCTCCGAGGCCCACGGCGACCAGCGCCACGTCGGCGGCCTGCGCGCGGCCCACCTCCTGGAGCGCGATGAGTTCCCGGAGCGCGGCGCGGGCGCGTCCGGGGTCGCCCGCGCGCGCGGCCGTAAAGCCGAGGGCCGCGAGTCCGTAGGCGCTGTCCCCCACGAGCGAGCGGGCTCGGCCGATCTCCGCGAGGGCCTCCTGGAAATGACCCGCGCGTTCCAGGGCCGCGCCCAGGTAGAGGTGGGCCGGGCCGAAGTCGGGGGCGAGGCCGAGCGTCTCCCGGTGCTGGGCCACCGCCTTGTCGTAGCGGCGCGCGTAGAAATAGGTGTCGCCCAGGTTGGCGTTGATGATCGAGGAGATGGGATCGAGCGCGCGGGCTCGCTCGGCTTCGGCGATGGCGTCGTCGAAGCGCCCCACGTCGCGAAGGTAGATCGAGTAGCCGTGGTGGGCCGTCGCGTAGCTCGGATTGCATTCGATCGCGCGCCGGAATTCCGAACCCGCGCCCGGGAGATCCCGCTCGTAGTGGAGCCGGACGCGGGCCAGGGCCGTGTGTGCCTCGGCCAGGCGATCGTCGAGCCCCAGCGCACGCTCGGCCGCGTCCTTCGCGCGCGGGAAGGACTCGCTCGCGGGCGTTCCCGCGTACGCGTCGAGGATCACGTACACGTCCGCCAGCCCCGCATACGCCGCGGCGTAGTTCGAATCGAGCGCGATCGCCCGGCGGAATTGAGCGATGGCCTGGGTCAGCGCGTCCTTCGTCCTCCGATTCCAGAGGTACCGGCCGCGGAGATAGGCCTCGTAGGCATCCGGGCGCACGGGCTGCTTCGATGCCAGCCGCTGCCGCTCGCCCGGGGAAAGTCTTGCCCCAATCTGCCCCGCGATGGCGAGCGCCAGTTCGCTCTGGAGGGCGAGCACGTCGGTGAGGTTGCGTTCATAGCTCTGCGCCCAGACGTACCGGTCCCGCTCGGCGTCCACGAGCTTGGCGGAGATCCGCACGCGGTCGCCGGAGCGAGCGACCGATCCCTCGACGAGCGCGTCCACGTGGAGCCTCCCGGCGATGGCGCGGGTTCCACCGCCGGCGGCGCCCGCCGCCATGCTCGATCCGCTCGAGATGACGCGCAGGTTTCGGATCTGGGCGAGCTGGGTCGTGAGCGCGTCGGTCATGCCTTCGGCGAAGAAGTCCTGCGTCTTGTCTCCCGAGAGATTCGCGAGCGGGAGCACCGCCACGGCCTCGAAGCGCCCGCCGGGCGTCAGCGCGTCGAGGACCGCCGGGCCCTTCCAAAGCGCGAACGCGGCGACGCTCCCCAGAACCACGAGGCCGGCCGCAGCGGCGGCGACCAGCGCGCGCGGGCGCCGGGCCGCGTGCCCCGGCGTCGCACTGGCATCCAGTTCCTTCCTCATCTCCGCGGCGGTCTGATAGCGAAGCGCCGGGTCCTTCTCGAGCGAGCGCAGGATGACCGCCTCGAGTCGCTCGGGAATCTCCGGGCGCAATTGCCGCGGCGGCGTCACCCGCCGGTTCAGGATCGCGTCGATCACGCCCGCCGTCGTCTCGGCCAGGAACGGCCGCGCCCCGGTCGTCATCTCGTAGAGGACGGCGCCGAGGGCGTGGAGATCGGTCCGGGCATCGATTCGCCCTCCCAGGAGCTGCTCCGGCGCCATGTAGAGCAGCGTCCCCACCACCGCTTGCGACTCGGTGAGGCTCGCGGGGGCCGTCGTCGAAGGGTCTCCTTCGATGGCCGCCAGCTTCGCGAGGCCGAAGTCGAGGACCTTGATCCAGCCCTTGTCGGCGATCATCACGTTTCCGGGCTTCAGGTCGCGGTGCACGACCCCGTGCTCGTGCGCCTCCTCGAGCGCCTCGGTCACCTGGCGCGCGACGCGCACCGCTTCGGAGACGGGGAGCGGGCCCTCGCGCAGACGATCGGCCAGCGTGACGCCCCGAACGAATTCCATGACGAGGAAGTCGCGCCCCGCGACCGAATCGAACTCGTGGATCGTGCTGATGTGGGGGTGGGAGAGGCGGGAGAGCGCGAGCGCCTCGCGGCGGAACCGTTCCCGCGCGGCCTCGCTCTCGAGGGCGCCGGCGGGAAGCACCTTGATCGCGACGTCTCGCTTCAGGCGCTCGTCGGACGCCCGGAAGACGACGCCCATGCCTCCGGCCCCGAGCTGCTCCACGATCCGGTAGTGGCTGAGCATGTCGCCGATCACAGGCACCTCCGACTGCGTAGCGTAGACGGTCCCCCCGCCGGTCCCTACATATGAATCAGGTTCGTGTCTTTGTAATAGTGACTCAGGATCTCCTTGTAAGACTTGCCAGCGCGCGCCATCCCCATGGCGCCCCACTGGCAGAGGCCGATCCCATGGCCGTTCCCGGCGCCGGTGGCGACCACCGCGAGCGGCTTCCCGCTCGGGTCGCGCAGGACGCCGACCTTGAGGAACGACGATCGCAGAATCGCGTCGCCGCCGGGCCGACGGAAGCTCCACCGCGTCCGATCCCCGCGGAGGATCCATTCCCCTCGGGTCGTGGCGACGATCACCTCCCGGACCCTCCCGCTTCGCGAGCGAGCGCCCACCCGCACGTCCTGTAGCTCCCCTGCGAGGACCGCGGCGGGGGCGCCTTCCGGCGGGCCGAATTTCCGGATCGTGGCCATGAAGGTCTCGGCGTCCCATTCCTCGCGCCACCGATAGTTGGACGATCGAGCGCAGTACGAAGGCTCGCCGGGGCCCTCGGCGTCGCGGACGCTTCGCAGGTACGGCGTCCACGGCCAGGGCCATACGTCCTCGACGTTCGACGTGCGGCCGCCGCACGCCGAGGAGTAGAGCGCGCGGATGGGTGTGCCTTCCGAGAGGAGCACTTCGCCGGCGGTCGCGCGGAGCGCTCGGTTGCTCTGTTCATTCTCGCGCGCGGTGCCACCGTAGACCTGATCCTCCACGGAAGCCCAGAGATCGAAGCCGAGGGGCGCGCGGCGCCCGAGGTACGAGAGCGTGTAGGAGCGCGCCGCCACCGCCTGGGCCTTGACCGCCTCGTAGTCGGAGTCGGGAGGCTGCCCGATCTCCTCGGGCAAGACGCCGCGGAGGTACGACTCGAGCGGCACCTCGTTCACGAGGGTCAGCCCTTCGGGCTGCGAGGCGTGAATCCGGAAGCTGCCCCGGTACCAACGGCCGCTCCATCCCGAATAGCCGTTCCCGTCGGGCGTGACGAGGAGGGTATCGGACGGGCTCCCCGACCAGACGGGGGCCATCTCTCCCTCCCGATAGACCTCCATCTGGGACGGCCCCAGGCGCACGACGCGCAGGCGAGCCCCTGATTTCGCGGAGGCGATCTGTGTGCCGCCCTCGCGCGAGAGCGCCCAGTCGGTGGATCCGGCGATCAGGAGGTTCGGCGCGCCCACGACGAGGCCCACGCGGATCGTCGTGGCGGTGCGCCACGCGTCGGGTACGGGCGACGGGGCCGGCGGGCCGCCGCCGGGCACGCCGGCTGCGACGCAGGCGAGCGCGAGAAGGAGGGCGGCGTTACCGGCGCGGCCAGGGCGGCGGCGTGACGCAGCCAAGCACGACCTCCCTTCCCGCGCCCGTGGCGGACGGCACGTTCCCAGGACGCCCGGCGAGCGTCTCCGCCGCCAGGAACGCGAACGCCATCGCCTCCTTGGCTTCCGCCGGGACACCGAGGGAATCGCTCGTCACGACCGAGGGGCCGCCGAGCGCCGCACGGATGGCCCCGATCAAGGTTTCGTTCCGCGCGCCCCCGCCCGAGACGATCACCTCGTCGGGACGGGCCGGCCCCGAGTGCGCGACGCCGCGAGCGACCGCGCCCGCGGTGATCGCGACCGCGGTGCGGAGCCGGTCGGGGAGCGTCATGGCGTCGGTGCGGGAGAGGAACCGGGCGCGGTAGGCCTCGCCGTACTCCTCGCGACCCGCCGACTTGGGCGGGCGGCGCACGATGAATTCGTCGGCCAGGAACTCCCGCACGACCGTCGCGTCGGCGCGTCCGCGCGCGGCGATCGCACCGCCGTCGTCGAACCGGGCGCCGTCGCCGGCGAGGGCCATGACGAGCCCATCGAGGAGCATGTTCCCCGGGCCGCAATCGAACGCCGACACCTGCGCGATCGTGGCCCCCCGCGCGATCCGCGTCAGGTTGGCGATGCCGCCCAGGTTCAGGAGCACGCGATCCTTCTCGTCCGACGCGAACTGGTGGTAGTCGAAGCGTGGGACGAGCGGCGCGCCCTCTCCCCCATCGAGCACGTCGGCCATCCGGAAATTCGAGACGACCGGGCAGCGAAGCGCGCGCGCGAGCACGGTCGGCTCTCCGATCTGGGTCGAGACGGGGATCCCCTCCCGCGTGCCGTGCGGATCGTGGAAGACCGTCTGGCCGTGGAGTCCGGCGACGTCGGGCAGCGCGTCGCCCAGATCGGAGGCGGCGAGCGCCTCGCGGGCGGCCACGGCGGACGCGCGCGCGATCGAGACGTGGAGCGCGAAGAGCCGGCGGATCGAGAGCGTTCCCTCTTGCGCGGCGAGGATTTCCTCGCGGAGTTCCTCGGCGAAGGGGCGCGCGCGGTGCGCGAGCAGCGTCGTCTTGCGCCGCGGCATCCCCCGCTCGATCCGGACGACGACCGCGTCGACGCCGTCGGCGGACGTGCCGGTCATGAGGCCCACGGCGCGGACGTGACCGGCCAGATCGGCGCGGCTCACCGGCCGCTCCCCTGCAACACGCCTTCCACGATCTGCCGCTGGAAGAACGCGAACGCGACGACCACCGGCAGCGTCGCCACGGTCGAGCCCGCGAGGAGCGCGCCCCAGTCGACCGAGAACTCCGACTGCGCGAAGAGCGCGAGCCCGACCGGGAGCGTCCGCATCGACTCGGACGTCGTGAGGACGAGCGGATGCAGGAACGCGTTCCACGTCGTGAGGAAGCCGTTCACGCCGACGACGGCGATTCCCGGTCCCGAGAGCGGAAGCAGGATCCGCCAGAAGATCGCGCGGCCGGTCAGCCCATCGGTGCGCGCGGCCTCCTCCAGCTCCGCCGGCATGGTCTGGTAGTAGTGCGCCATGAAGAGCACCCCAAAAGGATCGGCGAGGTGCGGCAGGATGAGCGCTGCGTACGTATCGAGGAGGCCGAGCCACGACATCAGGAGATAGAGCGGGATCAGGGTCACCTGCCGCGGAAGGACGAGGAACGCAGTGGCGAGGGCCAGGAGGAGCCCCTTGCCGAGGAACCGAGATCGCGCCAATGCGTGGCCCGCGGCCGCGGCCAAGAGGATCTGGATCGGGACCGCGACGCACGTGACCACGAGCGAATTCACCGTGAAGCGAGCCATCGGCCCGCCGCCCCAGAGGTCGCGATAGTGCTCGAGCGAGAAGGGGCGCCCAAACCAGTCGGCGGGCGCCACCGGCAGATCGCCCCCGGGGCTCAGCGACACGCGCGCCATGTAGAGGAGCGGTACCAGCGAAACGAGCGCGACGACGGAGAGGGCCGCGTAGGGCCAGGCGCGCGCGGCGCGGCTCACGCGGGATTCCCCGCGGCGCTCCGGCCGAGAAGGCGGCGCTGGATCAGGAGCACGATCCCCACGAGCGCGAGGAGGAGATACGCGAGCGCGGACGCGTAGCCCATCTCGAAGTGATAGAACGCGCGTTCGTAGAGGTGATAGACGAGCGTCAGGGTGCTCTCCAGAGGACCGCCCCGCGTCAGGACGAAGACCTCGATGAAGATCTGGAACGACCGGATCGTATTGAGCAGGACCACGAAGAGGAGCACGGGCTTGAGATGCGGAAGGACGATCCGTCGCTCCACGGTCCAGGCGGAAAGCCCCTCGAGCCGCGCCGCATCGAGCTGCTCCCGCGGCAGCGTCTTTCGCCCCGCAAGGATCAGGATCGCGTAGTAGCCGGCGCTCGCCCAAATGTCCATGAGCATGATGGACGGCAGCGCCAGCGCGGGATCCTGGAGCCAATGGACGCGGCCCAGGCCTGCCGCCGCGAGCCACGCGTTCAGGAGACCCTCCTCGGCGTAGAGCGACTTGAACACGAGCGAGATCACCACCATCGAGAGCGTCGCCGGAAAGAAGATCGCGGCGCGGAAGAACCCCTCGGCGCGCCGGATTCGCGAGAGCAACCCGGCCACGAGATACGCCAGCGTGAGGGTCACGGGAAGGGTGCCCGCGACGAAGATCGCCGTCGTCCGGAGCGCGTGCCAGAAGGAAGGCGAGGCGAGCGCGCGGCCGTAGTTCTCGAGTCCGATCCAGCGGACGAGGTCGGGGCGAAGCGGGTTGTACGCTTGAAACGAGAGGACGAGCGCCGCGAGGAGCGGCAGGAGGCCAAAGAGGCCGAAGCATGCTACCCAGGGGAGGACGCCGGTGGCGGGGCGCCTCATGGTCGCCGGGCCAGCACCTCGGCGATCCGCGCGTCGGCCGATCCGAGCGCGGCCTCCGGGGTCTTCGAGCCGTGGATCGCCTGCTCCAGCTCGCCGTTCACGATCTCCTCGATCTCGACCCAGCGTGGATGGAGCGGCGGCGCCACGGCCGTCTTGAGCTGCGTCAGGAAGACGCGATCCATCGGATGCGACACGAAGTAGGTGTCCGCCTCGGCCCCCACCGCCGCCGGAAAGGCGTTTCCGGTCGCGATGAAGACCGGCATCGTGTTCTCCGGGCGAACCAGGAACCGCGCGAGGCGAATCGCCTCGGCCTTTCGCTTGGCACCTCGGAAGACCCCGAGCACCTCCGCCCCCGCGAAGGAGGCGTGCGTGCCGCGGTCCGCGGCGGGTCGCGGCATGAGCACGACCGAGAACTTGAGATCGGGGGCGCTCTTCGGCAGCGCTCGGAGGAGCCACGGTCCGGAGATGACGAAGCCGAGCCTTCCCTTTCCGAACGCCTGGTCGTGCATTTCCTGCCGGTCGAGGAGCGAGTAGGGCTTGAGCGAGAGGTAGAAGCGGAGCGCCTCGAGATTCTGCGGGCTCGCCATCACGCTCTTCGTGAGCGTCGAATCGAGGATGTCCCCGCCGTTCCCCCACGCGAACGGCATGACCTTCTTGAACAGGATCTCCCGCTCGCCCGCGTTCATCCCGAAGCCCTTCGCGTCGGGCACGCGCTCGGAGATCCGGCGCGAGGCGGCGAGGAGCTCGGCCCACGTCACGGGCGGCTTCGTCGGATCGAGTCCGGCGCGGCGGAGGAGATCGAGGTTCACGTAGAGCGCGCGCGTGCCGAGCATCCAGGGAATGCCGTAGGCGCGCCCGTGCGCGGCGGCAGTCTCCCAGCCGACGAGGGCGGGCCACAAATCCGCGACCTGGTCCGTGAGATCGAGGAGCGTCGAGTCGGCGACCAATCCGGGCAGGAACGTGGAGCCGAGCTCGCAGAGATCCGGCGGGCGGCCGGCCGCGACGGCGGCGACGATCTTCTCGCGCCCGCTCTGCCAGGTGAGCTGCTCCACCCGCACGTCGATGCCGGGGTTCTCCGACTCGAAGCGGGCGATCACGGGCTCGATCGCGGTCAGGGGCGAGAACTGCCAGAAGACGAGCACGGTCCTGCCGTCGCCCTTCTTGCCGCAGCCTCCGCCGAGGAGAAGAAGGAGCGCGGTCGCGACCGCCGCGAGGAACGCGGCGAACGCGGCGGGCCGCCTCAGCCTCGAATCGCCTGTCGCACCCATCCGTGGGCCCTCTTGAGCCGTCGCTCCGCCTCGGCGCGGGAAACGCCCGCGCGCCGCATCACGATCGCCGTCTTGAGCGAGCCGCCCGCACGCTTCAGGGCCGGCGCCGCGTCCGCGTAACGGGCGCCGGTCGCCTGCATGAAGACCCGCTTCGTCCGCTCCTCGAGCTTCCGACTCGCGGTCTTGAGATCGACCATCAGGTTCTCGTACGTCTTTCCGAGCCGCACCATCGTCGCGGTCGAGAGCATGTTCAGGACGAGCTTCTGCGCGGTCCCCGCCTTCATGCGGGTCGAGCCGGTCAGCACCTCGGGTCCGACGCGCGGCGCGATCACGACGTCGCATGCGAATTTTACGTCGGACGTGGGGTTGGCGGTCACGACGATCGTCGCGGCCCCGACCTTGCGCCCGTGCTCCACCGCTCCGATCGCGTACGGGGTGCGCCGGCTCGCCATGATGCCGACCACGACGTCCTTTTCTCCGACGCGGCGTCGCTTGAGCGCGGCCACGGACGCCCTGGCATCGTCCTCGGCACCTTCGATCGAGCGCACGAGCGCGCGGCGCCCGCCGGCGATGATCCCCTGCACCAGCGTGCGCGGCGTTCCGAACGTCGGAGGGCACTCGGCGGCGTCGAGGACGCCGAGGCGGCCGCTCGTTCCGGCGCCGACGTAGAAAACCCGCCCGCCGCGCTCGAGCCGCTCCACCATCAGGTCCACCGCCTTCCCGATCTTCTGGATCTCGCGGCCGACCGCGAGCGGAACGCGGCGGTCCTCGGCGTTGATCAAGCGAACGATCTCACGCGTGGAAAGTCGGTCGAGCCGGCGCGAGCGCGGGTTTCGCTGCTCCGTGACGAGCCGCGACAGCTCGCGGAAGATGGTCTTCCCGCTGCGGCGGTCGGTCACCGGCTCCGGATCATGCGGCCGTCGCGCGTCAGCGTGCGGCCCGTCGGGTCGGTGGCCTTGATGCGGTAGAAGTAGACGCCGGTGGCCGCCGAATGCCCCTGGGAGTCCCGCCCGTCCCAGCAGAAGACGTTGTAGCCGGCCTGGCCCGGCATGTCGACCGAAGCGATCCGGCGCCCCGCGACGGAGAGGATCAGGAGCTCGACCTTACGCGCTCCCGCACTCAGCTCGTACTGGAACACCTGGCCGCCGCAGCCGGTCCCCTGGACGCGCTGGCTCACCACGGCGACGCCGCGCAGCGTGAACTCCGACGTGATCTGGAACGTGCGCTGGTCGAGCCCCACGGTACGCCCGCTCAGGGCCACTTGGAGCGTGTGGCTCCCAATGCTTCTGTTTCCGGCGAGGCTCTCGAGGGACCACCGCCGGCCCGTCGCGTCCATCGCGGCCTTGGTGGCCGAGATCGGGATCCCGTCGAGGAGCAATTCCAGCGAATCGGCGGTGATCGGGATCGGCGCCGTCACCTCGGCGCGCAGGAGCGCGCCGCTCTCGACGAAGACGTTGTTCACGATCTCGACGCCGTTCGCGAAGTAGTGAATCGGCGTCCGCACCGCAAGCGAGAAGGTCTGGAGCCGTCCATTGACGTCGGTGCCGCGTATTTGTAAATCGTAGTTGCCGACGTGCGGCCGAACCTGGGCGGTCACCTGGGCCAGGCGGCTCGAGTCGGTGAACGCGACCGTGTAGGTCGTCGAGTCGATCGGCGTCAGATCGCCCGTGGCGACGTCGCGCTCGACGAGTCGGACGCTCGCGATCCCAACCTCGTCGCGCAGCTTGGCGATGAGCGTCAGGCTGTCGGTCGGCGAGTCGGACGTGAGCGGAGCCAGGTCCGCGATCGCGCCGGCGTCGAGCGTCGCCTCGAACACGCGCGGCGGCAGCGCGTCCATGCGAAGCATGGGGTCGCCGATCAAATTCATGGTGCGGTTCATGACCTGCTGCTCGGCGAAGAAGGCCATGGCGTTCTCGGCGGCCGCGTCCAGCAGGACCTCGCCGAGAATCCATCGCGCTTGCCGCGGCTGCCCCGGCGCCGGATCCGGAGCCGGAGGCGTGCCGAAGAGGGCCCGATACAGGGTGCCGTTGTAGACGTCGTTGGTCTGGAGGAATTCGTAGGCGCTGCTTCCGAAGCTTGCGATCGATCCCCGGGCGGGCGCCAGAGCCCATACTTCCCCGAGGGCATCGCTCGAGTCGGCGCCGAGGTCCCCGCTGACGGGGCCATCGGCGAATTGGTTCGAGTGGCACCCCCAGACCATCATGAAATACGGTCGGTTGACGTTCTGAAGCTTGTCCGGCGTGTTACCGCCACAGAAGCGAGAGGCGCCGTTGCAGAGCACTTCCTCGTGAGCCGCCAAGTATCGATTGGCGTGGGTCTGGAGGTTGAAGAAGAGGCCGCCCTGGTTGACCTTCGAAAGCAACGCATCGTAGCCGCCGCCCGATAGGGCGGACTTCACGCTATTCAAATTCTTGCATCCAAACGTCGGCGGCACGGCGTCCGTGTACGTCTTGAGGTCGAAGAAGTCGGACTGGACGTCCACGCCGCCCGTACTCGCGGTCGTGCTGTCGGCGATCCCTTGGCTGGTCGTCAGAAACCCCGTCTCCTGCGACTGGAAGCAGTAGTTCCCGACGAAGCTGATCGTCGTGGAGTACTCGTCGTCTGAGAAGAGGAGCTGCCTCGCGCGCCACGTGTCCGTCGGTTGGAAATCCTCGTACTGAATCACCTTGTCGACGTACTGATCCAGCTCGGCGGCGCTGCCCGCGGGAATGCGCGCGAGGGACACGCTCGGCACGAGCGTGAAGGGAGCGGCGAGCGGGACGGAAAGATCCATGGAGTAGTACGAATCATGAGCCACCTGCTCATAGCCGCGGGGACCGAGGATGGTCTCGATGTTCATATACGTGGGGACCCAGTCTACGCCGCTCGCCGGCATGTCGTGCCGGTAGTCGAAGCTCGCGTCGCCCATGAGCGCGACGAAGCTGGGCGCCGGCGACCAGGACGAGTACGCGTGGTGCAGATAGCGGCGGATCGCCCGCGCCGACTTCACGCCGCCGTTGAACTCGTCGTAGACGTCCTCCACCGACGCGACCTCGACGGCGTAGCCCTGGCCCCGCCGATAAGTGGCGAGTCGATTCGCCGGGGCCAGGAACTCCCCGGGGGCGATCAGGATCGACCGTGCGGTGGAGGTTCCGAAGGCGCCGGGCGTGCGGAGATCGGAGGCCTGGTCGGCAACGATCGCTCCCAAGGCGATCGCGCCTTCCGAGCCGGGCACGAAAGCCATGAAGCGCCGCTCTCCACCGGTCGCGTCCGTCTGAAACTGGACGGTGAAGGTCGGCCCGGCGGGAACCACCGATACGGGCGAGACACGAAGCGGCGCCTGGGGGTTCGTGACGTCGTAGACCTCGACGGTCGAGGACGTGAATCCGCCCACCGCCATATCGAGGATGCCGGGCGTGCTCCCGCTCGTGAACTGGAGCATGTTGCCTTGCGCGACATAGAGGCGGTTGTAGGTCACCTCGACGACGTCCAGGAGCGCGTAGCTTCCGGGCCGGAAGTCGGTTTGACCGGGCGGCCGGCGCTCGCCTACGTGGCGATACCGGTTCGTTCCCGCGCCGATATGGGCGCCGGGAATCGTGAACCCGGTATCCAGGAAATAGACGTCGTTGTCGAAAAAGACGTCGCCGAACGCGAGCGTGTCCGCGGCGCCCGACGAGCCCTGGAAGGAAATGGTCAGGCGGTGGGCCTGATCGGTAATGCCCTGGTAGCGGGTCCGAATCCGGAACGGCTGCGACGTGTCCGGATCGATGAAGGGAATCGGTTGGTCGAACAGGTCTGGCGCCTCCCCGGTCGTCCAGAAGAGGTAGTCGACCGCTTCCGGCGGCGACGCTCCGATCGGGTTCGCCGCCGTGAAGACGTAGTGGTTCTCCTCCATCCGAATCACGTCCCGGAAGGACGTCGGGGCGGGCGACGCTCCGCTGATCGAGCCCTGGATGTTGCCCGGCGTCGCCGCCGGGGCCACACCCCAGGAGAGCCAGTAGACGTTCTCGGTCGCGTAGCGGTTTTCGATGTTGCCGTTCCCGACCTTCTCGCGAAGGCTTCGGCCGTAGAACGTGATCGCGTCGCCTCCGTCGAAGATGCCGTTCGTGTTCGCATCGCGCGCGACGACGGGAATCGGCGCCACCGTGGCGCTGTCTCCGGCGTCGTCGTACCCGCGTTCCTCGACGCCGACCAGATTGATCGCGATGCCGGAGGGAAAGCCGACGGAGGCGAGCGCCGCGTACGAAACGGAGGTCCACCCCGTCTGGGCGACGCGAAGTTTGAACGCCGGGTTCGCGGCGAAGCGGCTTGGCGCGGCGAGCCCCGTCGCGCGAATCGCCGTCGCGCCCACGCGTGGGCGAATCGGGAAGGACCGGGCCGCTTGGTAGTTCTTCACGAGGTTACGCTGCACGCGATCCCACACGGCCGCCTGCGCGCGCGCGCGCGTCGCCGGCCGAAGCCGAATCTCCTGTTCCGTGGCGGGAACGAAATCGACGGCGAGCGACATCGTACGGAGCACGCGATACGAACCCGTCGCGGGATTCCAGCGGACGGGCCGCACGTGAATGGGCGCCACCCACCAATCGCCCACGAGCGCGCCGGGTCCGGCGATCGCGGCCGCCGTCGGATAGAGCGCCGCGCCTCCGTAGATGGCCGGATCCGGGACGATTCGGTAGTCGCTGACGGGGCCCGTCTTCGGATCGTCCGAGACGAAACGCTGCCGGGTCGCGGGCAGGGGCGGCGGGGCGGCGCGGTCCTCCCACGCCTCGGACACGATGCGGAGTCGGGGACTCATGCCGTCGGGAATCGCCGTGTGGAGCGTGATCGAGGGGAGGGATGGGCGGCCCGGTGGCTCGGACACGACCGTTCCCGGCATCGTGACGCGGGCGTACTTGGTGCCGCCCACGTCGAGCGTGTCGAAGCGGGCGGCTTCGGGAGTCACCTCGAAGGTGGCGCCGCGGAGATCCTGCGCCACCGTGCGCACGGATTGGGCCCCGCGGACCCCTCCCGCCGCCGCGGCGGTCGCGACAGCCGCCGTTATCGCGACCCCCGCGATCAGGACCAGCGCAAGACGCGATCTCATGGACGCGAAGTCGGGATGGATGGTCTTCCCCTTGGATGTGACGTTCCGGTCGCCGGTCGTTCCGCAGTATAGGAAGCCCGCGGAAGGGGCGTCAAGGCGCGCGGCGAACGCGCTTCCCACTCCCGCCGTCGCTTTGACACCCTTCGAGCACGGGTGATACGATCGACCCTGAACTTGACGCCCGTCCGTCCGGAACCCGAGGGCTCCAACGATGCGAATGCTGGGGCCGGTCGCGCTCCTCGCTTCCCTGCTCCTCCTGATTCCGTCCGATTCTCCCCCGCCGGCCGCGTCCGGCGAACGCGTCTACATCCTCGGCTTCGACGGCATGGACGCAGGAGTCACCGAGCGGCTCCTGGCGGAGGGAAAGCTCCCGAACCTCGCCTGGATGAAGGAGCACGGCGCCATGCGCCGCCTGGCCACCACGAACCCGGCGCAGTCCCCCGTGGCGTGGTCCACGTTCTCGACGGGGATGAACCCCGGGAAGACGCGAATCTACGATTTTCTGAGGCGGAATCCCGCGACGTACTTTCCCGACTTTTCGACCGTGACGATCCAGCGCGGCAAGTTCGCGCTCGGATTCCTGCCCACGAAAGCGCCCACGATCACGAACAACCGCCAGGGCACTACCTTTTGGCAGCTGGCGTCCCGAAAGGGGATCAAGTCCGTGGTTCTGGAGGCGCCGATCAACTTCCCCCCGGAGGCCCTACAGAATGGCGTACTCCTGTCGGGGCTCGGGGTTCCCGACATCCGGGGCACGATGGGCACGTTTTCGTATTACGCGACGGACGCGACGAACGCCGGCGACACGGAGATGGGCGGCAAGGTGGCGCGGCTCAAGGTGGACGGCCAGGGCAGGGCCCGGTCGGTGGTCCACGGCCCGCGGAATCCGTTCGCCGCCCGTGACGCCGAGGGGCGGATTCCCGATCTCGCGGTGCCGGTCGAGTTCCAGCGCCGGAGGGGCAACCCGGCCTCGGTGCGGATCGCGCTCCAGGGCCAGGTGAGGACCGTCCGGCAGGGGGAGTGGAGCGACTGGTACGACGTCCAGTACACGATCGCGCCGCTCGTCACCGTGCGCGGGATCGCCCGCTTCCACGTGGTCGAGGCCTTCCCCGAGCTCCGTGTCTATCTTTCGCCGATCAACCTCGACCCACGCCGGCCCGCGATTCCGATCTCGAAGCCGAACGGATACTCCGCCGAGGTCGCGAAGCGCGTCGGCCTCTACAAGACGCTCGGCTGGCCGGAGGACACGTGGGCCCTCAACGAGGAGAAGATCGACGAGAAGGTCTTCCTCGAGGACCTGAACTATTCCTTCGAACGCCAGCGTGCCGTGGTCTTCGACGCGCTGGACCGCGAGGACGCCGATCTCTTCGTGACCGTGTTCCAGGCCACGGACAAGGTGCAGCACATGTTCTGGCGCCTGATCGATCC